>Ga0180438_10007121_pt1 | contig 14762 bp, 10 predicted proteins | sample SS_ome_12_FD_132455 | JGI IMG/M metagenome (GOLD analysis project Ga0180438, IMG submission 132455) | Hypersaline lake sediment archaeal communities from the Salton Sea, California, USA - SS_3_D_2 metaG | ecosystem: Environmental > Aquatic > Non-marine Saline and Alkaline > Hypersaline >...
CTGTGGGTCAAGCTGTGTGGCAACAGCCACACAGGATCCTTCAAGGACCTTGGTATGACGGTACTGGTCTCGGTCGTTCAGCAGATGATCGCCAACGGCAAGTCCATCCGCGCCATAGCCTGTGCCTCCACCGGAGATACGTCAGCAGCGCTGGCGGCCTACGCTGCGGCTGCTGATATCCCCGCTGTCATCCTGCTGCCCCGCGGCAAGGTCTCCACCGCACAGCTGGTCCAGCCCATCGCCAACGGCGCACTGGTGATGGCATTGGACACGGATTTCGACGGTTGCATGCGCGTCGTGCAAGAGCTGAGCCGCGACCCCACCATCTACCTGGCCAATTCCATGAATCCACTGCGCATCGAGGGGCAGAAGACCGTTGCCATCGAGATTGCCCAGCAATTCGACTGGCAGGTGCCGGACTGGATCATCATCCCCGCAGGCAACCTGGGCAACGTCAGCGCGTTGGGCAAGGGCTTTGTGATGATGAAGGAGCTGGGGCTGATCAACAGGCTGCCGCGCATCGCCTGTGCCCAAGCTGCAAACGCCAACCCGCTCTATCTGAGCTACCAGACTGGCTTCCTTGACTACCGGCCGGTCGCCGCGACAAAGACACTGGCCAGCGCCATTCAGATCGGCGATCCAGTCAGTTACGAGCGTGCGGTGAAGGTGCTGCGCGCTTTTGACGGCGTGGTAGAACAAGCCAGTGAGGACGAACTGGCCAATGCGGCCGCGCAAGCGGACCGTACCGGACTGTATTGCTGTCCGCACACCGGCGTCGCCTTGGCGGCCCTCTCCAAACTGGCAGAACGAGGCCAGGTGCAGGCATCCAACCGTGTGGTGGTAATCTCCACCGCCCACGGCCTCAAGTTCACCGACTCTAAGGTCGGCTACCACAATCTCACCTTGGACGGCATCGTTGCCCGCTATGCCAATCCACCCCTGGAACTGCCGGCCGACTGCTCCGCCGTGAGTGATGCTATCGACCGAGCGCTGGGCAAACGCGACAGAGGCGACGGTAGGGTGAGAGTCCGATGCAGCGGCTGACCGTACACCGCAGCCCCCCGTTGCGCGGGCAGATGCGCCTGCCTGGCGACAAGTCCATTTCGCACCGCGCGCTGTTGCTTGGCGCCCTGGCCAATGGGCCCAGTCAGATCGGCGGCTTTCTTGACAGCGGCGATTGCCTCGCAACCTTGGCCTGCCTTGGCGCTCTGGGCATCAGGATCGAGAGGCACGGCCGCACCACACTGACCATCCACGGCCAGGGATTGCGTCGGCTGCAACAGCCCGCTGCGCCGCTCGACTGCGGCCGCTCCGGCACCACGATGCGCCTGCTGGCGGGCATGCTGGCCGGCCAACCCTTCACCAGCAGCCTCACGGGCGATTGCCAGTTGCTCCGGCGTCCGATGCGCCGCATTGCCGAACCGATCCGCTGCATGGGTGGCGAGATCGAGACCACCGATGGGCACGGTCCACTGACCGTTCGCGGACGGCCATTGCACGGTTGTGAGCACTGCCTGCCCGTTGCCAGCGCGCAGGTCAAGAGCGCGCTCCTCCTGGCCGGACTGTATGCCGACGGACCAACCACTGTGCACCAGCCGGGACCTGCCCGCGACCACACCGAGCGCATGCTGGCCGAGATGGGCGCGGCCATCCAAACGGTTGGCCTCTCCGTGACGCTGTGGCCTGGTCGCGCTCTCTCCTCTCTGTCCACCCAAGTACCGGGCGACATCTCGGCGGCAGCCTTCCCCTTGGTCGCAGCAGTGCTGGTCCCCCATTCCAGCATCACTCTCAAAGGTGTGGGCGTCAACCCCACGCGCACAGGATTGCTCGATGTGCTGGCGGCGATGGGAGCCAATATCAGCATTGACAACCAGCGCACGCTGGGTAACGAGCCCCTCGCCGACCTCACGGTCCGGGCATCGGAGTTGCTGGGCGTTGAGGTTCGTGGCGAGACAGTGGTGCGTTTGATCGACGAACTGCCCGCGCTGGCCGTCGCCGCGACACAGGCGCGCGGCACCACCGTGGTGCGTGACGCTGCGGAGCTGCGCGTCAAGGAGACGGACCGCATCGCCGCCCTGGTCGCGGAACTGCGCAAACTGGGCGCTTGTATCGATGCCCTACCCGACGGCTTTGTGGTCGAGGGACCGACGCCGCTTCACGGCGTGTCGGTGGACAGCTGGGGTGACCACCGCTTGGCGATGGCCATGTCCATCGCGGGTCTGGTCGCACGCCACGGCGTCTGCGTTGAGAATGCGCAATGCATCAATGACTCTTTTCCCGGCTTTGTCGAAGCGATGCGGGGGATAGGAGCTGCCTATGATTGACGGACAAACACAGCTGGTCGGGCTGATCGGCTGGCCCGTCGAGCACAGCCTCTCGCCGGTGATGCACAACGCCGCCTTTGATGCCCTGGGGCTGAATTGGCGCTACGTTCCACTGCCGGTTCCGCCCGGCAGTCTGGGGGCAGCAGTGCGAGGACTGCTCGCCCTGGGATTCCGTGGCGCTAACGTGACCGTGCCGCACAAACAGACCGTGATGCCCATGCTCGACGTGGTCTCCAACACCGCCATGGAACTAGGCGCGGTGAACACGCTGGTCATTGGACGCCGCGAGGATGGGACACCCGCCACCAGCGGGGACAACACCGACCATCGCGGTTTTGGCCAGGCGCTGCGCGATGGCGGATTCCAACCGTGGGCGGGAATGCGCGCCGTCGTGGTGGGTGCCGGAGGTGCAGCACGCGCGGTGGTTTACAGCCTGCTGCGGTCGGGAGTCAGCGAGATTGCCGTTCTCAACCGCACGCAGGAACGAGCACGGCTGCTTGTCTCGGACCTGCGCGGCTTCGAGCTCAGAGTTCGTTTGTCGGCTCCCGAACTGACGCCCGATTCGCTGATCGCGCTTGCTGGCAGTGCCGATCTGCTGGTGAACACTACCCCGGTCGGCATGTGGCCCCAGGTGGACGCCTCCGTGTGGCCCGATCGGGTTCCCATACCCGCGCACCTGACTGTCTTTGACCTGGTCTACAACCCACCCGAAACCCAACTGCTGCGGCTGGCACGGCAGTCAGGTGCCCGTGCTGTTGGTGGCCTGGGGATGCTTGTGCAGCAGGGAGCGCTTGGCTTCGAGATGTGGACCGGCCAGGTAGCCCCAGTTGAGGTGATGCGCGCCGCCTGTGAGCGGGCGCTGAGGAGGTCACCGTGCTGCGATTCCTGACCGCTGGCGAGTCCCATGGCCCCTGCCTGACGGCCATCGTAGAAGGCCTGCCGGCAGGCCTGGCCGTGGACGTGCCAGCCATCAATCATGAGCTCGCCCGCCGGCAGGCAGGGTATGGCCGTGGCCAAAGGATGCAGATCGAGCAGGACCGCGTGGAGATTATGGGCGGGGTAATCACCGGTCGCACCACGGGGGCACCCGTCGCGCTGCGCATCGCCAACCGCGATTGGCAGAACTGGCGTGACCGCTGGGCGCAGGGCGATCTGCCGCCCTTGACCGTGCCCCGGCCCGGCCACGCCGACTACGCGGGCATGGTCAAATACGGGCTTCGGGACGCCAGGCCGGTGTTGGAACGGGCCAGCGCACGGGAAACGGCAGCGCGCGTGGCGGTTGGTGCCCTGGCCAAACAATTGCTCACTGTCTTCGGGATCGCCATTGGTAGCTACGTCACAGAGATTGGTGGGGTGGTGGCGCAGCTGCCCGATCTGCCGCCGCAGGAGCTGTGGGCGCGGGCTGACGTTAGCGACGTCCGCTGCCCCGATGAACACAGCGCCAGCAAGATGAAAGAGGCCATCGACGCGGCGCGCCAGGCAGGCGATTCCCTGGGTGGCGTCTTCGTCGTCACCGCCACCGCGGTGCCACCTGGCCTGGGCAGCCATGTGCACTGGGACCGGCGGCTCGACGCCTGCCTGGCCGCAGCGCTGATCTCCATCCCCGCGGTCAAGGGTGTAGAGATTGGGCCGGCCTTTGACAATGCCCGCCGACAGGGCACACAAGTGCATGACGAGCTGCGCCCGGATGGCCAGGGCGGCGTGACGCGGCTCACCAACCGGGCAGGGGGCATTGAGGGCGGCATGTCCAATGGTGCGCCGGTGGTGATACGCGCAGCAATGAAACCTATTCCCACCACGCTGGCCCCCCTGCGCTCCGTAGACCTGTCGACAGGCCAGCCCGTCCCGACGCAATACCAGCGCTCCGACGTCTGCGCCGTACCTGCCGCGTCGGTCGTCGGCGAGGCCATGGTCGCCTGGGTGCTGGCGGAGGCGCTGGTCGAGAAACGCGGTGGCGACCACCTGGCGGAGATGCTAAGGTGAGACACATCATCATCACGGGCTTTATGGGTACAGGCAAGACCACCGTCGGCCGCGACGTCGCCCGCAGGCTGGACCGTCCCTTCATTGACATGGACGCTGAGATCGAGGTGCGCGCGCTCAAGCCCGTATCGCGCATCTTCGCCGAGGACGGGGAGGCGGCCTTTCGCCAGATGGAAGCGGCCCTCTGTGCAGAGCTGTGTGCGCAGCCGGCAGCGGTCATTGCGACTGGGGGTGGAACGCTGATCGACCCCACCAATCGCGAGCGCATGTTGAGCAGTGGCACGGTTGTCTGCCTCACCGGCGCCGTGGATGAGCTCTTGCAGCGCCTGCGAGAGGTGGGCAATCCGGACAGGCCACTTCTTAACGTGTCGCACCCACGAACGCGCATGCTGCAACTGCTGGAGGCGCGCCGTGAGGCCTACGCTGCCATCCCCTGGCAGATCGACACCACCGGCCGTGCGGTCGCCGAAATCGCAGCCCAGATCATACACATCGCCAACGCCGTCACCCTGCCTGTGCGCCATCCGGGAGGGCGCTACGACATCCACATAGGCGATGGCATGCTGGCGCACGTCGGCTCGGCGCTGCTGGCTGGGGGCGCTGCTGCAGGCAGCGTTGTGGCCATCGTCTCAACCCCCGTTGTAGCGCCGCTCTACGCCGCAAGTGTCGAGGACAGCGCAGCGTCAGCGGGCCTGCGGCCCCTGCTCTGTTCCATCCCCGACGGTGAGTCATACAAGACGCTCCAGACGGTCGCCGGACTCTACCAGCGTTTTCTCACCGCCGGGCTGGACCGCAGCAGCGCTGTTCTGTCGATGGGCGGCGGCGTCACGGGCGACATCGCCGGCTTTGCGGCCGCGACCTACATGCGCGGCGTCCGCTTTGCCCAGCTGCCCACCACCCTGCTGGCGATGGTCGATGCCAGCGTGGGTGGCAAGACCGGCGTTGACCTCGCGCAGGGCAAGAATCTGGTGGGCGCCTTCAAGCAGCCGGCATGGGTGATCATAGATCCCACCGTCCTGACCACGCTGCCGCTTGAGGAGCTGAGGTGCGGCCTGGCCGAACTGCTCAAGCACGCTGTCATTGGCGATCCCGCTCTATTTGCTCAATTGGAGGCCCAAGTTGGGGAGCCCCTGAACTGGGCCCAGGGGGAGCTGGCACCTTGGATTGCGCGCTCACTGCGCGTCAAGATCGACATTGTGGAGCAAGATCCCTTTGAGCGCGGACGCCGTGCGGTGCTCAACTTTGGCCACACCGTAGGCCACGCGCTGGAAAGGCTCAGCGGCTTTGAACTGCGCCATGGCCAAGCCATCAGCGTTGGCATGGTCGCGGCGGCCAAGATAGCAGCGCAGCTAGGCTGGGCCGATCCCGCTCTTGCGGGCCGTCTGGAGGCCGTCCTTTCGTCATGGGGTTTACCGGTGCGCTGCCCGCCCTTTGAGGCTGAGCAGATTTGCCAAGCGCTAGCCTTTGACAAGAAGAAACGCGGGCCTGAGCTGCGCTGGATTCTTCCGCGAGCCATTGGCCAGGTGGAGATTGCCGACAGCGTTCCGCCCGAGGTCGTCAAGGCCGTGCTGCAGGGCATGGGCGCAGGGGGGAGGCCGTGACAGGCGAGCAGACGGGCCAAGCTGCGCACTCCCCCACCATCCTCGTGCTCCACGGGCCCAACCTCAACCTTCTGGGTGCTCGGGAACCTCAGACTTACGGCCGGGTGACCCTGGAGCAGATCAATGCTGCGCTGGGGGCGCTGGCGGAGCAGCGCGGTGCAAAGCTGCACATCGAGCAGTCCAATCACGAGGGGGAGCTGATCGACGCCTTGCACGAGGCCATGGACCGCGCCGATGGTGTGCTTATCAACCCTGGCGCCTACACCCACACCAGCATTGCCCTGCGCGACGCCATCGCCGCTGTAGGGCTCCCCGCGGTCGAGGTGCACCTCTCAAACATCTATGCTCGCGAGCCCTTTCGGCACACCTCGCTTCTCGCCCCGGTCTGCGTGGGACAGATCAGTGGCTTCGGCTGGCGCAGCTACCTGCTGGGGCTGGAGGCGCTGCTTGACTGTCTTGGCGACCCTATGGGGTGCGAGGACGCGTAGCGTCCATCAGGGAAGCCATCCCGCGGCACCGCCGCTGGCTGCGGATCTCTCCCCAAGGCTGCTGACGTCGCCGTTGCTTGCCATGCTATACTTGTCCCCACCGCTCTTTCGACATCTGGCCGGAAAGGGCGTGCGAGTCGTCACCAGCAACGCGGGAGCGATCGGCGAACTGCAGGGCTCTGACGCAGAAGTGATCGTCATCGGCGGCACCTATCGCGCGCAGTCGCATTCCTTTGTCGGCCCATTGGCCCTTTTGGCGCTGCAGCGTATCTATGCCAGCAGGTGTTTCATTGGTGTGGATGGCATCAGTCTCAAGTGCGGTCTCACCACGCCCAGCCTGGAAGAGGCCGAGATCGCGCGCACGATGATTGAACACACGCAGGGTGAGGTGGTCATCATTGCGGATCATACCAAGGTGGGCGCCGTTGCCGACTGCGTCACCGCGCCTCTTGATCGCGTGGATACCATCGTTGTAGACAGTGGCCTGGATGCAGGCTATCGCGTCGACTTGGAAAGCCAGGGCATCCAAATCGTGCTGGCGGAGGTGCAGCAGAGTGACGATGTATCTCGTCCCCCTGGCTGACCGCATGTATCACTGCGCGCGGCAATTCGACAAACAGCGCCTCGCAACTCGGACGCTGCTTTGGTGTTTTGATAGGTGGATTCTCACGTCATTGGGATCCTGGACCGGAATTGATAGATCCTCGTTAAGCTGGTATAAATCGTTTCCGTCGTTCCTTTCACGGACTTGTAACTGCAGCATCTTATGCCCGATGACCTTGTCGCAGGCAATGCTGCCGGGGCGCGCAGTTGGTACCCGGCGCGACATGGACTAGGGTGGCCGGAGCGCTTTCCATTTATGGATATTGTTCACACTCCGACCAATCGGCCCATGAACCTTGGCAGGCAGCCGCGCCATGGCCCACGGTTTGCTGCGCTCCACTGCGGGCTGCCCGCGCAGCCCCCGCCTTCTTTGGGTTGCATCAGCAGTCCATCCGACGCGCTGCGCTTGTCCGCTTGTGATGCAGCGGCGCGACTGTGTTCCTTTGTATCCGCCGCGAGCGTCTGGTTCTGCCCGTTCTAGATCACGGGCGGAGCAGGCGCTCCTTCTGTTTTGGCAGAAAGGAGGGTTCTATCGAACGAAACGCGCGCGTAGCAACCGTGGATGCACACTCTATTCTTAATGCCTTACCACTCTGAAGGAGGGAAACACAATGAGTCTCGCCACTATTCTTGCCGCCTTTGGCGGCGGCGTACTGGGCACTGGCTTCGGCGCCCTCACCGCCTTTGCCTTGGTCGGCCTCTTTGGCTTGATCGGCATTGCCATTCAGGCCGCCGGCGGAGGCACAGCCTGGAACGACTTTTTGACCTTTGGCCCGGTGTGGGCCCCAGCTATGGGTGGCTTTGCAGCGGGCGTGGCAGGCGCAGCCTATGCCGCCTCCAAAGGCAAGCTGGAAAAGGGCAATGACATCGTCACGCCCGTGTACTCGACCGGCAGCGGGGATGCGCTGCTTGTCGGTGGTGTCTTCGGTGTCATCGGCCATGTGCTGGTTTGGCTGCTCGGCCAGGTTGGCATCGCACCCTGGACAGATGCCGTGGCACTGGTCGTGGTGCTCTCGGCGATCATCGTTCGCCTGATCTGGGGCAAGCTCGGCATCACCGGCAGCTGTCCAGCAGGTGAGAATCGCTATGCGGCCGTTGGCGACAATCCCCTGATGAAGGTGGTACTCGGTGCTGGCGTAGGTCTGATGTCGGCGTACCTGTTCCAGGTCTTGGGTGCGGACAACGGGGGCGTGCTCGCTGGCTTCTGCATCAGTGCCGTCAGCCTTCTCTTCCTGCAGTGCGGCTTTGGCGTGCCGGTGACCCACCACATCACATTGCCCGCGGCCGTTGCGGCGAGCTTTGCGGGTGGCAGCCTGATCTGGGGCGCCATCTTCGGCCTGCTTGGTGTGTTCATCGGTGACTTTATGGGTTGCACATTCAACAGCTATGGCGACACCCATATCGATCCGCCGGCCTGCACCATCGCCGTGCTGACCACGCTGGCGATCATCATGGACAGGATCGGCGTGTTCTTCTCGCTGCCCTAGCTGAAGCGGCGATACCGCAGGGCGAACGCGGACACTAGGTTGACTGGAGAGGGCGGGCACTCGTAGGAGCGCTTTGCCCTCTCCGACCCTGAGAAGAGGCGATCCTGACGAGGCCCACAGGTGGGTGGCACCGGAGCGAGGGACTGGCACTGCGTCGCCCTAACGTCGGTGTCCAAGAGTCTCCCGGCGAATCTGGGGACTCGAATAGGCTTTACGAAGCAGTGTATAGTGAATTACCACAAAAGGAGGTAACAACTCATGGCAGGACGCTACATCATGGTCATCGACGAGGGTACCACGGGGACGCGGGCCCTGATCGTCGACAAGGACAGCAACGTAAAGAGCCAGGCCTACAGCGAGTTCACCCAGTTCAACCCAGCGCCCGATCGCGTTGAGCACGATGCGGAGGAGATCTGGGCAGCCACGCAGGCCATGGTAAAAAAGGCACTGGACGATGCCGGCCTCAAGCCCGCCGATATTGCAGCGATCGGCATCACCAACCAGCGCGCCACTACCACCCTGTGGGATCGCAACTCCGGCAAGCCGATCACGCGCTCCATTGTCTGGCAGGACACGCGCACCGCTGGCTTTGTCGAAGAGATCCGCGAACAGTGGGCGACCAAGGCCTACGGGCACACCGGCTGGGCGCTGGCGCCTGTCTACTCCTCGCTGAGCCTCAACTGGATGATGAAGAACGTGGACGGTGCCAAGAAACGCGCCGAGGCAGGCGAGCTGGCTTTCGGCACTATCGACTCGTGGCTCATCTCCAAGCTGACCGGGGGCAAAGTGCACGCGATTGCCGCCTCCAATGCCACGGTTACCGGCTCCTACGACATGCTCAACGATGAATGGTACGGCGAGTGGCTGGGCTTCCTCGGCGTGCCGCTGGCCATCTTCCCCGAAGTGCGCGATGACTCGGGCGATTTTGGCATGACCGATCCCGACGTCTTTGGTGCAGAGGTTCCCATCACCGGGGCCATCGGCGACCAGCAAGCGGCGCTCTTTGGGCAGGGCTGCCTGGAGCCTGGCAGCCTAAAGTGCACCATCGGCACCGGCACATTCGTGGACATGAACATTGGTCCCAAGGTGGCCATGTCCACAAACGGTCTGAACGCGCTGATCGCCTGGCGCATGAATGGCCAGACCACCTACGGCCTGGAGGGTTACGCGGCGGTCACCGGATCAGCGATCCAGTGGCTGCGGGACGGGGCGGAGCTGATCAAAGAGTCGGCCGAGACGGAAGCCCTGGCCACCAGCGTGCCGGACAACGGCGGCGTGTACTTTGTGCCAGCCCTGACCGGGCTCTCGGCGCCGTACTGGGATTCCTTCGCCCGCGGCATGATCATCGGCATCACGCGCGGCACCTCCCGTGCCCATCTGGTGCGGGCCACGCTGGAAGGCATCGTCTACTCCACCAAGGATTTCCTGGGGACGATGCGCGAGGACTCGGGTGTGGATATCACCTCCATCAAGGTGGACGGCGGCGCGGCACGCAACGACTTTTTGATGCAGCTGCATGCCGACATGCTGGACGCTGAGGTGGTACGGCCCATCAATCCCGAGGCCACCAGCATGGGTGCTGCCTACATGGCCGGCCTCGCCGTGGGCTACTGGAAGAGCCCCGCAGAGTGCTTTGCAGGGCAGGAGATCGACAAGGTATTCAAGCCACAGATGCCTGCCGAGGAGCGCGACAAGCTGTACGCCGAGTGGACCAAGGCGGTCAAGCGCTCCATGGCTTGGGTTTCTGGTTAGGGATCTTGAGAGCGGGTGCGGCGCACGCACGTGCGCCACGCCCTGGATGGCATAACCCTTGCAAAGGTCGCAGGGCGTTGCTCGGGCCTTTGCAAGGGCGTCGCCTTCTGCACTCTGTCGGATGCGTGCACACCGCACCAACCAGGTGCGAATTCTGGAGGTTAGGACATATGGAGCTAACGACGTTGTATGACTTGGTCGTGCAGGGAGAGGTGGATAGCGCGGTGGAAGCTACCAAGGAGGCCCTGCAGGACGGCAAGGAGCCACGCGCCATCCTCAATGAAGCGTTGGTCGCTGCTATGGAGGAAGTGGGCCGGCTGTTCGAGAGCGGAGAATACTTCCTGCCGGAGATGCTGGCCAGCGGTCTGGCCATGAAATCGTGCATGAGCGAGCTGGCCCCAGAACTGGCCAAGGGGGAGGCTGTCGAGCCACTGGGCCGCGTGGTTCTGGGTACGGTCAAGGGCGACGTGCACGACATCGGCAAGAACCTGGTGGGCGTCTTTTTGGAAGGCGCGGGTTTCCAGGTCGTCGATCTGGGAATCGACGTGCCCCGCGAAAAGTTCGTTGCCGCGGCCGATGAGGCGGATCTCCTGGGCCTGTCGGGCATGGTTTCCACGACGATACCCGAGATGGGCAACGTCATCAAGGCCCTGCAGCAGGCCGGAAAGCGGGACAAGGTCACGGTTCTCGTGGGTGGTGCCCCGGTGACCCAGGAGTTTGCAGATTCCATTGGCGCCGATGGCTATGCCAGGGATGCTGCCATGGCAGCGCGCAAGGCCAAGGAACTGCTGGGCATCGAGTAGCGAAAGGAGACAGGGACGAAAATGGGTACACCTACGCTGACCCCTCGGGAGCGCGTGCTGCGAACGCTCGAGCACCGCGAGCCTGACCGGGTTCCACTGAGCATGACCATTACCATCGATGCCTACAACAACCTCAAGGAGTACATGGGCATCGAGATCGATGAGACGCCCAAGGTCGGGCGCTGGACGGACGTGGCCATTCACCCTCGCGTCGCCGAAGAGTATGGCCTCGACGTGGTCCGCCTGGGCAATCCTTTGGACAAGTCGCGCAACAAGGTAGAGCCCACGCTGCCCCAGGCTGTGTTCGCCGACGAGTGGCATTGCGAATGGGGCAAAGTGGAACGGCCGGACGGCTCCTACTACTTTGAGATGATCAAGCACCCGCTGGCAGACTGCACCAAACCGTCCGACCTCGACGGCTTCCCCTGGCCAGAGCCGGAGGACATCAAGCCCGAGGCAGTCGAGTACTTTCACGAGGTCAGCGAGACCACCGACTTGGCCATCATGACCAAGATTGCCGGTGCGGTCTTTGAGCTGGCCACGTACATGAATGGCCATCAAAAGTGGTACACCGATCTGGCCGTGCACCCGGAGTTTGCCTACGCGGTGATGGAGCGCATCGCTGAGATCCAGGCCCAGCGTGACATCAACGCCCTGAAGAAGCTGGGCAAGTACATCGATGTGCTGCGCCTGAGCGGCGAGGACATGGGCACGCAGGAAGGCCCGCTGATCTCCATGAAGATGTTCCGCCAGCTGGTCAAGCCGCACCTGCAAAAGGTCTGGAGCACGGCCAAGGAACACCTCACCGCGGGCAACCCACGCGGCAAGATCATGCTGCACTCCTGCGGTGCCGTGCGCGGCTTTATGAAAGAGTGGGCGGACATGGGTCTGGATGTGCTGGACCCTATCCAGACCCGGGCCAAGGGCATGGACACCGCGCTGATCAAGCAGGAGGTCGGAGACCGGCTGTCCTTCCATGGGGCCATCGACATCCAGTGGCTGCTTCCGCATGGCACGACGGAAGAGGTCAAGGCGGACGTGCGCAAGCGCATCCAGGATCTGGGGCCCGGCGGCGGCTTTATCGTAGCGCCCAGCCACAATGTGCAGGGCGACACACCGCCCGAGAACCTGATCGCCATGCGCGATGCCGTCTGGGAGTACGGCACCTACCCCATCGAACAGTAGTCCGACCTCTCTGATGGCCTCTCGCCGGGCGGTGCCCAGTGCTGTCCCAGCGGGGCGAGCGCGCCGCGACTCAAGGCCAGAGCACAGCCTCGGCTGACGTCAAGGACCCGCTTGCCACGTCTCTCGTGGCAGGCGGGTCTTGTGTCACTCGGCGTGACTGCTGCCTGGGTCGCCCTGGCCCATCACACAATTGCACTGCTGGCGGCGCCGGACAGATACTCAGCTCCAGGGGGTGTAGTTCAGGTTGGGGGCAACGCTCGGGTCGAGGATTGAAATCCCCGCCTGAAAGTGAGAAGTGCCATCAGGCACTGGACCCTGGCTCCGCCGCTTTTCGCGGAACAGACTGGTCAATTGCCCCTTTGAGCGTACGTTCGCCCCAGAAGTGAACTACACCTCTCCAGGCTGCCAATTGACAGTCCGCGACCGCCATGCTACAATCGTCGAAACCGGCGGTCGATCCTCCAAACATCTCCATCACGTCATGGCATGCCGTCGTTCTGATGCGCTCACGCGTCACTCTCGGCGCCGCCGGCAGTGTCCTGCCACCAGGCAGATCTGAGCTGACATCGCAGCCACTGCCTCGTTCATCTGGAAGGAGGTATGCCCCGATGCGTGCCAAGCGTGTTCTCCCCCTGTTGGTTTGTCTGGCCACCCTGGCCCTCTCGATGTTGTGGCTTCCCGCTATCAACACGTCGGCCAAGCCCGACGAGGGCTGCGATGGCTGTGCGGCGGTGCAGCTCCGGACCACGGACAAGCGCCCCAAGATGCACCACCCGCAGCTGCCCGATCTGAGCGCCACCGGCCTGGACGTGGACATGTCGGTGGCCCCTCTGGCCGACGACTTTCGCTGCATGGAAAGCGGCCCCATCGACAGGATCACCATCTGGGGCTCATTCGCGGGCGACCAGCTGCCGCGTGCCGGCCCTGGGTCCCTGGGCTTTCGCCTGGCCATCCACGCCGACATCCCTGCCGGCGAGCTCGAGCGCTGGAGCATGCCGGGGGAAACGCTGTGGAGCAGGACCTTTGAACCGGGTCAGTATTCTGCGGAGGTGGTGGATGACATGCCAGAGGGCTGGTTCGATCCGCTGTCGGGTCAGTGGGAGCGGGACAATCACGTGCTCGCCTTCCGCTACGATTTCCCCATCCCCCGTGATCCCTTCATCCAGCGGCAGGGGACGATCTACTGGCTGGGGGTCAAGGACCTGACGCCGCCGCAGCCCGACTATCGGTTTGGCTGGAAGACCACCCCCATCGACCTACACTGGCAGGACGATGCCGTCTTCTGGTTGGACCAGGCATGGTTCCCCATGGCGTATCCCGACGGGCATCCGCACGAGTCCGAGACGCTGGACCTGGCCTTTGAGATCGGAGGCGGCTATGCTGAGCTGGAGTACGGCGACGCGCCGGAGGGCGCCAGAGCGATCGCCTATCCCTCCGGAGTCACCGGATCCTTCCCCACCTGCTGGAGCGGTGGGCCCGCTGGCTGGATCCAGCACAGCAACTTTGGTGCTTTCTTCGGCCCGGCCTTTGACTTTGAGACCGACGGAGATGCTGGCTTGTGCCCACCTCCCGGCTGCTTCCCGCCCTACGACCAGGACGAGTGTTTCCTAGACCGTGATGCCGGCCTGTTGATCCCAGAGCCGTTTACCATTGATCCCACTTCGAACGTGGTCCCTTGTCCCAACTCAGACGGGACACCGCTGGGTGCCGCCTGTCAGCTCGCCGCCTGGGGTGTGGACATCGACATCGATGTGCACAACCACATGCCGAGTCAGACAGTGGGCTTTGTCAACCTGCTGATTGACTGGGATCAGGACGGCCGGTGGGGTGGGTCGTCAACTTGCCCCTTCACACCGCCCCGGACCGTACCGGAGCATGTGCTGGTGGACTTCCCGGTGCCCAATCCCTTTGATGGCCCACTGTCCGCGCTGCAACCGCCTACCTTCCTGATCGGGCCAAACGATGGGTTTGTGTGGGCCAGGTTTTCCATCACCGAGCGCCCGGTGGGCATTGACTGGCACGGCGAGGGCAACTTTGAGGACGGGGAAACCGAAGATTATCTGCTGATGATCCGCACTGTAACGGAGCGCACGCCGACTATGACGGCTACGGCATCGGCAACGCGGCCACCCTCACCGACGGCTACAGCGACCCTGACACGGCCACCCTCACCGACGGCCACCGCAACGCGCACCGAGCGCCCAACGCTGACCCCCACGCTGCCCTTAGGTGAGGGGCTGGAGTACGGCGATGCGCCCGAAGGGGATGGCGCTGTCGCCTACCCCTGGCTCAGCGTCGACGGCTCCTTCCCCACCTGCCGCGTACTCGGTCCAGCCGGTTGGGTGCAGCACGTCAATCCAAGCGCCTATCTGGGTCCGGCCTTTGATCTGGAACTGGAAGGGAATGCCGGCTCCTGTGGTCTGGCGGCCTGCTTCCCACCCTACGACCAGGATGAGTGCTTCCAGGATCGGGATGCGGGCCTGTTGATGCCCGAGCCCTTTACCATCGACTCGGCGCTCAACGTGGTGCCCTGTCC
>Ga0180438_10007123_pt1 | contig 14760 bp, 11 predicted proteins | sample SS_ome_12_FD_132455 | JGI IMG/M metagenome (GOLD analysis project Ga0180438, IMG submission 132455) | Hypersaline lake sediment archaeal communities from the Salton Sea, California, USA - SS_3_D_2 metaG | ecosystem: Environmental > Aquatic > Non-marine Saline and Alkaline > Hypersaline >...
AGAAACGAAACGCGTACATCAAAGCTGTCGGTATGTACGTTCCGGATAAGGTAGTGACGAACGACGATCTCGCCAAAGTTATGGATACGAACGACGAGTGGATCGTTCAGCGCACCGGAATCCACGAACGGCACTACGCCGACGTGGGCGTGGCAACTTCGGACCTGGCCCTTGAAGCGATTAAGAACCTGCTTGGCAAGGGAGCGGTCCGCGCCGAAGAGATCGATTGCATTATCTTCGCGACGCTGAGTCCCGACCAGCTGTTTCCTGGTAGCGGCATGTTCTTGCAGGACAAACTCGGCTGGTCGGAGCGCTGCATCCCCTGCTACGACATTCGCCAGCAATGCAGCGGTTTCGTTTACGGCATGCAGATGGCACAAGCGTTCGTGGAGACCGGCATGTACGACAACGTGCTGCTGGTCGGTGCCGAGGTCCATTCGCATGGGCTCGACTTTAGCGATAGAGGACGCAGCGTAACTGTACTTTTCGGCGACGGCGCGGCTGCCGTTGTGGTGTCTCCTTCAGATAGCGAGCAGTCACGCATTCTCCATTCAGAAGTCTATGCTGATGGAACCGGGGCGTTGAACGGTGTCCACACGATACTGTTTGACATCAGCAAGCAACCGGTCATCGATTACGACCCGGCCAATTTCGAGACGAACGCCGATATGTTTCCCGCCATGCCGGCACCCAAGAACCTCTTTGTCAACGCTGTGACCAGAATGTCCGAGGTGGTGCTGTCCAGCCTTGACCGCGTGGGTCTGTCTGTCGCGGACGTGGACTGGGTCTTGCCCCATCAGGCGAACATGCGCATCAACAGCATGATGGCACACAACGTTGACATCCCGGATGAGAAAGTCCTTTACAACATCCACAAGTTCGGCAACACAACGGCGGCTACCATCCCGCTGCTTCTGGCGGAGTTCGTTGATAACGGCACCATCAAACGCGGCGATCTTCTCCTGATGGTCGCTTTTGGGGCGGGTTTTACGTGGGGTTCCGTACTGCTTCGGTACTAACCGGCGAATCGGCGCAAGTCACGAATCGCTCCCAATCTGTCATCTTAAGAAGCAGGTGAAATTCTCTCAGCCGCCTACCCCTAATGAAATGGGAACTGACACAGGCGCAGCGAGGCCGGAGACGTGTCTGTGCTCTTTTTCTAATGATTCGCCGCGGCGGATGATAAGCTCGCAACCGGACTTCGAGCTTACACATTACATGCCACCTATGTCCCGATACGTGCAAGAACCTGCTTGATACACTGCAAGATCGGGTTTATAATGGGTGCGGGATTTTCCGCGGGCTGCTGATTTGCGATTCTTCTCATGCTAAACATTTACGATTTCGCGCATCGACAGGTACTTGCCTCGTTGAGTTGTCAGATCGAGCAGGGTCTCGGGATAAGTCGCGCGACGTTAGGTCTCTTGGCCGGAGATACTACCAATCTGACTTGGGGGCTCGTAAACGGGACTTGTGACAATAGGTGATATAGGGCCCAATGAGATCGTCCTGCGGGAAAAAATCTTCTCCAAAAACAGCTGAAATTGGGAAGGCCGGAGAACGAGTCGCCGTCCGAGCGCTCAAACGCGCAGGATATCGGGTGCTCGCAACGAACTTCCGGGCTCGCGGCGGTGAGATAGATATCGTTGCGGATCATAACGGTACTATCGTGTTCGTCGAGGTTAAAACGCGCCGTTCGGACTCGTTTGCCCCGCCGGAGCTCGCGGTCGACTCCAGAAAGCGGCGAAAACTCGCCCGAGCGGCATGGCGGTTCCTGGAACGCAATTCGGCCACCGAAAGAGACTGCCGGTTCGACATAGTGTCCATAGTGAGCGAGCCTCAAACCGGGCGGCCGAAAGTCGAGATCATACCGAACGCGTTCCAGGTTGACATCTGGCATCATTGAGGCGTAGATTATCACATTAGAGTTCATTTCCGAATCGTTTTTGTGCGTTTTCGGCGGGTTAACGCGAGACAGTTGCAGCGGCGCGTCCGAGGTAATACATGTTAGCGCAAGTGCTTTCCAGCGTGGTGCTCGGCGTTGACGGCCACCATGTCGAAGTCCAGGTTGACTTGAGCGGCGGCATGCCTTTCTTCTCCACGGTTGGCTTGCCTGACGCCATAGTGAAAGAGAGCAAGGACAGAGTGCGCGCCGCTATAAAGAATTCCGGGTTCTCATTTCCCGCAAAACAGATAACGGTGAACCTAGCGCCCGCCGATATCCGAAAGGAGGGTTCCGGTCTTGACCTGCCGATGGGTGTAGCGATCCTGGCGGCTTCGGGCCAGCTCGATTCACCGTATCTCCGGGACTACATAATCGTCGGCGAACTGTCCCTCGACGGGAGTACCAGAAAGGTACCGGGCGTGCTCTCGATGGCTTTCCTGGGCCGGCAGCGAGGGAAGAAGGGGATGATCGTGTCCAACGACAACGTCGAGGAAGCGGGCGTTGTGGAAGGGATTGACGTGATCGGCGTGTCAAGCTTGAGGGAAGCTGCGGCGTTCCTGGCAGGCACGCTCGAGATAGAGCCTCACCGGACCGACGTGAGCGAGTTGTTCAGCCGTCGATCCCAGTACGACTCGGACATTTCCGAGGTCAAAGGGCAGGCACACGTGAAACGCGCACTGACCGTTGCCGCGGCCGGCGGTCACAACGTTCTCATGATCGGTCCTCCCGGCGCCGGGAAGACCATGCTGGCGAAACGCCTCCCGACAATCCTGCCGGACCTGACTCTCACCGAAGCGCTCGAGACCACCAAGGTGCACAGCGTGTCGAACATGCTCGACAAGACCAACTCGCTTGTTGCAACGCGCCCGTTCCGGTCTCCGCACCACACGATCTCGCACGCTGCGATGGCGGGAGGCGGGGTTCCCCCGAAACCGGGCGAGGTGAGCCTGGCCAATAACGGTGTGCTTTTTCTCGACGAGCTGCCCGAGTTCCACAGGGACGTGCTAGAGACGTTGAGACAGCCTCTCGAGGACGGCGTCGTTCACATATCGCGCGCCAGCTACGCCCTGAGCTATCCGTCGCGGTTCATGCTGGTTGCCGCCATGAATCCTTGCCCCTGCGGGTATTTGACGGACGCGCGAAAGGAATGTATGTGCCAGCCGGGACAGATACGCAGATATATGTCTAGGATTTCCGGTCCGCTACTCGACAGGATAGATATCCACGTCGAAGTACCCGCACTGAAGTACGACGAGCTTACGGGACAATCGGACAGAGAACGCACGTCCAACACGATCCGCGCCCAGGTGCAGGATGCCCGCCAACGCCAGCACGAACGGTTCGGCGATGGCGACATCCACTGCAACGCCCAACTCATGCCCGCCCAGCTCGAGGAGTACTGCCTCCTGAACGAGGGTGCCGGCCAACTGCTCAAGATGGCCATCACACAGCTCGGGTTCAGCGCACGGGCGTACGACCGTATACTCAAGGTCTCGCGCACCATTGCCGACCTCGCCAGCGAAGATGCCATCCGCGAAGAACACGTTTCCGAAGCGATACAGTACAGAACACTCGACAGGTGGTACGCTCATTAGCGGTGTCTTCAAACTGTCGCCGCGACACACATGCTTGACCGGTTCCCTGCTCGGACGATATAGTGTCATAATGCCGCAGTAAATGGGGCCCAGATCTTGTGCCGCGACAAGAGAAGGGCCCTGTACGGAGCAAGATGATACGTCGTTGCAGTTAAAGGGAATAGGGAGGGATAAGCAAACATAATGCACACTTCATTAGACATGCGGCGGTGGCAGCGCCGCATTTTCGGAACGGTATGGATCACCTATTTCATGTACTATTTCTGCCGGTACAACATGCCCGTTGCCAAATCGTCGCTGTCCGAGACCTTTGCCTGGAACGCCGCCGACATAGGCGCGATTTTCACTGCGCTGACTGTCATGTACGCCATCGGGCAGTTCGTGAACGGCCAGCTTGGGGACCGCTTCGGTACCCGGCTCATCTCAACAATTGGATGCGCGGTTTCCGTGCTCATGAACCTGACGGTGTTCGCCACGTTGATGATCGCCCCTAAAGCAAGTATATCCCCATCAACGGTTCTTTTGCTGCTGGTCGTCTTCTGGGGTATCAACGGTTTTTTCCAGGCAATGGGCTGGTCACCAATGGTTAAAGCTATGGCCCACTGGTTTCCTTTGAAGGGACGGGGCAAGATCATGGGCTGGCTGGGAACCTGTTACCAATTGGGAGCTGCTTGTGCCACTCTGCTGGCCTTCTTCCTGGTCACTAGGTATGTGACGAGATACAACGGCGACTGGCGTATGGTCTTCCTCGTTCCGTCCGTCCTTTTTGCTGCCACGGGCGTTTTCTTTTTCTGTTCTCTTCGCAACAGACCTGAGGATGTGGGACTCCCTCCTGTTGACGAACCGGTCTCGCGGACAACCACCGCTGGGGGACCAACCGGGACGCCACCGCGCACAATTCTCGAAAACATCGTTGCGACCCTGCGCAACCCCTACCTCTGGATTGTGGCCGCGGCGTTCTTCATGCTGGACGTCAACCGGTACGGGTTCGTGAACTGGCTGCCGGCATATGTGATGGAAGCGCAGGGCGCGGTTGGTGCGGACGTCTCGGTCGGCTTCTTGAAGAACGCAATGAAACTCGGCATTCATCCCGTAGCGGGTTCGGTGGGAGTGATCGTCTGCGGATGGGCGACGGATCGGTTCTTCCAGGGAAGACGCGCCCCTGTAATCGCGGTTGCACTCTTGGCTTTGGGCTTCTTTTCCATCCTCTTTCCGCGTGTGGACGCGAATAACACCGTGCTGCTGGTAGCCGTTGTGGCCGTGATCGGTTTCTTCACCTACGGTGCTCATATCCTGATGGTAGGCCACGCCGCCCAGGATTTTGGCCGCAAGGAAGGTGCTGCCGGCGCGGCGGGTTTCATTGACGGTATGGGCTATATCGGCGCTTCATTGTCCGGATGGGGAGCCGGAAAGCTGATCGATGTGAAGAGTTACGGTTTCACGTTCGTTATGGCGGGCATCTGCGCGCTGATCGGGGCGGTGTTAATCTCTGTTATTTGGAAAATCAAACCGGATTCGGAGCATAACTAGAATGGACTCTCGCGAACGCGTTGAAAAATGTCTAGACCACGAAGAACCGGACCGCGTACCGATTGATTTCTGGGTCACCGGGGAAGTTCAGGCGAAGCTTCTCGAACATTTTGGCCTCTCGGACGTGGAACAACTGCTCCAGCATCTTGATGTGGACTTCCGTTACGTCGAAGGACCGCGCTACGTCGGGCCGGAACTTACCGTGCGGCCGGACGGTTCGAAGGAAGATCACTTCGGCGTTCCCCGCAGACCGGTCACGTACGGCGAAGGCGAGAGTGCAGGGGTGTACAGCGAGGTCGTGGAGTATCCTCTGGAGAGGGCCACGTCGATCGACGAGATCGAGAGCTACCCGAAATGGCCCCAGGTCGAATGGTTCGACTATGAGTGCGTGCGCGACCAGGCCAGGCGTGCCCGAGAGACCGGTAAAGTCGTCGTGTTCATGGGCGACCGCCTGAACCGGTGCGCACAGCTTAAACCGGCTATGTACGTGCGCGGCGTCGAACAGATTCTCATGGACACTATACTGAATCCGGAAATCGCCAAGGCTGTCTTCCGCCGTATAGCGGACTTCTATGCGGAGTACGCGCGTCGGACGCTCGAGGCCGCCGACGGCAACATCGACATCTTCTTCACCGGCGACGATTTCGGCACGCAGGAGAACACGTTTGTTTCAGTGGATGTATGGCGGGATCAGTTGATGGACGGTTTCAAGCGATTCATCGATATCGGCCACGAATACAACTGCCGGGTCGCCCACCATACCTGTGGCAGCGTCATATCGCTCATTCCGGACCTTATCGAATGCGGGCTCGACATTCTCAACCCGCTTCAACCGGATGTGGCCGGTATGGATTATCGGAAAATCAAGGAAGAGTTCGGCGACCGCATATCGTTCCACGGCGGTATCTCCATACAGAAGACCATGCCTTACGGCAGCCCGGAAGACGTGCGTCGTGAAGTGGAAGATCGCGTCGAGAAACTCGCGCCTGGCGGAGGGTACATCTTCTGCACAGCGCACAACATACAGACCGATACCGCGCTCGAAAACGTCGAAGCGCTGTTCACCGCTTACCAGGAATTCGGCAAGTATCGGTAGGCTACCCACTATTGGGTCGTAGCCTGGGCACAGTAAGAAGCAACGTAATTATGGGTAATTATGGGGACACCACACTGAAAAGGCGGGGAAATGAGTATGGCGACCCCAGATTCCCTGTTCCCACTTATTGCGAAAGGCCGCCTCACATATAGTAGATATATTTGGTCTCCGGCTCCACGTCGTCTGGTATCTCTCGTATAATGTCTCCTACCGCTCGGGAAAAAGTGAGAGTAATGGGCATCAGACCATCCATGTTCGCGGAATTCCAGTTCATTTTTGTCAAGATGAGAATCTCACGCAGGATTTCATCGAGCGGAGTGTCGCCCACGTGATCAACAATGCGCAGTGGCGAAGGGACATGCCCGTGTGGATAGGCTTGAATCGATGGGATATAGCCCGTTGTGTAGAGGTATCTTTCTTGCTCGATCTTAAGCACAGTCCCTCTCAAAGGCGGATACTTACCGGTCCGTAGCAATCGCACATCACTAATTGGTGACACAGATACCAGGTCATACTCAGACACTTTTGACAAGGCCGATTCAAATCCTGCTCGCTCGTCTCTCTCAAACCGTGAGCTCTTATGCACAATGACTCGGACCGGAAGTTGATGACGCTCCCGCTGATACAGTTCCAGGGCAGCTTCGACCAGTTTGGCAGCATGTTCCCTGGGTAAGTGGGGCGACTTACCGAGTTCCTCTTCGTTCCAATCAAATTTCTGGCCGCGCAGAACCAACCCTTCACCATGTTCATCGAAGGCTCTTACTACGCTGGAACGTACTTGGCTCGATTCGCCCAAAGGTCGGTAGAACGAAACCCCGATATAGCATGTCGAGGGGTTAATTCCGATCGGACCCCAAGGTAGGCCTCCCCCCTTGAAATACATAGCTGTGAAGAGGTTCCAAGCGCGCGTGGCGCTCTTCTCCAATGGCCGGTTGCTTGGAACCATGTCCGTCGTTGTGTCCCGGAAGATCTGTGTTGGCTTCTTCAGGCGCATCGCCCTGGCTTTTAAAGCACGGCGCAGATCGCGATGAACCATACCGGTGTCGTCTTGATATTCAGCCACCCTGAGTTTGTTGTACAGATCCTCAGTCAAAACCACCATCACATAGTCGAGAGGATGATCGCGGTTACACAGCAATTCCATTTTCGTCATCAGAAGTCCCAATGCTTCCTCGAAGCGCTCTTTCTGGTGCTCGATGCCAACCAGGTCCGTGATTTCCTTGTGTGTCAGCTTTTCAATAAGCGCTGAAGACATCCGTACCTCGGTTCGAAAACCCAAGTCATGGGTGCATCCTGGAAATGAGTAGTGGTAGCTCTCTCCGGCTACTCCCAGAGTACATGCTTCAAGATACTTCTGGACAACTTCGACCGAATCGCCGGTGCCGATAAACCCAATGTGAACCTCGTTCTTGTGTCGAGGTGATCCCAGTGAGCGCGGACCATGAAGTGGAATTCCCACCTTGGGATTCACGTGGCGGTAGCCCGATGAAAACAGCAGCTCGGGCTCATCGAATGACGCCGCTGTGAAACGGAGAGCTTCGGCGCTGGTCTTTTTATTCCTCACCATTTTCGGAATACTCTTCACCCTCTGCGGCATCGAGTTCCTCGCTTATTTCACTGGACTCAGCCCACGAGAACAGATCTTCTTCGGGCTGCCTCTCAGTGAATGCTTTATCGTCATCGGGAATGCCACGCCACTGAACCGACGATTCCAACAACCGATTCTCAACGACAAGCCACTGGTTTCCGAAGCGCAATGATAGCCGTGGACAATCCTTGCAGAGCACTGACGCCCACAGATGGACCTCCCCGAGATAGTCGCGATTATGCATCGTCGCCTTGAGCCTGGTCACTTTCCGACCAATCAGCTCAGACTCGAACTCCACATGGCCGTCCCGCGTAAGGTATCGCTCGGGTCTTATGGCCAATATCCACTTCCCACCACCGACGTACTGGAAGGAAACCCGTGCTGCCAGGTGAATCCAATAGCGCTTGCCCTTTCCCGTCACCCTTGTCTTCGGGTTCCACACAACGCCCCTTGATCTGCTCTGTCCGGTGAGCGTCCTATACGGTATGCTCCTCTCAGTTTTCTTGGGGTCTGGGCGGAAGTAGTATCGGCGATATTTGGGATGGTACCTAATTCCTTTTGAGCGTAAATGGTTGGTCAAGGCTCTGTTCAGGAGTGACGTGTAAAGCCGTCGTTCGTCGACACTGTCCCACATGTCGCGAGCGCTGTTGATTCTTGTCGAGCTTGGTTCGCAGACAGCCGAGAAGGGGTTACTGCGCTTCCGGAGGTCGTGAAAAGCCCATATCCTCTTACCGCTGAGCTCGAACGCCACCGTGTCTCGCTCGTCCCTTGCTGGAACAACTTCGTGCCAGATATTGATTGCATTCTGCTTTCTATATTCCGTCTCAGCGCTGTAAACACGGCTTGGAACCTTCGTGCCATGCAAGGCCGAGGCAAAGATCTCATCCTCAACAAGCTTGCGAGGCTGCTCCATCGGCTTGTCTACTTGCCGGAACTGTGCCTCATGATCGCGCTTCATTTGCCGCAGCACTTGAACATTGTATTGGTGTGGGAACGCGTCCACCTTCCCGTGGTGGCAATTAGGACAGAGCAAGATCAGATTGTCGTGCTCATTCAGTCTCTCCTTGGGAAATGTCGGATCCGACCTCGGGCCTTCATCCCCGTGAGGCACGATATGTGCTATCTCGCCGAGAACCTTGGTGCTGTCGCTCCCGTTACCTGGTTCCGCGAGTAGGTGCTCATCGCAGCCCGGAAAGGCACACTGATTTCCTGACAGCGCAAACAGGGTCTTTAGAACTCTATCCGGTATGTCCCTCGATGGCCGCCTCGTGGTCTTCATCTGATGTCTCCTTTGAATAGGGGAGCGACCCAGGGTCTGGCTACCGTTACATCGGGCACAGTCCGATGTTGTTCAGTTGCACTCTTCATGACATCCCTGTGATCTTGGGCTCCATGCTGCCGCCCAACATGGGCCATGGTTTTCCCTGTCGACCAACTCCCCGACTCAAAGCCTCCCACATAGTATGTCACGACTCCGCTCACTAGTCAAGCCGTCTGCGCCGAACTTGATGATCAGCACCATGACCTCCGCATTGATGCAGATTCGGTATGCCCTCTTGACGACACAAGCAATATTGTCTATAATTTGCCGGTACCAAGCTGAAACCGCGGCGAAATACGTATGGTGTCCACAGATTCAGACCCCCGTTTGGCTTTTGAACCCGCGGCGCGCTTGGCTTTGCGAGGGAATGGGGTTGAACCGTTCACTGCGGCGTTACCTAGCTGTTTGCGGAGTTGTGTTGATAGTCTTGCTTTCGCAGAACGGTGTGGGCCAAGATATGGAATCCACCCTTCCGGACAGAATCGGCTTTCATCGCGCCGTTTACGATGCTGAGGGGAAGTTGCTGCCGTGGACATCGTGGGACGACGCGATCGACCGGGAGATGAACTGGTACTTGAACTGTCCGGTCGATCCCCACGGTTATCCGACCTTCGTTTTCACCACGTTCATGGACGAGAACTACGAACCTTACCGGACGGATACCATCCCGTGCACGCAGAACGGTATGGGTATCATCTCGTACCTGAAGTACTGGGAGTACAAGGGAAAGACGAATGGCAAGGTGTTGGAGTGGGCGCGGAAGATGGCCGACTATCTTGTCAAGGAAACGTTGACGCCCGGCAAAGGCGCTTATCCCCGTTTTACCCGGTCGACGGGACATCACACCGATTTCCCACTCACGCGCAGTGCGCAGGGTGACGAGAAGCTCGGGGTAAATGTGATTGAACCCGATAAAGGCGGAATCGCCGGATATGCGCTTGTGAAGCTCTTCGACGCTACGGGCGACCGGCGCTACCTCGACCAGGCTGTCCACAATGCGGAATGTCTCGTGAAGAACATGTGGGAAGGCGACGCCATGCATTCTCCATGGCCGTTTCGGGTCGATTCCGTCACCGGTCAACATTGGGGGGAGCGCAACGGTAATATGGTGTTCATATTGCGCCTGTTCGATGAGCTGATCGCCAGAGGTCACGACAACTATCAACAACCTCGCGCCGCCCTCTGGTCGTGGATCAGAGAGCACCAGATACCGGCTCCTGACAGCAGGGATGCCTGTTTGTGGGTCCAGTTCTTCGAGGACATGTCGCCGGAGGATAACCGGAACTCCTGGGCTCCATTGTCCATGGCACGCTACCTAGTTGAGAAACGTGAGAACCTCGACCCGGACTGGAAAGAGGATGCCGAGAAGCTCATCCAGTTCGCCTTGAAACATTTTTCCCAGACGCGTCCCGGCGGCGTGATACTTATGGGCGAACAGGATGTGGACCGACGCGCATGGGGTGGTGCCTGTTCCACACTGGGCGGTGTCGCCGCGATGTTTTACGCTGCGGGCGGCGGCGATCAATACCGGGATATGGCGTATCGGAACCTGAACTGGATGACCTACTATATTGATTCGGACGGTTGTCCGGGCGCATTGACCGGCGAGACGGAGTGGCGCAAAGGCGGTTGGCAGGAGGATTGCCATACCGATGTTATTCACAACTTTATGGACGCTATTGCGGCGGTACCCGAGTGGGCGGGAGCCAACCCCTCGGAAAAGGCGGCGGAATCGGCTGCAGCGGGACCTTAGACGGCTTGATGCTGCCGCTCACGAGCGCTAATTCTCAGCCCTCACCATCCATCATGTTCACAATACGCCTTGGTTGACTTGAATCTCGGATGTTTATCCGGGCCACTTGCGGAAAGCCGGAGAGGTTGATTGGCGCGGGATAGAGAGGAGGTGAGGTTTCAGTTCACCCCAAAGAGTAGAAAGTTTTTGGCGATTTTGTGGCGAGCGAGGAGCGGAAACCGCTGATTTCACCCCAGGCAACGTGGCTGCTCTCAGCTGGTAAACCGGGCGGTATGGTTAACCCTACATCTAGTAGGGGAGGGTCTTGTCGAAGACTCGCCGGGAAGAGCGCCCTCCCGCGTTGAGGCAAGGGGCTGCAGCCCCTTGTCTGGACTGGAGAGCCGATGACGAAGGTAACAAACCCGAGGTGTTCCTCGTCGCCATACATTATTAGCCGGCTCTACCCACGAAAAAAGCTCTATGGCAAAACCCTCTTATCCGTTTGACACTTGCTGGCGCTAATGCTACCATTATGGCGTTGGGAATCTTGATACCGAAGGGTCGGGGTGCAGGTTGTGTCTTTAGGCGCAGAAATTGCATATTCAGAGCGTTTCCGAAACCTGCGGTAACAGCCAGGAACATGATAAGTGCCTCAATGAGAGTGCAATTGCAAGGAAAAATCACCAGAGACTGCCGGACATCTCAAGAAACGATAGGTGGTAAACTGTAAATGAAACCCATTGTACAGTTGCTAGAAGGGGACGGGTTCTTGAATACTCTGTTCGAGTCGATCCCTTGCGGTGTTCTTATCTGTGATGCTGACAGACGCGTCCAGGCGGTAAACAACCTGTTGGAACGTACTTTCGGGATTTCTATGGCAGAGGTCGTCAATAAGCGCGGGGGCGAGGCCCTCAAGTGCATTCACGCGTTTGAGAGCCCGGAAGGCTGCGGGTTTGCAGATTATTGCGAGAGCTGTGGAGTTCGTAACACTGCGCTGGAAGCTCTTGCCGGAAAACAGATACATCGAACCAGGGCAACCCTCCAGCTTGAAGTCGATGGGGAGGTCCGTGATCTCGTGCTCTTAGTCAGCGCTGCTCCCATCGAATACCAGGGCGAGAGGTTGGCGATTGTCATTCTCGAGGACATAACCGAACTGAACCATTTACGCCGGCGTTTGAGGGCGGAGCATAGCTTCGCCGGGATTGTGGGGCGCGATCCGAAAGTGCTGGAACTGATCGAGGTTATAAGGGAAGTTGCTGAAGTCAGTGCTCCCATCCTAATTCAGGGGGAAAGCGGTACCGGCAAGGAGCTTGTCGCTGCGGCGATTCACAACGAAGGTCCTCGTGCCGGGAAGCTCTTCGTGCCGGTCAATTGCGGTGCCCTGCCTGAAGGTTTACTGGAAAGCGAGCTTTTCGGGCACGTCCGAGGTGCCTTTACGGGAGCGATTCGCGACAAGAAGGGCCGCTTCGAATTGGCCGACGGTGGGACGATCTTTCTCGACGAGGTTGGGGATTTGAGCCCCGCGATCCAGGTCAAGCTCTTACGAGTCCTGCAGGAAGGAACATTCGAGCGCGTCGGCGGTGAGCAGACCGTAAAGGTTGATGTACGAGTAATAAGCGCTACCAACAAGGATCTGCGGCGCGAGGTTGCTGCAGGAAGGTTCCGCGACGACCTGTTTTACAGACTTTGTGTCGTCCCCATAAGTCTCCCGTCCCTGCGGGAACGGCGCAACGACATCCCCCTCCTCGCCGAGCACATCCTGAAGCAGGTATTGTCAGAGACGGACCGGGATGAAACGGCTCTCTCGCCGGAGGCGCTGGACGCGATGATGGACTATCACTGGCCGGGAAACGTACGCGAGCTCCAGAACGCCATCCAGTTTGCGCTCGTCAAGTGCAGAGGCAGTGTGCTCGAACTGGCGCATATGCCTCCGACCGTATCGGCTTCCGGCTCAGCTGCGACTATCCGTCCGAAGGGGCGCCGCAAACGGAAGCTTCATGCAGAGGCCGTGCGACGCGCGCTCGATGAAACAAGCGGGAACAAGGTAGCGGCGGCTCGTAGACTGGGCGTTTCGCGCGCTACACTTTACCGTTTCATAAACGACAGCGGTATGTCCGGCAGCTTATCCAGCCGATGACCCACTGTCTCATTGTCTCACATAGGGCATTGTGTCTCATGTGCGCTAAACGAGACATTAAACACTGCCTTTCCGTCTGAATAGAATCGCCACAAGTGCCTGTAATATTGGCGGATACTACGATCGCTTAATTAGGCGTATGACAATTGTGAGCCCGTTTGTTTACCTCTATGCTGTTTCATTAACCTTACTTTTATGAGACAGTACGGCTAAGAGGCAATAGGGTCCGTCATCGCGCAATTATTGCGTGCGCAAGGACTTGCGCTTTGTATCAACGTGATGCTCCATTTTGGCACGTCTCGTGCTCTTTATATCAGATGGCTGCGACGGATAAGACCGCACAAGGAGGGTTTGACGTGTCTCGACCATGCAACGATAATATTAGAAGGGCGTTGGAAATCTCCAAGGAGTTGATGATTCTGGCCGACAAGGGTGAATTGGCCATGGAGGACGACGGATGCGGGGTGCTGTACGGTGTTGTTAGAGACTGCGCATACAGGATTCGTGCGGAAGCCGAACGCGAGCGCGAAGCTCATAGGGCGAAAGGTGCATGGGACATGCCTGGTGTTACCTAGCACGGGGGAGGCACAAAGAAAGGAGGAACGAGTATGCAACTCAAGGGGTCGAAGACTGAGAGGAACATTTTGACGGCTTTTGCGGGGGAGTCTCAGGCGCGAAACCGCTACACCTACTTCGCCAGCCAGGCGAAAAAGGATGGGTTTGAGCAGATGACCTACATCTTCGAGGAGACCGCCAACCAGGAGAGGGAGCACGCGAAGCGGCTGTTCAAGTTGCTCGAGGGAGGCGAGGTCGAGATTCAGGCGGCGTTTCCGGCGGGTGTCATAGGGACGACCGCAGAGAACCTCAAGGCGGCTGCCGGGGGTGAGAACCACGAGTGGACGGAGATGTACCCCGGCTTTGCCAAGGTGGCGGAAGAAGAAGGATTTGCGGATATCGCCGACGTTTTCAGGTCGATCGCGGTGGCCGAAAAGCAGCATGAAAGACGGTACCTGGGTCTGTTGGCAAACATCGAGCAGGGCACGGTGTTCAAGAAATCGGAGAAGGTTGTCTGGCGATGCCGGAACTGCGGTTACCTGCACGAGGGCAAAGAGGCCCCCGAACTCTGCCCGGCTTGCGATCATCCACAGGCGCATTTCGAACTGCTGTGTGAGAACTGGTGAGACCCCGGTTTGGCTCTGCAAAACCGATGAGATTGAGACTTATGAGACGCGAAAGGTGAAGTAGTGTTTACTACGTCGAGTTAGGAGGGTGGAACGTGGGTAGGACAAGCGGCAACCTGGATGAGGCGTTCGCTGGAGAAAGCAAAGCCAACCGGATGTATACAGCGTTCGCAAGGAAGGCAGATGAAGAAGGTCACAAAGGGATAGCGAGGCTTTTCCGCGCGGCCGCCGCGGCGGAGACCGTCCATGCTTTGAACCACCTGAATGCAACGGACGGCGTCAAGGATACGGTTGAGAACCTGAAGCTGGCGGTTCACGGCGAGCACCACGAGTTCCAGTCGATGTATCCGGCGTTCATAAAGGATGCCGAAGAGGAAGGGGCAAAAGGCGCAAAGTGGACGTTCGAGGTCGCCAGCAAAGTGGAGGAGATTCACCACCGGCTTTACTCGGCGGCGTTGGAAGCGCTGGAAAAAGGCGAGGAAGTCCCGGAAACCGACTATTACGTGTGCGGGATTTGCGGCAACACGGTCGAGGGCGAACCGCCGGATAAGTGCCCGATTTGCGGAGCTGCCAAGTCCAAGTTCATGAAGATAGAGTAGGAGATATGCGGTTAAAGGTGCGGTTCGACGCTGAAT
>Ga0180438_10007124_pt1 | contig 14759 bp, 10 predicted proteins | sample SS_ome_12_FD_132455 | JGI IMG/M metagenome (GOLD analysis project Ga0180438, IMG submission 132455) | Hypersaline lake sediment archaeal communities from the Salton Sea, California, USA - SS_3_D_2 metaG | ecosystem: Environmental > Aquatic > Non-marine Saline and Alkaline > Hypersaline >...
GGTCCGCCAGGTTCTATTTCTGTGATATATATCCCGTTCACCTCCAGAATTCCCAGCGTCTTCTTCTCCTGGAAATTCAGCTCATCAATGCTCGAAAATCCCAGGTACGGGTATTTAAAAATGCCATTCTGGATCAGGGCGTTAATGATGGGTCTGGCGATATCAATCGGGAGACTGAAGGCTACACCCGTCGTGAGCCGATCATCCCCGGAGGTGATCACAGTACTATTTATACCAACTACTTCTCCATTTAAATTTAATAATGGTCCGCCGGAATTCCCCGGGTTCATCGCGGTATCCGTCAAAATAATCTCCCCCGGAAACAGGGCATGCCCGCCCAGGGTTTCCCGAAAATAACGTAATCCCTGTCCCAACCCAGACACAATCCCGGTTGTCATCGAACCTTGCAGCCCGAAAGGATTACCAATTGCCGCCACGATCTGACCGACCTGCAAATCATCAGAAACTCCCAACGGCAGAGGCGCAAAATTCCCCGCTGGGATTTCTACTTTCAAAACGGCGATATCCGAATCGGGATCCTTGCCGACCATCCTGGCAGGAAACATATCCCCGGATAAAGTCGTTACAGCCAGATCGCTTTCAGTTTTCACGCCATGATAACTTGTAACGACATGTCCAACATCATCGATAAAAAATCCTGAGCTGACAGAGAGCCCGTCTAACTCGGAGGACGTCACGGATACGACACCCGGTCTGGACTGCGCATAAAGCTCTAAAAAATCAATCTGGAGAGATAATAAATCACTGTTAGAAGAGACTCCCGCATCAGAGCGCTGTGGATCAAGGCCCGCCGAAAGTGTGTTTACGCTGGTTGGCGTTTGTACTTGCGGTGAATATTTCGGTTCCGGGGTTGTGACAGCGCGTGTTATTTCGAACTCGGCGTTTTGCGGAGCGCTGGGAATTTCAGTCTGAATCGTATTGGCAGGAAAACAAGCTGGAACAATAAAAACAATGGTTAAGCATATCGCTGAAATTTTGGCGATTTGAGCCATCCCTTTCTCCACACAGGTACCCAAACATTTCCCGCCGGCTGCGTTCCTGTGACATTTCTCCAGTTGTTTGGCGAAAATAAGTAATCAGCTTGTAATATTCATATTGTATATGCTGTTACTGTAGAATGCAAGAAGTGGTCAAATTAAGTAAAACCATGAGAGAGACCCCGAGGCAGAAATATCGTCAAACAAAACCCAACAAAAAATCTAAGGCTGGTGACCGCACCCCGTGTTATGCATAAAGTTCAATCAAGCTTTCAGTATAAAATAAGCCTCCGCCTGAAATTCAGGCGGAGGCTTTCGCCAAAGGAGGAAACAGCGATGAGCAATATTGGGGGTATTACCCATTTTTTCAACTGGTTCAAATCTTACCGAAAAACATCTTTTTAGATAATTGTCAAATATCATAAGTTCTTGATGATTTATTACATTATATATATGACAAAATATACATACGTGTTATGCGTTAACCTCGAACCCAGATTTCTGATTTAATTCTGCATAGTATCCGCATATATCATTGAGAGGGCATATAGCACATTTTGGATTTCGAGCACTGCATATCTCGCGCCCCAGACGGATGATATTCAAGTGGGCTGCGTAATATGTTTTCGGCGGGAAAAGCTGAGCCAGATGGGCGTGGGCGCGATCAGCGCTCATTTTTCCCGGCCGCAGACCGAGTCGACCGCTCACGCGATATATGTGCGTATCCACTGGAAAGGCGGCTTTTCCGAGAGAAAATTGCAGGACAATAGCGGATGTTTTCGGCCCAACTCCTTTGAAGCCCATCAGCCACGCAGACGCTTCTTCCGCAGACAGGTCCGACAGGAACTCCAGATCCAAATTACCTCGCTGCTCGGTTACCTGCCTGAGCAAGTCCTGAATTCGAGGTCCTTTTTGATTGGCGAGACCAGCTGTCTTTATAGTCTCAATCACCTGCTCTTCTTCCGCATCCCGGACCTGCTCCCAGGTAGGGAAACTTTCCTTCAGCGAATTAAACGCCCGGTCTCGATTCGTATCGTTCGTATTCTGGGAGAGGATGGTTGAGATTAATTCATCCATTGGAGGAAGTGGATTTCTCCACTCGGGATACCCGAAATAATTCAACAAGCGATTATGGACTTGCAACGCGAATTCATGGTCTTTCATCGGAACACCAGTTTTGTTAGAAATAATCTTTATTTCTTAAAAAATCTGGGGAAAAATTCAATTCAAAGGTTGGGTATGCCTGACCTGCTTCTACATTACGCCAGTTGCGCACCGGCAAGCTGGGACCAAACTTCGTTAACTCTGCAATTTCACTGGAGGAGAGCGCGCCCAATTGGATCAATATTTCAACAACAACCGCAGGACCAGCAAAATTGTTCGTATCCCCATCCGAGATCTTCGAAAAAATTCCAACGCCGGGTGAACCAGGCCCCAAAACACCAGGCAACAAACCAATCGCTTGAACGCCTTCTGCGCCGCCTTTTGAGACTAACCGTCCGTGGATAATCTGCATCAGGTGCGTATCAAAGCGTCCAGGTCCGGCAACCATTTCCGGGTGCCCCATCATCGCCCTGGTAATTTCTATACAGGCATGCCTGCGTTCCGCAGGTGCAACCCCACCCGTTTCAGGATCACACAACCTGGCATATGCCAGGGCTGCGTTAAACAACGGCAGCGCGAAAGATGGCAGCGAACATCCGTCGATTCCTATGTGGATTGATCCCGCCTGCAACCCACTCATTTCCGCAAGGGTCTTCAATATTTCTTTTTGGACAGGGTGGTCGGGGTCGATATAATCCAAATCTGGCGGTAACCCATTTGAGGGTGCCTCTAAAATGCGCGAACGCTTTAGTACACCCGTGTGCATGCCCGAGCAATTGTGATGATTTGAGGCCGGCTGTTGCTCCTCAACCAGCATTTTCTCGGAAGATTTTTTGTCCAACGGATAATGGGATCCGCAAAGCAAATCTAAATGCGAAATACCAGTTTTACTTTGAAGCGCCTGAAGTACTTCTATGTGCTCTTCCGTCCCTGAGTGGGAGGAGCACAGGATAGCGATTTCGCGCTGAGATAAGGCGTAACTACTTTTTGCGCCGTGCTCAATAAAAGGCATCACCTGGAACGGTTTTGCTGACGAACGCATGAATGTGACCGCGTTTGGATTACCGTACCATGCCAGTAGGTTACCGAACGCGTCAACCACTGCCGCTGCTCCAAAGCGAATCGATTCAACCGTATCAGCGCGCCTCAATTCAAATATTGGCGCGTATGGAATATTTTGTCTGCTCATATTGTGGGAATATAATTCTTCTAAGGTTGGATTTAATTGTGAATCCCTTCCGATCCCAATCTTTCATTTACGTTCATCGGGGAATAGTTCCTCAAGTAGCACTGGTATAAACCATGCTGCAGGCGATTTTCATATGCCTCAAAATTAATCCTCGGAAATTTAAATTTAGAGAGAAGAGATGGAACCATTTTTTCCGTCACTTCGGGCATGGCTCCTTTCTTGGCGCGAAGCTCCAGCCTCCTGGCGACATTCCTGATGAATTTCCTAAGTTCGTGGACATCTTCGTTTGAGGCTGTCCCACCCCTGCCGCTCACGATCACATAATCTCGGTAAGTATCTAACAGTAAATCTAACTGTCCCTCCCATTGCGTTAAATCTGATTTTGCCAGGAAAGGAGGCTGGTTTACCAGCACAGTGTCCCCAACAAAGATTACTTTTTCTTCCGGCAGGATCACCCAAATAGCCTCTTTTGAGGCTCCCGGATGGTGCTCGATTTTGATCTCAGATCCATTCCAATACAGGATGATCTGTTCATTGAAGGTGATCTCAGGCGTACCCCAGCGCATTCCGATGGCTTCGTTATAAGATTCCCAATCCGAGCCGGTATCTATGCCCTGCCCCTTGAAAATCGTCGAGCGGGTCTTAAGGATCTCGGATGTAATCAGTTGGGTAAGGATGATCGTCTCCATAGCCTTGGCGCCGAGTGTACGGTCGGGATGAGAATCCAGGTTCACCAAGAGCCTGTTCGTCCAGCCGCGATGATTCATCAACATTGCCCGCCAGGAGCGTGCGTCATCTGACCTGAGGGGCGCATCAATCATAATAATGCCCTCCGAAAATACCAATGCGCCTAAAGTTACACCGGAAAAAGAATCCTCGTAAAAAATACCTTCTTCAATCTGCCGCATGATCACCTCGCTGAATTATCTGGGAATTCTTACAGTTTTGTATTATACATCCCCGAACAAAACCGGTGGGAATCCATTCCCATAGATTGTAGAGCGCCGTATGTTTTATCTTTCAAAAGGCGCTCAATTTCCAACCTCGTCATCGACTGATGTTTTTATCTTTCCATGGGGCAAGCGTAACATCATCCATTCAGCAGCCAGGCGGGGGTTTATATTCCTAGCGAGTAAATTTTGCGTTCGCTGTAAGGCCTTCAATGTGTTATGTGCGCTCTTATAACCGAAAGTTTCCGCCATATCTATTATGCGCTCCAACTGGTCTTGATTAACAAAGGGTATTTGCGCACCGTGAGCGCAAAATAACACATCCCTCCACAAAGCAATCCATACAAACAGCCTTTCCCTGATCTGTACGCGTGTCTTTTGTAAATCCATTGGATAGATGAGTGATGAGATGTATTTAAAACGCCCTACTCTGTTGGACGAGAGCAGCTGGTAAAGGTCATCTAAATAACGGCCCCGCTCCTTCAATAGTCCAGGCTCAGTGTGCAGCCGAATCGCAATACCCGGCCTGCCACCCGAAACATGCGCATAAAATTTAGCATCCTGGGGTGGAATATTCATCTCCCCTACTAACCACCGGCTGAGCACCTCCAGGGCGACCGGTCTTAAACGCATCACCTCGCAGCGCGAAACGACGGTTGGCAGCAGGTTTTCCACGCTATCCGCGGTCAGGATCAATACCACATGCTGGGAAGGTTCTTCCAGGGTCTTTAAAAGTGCATTGGCTGCGCTGGGATGGGCACCTTCGAAGCGCAGCAGCAGCGCGATGCGATGCTTTGATTCATACGGTGAGAGCGCTAATGAGCGGGTCAGTCCGCGCACCTGGTCAACTTTCAACATTTCCCCCGGCCCTTCGGACTGTACGATCGTTAAATCGGTATGTACCATGTTCTCGATCTTGCTGCAGGTCGGGCAGGTCAGACATGGTTCACCAGGCTCTAATGGCTGAGGGCAGTTCAATGCTTGCGCAAACCGCAGGGCGATAGAGCGGCGCCCAATGCCATCCGGACCAGTGAACAGGTAAGCATGTCTCAGCTGATCGCGGGCAATATGTTCTTTCAGCAGCGCAACTGCCCATTCATGTCCTGCTATTCCCCAATTCATAAGTTTGATTCTAGCCTAGAGAGTGAGGTTTGACAACTGGTATAAGACCTTTTACCTTTTATTCATCGCCCATCATCCGCTATGCTATAATGCCAGCCGCATGAAATATTTGGAAGACCTCAATCCCCCACAGCAGGCTGCAGTGCTAGCCGGGACGGGTCCGGTGCTTGTGCTGGCTGGTCCCGGATCGGGGAAGACGCGCGTTTTAACCCGGCGTATCGTCCACCTGATCAGCGACAAAGGGGTAAACCCTTACAATATCTTGGCAGTCACTTTCACCAACAAAGCAGCCCGGGAGATGGAAAACCGGGTGATCCGTTTAATCGGCGAAAACACAGGCGGATTGACGCTGGGAACATTCCATGCCACCTGCGCGCGTATCCTGAGACGTGAAGCGGGTAACCTGCCCTTTGAAACCAATTACGTAATTTTTGACGCGGACGACCAGGTCAATGTAGTCAAACAAGCGCTTAGAGACCTGGATATTGACGATAAAAGGTATCGGCCGAGAGGCGTTCATCATTCGATCTCCAAAGCCAAGAACGATCTCTACCTGCCGGATGATATCCCTGTGGAAGGCTACCGGGATGAGATCGTCAAACGCGTATACAGCCGCTATCAAGAATTGTTACTGACCAGCAACGCCCTGGATTTCGATGATCTGCTGCTGTGGACAGCTTACCTGCTGGAGGAATTCCCAAAGGTTCGCGATAAGTACGCCCGCCGGTTCGAGCATGTGCTTGTGGATGAGTTCCAGGACACCAACCTGGCCCAGTATATCCTGTTGAGCCACCTGAGTTCATTCCATAAGAATATCTTCGCGGTTGGGGATACAGACCAGTCCATATACCGCTGGCGCGGAGCGGACTACCGCAATGTGCTGCGCTTCGAAAAGGATTTTCCGGATACGCAGGTAATCCTGCTGGAACAGAACTACCGCTCCACCCAGGAAATCCTGGACGTGGCTATGGCGGTTATCAACCGCCATCCGCAGCGAACAGCCAAAAATTTATTCACCTCACGTCCGCATGGCGCAAAAGTGATCCTGCACGATGTTTTCGACGACCGGGAGGAAGCCGATTTTGTCATAAAGACGATCGGAAGTACCATCCAGCGCACTGGAGCCAGTCCGGGGGATTTTGCGATTATGTACCGCACAAACGCGCAATCGCGCATGCTGGAAGAGGCTTTCCTGCGAGCGGGATTACCCTACAAACTGGTCGGCGCCCAGCGCTTTTACGGCCGGCGGGAAGTGAAGGATATCATTGCCTACCTGCGTCTGCTGCACAACCTGGATGATGAGATCAGTCTGGGAAGGGTGATCAACACTCCACGGCGCGGCATCGGGGATAAAACTCTATTCACGCTGCGTACCCAGGCTCAAAGGCATCGGCGCTCATCCGGATCGATCCTGTACGAGTTGGGGGAAAATCCGGACACGCAATTACAAGAGTCTTTCCCGCGCAGATCATATTTAACACTGACCAGTTTCAGCAATCTGCTGCACAACTGGTCTCCTCTGGTGAAAAACGCTCCCCCGCTGGAGCTGATGGACACCATCCTGAAAGAAGTGGACTACCAGGGATATATCGATGACGGGACTGAGGAGGGACACGAGCGCTGGGAGAACGTGATGGAACTGCGTCGCCTGGCGTCAGAATACCAGGAGAAAGGATTGGAAGCCTTTTTGGAACAGGTTGCGCTGGTATCGGACCAGGACACGCTGGATGCTTCTGTCCAGGTACCTACCATGCTGACCATGCACGCCGCCAAAGGTCTCGAATTTCCGACCGTAATGATTGTAGGATTGAACGAAGGCACGCTGCCGCACAGCCGTTCATTTGATGATAACGAAGAAATGCTGGAAGAACGGCGCTTGTTTTACGTGGGCATTACGCGCGCCAAAAATAAACTTTACCTGGTAAGCCCACAGAACCGCAGCTTCTACGGGTATCCGGAACCCGTCGATCCTTCCAGATTCCTGGATGAAATTCCGGCTGACTTATTACAAATCAGCAGGAGCCCGCGTGCGCTGCCCGGTTTCAGACCTTCGCTCCAATCACGCCGGACCCAGTGGGGGACGCCAACCAGCGCCGAACCCCAGCACGAGCAGAAATATCACCCTGGCATGCGCGTCCAGCACCCGACCTGGGGGGAGGGCATGGTGCTCAACAGCCGTATCGAGAATGATGATGAAGTGGTGGATGTTTTCTTCGAAGAATTAGGGCTCAAACGACTGGCTGCCTCCCTGGCGCGCTTAGAGATTGTGTCGTGATTCATCCATTAAACATAAATATTGGATCTCAATCTTGACTCGGCTGGAAAGATATCTACGCTGGATTTAAGATTGTTTATCTTGGAACTGATCACCTGAGTAGAAATCGTGGGCAACTTTCGAAAAATTTATCAATCTTCTCCCGAGTTTACCTCACGAAAATCCTGGAAAAAGCTTCTGTCCGGTTGCCATCCAGATCCTCAACAATAAACCCAATCACGTACTCGCCCACCGGGGCGTAAAGCAGTTCCCATGTAAACGGTATCTCATCAAACACCAGCGTCCCACCCTTCTCACTTGCCTGGGAAACCACGCGCCCGCTGCTGTCCAGGTCAAGCCACTGCTCACTAATCGTAAAGCGGTCCCCTTGCACAGGCAGAATTTCGCGCGGCGCGCCTGAATCATCATAGCCAAACACCTGGGTCAATATCCCATCACTGAAATACATGCTGGCTTCCCGCTGCTCACCGTCAGTATAAGTGTAGAGACCATCCAATTTATAAACAGCCTCCTGTGGGGTAGCACCGTACGTTGTCGGCTGCAGCAGTGTAAGGATCGACTGTTCACCATCATTGATGGCGAAAACTAAAGGTTCCCATTCAAATGCTAAGGTGAACGCGCCCTCCCCCCAATCCGGATAGTAAACTCCATTGACTTCGCGAGTGTCTTCACTCTCAATAAAGTCACTGTCAATCAAGTTAATTGAATTTGCCTCCCGGTCATAAAAACCAGCAAACAGATAGATGTAGCCGATATTATCACCTTCAATATCAGCACTCATCATCACCGGTTCATCAGGCGTGGCTTCATTATTGGACAGGGAAATCTCTGAAATAGATATTTCGCCCAGCCCGGGGGCTGTTAGAGAGCGGTCCGGTACTGAGAGTGTGCCAGCTTCCACTTGAAATGGGCGACCGGTGTAATGGAAGTTGAGGAATTCATCCCAGGATGTCACTCCAGCAAAACGCTTTGCAACACGGACATATGACTGGGGACCAGCAGCAGGATTCCCATAAAGCTGTGAACTGGGAAAATAGATTGAAATTCCCGTCGCACCAGGTTTTTGACTGCCGCTTTTTTCGGCGATTACCACATTGCTGATCGCCTGTACCAGTCTTTGTGTTGTACCCTGAATCTCCTCATCCCCACTTTCCCGTTCCAGCAGGTACGCGAAATGGGCAAGATCGATATAGGAAGGAGGCACCCGGCCGCCAAAAATATTGGTAAAGGGTTGGGCGTAATTACGCGCCTGCGCCACCCGCCGCTGGTCCAGGTTTTGCAACGAATATGCATATTCATTGAGGCTTTCCACCAATTCCGGCATATGCGACAGGTCGGCGGCAGCCAGGGTCATACCTTGCTCAAGCTGGGCGACAATCTGTTCGGCAGTGGGGGAAAAGAAACCTTTCCCAGCAAAGTCAGCCCTTGCTTGCGGGTTCTGGATACGCTGATCCCCTTCGATGTAGCTTTCGACAATAATCCGGCTCAATTCACCGCCGCCCATATCCGGATTGCGGACAAGCTCGTTTAGAAAAGCTGCGTACGCCCAGCCAACAGAGGGTTCCACCTCCTGGGATGCGACCGCGTAGTGGGAATGGGGTGTAAGCGCGGTGTAGACCTCCAAGTGACCCATCAAGCAGGCATCCAGACCGATTACCTCAAATGCTTCGATCCCACTTTGAGCCCGGATATCTTCCAGCGCCTCATCTAAATCCATCAGGTACATAGCAGGACCGATGGTCTGCGCCAGGGGCACATTTCTAGGAACACCAACGCGGGGTTCTTTATCTGTCCAGCCTCCCGGCCAGCCCAAGCCGTGGTCGGAAAGAATCAGCACATACTTATCCGCAGGATAATTGTCAATCGTCCAGGTTACAAAATCGACCAGTGTATCTTTTTCCCCCATGTTCACCTCACCCAGGTCGATCAATTCCCGGGAGCGAATTAACTCCAGGTTATTGTCAGCGGTCAAGTAGAAACGCTTTGCCGTCGTCCAGTTTCCATCCCCTTGGTATCCCCCACGGTAGCGGTCAATTTGAGCAACGATATTTACCCTCTCGCTCGATCCAACCAATTCGGCTTCGTTCAGGTCGATATATATATCTTTCTCCAGGATTTTATCGTCGGCATCCTGGTAAATCATCACCGTCCAAGTTTGCCCGGGTGTGGTGGTTGAAGCCCCGGAAGGCGCGTTCAAACCCTGGAAGGTTTCACTTAAACGGGTTGGTTCTGCATACTCCATCTCTTCTTGTACGTATGGTTGCTCTGTTTGAACGGAGAATTCTTCAACAGGACCGGTATCATACGGTGCCAGGTCGCTGATACCATCTCCGGATAATCCGCCGCTTAACAAAAAATAACCGCCGATGCAAATGACAAGCAGGAGGAGAATACCCAGGCTCATCCCGCCCTTTCCGAATCCACCAGTGCCAGATCCAGGCATGAAACCACCGCCAGGTTTCGTTGGGGGAGGGGGTGGAGGCCCACCACTTGGAGGGCGTCCTGATGGTGCTGGCTGTTGCCGCTCGCGCTTTGGCGCCTCAGCACGGCCGCCTGGGGTAGCATCGCTGCCGGGTCTCCGGCGCTCGCCGCGTACTGTGCGTTTCGACGACGGATCTGAGCTGCTCGAACTGAACAAGCTTACTTTTGACTTCGCTATTCCGTCAACATATACAAAATTGAGAATAGGTTTACGCCAAGTAATGACCGCAAGATAATCGAAGATAGCCTTGATAGTGTCAATTAATAACATTCTATAATCCTAAAAACCTGTTTATATTATGTTTGATCCTGCAACGTTCGTAAACAACCATAGAACAATTGGAGGAATTGGAAAATTATAAACGATAACCTTACCTCATAGATAGTGAGGCATAAAAGGGATGGTGCTCAACAACCGTATTGGGAATGATGATGAAGTGGTAGTTGTGTTCTTCGAAGAATTGGAGCTCAACACCTGACGGATACCCCGCTGGCTACAAACCAGATGCCTTACAACTTACACGATCGAAAGTATATGTTGAATGGAGACTTGAATTACTGCCAGGAAGAGGACATACTGCTCACCGCCTATTCGCCAATTGACCGCGGGTATTTATTGGATGTTCCAACCATTGTAGATATCGCAGACAAATACGAATTTACACCGGCTCAGTTTGCTTTGAATTGGCTGATCAGCCAGAAGAATGTGATCGCAATGCCGATGTCGACCAACAGAGAGCACCTGGAAGAGAATTTGGGCGCGCTGGAGCTTGAGATATCTGATAGTGATTTGGATATATTGGAGGATATTGAGCTGCCTGAAGAGATTTTGTTCCCGGCATAAAACTGCTTGCATTTCATTATATGGAAATTGGCACAGCATCAAGCCAATGGGTGTGTTATTCAACCGGCTGTATTTTTCCTGAAAACCGTGAAATATAAAACCCACATTGAGATAGTTCCTTGGCTTGACATCACTAAATATCTAATATATCGCCCACTAGTCCGATCCGACCTGCTGGATCCCGCCCGTTAATGCAATGGAGGCACCCGATTTCAATCAGCAGGTCACCAACTAACCTGCTCGGCTTTAGAGTGAAACGATTTGATTGACAGCCGTGGGTTTCTTGTTTCAAAAGCTTCTCAAACCTATTTTCCAAATTGCGCTGCTACCCATCCGTGCTGTGCACGGATGGCTGCAACCTGGGTTAGGCACCGTTTACATCGCACTATGCTCCTAATCGTCCAAACGATAACCGGTATAAAACGTAATCTACCGTATTTCCCAATAAATTTCCCATTTGAATTGTCTGTAACGTCAATTCTATGGCTTTCATCGTTTCTTCATCATACTTTTCAACTATTCGCTCACGTGCCGCCGGTTCAGTTCTTCCCTGTGTTTCTGCCCAATACTGAGCATAAAGCAATGCTGGCAGCTCATCTCTTGGACAACTCTCAAAAACTCCGCCTTGTAATGCTTCGATTTCATCTCTATCAATTCCCTCTATTAATGCCTGTTTCGTATGGGCGTAGGAACAATACCGGCATCCATTAACTGCCGTAACCGCCATCATCAGACGCTCCCGAAATGCTGCATCTATTAATTCGCCGCGCATCAATGGTCTCATCTGGTCTCGCTTTGCCATGATTGTTCTGAAATCAACAACAAAGTCTGACACATTATGATATGTTCGTCGATTAAATTTCTTCACTCTATGTATTTCAAACTTCGCTAAAAATACCGGTACCTAACGGGTTAATTAGCCAACATTTCATGCTCTTTTACAACCAAATCCCTATTGTTCGAATCATGTTAAAGGCTTACTAGGCATATCTTTATGACCCAGAAAATTATCAGAAGCAATCCTGTGTATAAAATGATGTATTTGAGCTTATCTAGATAAATTTCACGATTAATAATTATATCAATTTACGAACCAGGAATTGATAATAATTCTAAGTAGAGTCCGAACTCAATTCGTTTGAATCAGCACTCAGTGAATTTAGATTTGGATTACTTTTCCAACCACCTGAATAGATTTTCGATCAGGGTTGGACAGAACTTAACAACTGAACAGGGTGCAGCGGAGAAGTAACCACAGCAGCAATTTTACGAGAATGAGCGGCACGCTTTGCGCCCCCCTCATCCCATAACAGGGGCGCTTCGCAGACAAGACTCCACAATAAGCCTGGAAAAATGAGATGTTTAGTGTGAAATTATTGAAAAAATATGACCTAGATAGTTGGGGAAAAAACCGCCGGTAGTCCTGCGTTTTACTGACCGCCGCGGACGGCTTAACAGATCAAGCCTTGAGCTGGGGCACCTACAGCTAGGACGAAAAGCCCCAACACCCACATAAGAGCGCTGCCCCCGATTCCAAGAATACTGCTTTTCCGCCCGGAACCGAAAGGATAGGCAAGTCATTTCGCTAGCGAAATATGCTACGCGGTAGGCGCGGCAGAGTGCGGTATGTTGTAGTGGTCCCATAAAACTGGACACTTATTAACCATATCCAGAGAGGAGCTATAACTAATTGTTCGGGTGAAGAGCATTTTAAGGTATACAAGCGGTTGTTGGGTGGAATTCTTCAGTGCACCGCACGGCTCACTCCCCCCACGGCTACTCCAATCGCTGCCAGTGACCTGCACTTGCCGCGGGATACTCCCCGAATGTATACCAAATTTCACCCCTACTTGGACAGGCCACGTTCGCATACGCAGTAATTAACTCTCCAACTCGTCTTTCGGTTTGGCCGTCAGCCAGTATTCGAATTAGATCGGCGGGCAGGTTTGGGAGAGCCTGTGAAGTATATAAATCCTGGACCAGAAATTTCATCCGGCTGAACCGATTCAATGTGCATAGCGAGGTTTCATCATCCTCCAGAGTTGGGTCCTCACAGGTGCAATAATGATTGATCCCAACAATCCATTCTTCCGCAGAATCGCGCCGAAAATGTTTTGAGCACAAACACTCAAATACAGCAAATTCATTTGTCTTCCCATCAACGGCGAACAATAACATGCCGCCATCCCGGTCATTTCCGTTGAGGAATGCTTCGACATCCCCGACCGTGCGGCATACTTAAAGTGCTTCGGTTAGAAATACATACCCTGGAACATGCGGTTTACCCGGCGCGGGTTCATCCCAAACAGGCAGGAAATTGTAGTGCAGCCACAATTTATCTTTATTGATGCCAGTCGGGGTAAATACATCTCCCTGCATATTGAAGTTGAGCGTTGGAATCCGCCCATCAACTTCCCGGATCGTCATATAGCCCCACAGTTCAGGTACATAGGTATCATTATTGCGGGCGAACCAAAGCGCGGTTTTCAAACAAACCCACTGCGCCGGTGCAGCGATTTAACTCGCATTCCTCGATATAAGCCCATTCGGCAAGACTTTGCAGGGGAAGATTGGCGCCTTCAGCCATGCCTGCAAATTCATCCTGAAAGCGTTTGGGCAGGTGACGCAACCAAGGCAGCGCGCCGTAATGCAGTTTATTCATATCGCTGGCGTGCTCTCGACTGGCGATATAGTGTCTGAGGGTTTGTTCGAGTTTCGCGCCGAGCGTCCGTCCAGCGGTAAAACCGATTTCGTAAGGATTTCCTTTGAAAGGATAAATTCGATTTAACCGATTATCGCCCATCATAATAATTCTTCCACCCAACAGGCTGGCTTGGCAACTGGAGCTTGCATGGCGACTGGCTCATTATTGCACAAAATCCCAAAAAATGGCGCTCCATTCCTGCACCAAAGACTGGCCGGTGCAGATGGTGTCGGCTGAGCATTATTTATTCTCTATTGGTTTGTCGGCTAAGAGAACGGAAAAAACTTGCCATTCTCCATCTGGTAATTCGCGCCGCAAAATACCGTACTCGCCGACAGCCACAATAACATACTCCTTGTCATTCCAATCGAAAAGTACCATATCGTAGCCTCTTACACTTACGCCTTCAACATTTTCCCATTTACGTCCAGGTCCCAATTCCAGTAATTTTCCTTTTTTGGTCAGCCGGTAACATGTCCACGCATTCAATCGACCGCAATGCTGTAAGGGTAAACTTTTTATCTCAATACTAAAAACTTCATTGGTTTCATCCCAGGTTTCTCCACCATCAATACTCTTTACAACGGATGCAAAAATATTTCCCCAACTAGGAAATTCGGCACCATAAACGATCCCATCCTGATAATATTCCAGGTTTGTGACTGAATCAACCGTCGAATCTCGTGGTGAAGTAGCAATTACCGCCAGAGAGCCAATTATTAAGGCGGCATAAGCAGCATAAGTGGGTTTTATGGGACTGGATTGCCGCCAAATAATCCACGCCGGAAACATGGCAAAGAGAGCAATTAAATCGGTGGGATCCATAACAAATTTCGCAGGAAATCCAATTAGCAGTGATGCAAAACCTGTCGTTAGGTAATTCACCAATGGAAAAGTCTTAAGTAAGAAAAACCAAATTCCCACGGAGCCAAACGCGATCTGCCCAACAATTGTTGAAGGTACTTCATGTTTTGACAGAAGAAAACTCAAACCTGCTGCAACAATAAACGGGAAGAAAAATAAACCTGCAAAATCACTTAATTTTCCAGTTATCCAGGAAGGATAAACCGCCTTCAAAAAGTGGTCGTTGAC
>Ga0180438_10007125_pt1 | contig 14756 bp, 2 predicted proteins | sample SS_ome_12_FD_132455 | JGI IMG/M metagenome (GOLD analysis project Ga0180438, IMG submission 132455) | Hypersaline lake sediment archaeal communities from the Salton Sea, California, USA - SS_3_D_2 metaG | ecosystem: Environmental > Aquatic > Non-marine Saline and Alkaline > Hypersaline >...
AACCTGGGAAAGAGATCAGAAAGGAGTTCTATGCCGAGATTCCTGTCAAGATAGAGGTGACCGGCGGGTATCACAACCTGGCTGTATTTTTTGCCAAAGTGGCTCAGCTTCCCAGAATTGTGAACATCTCCGGCGTGAGCATAAAGGGCGCGTCACCTACCCAGGAAAGCAAAGAAGCCCTGAAGGCATCGTGTACTGCAACGACTTACCAGTTTATAGAACCTAAAAAGGCCGAACCGGAAGAAAAGAAGGCCAAAAAAGGGAAGAAGCGTTAAGATGACTACAGGGGCCTGTGCTCGCAATTTACTTCTATTATGGATGTCGCTGCTGCTTCTCGCGACGGCCGGCTGTGGCGACGGCCCGGAACGTGAGCCTGTTCGACAGCCACCAGTGATCCGCAAGAAAATTACTATGCCTAAAGAACCGCAGGCGGGACCGGCGAAAGAGAGCAAAGTAGAACCTGTGACAGTTGCCCCCGGAGATGAGATTGCGCAACAGGGACGACTCCCGGTTCAAGACGCCAAAGAGACGCCTCGTGAGCGAAAAATAGTGAAAGAGATTCCCGCACAACCGAAAAGGGTGGAGCCGACGCCGGAAGCGAAAAAAGCTCCATCTCCGTCGGCACCGGAGGGCCTCGCCCCTGAAGGCAAGCCTGGGGAAAAGGTGCCTGAAGGAAAAAAAGAAAAGGCCCCCGAGCTTCAACCTGCCAAGGCGGAGGCGGCACCAAAAGAAGACAAAGCCCCGGCCCCATCAGAGGAATGGGAGGCTAAAGGTTCTATTGACGAGATAGGGACACAGCCTCCATATGAGTATAATGCCCAGGGAAAGATCGATCCCTTTCAACCGCTTTTTCGAATAAAGGCCGAACCTGTGGCAAAGGCAAAAAAAGAGGTGAAGAAAAAGAGGCTGCCCCTTACTCCGCTCCAGAAAGTATCGCTGGGCCAACTGAAAGTGGTGGGCATTATTCAGTCGCCTGCCGGCAACAAGGCCCTGGTGGAGGATTCCTCCGGCAAGGGATTCATTGTTACAAGGGGCACCTACATTGGCCAGAATTTCGGACAAGTAAAGGAGATCCTTAAAGACAGGGTCATTGTGGAAGAAGAAGTGGAAGACATTCTTTCGGGTAAGATGAAGTTTAAGAAAACGGAGCTGAGGCTCCACAAGGAAGCTGGAGATGTGTAAAATGAGTGCCAACGATAGAGACGTTAGCAATCTGCGATATTCACTGCTTGTGGTAGGAATCTTGTTGGTCCTGCTGAGTTGTGCCTCCAAGCCTCCTGCAAAGCCAGCAGAGGTCTCTGCTGGAACAGCACCTCCGGATGCGCCGACCACACGTCAGGAGGCAACCATCGATGATGTTAGCCTTTCCGAAGACGGAGCAAAGGCCATTGTGACCATCCATGCGAACCAGCCGGTCATTTACACAGCAGTAAAACATCAATTCCCCCTTGCCGTGGTCATCTATTTTCCAGACACGGTGTTAGAAGGCGTGCAAGAAAGTTACAGGCCTGAGAGCACAGTGATAAGGGCCATTGAAACATTGGAGCTGGCCCATGAACGCCCTTCTTCTCGGATCGAAATCGGCTTGAGTGAAGACGTACCTTATGAGGTAACACGCCGTGATAATGAACTCCTCGTCCATTTCAGAAAAGGGGTTGAGGAAGTCCGGGACACCGCCGGGGAGTCTGAAGAGGCACCCATGGACGTCATAGATGTCGCGAACCTGGAAGAGGCGCCGGAGATTTCCATGGAAGCACAGCTTCCAGAAGGGCAAGTGGCGGCTGCAGCAGATGTTGAAATGGCAGAGGGGCCTTGGTCCATGGCTGAAGCGGAAGAGGCAGCTGAGGCCTTGGCGGAGGCCGAAGGAGTATCTGAGCCATGGGCTGAAACAGGGCAAGAGCCTGAACAACGGACTGAACTCGTTGTTGCGCCGGAAGAGGAACTTGAACCAACGCCTCAAGCCCCTACCACAGGAGCGGAGGTCAAGGGGCCGGCTTGGGTGAACAGAATTGATTTTGAACTGATGGAAGGTGGAAAATCCCGAGTAGTGGTGGGAACAACGCGCAAAGTTGCATGCGAGACAGAGAAGGCCTCAGACAAAAAACTTTTCTTAAAGCTTTACGATGTGACGTTGCCTGAATTCCAGAAGCGCCCCCTCATCACCACGCGATTTAAAAGCGCTGTGGACCGTATTGTACCTATACAACACCCTAATATGGAAGACACTGCCGTCATTGCCATTGAACTCCGCGAGGCCGTTCCCTACAGGATCGAAGAACAGGAAGAGACCTGCATTGTTGAGTTTGCGGCCTCACATGTCCCTCCAAGGCCCACCCTGGCCGCAAAAGAACCTGAGTGGGAAAGAGCCATGAAGGAAGTAGAAGTGGCAGTCGCCGCGGAAATGGAAAAACCCTCTGAAAAGCCCGTGGTGACCGAAAGCGGCAAGACATACTCGGGAGAAAAGATATCCCTCAATTTCCAAGATGCAGACATCCGAAATATCTTTCGAATTCTCCACGAGGTAAGTGGAAAGAACTTTGTTATTGGAGGGGACGTTCAGGGGAAAATCACGCTAAAGCTCGTCGACGTGCCCTGGGACCAGGTACTGGACCTCATCTTGAAGATGAACAAGCTGGGCACTGTGGTGGAAGGCAACGTCATCCGTATTGCCAGTCTCGAGACATTGAGAGAGGAGCAGAAGGCATTGCAAGAGGCCATGAAGGCTGAGCAGCAGGCAAAAGAACAGGAGCCTTTGATGACGGACTATATCGCCATCAATTACTCAGATGCTTCAGAGATAAAGCAGCACATAGACGAAATCAAGACAAATCGCGGAAAAGTGACTTACGATGAACGGACCAATACGATCATCATCAAAGACATTCCGCCTGTTGTCGATCGTGCCAAGGAGCTTGCAGAACGGCTGGACCTTGTTACTCCCCAGGTTGTCATAGAGGCCAGGATTGTTGAGGCCAGTACTGATTTTTCCCGCGACATTGGCATCCAGTGGGGGGGAGAGTATGGCATTCAGGCCGGGGACGACAGGTATGGGCTAGGTCCTCAGAGAGGCTATGACAGCCTTGGCGGCACATACGGACTAAATGGTGGCATTGGAGACGAAAACTGGGTCGTCAATTTGCCGGCGAAAGGCCCCACAAGTGGCATTGGTTTCAATTTTGCCAGGCTGGGAGGTCTTACTCCTTTGACGCTCAAGGCTAATCTCCAGGCCATGGAACAGGAAGGCAAGGGCAAGATCATATCTTCTCCCAGGATTCTCACCCTGGACAATAAAGAGGCCTATATAGAACAGGGAGTAGACATCCCCTACCAGATCCTTGAAGAAGGAAGCTACAGCCTCAAGTGGGCAAAGGCTGTCCTGAAATTGACAGTGACGCCGCACATTACAATGGATCGTCGCGTGGCCATGAGTATCAAGGCCCAAAAAGACTCCCCCAACCAGCAGATTACAGTCCAGGGCGCGCCGGCCATTGACAAAAAAGAGGCCGGCACGGAACTGCTGGTAAACGATGGCGATACCATTGTCATCGGTGGGATCATCACAAGGGAAGAGACCTTGGGCAAAGCGGGTGTTCCCGCACTCTCTAACTTGCCGGTATTGGGATGGCTCTTCAGGTCAGAATCTAAGACCGACAATGAAAGAGAACTCCTGATTTTCGTCACGGCCACCATCGTTGAATTGGAAAGGCCGCAACAGACCCAGCATGCCATGCTTGGACAACTGAACTGACGTTGACCGTGGCCGTTCACGGTTCACCGAACGGATAACGGCTAACAGATAACGGAAAACAGTCACTGCGAGAGGGACTTGCAATGAAAAGGAAATACCTTCGGCACGGCTTCATGATAATGGCTATGATGGCTATGTTTGCCCTCCTTGTCTCCTGCGGCTCTTCGGGCGGAGGCAGCGAAAAGAGCGTAGACACGGCGGCTATTTCACTTGCCGTAAACCCCAGTATTATTCCGGCTGACGGCAGTAGTTCTGCGACGATCTCAGCTTCTTTGACGGACAAATCAGGCGCTGCCGTGCCGGCAGAGACCTCTGTTACCTTTTCTACAACACTGGGGGCCTTTCCTAACGGCGATACCAGTTACACGGTTAAAACGCCTGATGACTCCGGTAGTGTGACCATTTCTCTGATTGCCGGGACCATACCCGGTACCAGCGACATCGTGGCCAAGTCCAACAGGGTTAGCCAAAAAGAAGAGATCGTCCTTGCCGGCGCAGACGCCATTACCCTGACGGCCACGCCTGACGAAGTGATAGCTGTGACGGAAGAGGACTCGGAGGGTTCGGACCAGAGCCAGAGCACCATCCGTGCCTTTGTCACCGATGTGGACGGCAAGCCCGTAGACGGGCAGGACATCACTTTTTCCCTCACGCCTGCTGTAGGCTCCCTTTCTTCGGCCACGGCCACCACCTCGGGCGGTCTGGCCACGGTGGACTTTACAGCGTCTACGGTAGCAAGCAAAGTAACGATTACGGCCGAAGCATCCAATGGCCTCAGCGAAACGGTCGTCGTGAACATACTGCCGGCGTCTGACAGCGGAAGTATTTCTGTGACGGCCGATCCTGCCAGCATTCCTGCAGATGGTGCTTCTACTTCTGTCGTGACAGCTACGTTAAAGGACAACGACGGAGAACCCCTGGGGGATCTTCCTGTTACCTTCAGCAAGGTGTTTGATCCTGTCAGTGCCGTTACATTCTCAGGAACGGGTTCCCAGGCCACAACTTCTTTCTCGAGCAATGGCGGTGCTACAACCTTTAGGGTGTTCTGGGACGATTTCATGGACAGTGTGTGGTTGAGAAAAACCACAGGTGAGAGAGTAGCCGAACTCAGAGATTTGGGCGCCTTTTTCTCGGGCGATTCGGTCGAAGAGGAACTCGACGCAGGGGACTACTACTTGGAGGTTGAAACGGGTGGCAACTGGAGTATTAAAGTAGAAGGAAACGTAGGCCAGAGTCCTACCGAAGTACTCGGGACGGTTGAGACGGACAGGTCGGGACAGGCTCAGATCACCTATACCAGTACCACCATCGTCAAGGATACTTTTACGATAGAGGCGAAATGCGGGGAGTTGAGCGGGAGCGTCAGGATAACCCAAACAGCGGGCGCCCCTGCCGAAGTTGCGGTGAGCGCGAGCCCTTCCACCATCTATGCCAATGGTATCAATACATCGACGGTGAGCGCCACGGTGCGCGATATCAATAACAACCTGGTCGAAGACGGCACCAGTGTAAGCTTTTCTGCCACGTCAGGCAACATTGGCTCCACCTCGACGACTGTCGGTGGCGTTGCTTCAACGACCCTTACATCTATCTCAAGTGGTGACACGGTCATTTCTACGGTTACCGCGTCGGTGGACGATTTAACAGAGACCACCACGGTGGAGTTCAAAGGGGTGTCGCTGACCGACATGGCGGCAACGCCTGCGACTGTCTTCGTGAACAATATTTCAACGATTACTGTTCGCCTAAGGGATAGTAACGGCATTGTTGCTCCAGGCGAGACCATTACCTTTACGACCACGGGAGGAACCCTTGTAACGCAGACCGCCACCACAGATGAAAATGGTGTGGCCAGTGTGGACTTGATCGCACCGACGCAGGCCGGAACGGGTACGATAACGGCAAGCTATGGTTTGCGAACGGCCCAGACAGACGTCGCTTTCATTATCAACCCATCGGGGTCCGTCGTGGTGACGGCCGGCGCCACGAGCATCGTAGCAGACGGTTCGTCTCAGGTTCGCATGACGGCTGAGGTAAAAGACAGCAGCGGAAACGACGCAGCTGACGGCACAATTGTGTCATTTAGGACCACGGCCGGTCGCTTTGACAACACAAGCCCGTGGTCTCCCACGGTCATCAATACGATTACTACCAACGGCAAGGCCACTGCCATGCTCATCAGCTCCACCAATGTGGGCACAGCCACGATTACGGCGACGTCTTTGGGGGTGAGCGGCAGCGCTTCGGTGAGCTTTATCTCGGCAGCAGTAAGCGCTATTGACCTTTCCGCTTTTCCCAACAACCTGACGGCAGACGGCGCCAGCACAAGCACTATCCGAGCCCTTGTTAAAGACGGCTACGGCAATGTGGTCAATGGAGAGACTGTTACCTTCAGCGTGACCACCACTGGCACAAAGCCAGGCACGCTTTCAGCGCACACGGCAACCACGTCAGATGGCGTGGCCACCGTGGTCTATACGGCATCCATGCATCCCGGCAGCGTGGACATGGTCAAGGCCCAGACCACCAACGGGACTTCGGCTATGGTCACCATTACGCTCATTGAACCTTCTATCGGTTCCGTGGACTGCAGTGTGGGCTGCGACAGTATTGTCGTGGGTGGCGGTGAAGAGGTGCTGATCTCGGCGACCGTGCTGGACAGAAATGGCTACGTCGTGCCTGACGGTACCCTTGTGACCTTCAACACCACAGCCGGTGACATCAATAGCGCCATACCCGGCATACAATACACCGTGAACGCCAGTACCACCAACGGCGTGGCGGAGGCCATGCTGACCAGCACAGACCAGGCCGGGTCGGTAACCATCAAGGTCATCGCGGGCGGGGTGTGCTGCACCACGGGTGTGGATTTTGTGGCCGGCCCAGTATCCCAGATTGCGCTTTCAGCCTATCCTGCCACCCTTTCGGCAGATGGTTCAAGCTCAAGTACCATCCAGGCTGTCGTGACAGATAGCCACGGCAATCCCGTAGACGGAGAGGTCCTGTTCTTTATGGCCCCTGGTTTGGGCATGCTCGATTCTCTAAAGGCCGAAACCAGTGACGGCGTGGCCACAGCCACTTACACCGCCGGCCATGTGCCTGGCACCGATACGCTCACAGCCCGGTCCGCAGGCGCTACCAGCAACAGCATCACCTTGACGCTGCTGCCGGCAGGGGAAGGGTTGCCCGTAGGGTCCGTGGTTCTGGCCGCCATCACGACCACGGGGGCCGTGGCCGATGGCTCAGAGAGTTACGAGATCGTGGCCCAGGTTCTGGACACGTCCGCTCAACCCATGAAGAACCAGACAGTGATCTTTTCGGCCAGTGGAAATACGGGGCTCGTTGCCATCAATCCACCCATTGCGACAACAGCGGACGACGGCACCACCACTTGTTCCGTCACCGACATTAGTGCTGTTAATGACACGGTCGTCATCACGGCTACTTCCGGAGGGGTCACTTCGGTCGGTTCCATCGGCCTGGCCTTCATCGGGACAGGGGGCGGTGGCATCCCCGTGGGCTCGGTCATCCTGGCCGCCACAGAGACAACGGGCAAACAGGCTAATGGCGCGGACAGCTATACCGTTACGGTCCAGGTCCGGGATACATCGAATCAACCCATGAACAATCAGGCGGTGACGTTCTCGAACAGTGGAAATACGGGCCTGGTAGCCATCAACCCGCCGGTGACCACCACAGCCCAGGATGGTACAGCGACCTGTGAGGTAACAGACATCAGCAGCACCAGTGACACGGTCTACATCAGCGCCTCTTCAGGTGGGGTCAATTCAGCGGTCCCCATCCGTCTGGACTTCGCGCCGCCAGCGGGCCAACGGGTACCTGCCCACATTTCATTGGCCACATCGCAGGTGAGCGTGAAATCAGATAATTCTGACAGCGCCACCATTACTGCAACGGTATTGGATGCGGACAATGTGGTCATTGAGGGGGTGCCGATCCTCTTTGGCGCGACGGGGGGACAGCTCAGCGCAGCCCTCGTCGAGACAGGTGCCAATGGACAGGCCGACGTGACCTTTTCTTCGGGCCCCGTGAACCAGAGCAATCAAGTTGTCACCATTAGTGCGACTGTTGCTGGACTTCCCACTGCACAGATTCCTGTGCAGATAACCGGGTCGACCGTGACGGTCTCAACAGACAACAGCACGATCACTGAGGATGGCTCGACCACGGCGAAATTGACCGTCACGGCAAAGAACGCCGGAGGCATAGCGGTCTACAACACCCCCATTACGCTGACGGTGACAGGGAGTGGCGACGCCACCCTGTCGGCATACTCCGGAAACACCGATACGAGTGGCAAACTGGAAGTCACTGTGACGGGCACCAGTGAGGGTGCAGTCACCGTGACGGTACAGGGTTTGGGCGCGACAGCAACGCAAGACTACAACGTCGTTGGCACGGCCGCCGTGTTCTTCCGGATTGCGTTACCGGAAGGTGAGTCCATCAGTTGGGAGACAACGGCTTTTGGGGCCTTGGCTATCACGGAATCGAACCAAATAGCATTTAATGATAACGACCCGAACGAAGATACCATTACCCGTTCTGACGGGGGAAGCTTTGCCACAGATGGCTTCATGGCAGGTGACCGGATCATGGTGGGCGGCTCAACATCAAATGACGGCGTCTATGAAATCGCCACTGTGGCCGCAGGCATGTTGACCCTTATCGAAACCGATGCGTTGATCACGGAGGCAGCAGGGGCGTCGGTTACTGTGACGAATGGCGTCTTGGTGAGAGTAGAGGCGCCTGATCCGACGACGTCTGTTCGCTTTGCCAGCACCTTCGGCGTTTGGGACAACACAGGGTCTTCCGTCATCGAAAAGCCCGCAGTTGGAGACTTTGCCAGCGCTGTATTCACTTCGACGGTGGCAGGCCTGGCCACCATCCATGTCTCTGATAGAGATGATCCTACTCTCTACGACCAATTAGACGTGGTGGTTTCAGCGCCCAGCGCGGATTCGGCATACATTATGTTGCAGTCCAATACATACGTCGTGCCCCCGAGCACAGGTGGTATTAGCCAAGAGGCCATACTGACTGCATCGGTGCGAACGAGTTTTGCCACGGGCCGCCAGCCTGTAGGCGGCGCCGCTGTGGCATTTTCGGTCAAAAACCAGACCGGCGGCGGGGAGAAGGTATTTCCTGTAGTCGTTTTCACGGACGACTCCGGGGTTGCCACGACAACCTTCTCGTCAGGCTCCTTGAGTTCAGGCGCAGAAGGGGTGAGCGTTTCCGCCAGGGTGTTGGGAAAAGGGCAGACCGGTCCATTGAACACCATTGCCTTTCATGCTGGAAGCCCGGCTACCATTACGCGTTCTGATCTTGATTCATTTATGACCGATGGTTTTGAGGTAGGCGAGCAGATCCTTGTGGAGGGATCGGCAAGGAACGACGGAAACTACATCATTTCCGCGGTGGCCGTGGACACGCTTACCCTGGCCGAGGGAGAGGTCCTGGCTGACGAGGCAGCGGGTGGGTCTGTCACCATTACGGCGCTGGCCACATCGGTCAGCATCGTTATCGGCGGCACGGCCGGATCGATCGTGATCGGAAGCGGGAGCCAGATTGAGGTCCTGAGTCCCACCACGTACTCTCTTCCCATGTCCGTGTTGGTGTCTGATTCAAACGGGAATCCCGTTTCGGGGGCCAAGGTCTCTCTTGGTGCTTGGCCCAGCTTCTATTCCACAGGGGGCTGGCAGCATCCTGAGGAGACGACCATAGATCCCACCACGGGCATCGTGGTGACGACCCAGCTTGAAGAGTGTGAGGCTTTCATTACGGGGACCTATCCCAACGAAGATCTCAACGAGAATCTGTTCCTCGATCCCGGTGAAGACAGCGGGGCAGATCCGGGTCATGGCGACGGCCAACTCACACCGCCTAACTCTGCGGCAGGCAACGTGCCTATGAGCGTTACCACAGATGACAATGGTGTGGCCAATTTTAGCCTCATCTATATGAAATCGAGTGCCGTTTGGATTGTAGACAGAATCCGGGCCAGCACCATAGTGCTAGGCACAGAGACGACATCTTCAACGAGTTTCCGCCTGCCTGCTGAAGAGAGTGAGGCAGAGGCCTGTGACTTGCCAAATTCGCCCTACAACAGGCCTGCGGAGGCATTGGATGTGGACGCGATCGATCTTACGGCCACACCGAACAATATGACAGCCGATGGCTCAAGCAAGAGCATGATCATTGCGCTGGTTACCGACAAGAACGGCAATGCCGTAGACGGCGAGCTCGTCACCTTTGCAGTAACGACCGGCACCGGAACTGTCTCTCCTGCGACGGCCATGACCTCTGGCGGGGTGGCACAGGTCACCTACACGGCCTCTGCCACGCCAGGCACGGAGACGGTGACGGCCACAGCGGAGAACGGCGTATTTGCCACCGTAGATATTGATCTGATAGAAGCCATCGTTGGTTCCGTAGTTGTCAGCGCCGGAAGTGATACTGTGGTGGCAAATGGTACTTCTTATGTGTCGATCTTGGCAGAAGTGAGAGACACAAACGGAACGGCCGTGGCAGACGGCACCGTTGTCACCTTTACCACCACCGCAGGAAGCCTTTCCGACATCACGACAACAACGAACGGCGTGGCCCGGGCCCGGCTCACCAGCTCCACGAATGTGGGTACGGCGAACATTGAGGCCACCGCAGGAGGGGTTATCGGAAGGACCACCGTGACCTTTATCCCTGGTCCAGTGGAAGATATCCTGCTTACGGCCACGCCCAATAATTTGACAGCAGACGGAGCAAGTGCCAGCAGCATACAGGCATTTGTGACCGATTTCCATGGCAATGCCATAAACGGCGAGACCGTTTCTTTTTCCGTCACTTCGGGCAGTGGCATCCTTTCTTCGGCCACAGCCACCACCAATGGCGGAGGCGGGGTGGCACAAGTCACCTACACAGCCTCTAACACAATAGGCACTGAGACAGTCACTGCCCAGACCACAAACGGGGAATCGGCTACAGTCGATATTGAGCTCATTGCGCACGCCGTTGGCTCCGTAGTGTGCCAGGCTGGTTGTGACAGAATTCCAGTGGGTGGGGGCACGCTTGTCATGATCTCCGCTGCGGTAATGGATACGAGCGGTACCACCGTGCCTGACGGAACCCTGGTTACCTTCACCACCACGGCGGGAGATATTGACGACACGACGGCCGGGACACAAACACAGTCTAACGCTCCTACGATAAACGGTGTGGCTACGGCCATGCTCACCAGTTCCGACCAACCAGGAACAGCCCTCATCAAGATTACAGCAGGAGGCGTGTGCTGTGAGACGACCGTGGAGTTCATCGCCGGTCCGGTAGCGACCATTGCTCTCAGTGCCACCCAGGAAGTACTCACCGCAAACGGCTCTGACCAGAGTACCATCCGTGCCGTTGTGACGGACGCGGAAGGAAATCCCGTAAATGGTGCTACTATAACCTTTACCCTCAACTCATCTGGCACCCTTTCAGCTTCCACGGCCACAACCAGTGATGGCGTGGCCGAGGTAACCTACACAGCCGGGACAAAACCTGGCACTGACACGATAATCGCTGAGTCAACGAATGGTCAGACAGCCACCATGATCATCACACTCGTTCCGGGGCTGGAGCGAGGCGCCATTTCCGTTACGGCAAGCCCCACGAGTATTGTAGCCGATGGGGTATCTACCTCGTTGATCACGGCGAGCCTGAGGGATGATGACGGAGCTGCCATTATCAGCGTTCCTGTGGAATTCTACAAAACCCGGCCCGAACTACCTGGGCTGCCGCAGGATAACACTTGGAAAGGCGAAGGTGATTCCGAGACGAACACCCCCTTCCACAGCGATGGGGGCAGCACCACCTTTACGTTCTTCCATGAGACGTCCCCTTCAAACCCCTTTTCTCCCTTTAGCGTGGAACTGTGTGATTATGACGCCGTTTCCGACGGCAATAGCTATACTTCAGATTGCCGATTCCTCATTACGGCCACTGGATCCGTTGATAACGAAGAGAGGACAATAGTCCTAGATCCCGGAGATTACTACCTGAAAGTCAGCGAAGCAGAAAATCAATGGTCCATTGAGGTAGAAGGCAATATCAGTCAAGTGCCTACGCCTGAAATTGCGCTGGCCACTGTGGACACAGATGGAAGCGGCGATGCCCAATATACATATACCAGCGGCACGCAAGCAGAATCGGTTGCCATCACAGCCATTTCAGGAAAACTTGAGGATCAAGTTAACATCTTACAGACAGCCGGCGCGGCCAGTCAAATAGAGTTGGAGGCCACGCCCGACAGCATTAACGCTAACGGCATTAATCGCTCCGCCATAGAAGCGATTGTTGCCGATGCAAACGACAACCCAGTCGATGGCATTACGGTCACCTTTAGCGCCACAGCGGGCACCTTAGATGCCTTAACGGCCGTGACTAGCAGTAGTGGTGTGGCAAGGACGACGCTGACGGCCACTACTGGTCCTTCTGTAACTTCCACGGTGACTGCAACAGCGGGGGTGTTGACAGACAATACGACCGTAGACTTTGTGGGGATCACCCTGTCTTTGGCTGCCACGGAGACGTCGGGCAAGGTGGCCGACGGCACGGACAGCTACGAGGTGATTGCCCAGGTGTTAAACGGGGTAGGACAACCGGTGAGTGGCGAGTCTGTCACTTTCTCCGGCACCGGACACGCCGGTATGCTTACCATCAGCCCGGCTACCTCAACGACAGACAGTGATGGCAGGACCACCTGCGAAGTGACAGACATTAGCAGCGGGACCGATACGGTGACCATCAGCGCATCTACAGGAAATGTGGCCTCGACGAATTCGATCGGTCTTGCCTTCACAGGCACCGGCGGAGGCGGAGGCGTGCCTGTGGGCTCCGTGATTTTGGCTGCTACAGAGACAACAGGCAAACAAGCCAATGGCATGGACAGCTACACCGTTACAGTGCAGGTAAAGGACACATCGAACCAACCGATGAATAATCAGGCCGTGACGTTTTCGGCCAGCGGGAATCTTGGCCTGGTGGCCATAGACCCGCCGGTAACGACCACCCGAGCCGATGGTACGGCTACCTGCGAGGTCACAGACATCAGTGACAATTCTGACACAGTCGACATCAGCGCTTCTTCCGGTGGCGTGTCTTCGGCCGTCCCGGTGACCCTGAACTTTTCCGTACCTTCTGGGCCGGGCGCGCCTGCCAGCCTGGGACTCGCCACATCGCAGATCAGCGTGAAATCGGACAACTCAGACAGCGCCACCATTACTGCCACTGTATTGGATGCAGATAAGGCCGTGATGGAAGGAATTATAGTGGAGTTTACCGCAGACGGCGGCCAGCTTAATGCCTCTGCGGCTCAGACCGATGCCGATGGGCGGGCCGAGGTGATATTCTCCTCGGGCTCGACAGACCAGAGCAATCGAGTCGTCACCATTAGTGCCACCGTTGCGGGGCTTGTTAAAACCATCCCTGTGCAGATAACCGGCTCAACGCTTACGGCCTCGACGGATAATGCCATCATCACATCCGATGGCTCGACAACAGCGATTCTGACGATCACGGCGAAGAATGCCGGTGGGACCGCGGTTTACGACACCCCTATCACGCTCACCGTGACCGGGGCTGGCGGGGCCACTTTGTCGGCATACTCCGGCGACACCGATATCAATGGCAAGCTGGAAGTGACGGTAACGGGCACCAGTGCCGGCCCGGTGACCGTGACGGCAGACGGCCTTGGCACCACTACCACACAAAACTACACCGTGAGTGCGGCGGGGGCTGTCTTTGGCATTATTCAACCCCAGACAGACCCTTTTGCCTGGTTCACGTTAGATCCCGGCCCGGTGGTCATCACCGGTCCTTCGATCCAGATCGCATTTGTGGACAATGATCCAGCCGCTGACACCATTACCCGCTCAGACGGTGGCGACTTCGCGACAGATGGGTTCAGTCCCGGTGATCGGATCATGGTCGGAGGATCGAGTTCCAATGACACGGACGCAGGCAGTGGTACCCCGCTTTACTACACCATCGATACGGTAACGGCCAGTACCCTCACGCTTGTGGCAAGTGATGCACTCACCACGGAAGCGGCAGGGGCATCGGTCACCATCACGAGCGGCGTCCTGGTCACTGTTCAGGCCCCGACTCAGACAAATGTCCAATTTGTCAGTACCCTAGGCGTCTGGGACAGTGGAATCACGACGGTTGTCACCAAGGCGGTGGCGGCCGGAAAGGCCCAGGCCATATTGAGCTCCGCCCAGGGCGGGGTCTCTACCGTGCAGGTTCTCGATCCCGATGATCCTTCCACTACCGACACATTGACCATCGCCTTTTCCGCCCCCTCCACCCAGGCGGCCCACATTTCTCTTCAGTCCAACACAAATGTGTTGCCCATCAGTGTGGGGGGCAACGCCTATACGGCAACGCTCACTGCCTCTGTGCGGACCAGCTCGGCCACGGGCAGACAGCCCGTGGGTGGAGCCCCTGTGGCCTTTTCCATTACAGATCAGACAGGCGGCGGCGAAACCGTTAACCCTGCCATTGTGTTCACCGATAGCTCCGGTGTTGCCACGACGACCTTTACTTCAGGCTCCCTAGCGTCAGGGGCAGGGGGCGTATCCATCAATGCGACGGTTCTCGGCCAGGGAAGTACTGGGCCGTTAACGACCATTTCGTTCAATGATACCAATCCGGACACCATTGTCCGTTCTGCTGGTTCCTTTATGACTGACGGTTATGGGGCTGGTGAACAGATCAGGGTCCAAGGTTCTGCCAGCAACGACGGGTACTACATCCTGGCCAATGTGACGGCCAATACCCTGGAATTGGAGGCAGGTGACAGCCTGACTTCAGAAGCAGAGGGTCAAAGCGTTACCATTACGGCAGTGACCACATCTTTTAATATCGTCATTGGCGGTACTGCCGGATCCCTGGTAATTGGGCGGGGCAGCCAGATCTCGACGTTAGATGCCACCACCTATTCCCTGCCCATGTCCGT
>Ga0180438_10007126_pt1 | contig 14754 bp, 9 predicted proteins | sample SS_ome_12_FD_132455 | JGI IMG/M metagenome (GOLD analysis project Ga0180438, IMG submission 132455) | Hypersaline lake sediment archaeal communities from the Salton Sea, California, USA - SS_3_D_2 metaG | ecosystem: Environmental > Aquatic > Non-marine Saline and Alkaline > Hypersaline >...
CCGTAGAGCTTGACGCCGCGGCTTCGCGGCTCGCGGGTGATCGACACGCGGGGGAAGTCCTCGTCGGCGGTCACCTGGAGGTAGGGGAAGGTCTTGTCGTCCTTCTGCTTCTCGTTGAACCGCGGCTGAATGTCCTTGATCAGGCGGCTTTCGCGGAGCAGGGCGTCGACTTCGCTGTCGCACTCGAGGCAGTCGACGTCGGTGACGAGCTGCTTGATCATGTGCTCGATTTCGGGCCCGCGGCTGGCGGGCAGGTGGGCGCGGGGCTGGAAGTAGCTGGCCACGCGGGGCCGGAGGCTCTTGGCCTTGCCGACGTAGAGCACGACGCCGGCGGCGTCCCTGAACAGATACACGCCGGGGGTGGTGGGCATCTCGGCGATCTGCTCGCGGATCTTCTCGAGGACGGCTGCACGCTTCGGTGGCATGGCGTCTATTATACGGATCGGCGGGGCGAAGCGGAGGTCCGGCAGAGAGGGCGTTATGCTTCGGCGAACCGCACGCCGACGGCGAGATGGCCTTCGCGGATGAGCTTGCGGCGGTCGACGCGGACGATGGTGGCGTCGACGGGCGCGGCGCCGAGCGGGGCGAACTCCGGCCGGTTGATTCCGCCGACGCCGACGCGTATGGGATGGCCCGGCTGGACGGGCGTGTGGGCGGGCACGTACATCAGCATGCCGCCTTCGGAGATGTTGACACACCGGGCGGGAAAGTCGCGCTGCGTCGGCCCGTGGAAGAACTCGGCGCTGGTGGCCAGCGGGTATCGCGGGTAGGCTCTGCGTTCGTCGTCGGGCGGCATCATGCTCATCGTTCTACGGCTCCTTCCATCGGCGTCCCCGCAGGTATATCGGACGTGACAGGCCTCGACTTTTCTACTATAGCGGAATCTGTGTCGATTCACCACTGGATACGGTATTCTGTCGGGCACGAAGATGCCGGCGATTCGCTTCGCGGATCATCGCCCTTTTCGGAGAACCGCTTGACCGACGCGGAGATCTTCCCCTAAGACCTACTATCCACTGGCTATTACGTTCTTCTTTGAAGCGGGACAAGGATGGCAGAGCAGCTCAAACGGATTGGCGTGCTGACCGGGGGCGGAGATTGTCCGGGGCTCAACGCGGTGATCCGCGCGGTGACGAAGTCGGCCATCGGCGGCGGGTTGACCGTCATGGGCATCGAGGACGGTTTCCTCGGGCTCTACGAGAACCGCGTCCGCCCGCTGGACTTCCTGGCCGTCAGCGGCATCCTGACCGCCGGCGGGACGATCCTCGGCTCGTCGAACAAGACGAACCCGTCGGCCCACCGCGTGCTGGAAAACGGCGAGTGGGTCGTCCGCGACGTCCGCGACCGGATGCTCGAGACGTGCATGCAGCACGGGCTCGACGCGCTGGTGGTCATCGGCGGCGACGGCACGATGTGCGGGGCGGCCGCCCTCGCGGAACGCGGCGCGAAGATCGTCGGCGTGCCGAAAACCATCGACAACGACCTGTGGGGCACGGAGGTGACGTTCGGGCACGACACGGCCGTCACGACGGCGGCCGAGGCGCTCGACAAGGTCCACACGACCGCCTCGAGCCACCACCGCGTGATGGTCGTCGAGCTGATGGGGCGGTACGCCGGCTGGCTGGCGCTGCACGCGGGGGTCGCCGCCGGGGCCGACTGCATCCTCATCCCCGAGATCCCCTTCGACGTCCAGAAGGTCGCCGACACCTGCGCCGGGCGCGACCGGCGGGGCAAGGGGTTCACCATCATCGCCGTCGGGGAAGGCGCTACGCCCGTCGGCGGCGAGCAGTTCGTCGATCGCGTCGACGAGACCTCGCCCGACCCGGTCCGCCTCGGAGGCGTCGCGAAGTTCATCGCCGACCGCGTCGCCGAGCTGACCGGCCTCGACAGCCGCGCCATCGTCCTCGGCCACGTCCAGCGAGGCGGGACGCCCACGCCGCACGACCGCGTCCTGTCGACGCAGTTCGGCTACCACGCCTTCGAGCTGCTGGCGGCCGGGCGGTACAACCGCGTCGTCGTCCAGCAGGGCGGGCAGATCGATTCGGCGCCGCTGACCGACGTGGCCGGGAAGGTCCGCACCGTCCCGCCGGACTATCCGCTCGTCCGGGCGGCGCGGGCGATCGGGACATGCTTCGGGGACTGAGCGGCGCCGTGACGAGCAACGCGAAGCAAGGGTCCGGCCGGCGCATCCGCAGATACGGGTGGCTCTGCGCGTACCTCGCGGCCGCGCCGGCGCTGCTGCCGGCCGCGCAGGGCGCCGAGCCGGCGTCCCGGCCGGACAAGGCGCTGCGCCGGCGCGTGGAGGCACGGATCGACGCGTTTGTCGCGGCGCACGGCGGCGTGGTGGGCGTGTCGGCGACGGACCTGGAGGCCGGGCGGCCGCTGCTGGCCGTCCGCGAGGGTCGGCTCTTCCTGCCGGCGAGCAACCAGAAGCTGCTGACGTCGGCGACGGCGCTTCAGCGGCTGGGCGGGCGGTTCCGGTTCGTCACGGGCGTCTTCCGCGCCGGGCCCGACGTCGTCGTCGCCGGCGAGGGCGACCCGACGCTGGGCGACCCGCACCTCGCCGAGCGGGCCGGCCGGACGATCTACCACGAGCTCGACGCCTGGGCGGCGGCCGTGCGACGCGACGCCAACTCCATCCGCGACCTGGTCCTCTGCATCGACCCGCGGCGGGGCGGGCGTCATCCGGACTGGCCGGCGGGCCAGAAACGCAAGTGGTACGTCGCGCCGGTCTCGACGCTGAACTTTCACAACAACTGCTTCGACGTGACGTTCACGTCGTTCGGCGGGCGGCTCGTGCCGGTGCTCAGCCCGGGCGGGCGGTTCTTCCGCCTGATCGATCGCCTCCGGCGAGGCCGAAGCCACCTCTGGTCGCTGACGCCCTCGCCCGACTGCGGGACGGTGACGCTGACCGGCTCGATCCGAGGCGCGTCGGACAAGCCGCAGTCGATCGCCATCGACCGTCCCGAGATGCTGCTGGGGCGCACGCTGGCCGACCGGCTCGCCCGGGCGGGCGTGGCGATGACGGGCAGGATCACCGCGGCCGCGCCGAGCGAGATCGATTGGGCCTCCGCCCGCCCGCTGTGCCGGACGGCCACGCCGCTGTTCACCGTGATGCACCGGGCGAACAAGCGGAGCCAGAACATGGTCGCCGAGGCGCTGTTCCTGCGTGCCGGGGACGGCACGTGGGCCGGCAGCGCGGAGATCATGACGCAGACGCTGGGGCGGACGTACGGGCTGGGGGCGGGCAGCTTCACGGTGGCCGACGGCAGCGGCATGTCCCGGCGCAACGGCGTGGCCCCGGGGGCGCTGACGAAGCTGCTGACCGCCCTCGCGGCCCGGCGCGACTCGATGCTGGTGCTGCTGTCGCTGCCGGTCGGCGGCGTGGACGGCACGCTGGCCGATCGGTTCACCACGGGCCCCGGCCGCCGGCGCGTGGTGGCCAAGACCGGCTATCTCGCCGGCGCGTCGTCCCTCAGCGGCTACCTGCTGGACCGCTCGAAGCGCGTGCGGATCGTCTTCTCGATCATGGTCAACGGTTTCCGCGGCGGCCCCGAACCCGCCAAGCGCCTTCAGGAGCGTCTCTGCGAACTGCTCATCGAGCAGATGGACCGTGCGGCGGCAGGAGAAGAGAAGCTTCAGCCCGGACAGCGCTGAGAACGCGGAGAGGGGGGGATTACCACACGATCTGCCGCGCGTCGAAGACGGGCCCGTCGGTGCAGACCAATCGGTAGGCCCATCCCTGCTCGCAGTCTTCGCGGATGCGTACGACGCACGACTGGCACGTGCCCATCCCGCAGGCCATGTGACGCTCGAGGGCGAGCTGGCATTCGACGCCGGCGGCCGTGCTGATCTCGGCGACCGAACGCATCATCGCCTCCGGCCCGCACGAGTAGACCACCAGCCGATCGGCCGGTGCGTCCTGCTCGGCGAGCCATCGGGCGAACGGCTCGGGCGCGAAGCCCTTCCACCCGATCGACCCGTCGTCGGTGGCGATGGCCGCCTCGATGCCGTGGGCGGCGAACTCGTCGGCACAGAGGGCCGGCGAGCCGAGCTGCGAGACCTCCGCCTCGCCGGTCAGCCGAAGCGGCAGGAGGTGCTCGCTGCGAACGCCGCAGAACGCCTTCACCTGCTTGCCCAGCCGCGAGAGGGCCTCCCCGAGGTAGATCATCGGCGGGATGCCCACGCCCCCGCCGATCAGCGCCGCGGCCGGCTTGTCCTCGCGAATCGCAAACGCGTTGCCCAGCGGCCCGAGCACGCTGACGCGCTGGCCGGAGCAAACGCTCTCCAGCCAGCCCGTTCCGGCGCCAACGACACGGTAGATGACCTCCAGCTCGACGCCGCCGCCGTCGCGCCGGCGCCGCCCGGCGAGGCTGAACGGCCTCCGCAGCAGCGCCTCGGGCGTCACCAAGTCGCTCTGCGTCAGCCGCGGCGGCCGATCGGTCGGCCAGTCCACCACCCGCGGGCGCCGATGGGCCTCGACGCGGCGGCACTGCACCTGCACGAACTGCCCCGGGCGCGTCGGCGGAAAGCCCGCCAGACCCAGCCGCAGCAGATAATGCTCCTCGCACAGCCGCTCGTTGGCGATCACCTCCGCCACGAACGAGCCGCGCTTCGGACCTGTCTCCGTCGATTCGCACATGGCTCGAGAGTCGATTATAGGCGCCGGCGGGCCCCGGGCAAACCGCGCGCCGGCAAACGGGGCTCCTCCGGGCGTTCACCGCGGCGCGTGGACCGTTCCCGAGACGATCTCGATGCGATACGCGTTCGGGTCGGCGTGATCGCGAAGGTAGACGAGGCGGTAGCTGATCGGTGCCGTCCCTGCGGCGGGGGGGGCGGCCCACGAGAGCCCCCGCTGCTCTCCCGGCCGCAGCGGCGGATCGAATCGATCCGGGCGGCGCCCGGGCCGATCCGGCGAGAGCGTCGCGAGCACGACCGGTGCGCCGGCGCCCCGGTCGACGATCAGGCGAACCGCCCGGCGGCGCGTGCCGGTCGGATAGTCGTGCCCGGCGAGGTTGGTCAGAACGAACCGGGCGCTTCGCCCGGGCTTGTCCGCCGCCCCGTCCACCGCCTCGGCCTCGGCCCGGACGTCGATGCCGCCGGCCAGCAGCCGATGGTCCCGCCGCGCCGCCCACCCGTGGTCGCGCCGCCCGCCCGGGCCCGTCGGCGTCCGCCCCGGCGGCATGTGGCAGTCGGCGCAGCCGCGTCGGTCGCCGCGGAAGTGCAGCTCGAGCTGCCCTGGCGGCCAGATCGCCCGCCGCGGCTGATCACCCGCCCGCCACGCCCGCCACTGCCGGTACGGATGCCGGTGGCACGGGGCGCACAGCTCGGCCGTGTCGGCAGGGCGCGAGCGCTTCAGGGCGCAAGATCCCCGTGGCGCGTCGGCCGGCAACGAAACGGGTGAAGGCCCGGAGGGGCGACCGGCGCGTTCGGCGGCCGGGAGCGGGGGAGGATGACACTCGTGGCAGCCGATGCCGCGAAGCTCGCCGAAATCGACGGCCTTGGCCTGTCGGCTGGCCGGGTCGATCGTCGTCAGGTGCAGATGCGTCAGGCTCTGCGCGTGGGCGGAGGCCAGCCATTGCCGGTGGACGGCCGGGTGGCAGTTCGCGCAGGCCTGCTGGGCGGCGGGCGGCTTCGGGTCGGCGCCGGCGTGGCAGCGGAGGCAGCGGGCGATCAGCGGGCGGCCGAACTCCACGTGACGCGCCGAGGCGTACAGCTCGCACAGCTCCGGCAGCAGCGGGGGCTCGGCGGCTTCGTCCCGGGCGGCCAGCCAGGCCAGCAGGACGCGTTCGCGTTCGGCCAGGGGCGTGTTTCGGTGCGGCCTGTCGGACGGCGCCGGAGCGAGGACGCCGAACGCGGCTTCCCGGACGCGCCAATCGGCGTCGCTCGCGCGCGGGAGGATCAGCGCCAGAAGCGTCCCATCGCGGCGGGCGGCGAGCAGTTCGCAGCCGGCGGCGCGGACGCGCCAGTTGTCGTGGTCGAGCATCGCCGCAACCGCCGCCAGTCCGGCCGGCCAGTCGGCGTTCGCCGCGGCGCGGGCCCGCGCGACCGCACCGGGCCGACCGGCGGCGACGTCGGCGATGCAGTCGTCCAGCGACGCCGCGCCGGCCTGTGTTGACGCCGGCTGGGTCCGGACCAGCCAGCAGAGGAGGATCGCCGCGCCCGCGATGAGGAGGAGGAGTGCGACGACGACCGCGAGCTGCGGCCGGGCGGGCGGAGAATTCTGCTGCGGCGCCATGGGGGCGGGCTCCCTGTTGCGTTGACGCGGATACTGTACAGGATCGCGACGGAGCGCAGAAGGGGTACCCCCGGAGCGGTCTATGCGCGACGATACGCGACGATGCGCTTCGCTCACCATCGGGCTTTCCCGAGAGCCCGGCGACCGACGCGAACCTCTTCCCTCCACTACCTACTACCTGTGGCCCATCGCCCATTGCCTGACACGAGGCCGCCGCCGCGCTGTCCTCTTCGATCGCGCGGCCGACTTGCGGCGGGCGTTGGGGGTCAGTAAGATAAGGGTATGCTCGGGCGGGGCATGTGGCCGCCGGCCCGGCGCCGGACGGGGAGGACGGACGTGATCGCACGAAGGGATTCCCGCGGGTGGGCCCGGTCGGCCGCCGCGGCGGTGCTGCTGGTGCTGGCGGGCGTCGGTCTGCCGCACGGCGAGGCGCCGCCCAAGCCGCCTGCGACGCCCCCCACGCCGCCGACGACCCCGACACCCCCTCCGCGGTATGCGAAGCTGGACTACGTCTGGCCGGTGCGGTGGAGCTGGGTGCACTGGTGGGAGGCGAACCGCGCCCCGTATCTCGAGACGATCCGCCAGGGTCGGCCGGTCCAGAAGCCCGACGAGGCCGTCCGGGCCGCCTACCGCAAGAAGGCCGTCGAGGCGCTGATCAAGGCGATGGACTCGCCCGCCTGGCAGATCCGCGCGTCGGCGGCGCTGGCGCTGGGGCGGATGTCCGAGGCGTCGGCGGCCGGTCGGCTGATCCAGGCCGCCCGCGGCGACGGGCGCCAGGCCGTGCGCCTGGTCGCGCTGACGGCGATCGGGCTGATCGACTGCGACGAGGGGCGGAAGTTCCTGCTGACGAACTCCTTCGACGTGGCGGCCGAGCGAGAGGCGGCGATGCTGGCCGTCGGGCTCGGCACGGCCGGGGGGGCGGGCGTGACGGTGGGGCTCCAGAAGGCGCTGTCCTCTGGCGACGTCGGCTGCGCCACGGCCGCCGCGTGGGGGCTGCGCCGCCGCAGCGACCCAGCCAACGCGCCGCTGCTGTTGGAGAGGGTCCGCAAGAGCCCCAGCCCGTGGATCGCGTCGGAGGCGATCCTCTCGCTGGGCCGGCAGAAAGCGGCCGCGTCGATCAAGCCGCTGGCCGACATCCTGCTGGCGACGAAGTGGGGCGGGTCGATCGCGGCGAATCGGTTGCTGGCGGCGGCGCACGAGGAGCGTCTGGAGGTCTCGCGCGGCACGCCCGTCCGCGGCGGCGGGCCGCTGGCGGCGCTGTGGCGGCGGAGCCCCAATCGCCGCGTGCCCAAGGCGATCCAGCGGAGCCCCAACGGCGATCCGACGGTCGGGTACGAGCGGATCTACGCGGCGCGGCTTCGGGCGTCGGCGGCGATCGCGTTGGGCCAGACGGCCCACCCGGCCGCCTCCCGCGTGCTGATCGAGGCGCTGGAGGGCCCCGACGACGCGTTCACCGATCTGCACAAGGGCATGGCGGTCCTGTCGCTGGGCCGGCTGGGCGACCCGAAGGGCGCGGCGGTGCTGCTGAGCATCTTGAGCCCCACCGACAAGCGAGGCGTGCGGAAGTCGAGCGCGGCGAAGTGGTCGCCGCTTCGGGGCAACGCGGCGTTGGCGTTGGGGCTGTACGGGCGGCCCGTCAAGACGCCGCAGGGCCCGCGGGACCGGCTGCATTTCGACAAGGTCTGCGAGAAGCTCTGCGAGCGGCTGGCGGACCGGGAGGAGTCTGCGGAGGTCCGCTCGGCCGCCGCGGTTGCGCTGGGGCTGACCGGGCGGACGGCGAACCTGCGGTACTTCCACAAGGCCGCCGCCACGGTCGCACTGCGCGAGGACCCGCTGGCGGGCTATGTCCTGCTCGGCCGGGCGATGCTGGCGGACAACAACATCCTCCCCGCCGCGGGGAAGTACCTGACCGTCGCGACGGACAAGGCGACCATGGCGGGCATCCTGGGCCGCCGGGCGGCCGTGCTGGGCCTCGGCGTGCTGGGCAACGAGCAGGCCCTGCCGATCCTGCGGACCTGCTGGGACCTGAACTACTACGTCGCCCGCGAGGTGGCGCTGGCCTACGCGCTGCTGGGGGCGATCAACGTCACCGACCAGCTCGTCTGGCTGCTGGAGACGCACGGCAAGCCCCTGGCCCGGGCGTTCGCGGGTCGGTGTCTGGGCGAGCTGTTCAGCGCGTCTCGGCCGCCGCGGCTGTCGCTGCTTATCAACGGCAGCAACTACACCGTCCGCAACGACAGGACGGCCCCGTACTGCGCGCTGGCCAACGAGTTCCTCTACACGTACTTCATCGCGGCGTTCGGGGAGACGTGGTGGTGACGGAGCCATCGCAATGTCGAATGAAGAAGGCCGAATGCTGAACTCCGGATCAGCGGACCCCGTGCCCGACGGTAGGGTGTGCAGCTCGGCTGCATACGCGTCGGTTGGCCTGCGGTCTGGGGCCCGTGTGCAGCAGAGCTGCACACCCTACGACTGCCTTGTCCTCCTGGTTGCGCTGATCGCATCGGGCGCGGCGTCGGGGCAGATGCCGGGGCGGGTCGATCCGCACATCCCGCCGCTGCCGCCGCCGATGGCGGCGAAGGTCGTCGTCAGCGGCGAGATCAAGTACGTATACCCCGTCCGATGGAGCTGGGTCCACTGGTGGGAGGCCAATCGCGACGAGCTGCTTCGCGCCGACGAGAAGGCCCGCCCCAAGCAGCCGGACGACCCGAAGGCCGTCGCGCGGTTCCGCAAGCGCTCCGCCGACGCGCTGCGGGGGCGGCTGAAGTCGAAGGCCTGGCAGGTCCGCGCGTCGGCGGCGCTGGCGCTGGGGCGGATGGGCCAGGCCGACGCGATCGACGAGCTTCAGCAGCTCGCCGCCGAGGACGATTCGCTGACCGTGCGGCGCTTCGCGCTGGTGGGCATCGGGCTGAGCGGGCATCCGCGGGCGGAGAACATCCTGCTGACGCAGGAGTATCCGTCGGCCGCCGAGCGCGAGGCGGGGTTGGTGGCGCTGGGTCTGCTGCCGACGGCGGGGCGGGCGGCGGTCGCGGGGCTGTACGAGACGGTCCGCGGGAAGGAGTCCGGCTCGGCGAGCGTCTCGGCGTGGGCGCTTCGCAGCCGCGACGAGACCCAACTGCTCCAGCTTGCCCTGGCGGGCACGAAGAGCCCGTGGGTGGCTTCCGAGGCGATCCTCTCGATGGGGCGGCAGGCGAAGGTGAGGACCATCGCCCTGCTGGCGGAGATCCTGCTGACGGGGCGGCCGGGCAGGAACATCCCCGTCTGGCAGATGCTCGAGGAGGGGAACAAGGAGGCGGTGCTGCTGGCCTCGACGGCGCGGGAGGGGCGGATCCTCACGGGCGTGGAGCACCCGCCGAAGTACACGACGTGGGAGAAGGTGAACCCGAACAGCTTCGGCCGGCGGGAAGGCGACCGGGTGGTGCAGCGCGACAACCTGATCGTCGGGTTGGAGCGGATCTACATGTCTCGGCTGCGGGCGTCGGCGGCGATCGCGTTGGGGCAGATCGCCCAGGCGGCGAGCCGGCGGGCGCTGGTCAAGGCGCTGGCGCTGGAGGACGACGGCTACGGCGAGCCGTACAAGAGCATGGCGATGCTGTCGCTGGGGCGCATCGGCGACGCGCGGTCGATGGGGCCGATCGTCGAGATCCTCAGCCCGAGGACGCCCGGCGGCGCGGGCAAGACGGACGAGCGCCGCAACAGCCCGATGCGCGGCGCGGCGGCGATCGCGCTGGGGCTGTGGGCCGGCCGGGCGAAGGCCGATGCGGATCTCCGCGCGGCCGACAAGCTCTGCCGCCTGCTCGGCGAGCGGATGGCCGACCGCCGGGAGACGATGGAGGTCCGCTCGGCGGCGGCGATGGCGCTGGGGCTGACGCGGCGGGCCGAGAGCCTCGAGGTCCTCCGCCGGGCCGGCCGGTCCGTCGGGCCCGGCGACGACCCGCTGATCGGCTACACGATGCTGGCCCGCGCGATGCTCTCCGACGCGTCGATCGTGCCGGCCGCCGGGCGGTTCCTCACCGTCGCCAACGACCGCAGGACGCCGGCGGGCATCCTCTCCCGTCGGGCCGCCGTGCTCGCCCTCGGCACGCTCGGCAGCCGCGAGGCCGTCCCCGTGCTCAAGAAAGCCTGGGCCCTGAACTACTACGTCAACCGCGAAGTGGCCGTCGCGCTGGCGTTGTGCGGCGCGTATTCGGCCTGCGAGGGTCTGCTGAAGCTGCTGGGCGATTCGGGCGGGGCGAGGGAGCAGGCCTTCGCCGCGCGGTGCCTCGGCGAGCTGTTCGCCTCCCCCCCCTCGCAGCGCCTCCGCCGCCTGCTGGCCGGCAGCAACTACACGATGAAGAACAAGCGCCTGACGCCGCTTCAGGCGCTGGCGAACGAATTCCTGTTCACGTATCTGATACGGTCGTTTGGAGAGACGTGGCTGTGAGGTTCGGGTGGTGCAAACGGTGCTCGGCCGCGGCGGCGGCGATGGCGGCGTCTTGCTGCCTGTTGGCGGCCGGGCCGGCCGGCGCCCGGGCGGCGGAGGCGGGGAGGGACCTCGACGCCGCGTTCAGCCAGGCCCTCGCCGAGGCGGACCGCTGCCTTGCGCAACTCCGCGAGCTTCGCGTGCTCGCCGGACGAAAGGCGGACCGCGTCGACGGCGTGGCCAAGTTTGCCCGGGCCGTGCTGGGCGACGTCGACAGGGCGCTGGGGGCGGAGCTGGCGCGCATCGAGCCGTTCGACCCGAACGCCGACCCGGTCCGGCCGCCGCGAGAGAAGCCCTCACCGGGGCGGCTGATCCGTGTCCGACGGTGCCGCGCGATGCTGCTTCGCGGTCAGGTCTCGCTGGCGGCCGCCGAGGCCCTGCCCGCCGCCCACTCGGCCCGCAAGAAACACCTCGCCGACGCGATCGAGGCCTTCCAGTGGCTTCGGATCGAGTATCGCGGCCTGCCGTTGGGGATGATGGGCTACATTGGGGAGGCGAAGGCGAGGCGGCTGCTGGGCGAGGCGAAGTCGGCCCTGGCGGTGCTCGACCCGGTCCTCGGCCTGCCGCCCCGGTCGAAGGACCCCGCCGCCGTCGAGCTGCGGCTGGCCGCGATGCTCGAGAAGCTCCGCACGACGCGGTTGATCGACGCGCAGAAGGCCCTCGCCGAGGCCCGCCGGTGGGCCGGCTCGCGCGAACTGGCCGATCGGCCCCGGTGGCGGGGGCGGGCCGAGTGGGTCCTCGCCACACTGCTCGCCGATCAGTTGACCGCCGCGAAGGCCACCACGGGCCCGGCCCGCGCGATCGACGAGGCGGCCGCCCTGTGCCGCCGGCCCACTGTGATCGCCGTCGCGCCCGCGTTCGATCGGCTCGAGCTGCTCTGGCGGCTGGACGCGGCGGCCGGAGGGCGGTGCATGAGGCCCGACGAGCTGCTGCGATGGGCCGAGCTGCTTGCCGCCGCGTCTCGCCCGGAGGCCGAGCGGATCTACGCGAGGCTCTGGTCGAGCCCCGGCCGGAACATGCCCGCCGACGCGATGCTGACCTACGCGACGCTGCTGTGGCGGAAGGGCGAGTCGGCGTCGGCGGCGAACGTGTGCGACGAGTTCATTTCTCGTCACGCCCCGGCCCACGCGCGGCTGGCGTCGGCGGCTCAGCTTCGAGCGGCGGCGCTGCTTCATGCCTACGCGGCGGCTGGCGGCGCGAAGATCCACCCGGCCGCCCGGGCGCGCGTGCTGGACGCTCTGGCGGTGGCGGTCGAGGCGAACCTGCCCGCCGACGTGCGGCGCGACGCGCTGCGGCAGTGGGTGACGGTTCGCATGCACGGGGGCGGCAACTGCCAGGAGATGCTCCGGCGCCATCGGGACCTGGTGGCCGGCGACGCGTTTTTGCTATACGTCGGCGCGGCCGAGCGGTGGCAGACGTTGGCGGGGCGGATGACCGCCGGGGCCGTCGAGCCCAAGCAGGCCGCCAAGGACGCCGCCCAGATCGCCGCCACGCTCGGGGAGGCCCGCAAGTACGGCGAGCTGTCCAAGCGGGGCGAGTTGGCGGCCAACAGCGCGTTGCTTCGGGCGCGGCTGCTTGCGGGCAAGCCGCTTCGGGACGCCCGCGCCGCGCTGGAGGCGCTGAACGGGCAGTGGAAGCTGCTCCAGTCGCAGCAGGCGACGGCGATGCCCGCGGCGTGGCTGCGGGTGGAGCTGATGATGCAGTTGGGCCTGCTGGACGGGGCGTCGGAGGCGTTGGCGGAGGTCCGCAAAAGCGGAGCGGCCAGTCCGACGGACGTGGCGCTGCGGCTGGCGGAGATGCTGGCCAACCGCTTCGAGGACACGCCGCTGGCCGAGGCGGGCAAGCTCCAGCGGCGGGTGCTGGTGCTGTGCAACGAGACGCTCGCGCAGTCGGTGGCCGACCGGGACGAATACTACCGGCGGGCCCGTCGTGTCGGGGCGGTCATGCTGAAGGTCCACGCCTTCGCCGACACGGAGTTCTTCTTCACCCGCCTGCTCGCCGAGCCGGACAACATCCCGGACCGCTCGGTCGTGCTCGATGCGACGATCATGCTCGCCGAGGCGCTGCGAAGAAACGACAAGCCCGCCGAGGGGCTCGACCGCCTGGCGAGGCTGGCCGAGGCCCACCCGGACTCGGCCGAGCTGTTCCTGGCCGTCGGGCGGTGCGAGTTGGCGCTGCTGCGCCCGAAAGCCGCCGTGATCGCCGTGCGCAAGGCCCGCAAGCTGACCGAGCGCGGCAGCGTCGATTGGTGCCGCATGACCGTCGCGCTGGCCGAGGCCCTCCGCGCCGCCGAACACGCCGCCGCCGCGGAGGACGTGCTGCGGGTGGCGCAGGCGCTGTACCCGAACTTCGGCAATGCGGAGCTGAAGGCCCGGCTCATCCGCCTGCGCCGCAGCCTCGCGGCGAGCGGCGGGGTGGCGAGGAAGGGGCAGTAGGGGCCGAGGAGATGGTGAGTGTCGAATGCTGAACGTGGCGCGGAAGAGACAGCCGAGGACGAGGACGACGACGAGGACGAGGACGATTAACGGCAAGAGGTTCGCATCGTGTAGCGGCTATCGCATGGGCGTCTCTGTAGCCCCGAAGGAAAAGGGGGACTGGCTCCGGAGCGCAGCGCAGGTGCCTGTCCCCGTTTTCCTGCTTCACCAACCGAGCGCCGCCTCCGGAGCCCCGGCGGGGCGGCAGGAGATAGCCGAGGACGTAAGCCCCCGGGAAACGCCCCCCCAACAGAGAGAGTTCCGAAGCGACGACGGGCGCGCCCGACCGGCGACCCGATGAGAGAAGGCTGAGATGAGAAGACCTGGCAGGAATCGACGGTGGATGACGGTGGCGGCGCTGGCGGTTGCGGCCGCCGCGTGCGGCGCGGCGTGGGCGGGGCAGACGCAGCCGAGCGACGGCGGGGGGGTGAAGGGCACGATGCTGGAGTTCGTGACGGCGGGCGGGCCGGTCGGATACGTCATCATCGCCCTCAGCGCGGCGGGGCTGGCGCTGGTGATCGACGCGGCGGTCCACGTCAAGGACGAGAGGCTCCTGCCGCCCTCGCTGGTCGACGAGGTCAAGCGGCTGGCGGCGGCCGGGCGGTTCTCGGAGATGATGAACGTATGCGCCGCCTCGGGCAGCCTGGCCGGACGCGTGCTTCATGCGGGGCTGGCGCAGGGCGAGCTGGGGCTCGACGCGGTCCGCGAGGCGATCCAGGAGCACGGCACGCGGCGGATCACGCGGCTTCAGCAGCGGGTGGGGTATATCGGTTTCATCGCGTCGGTCGCGCCGATGCTCGGGCTGCTCGGCACGGTGGTGGGGATGATCGGCTCGTTCAAGGTGCTCGGCGACGCCAAGGGCGCCGCCCGCCCCGACGAGCTGGCGATCGGGATCTCCACGGCCCTGGTCACCACCTGCATGGGGCTGATCGTCGCCGTGCCGCTGATGTTCTTCCACAGCTACTTTCGCGACCGCGTCACGCGGATCAGCCAGGAGCTTTCGGGCATCTGCGAGCGAGTCTTGCGGATCATGACCGCGGTGGTCGAGTCTCGCGCCGCCGCGCCCGGGCAGAGGCCGGCCGCGCGGGCCGGCGCATCGGCGCCCGCGGCTCGGCCGGCGGCGGCTCGGCCGGCGGCGGAGCAACCGTCCGCGGCGGCCGGCGCCGACGGGGAGATCGACGCGGCCCTGGGGATGGGCGATGGGTGAGCAGGCGGCGACATTCGACTTCTCGCCCCCGCGGCGAGGCAGGCCGGCGGCATTGCAGATGGCACCGCTGATCGACATCGTCTTCCTGCTGATCTGCTTCTACCTGCTGGTGGCGCAGTTGATCCGCACGCAGAAGGACCCGGCGGTCGATCTGCCGGTGATGATCCATGCCTCCGCCGCCGAGGAGGCGCCCGCCGAGCTGGTCGTCAATCTCCGCGCCGACGGATCGGTGACCGTGGGCGGCCGGGCCGTCGCGGACGGCGAGCTGCCCCGCCTGATCCACGCCGAGCTGGCGCGGGCCGTCGAGGCGGGCACGCCGCTGCGCGTGGTCGTCCGCGCCGACCGGCGGCAGCGATACGGCAAGCTCGACGAG
>Ga0180438_10007128_pt1 | contig 14751 bp, 11 predicted proteins | sample SS_ome_12_FD_132455 | JGI IMG/M metagenome (GOLD analysis project Ga0180438, IMG submission 132455) | Hypersaline lake sediment archaeal communities from the Salton Sea, California, USA - SS_3_D_2 metaG | ecosystem: Environmental > Aquatic > Non-marine Saline and Alkaline > Hypersaline >...
CTCCGTCAGCAGGTCGATCACCCGCTTGAAGGCCTCCGGATCCTTGATCAGCGTGGTTATGTCCTTGAAGACTATCCCCTCCTTGGGGAAATCAGGCACGTCTCGAATCATCTTTGCCAGATCCATCTCTCACCTCTCTGTACTCTACGTACCGCGCTTCATTCGTGGCCATTTTATCAGGACTAGACCCTTCCCGGCAACCGGCCCCAAGCTTTCCATAAGGTTCCTTAAAATTCGCGAGACCCTCGAAATCGCCTCGGACCGTTGTCACACCACAAGCGCTAGCACTGGCGTCTGGAGTACGCCCACATATTGTGGCTTCAGGGCTCGACGCCCATCTCCCCTCGGTCACTCCCACGGTCCCCATCCACGATTTCACATTGCACGATCCCAGCTCCTGGACTACAATGTGGCGTGCTCCTGAACAAGGCAAGTGAGACCCGCTGAGACAACCGCCGGTATCGGCGGCCAGGGGCTCCGCCCTCTGCCTCGGGACACGACTCGCAGGGGTTGATGACGGCAGCCGTCCTTGGCTCCCCTGTACGCAGGCTGTCCTGAGTCCCCCCGCGCAATGATGGGCGCGCAACACTAGGGCCACGGTGGGCCAACATTCGTTTGTATGATACCGGGCTACGAGGCCCCAGCTTCTCTCACGACGGCCTTCAGCAGCATCACGACATCATGAGGCACGACTAGCAGTATACTGATCTCTATCTCGCTGCCTACCCGCGATCAGCGGTTGGTGAGCGGTTCTTTCTGCAGCTGGGTGGCACCAAAGGCGCACAGCAGCAAAGACGAGTTGGAGGAAGGATGGACCTCAAAGGCGTCTGGCAAGCGACCAAGGGCGAACTGCAACTGCAAATGACCGAGGCCACCTACGATACGTGGATCAGCAATACCTTCCCCATCGCCTACGAAGACGGCACTTTTATCATCGGGGTCCACAACACATACGCCAAGGAGTGGCTGGAGAACCGCCTGCAGACGATTATCAAGCGGACTCTCATTGGCCTCACCAACCAGACCGCCGAAGTCAAGTTCGTTGTCAGGGCCAAAGCCGGGCAGCAGGAGGAGGCCTTGCTTGCCGCCCCACCGCAGGAGAGCAGGGCTAGCCAGCCGCAGCCCCAGACCTCCTCAGCGCCGCTCATCCCACACTACACCTTCGACAACTTCATCGTTGGCAACAGCAACCGCCTGGCCCACGCCGCGGCTCTCTCGGTTGCCGAACACCCTGGAGAGAGCTACAACCCTCTCTTCATTCATGGTGGGGTCGGCCTGGGCAAGACCCACTTGCTCCACGCGGTGGGCAACTTCGCCCTCACTCGCAATCGGCGGGTCCTGTACGTCTCCTCGGAAACCTTCACCAACGACTTGATCAACTCCATCCGCAACCAGAGCACGGATGAGTTCCGCGCCAAGTACCGCCAGCTGGATGTCCTGCTAGTCGATGATATACAGTTCATCGCCGGCAAGGAGAGCACCCAGGAGGAGTTCTTCCACACCTTCAACACCCTCCATGCGTCCGACCACCAGATCGTCATCTCCAGTGACCGGCCTCCCCAGGCCATTCCCACTCTGGAGGAGCGTCTGACCTCTCGCTTTGAGTGGGGACTCATCGCGGACATACAGCCGCCCGATCTTGAGACCCGGATCGCCATCCTCCTCTTCAAAGCGGAGCGACAGACACTCGATATACCTAGCGAGGTGATCGATCTCATCGCCCACAAGTTCCAGCAAAACATCCGCGAGCTCGAAGGCGCCCTCAACCGAGTCATCGCCCATGCGCAGATGTCCTTCTCGCCAATCACCCTGGACTTGGCGACTGCTGCCCTGGCGGATACGCTCACCGCCCGACAGACACTTTCCATAGATCAGATCATCGCCGCCGTAGCCGGATTCTACAATTTCCAAGCCGAGGACTTGCGAGGATCTCGCCGCACCAAGGACCTGGCTCTGGCCCGCCAGGTTGCCATGTACCTGGCCCGCGAGGAAACCTCCAGTTCGTTGGTTCAGATAGGATCCGCTCTGGGCCAACGGGATCACACCACGGTGATGCACGGCCACAGCAAGATCGAGAAGGCCATCGAGGCAGATGATCGCCTGCGCCGCGATGTGCTGGCACTGAAGGGCACTCTCTACAGCAACGTTTCCTCCTAGCAGGACCGCTGTGGATAACCATCCCCATGGTGTGGATAACTGCCATACGGTGGGGATAACTCTGCGCACTCCGGACCAACGTCCCATTTACGGCAACTCGGCGTGTTCACCACCACCTCGCTTTTCCCCAGTGCATCCACATGTCCACAACGGCTTCTCCCTCCCCCCACTCTGGACAGCCCACCATCCACACACCGTCCCCATTCGCCGCCGAAGCTCCTCCGGGCCTTGTCCTACTATACGTAGTGGGTGCAAAACGTTCCTATCCCATCCCTGGGCCAATATCCTTCTCCGCGTCCCCTCTATCCACCAATCCACATTCCTACTAGTCCTACTACAAAAGTAGAGCTAGGATATCTTTGACATGCACACACTATGGAGTATAGTATGGTAGTTTCCTGAGCCAAGGATCACGAGATTGCGTGTACTATGAGAGACGATACGTTTTTTCCTATTCTACGCCGTGCCCTCGATGAAGACATCGGCAATGGTGATGTGACCACTACCTCAGTTCTATCCCCCTCATTGCAGATCACGGGTCATCTGGTGAGCAAGCAGGAAGGTATTGTAGCTGGCCTCGACGTGGCCAGTCAGGTGTTTAAGCTGGTTGATGTCAGGACGAGGCTGTGCTTGCGGGTGAACGATGGTGATGTAGTACGCAAGGGTGAGCTGTTGGCCAAGGTCAGCGGTCCCGGCATGGGCATACTTAGCGCCGAACGCGTGGCCCTCAATTTCCTGCAACGGATGTCGGGCATTGCCACCATGACCAGCCGATTCGTGGAGGCGGTTCGGGGCACCAAGGCGGTGATTCTGGACACCCGGAAGACTGCACCGGGACTGCGAGTACTGGACAAGCTGGCGGTGAGACTGGGAGGTGGCCAGAACCACCGGTTTGGCCTCTACGATATGGTCTTGATCAAAGACAATCATATTGCTGCGGCCGGTGGCATCGGCGAGGCGATCAGGAGGGTGAGGGCCACGGCTCCGCAGGGGTTAGCCATCGAGGTCGAGGTGAGCTCTTTGGCCCAGTTGGAGGAGGCGCTAGCACTCCAGCCGGACCGCATCATGCTGGACAACATGAGTCTGGAGGACATGGCCGAAGCTGTCACAGTCACCGGGGGCCGTGTGGCTTTGGAGGCCTCCGGGAATGTGACATTGGACAACGTGGCTCGAATCGCGGCCACCGGTGTGGGGTTCATCTCTGTTGGGGCCCTTACGCACTCGGTGAGGGCCATGGATATCAGCCTGGAGATCACCGAGCGCCGGTGATCTCCCATGCGGTATGTGGCCGCGAGGCGACCTGCTGGGAGGTGTTTGGGTAGTGTCTTGGACGGGGAAGCCGCAGGCGGCTGAGGCCGAAGTCCTGGATCGGATAGAAGGAGCCAAACGCAGGCTTGGAGAGACGGTCACCATTCTTGCTCACCATTACCAGCGGGACGAGATAGTACGCTTCGCTGACCACACGGGAGATTCGCTAGAGTTGTCCCGGGCGGCCGCCACGGCCCGTGACGCCAGATCCATCGTCTTCTGCGGAGCGGACTTCATGGCTGAATCAGCCGCTCTGCTTTGCGATTCGAGCCAGACGGTGTTCTTACCGGCTGAGGCAGCTCGATGTCCCATGGCTGGAATGGCCGATGTGAGCGAGGCGGCCATGGCGTGGGAGGGGCTGAATCAGGTCTGGGGTGATGATGTAGTTCCCATTACCTATCAGAACTCCAGCGCTCAGCTGAAGGCGTTTTGCGGCGAGCGGGACGGTGCTGTCTGCACCTCATCGAACGCGGGAGCTGTCTTTCGGTGGGCGCTGAGGCAGAAGGGCCACATCCTCTTCATGCCCGATGAACACCTGGGCCGCAACACCGCCTTGTCGCTTGGCTTGAAGGAAAGGGAGGTGGCGGTCTGGGACCCTCAGCGACCTTTGGCAGGACAGACAGGGCTCGAAGCCAGCAGGATAGTGGTCTGGAAAGGGTATTGTTACGTACACACCTTCTTCACTGTTGAGCAGGTAAGGAGAGCGAGGGAAGAGTATCCGGGCGCTACAGTGATCGTGCACCCCGAATGCCCTGCTCCAGTAGTTGCCAGATCGGACGGCGCCGGGTCCACAAGCTACATGGTCAGGGCCGTGCACGAGGCAGGCCCCGGAACTAGCTTCGTCGTCGGTACAGAGACCAACCTGGTGAACAGGCTGGGTGCAGAGCATGCAGAGAAGACTGTCGTCCCACTTGCCCCATCCTTCTGTGAGGCCATGGGCAGTATCACTCCTCAGAACCTTCTGGCTGCTCTGGAGGCCATCCTGGATGGTGGGACAGAAGGCGCTGTCAGTGTGGGTGTCGACACGGTCGAGGGAGCTCGGCTTGCCCTGGAGAGGATGATGTCGGTGGTGTAAGATGGACGTAGGTGTAGGGACCTTACGTACGGACGTCCTAGTCATAGGCTGCGGCATCGCCGGTGCGACGGCGGCGCTTCGTCTGTCGCGCGAGGAGGATCTCCACGTGACTGTGATCACAGGTGCTCAGGAGCCGAAGGAGACTTCGACGTACTATGCGCAGGGGGGCATTATCTACCGGGGCCTCGATGATTCGGCGGAACTACTGGCGGAGGATATCATCCGGGTCGGGGACGGGCTCAACAGCGAGGAGGCGGTGGCTGTTCTGTGTGAGGAAGGACCGTCTCTGCTGCGTCGCATGCTGATCGAGGAACTGGAAGTTCCTTTCGATGCACAGCCCTCGGGAGGGTGGCATTTGACTCTGGAGGGAGCGCAGTCCACCGCCCGGATACTACACGTGGCCGATGCCACCGGCAGGGCGATCGAAGAGAGGCTGCTCTCCGCTTTGCTGAGTCGTCCCAATGTTGAGTTGCTGAGCGGATACACCGCCGTAGATTTGCTGACTCCAGCACACCACGCTACAGATCGGCGTGCGGTCTACGAACCTCTATCCTGTTGCGGGGCCTACGTGCTCCAGCAGCAGAGCGGCAAAGTGGTGAGCTGCATGGCTCAGGCGACCGTGGTGGCCACGGGGGGCGTGGGACAGATATATCTGCATACCACCAACCCTCCTACGGCGCGTGGGGATGGCCTAGCGATGGCTCACCGGGCCGGGGCTCGCGTGATCAATGCGGAGTACGTGCAGTTTCATCCTACAGCGTTCTACGATCGCTACGCGCCGCGCTTTCTGATCTCCGAGGCCGTTCGCGGGGAGGGGGCGCGGCTGGTGACAGAGGCGGGAGAGCCCTTCATGCAGCGTTATGACCCGGAGTGGGTCGACCTGGCGCCTCGCGATGTGGTATCGCGCAGCATCCATCGGGAGATGCTGGCGACTGGTGCCAAGTGCGTCTATCTCGACCTGGCATCATACATGACTGCGGACAGAATCAGGGAGCGGTTTCCGAATATCTACAAACAATGTCTCGACTATGGAGTCGACGTTACTACGGAGTTGATTCCAGTTGTTCCTGCGGCGCACTATTGCTGTGGGGGCATATGGGTCGACCATTTCGGGCGGAGCAGCGTGAAGAATCTATACGCGGTGGGCGAGGTATCCTGCACGGGGGTACACGGGGCCAATCGCCTGGCTAGCAGCGGCCTCCTGGAAGGGCTTGTCTGGGGCTGGCGAGCTGGCAGGGACATCGTGGATAGGTTCCATGGTGGATTGGAGACGCCATCCGTTGACATACCGCCGTGGTACGATGAGGACCTAACTGAGAAAGCCGACCCTGCGCTCATCGTCCAGGACATGACCACCATTCGGCACATCATGTGGAACTATGTGGGCCTGATACGAAGCAAGAAGCGATTGGAGCGAGCCATCGACGATTTGAGCAGCCTGGAGAAGGAGATCGAGAAGTTCTATCGCACCACGAGGTTGACAGATGGGCTCGTAGGCCTGCGGCACGCTGTGCAGGCAGCTCTGATTGTTGGCGGAGCAGCGTGGGAGAACAAGGAGAGTCGAGGCTGCCACTTCCGTGAGGACTGAGAGCGTGGCGAACTCTGAGGGACGGTTGGGGCTGCAGGCCGCGGCAACCTTGTCGCAGTGAGCGAGCTGTGCTATGATATCCGCGAGAATTGGCCCAAGTGTGGTGTAGCTTGATCGGCTGAGCGCTGAGATGATCTTGCGGAAGGGGGGTGATGCACGGATACATCTGCTGGACAGAGTTCTCAGTATCGAGCTCCACGACCAAAGAGAGATCAAGGACTACAAAAGAAGGGGAGAGAGGGAAAAGAGATGAAAAGGTATCTTCTATTGTTGGTAGGGTTGACCATGCTTCTGAGCCCGGTTCTGGTTAGTGGGTGCTCGGCTCCCGCCCCGGAGTTAGGATCGGCCGAGAATCCGGTCAAGCTGATGTTCGTACCTTCGGTGGATGTTGCGGTAATCGAATCGGCTGGCGCGGCCATGGCGGACTGGATCACCGAGGAAACGGGCATCCATTTCGATGTCTCGGTGCCGGTCTCCTATGCGGCCACCATCGAAGCCATGTGCGCCGCTGAGGGCGACACCATGGCCTTCATCCCGGGCATGGGCTACGTGCTTGCCAACGACAAGTGTGATGTGGATGTGGAACTGGCCACGATTCGCTATGGCCGCACTGCGTACTGGACGGAGTTTGTGGTGCGCAGGGACAGCGGCATCGAGTCGCTGGCGGATCTGGAAGGCAAGAAGTGGGCGGCGCCCAGCCTTACGTCTACTTCTGGCTATCTGTGGCCTTCGGTGCTGCTGGGGCTGGAGGGCATCACACCGGGTGAGACCGTCGAGGCGGGAGGTCACCCACAGGCGGTGTTGGCGGTGCTGGATGGTACCGCTGATTTCGCTACCTGCTACTTCTCGCCACCTGGAGACACCGTGGAGGATTGGTCTGAGGGAGATCCTCTAGAGCCCGGGGGCGACTTCACCATCGAGGAGCAGGATGACGGTAGCTTCAAGGTGTGGCAGGGCGGACTGCGCATCCGCGATGCGCGCATCGCCGCGATGGCCACCAATCCCAAGGCCGTAGAGGACGTCGCGATTCTGGCCATCAGCGAGCGCATTCCCAACGATACGGTCAGCTTCGTGAGCGATTTCCCCTCGGAGATGAGGGACACCATCGTCCAGGCGCTGATCGACTACGCTGCCACCGAAGAGGGACAGGAAGTCCTGGCCGACGAGGATTTCTACGACATCACGGGATTCGGTCGTGTGGATGACGGCTACTACGACCCAGTCCGCAACGCCATCAACATCTTGGGCTGGACCGAAGAGGACATCCTCGAGTAGCACGACGACTTGGCCCTTTTCGGCATTCGTCTGAACTGAATATGGTTGGGATTGGGCAGGGGTGTGCCTCTGCCCAATCTACTATCCCTCGCCGGTCGACGCCTGGTCCCGCAACCTGGCTCTGGTCCTAGCGGTAAGAAGGGAGAAGCTTATGCTTGAGATTCAGAATCTGACAAAGGTCTATGAGGGCGGTACCCTGGCGCTTAACGATGTCAGCTTCACCGTGGACGACGGGGAGTTTCTGGTTGTCATTGGGCTGAGCGGCTCGGGCAAGTCTACCCTCCTGAGGTGTATCAACCGGTTGATAGAGCCGACAGAAGGGAAGATCATCTGGGACGGAGTGGACATCACCCAGCTGCACGGCGAGGAGCTGCGCAAAGTGCGGCGGCGGATAGGCATGATCTTCCAGCACTTCAATCTGGTCAAACGCTCTTCGGTGATGACCAACGTGCTCTCGGGACGCCTGGGCTACGTGAACCCCTGGAGAAGCGCGGTCGGGCGGTTTCCCAAGAAAGATGTAGAAAAGGGGCGAAGCTGCCTGGAGCGAGTGGGTATTCTGAATCAGGCCTACAAGCGGGCCGATGAGCTGAGCGGTGGCCAGCAGCAGAGGGTGGGTATCGCGCGCGCACTGATGCAGGATCCCGAGCTGATCCTGGCGGATGAACCCGTGGCCAGTCTCGATCCGGCGACTTCTCACTCGATCCTCCGGTACATTGAGCAGCTGAACAGGGAGGAGGAAGTCACGGTCCTCTGTAGTCTTCACTTCCTGAGCCTCGCACGAGCCTACGCCACGCGCATGATCGCCCTCAAGGATGGAGAAATCGTGTTCCAGGGGTTGCCCACGGAGATCGACGACGATAGGTTCAAGGAGATCTACGGCGAGGAAGCCATCCAGGTAGAGATACGATAGGAGGAACCGAGCAAGTGAAAGACCAGGAAGACAAGGACCTGAAAGGGAAGCCTCGGGGCCTTCTGTCCTCGTGGCGTTTCATAGGGCTGCTCTTGGTCGCGATCATCGTGTACGCTTACGGGTGGCGGGTGACTGAGATCAACTTGGGGGATCTAATCACTGGCGCGCCGGACATAGTGCACATCGTGACCCAGATCATTCAGCCTGATCTGCTAGCCAGAGACAAGGCGTACCAGACAGGTTACGCGGACTTCCACATGCCCTGCGCTGCTGCACCTCTTGCGCAGCCTGCTGCCAGCGAGACCGAACCGTATCTTGTGCTGTCCCACACCTGCGGGGAGCCGGGGGAGCCTCTCTCGGTGGAGGGGTTCAACTTCAGGCCCAACACCAGGGGCACCCTGCGCTGGACCCCTCCTGTGGGGACAAAGAGGTCGCTGCAGCATTTCGATTCGGATGGCGATGGCCATTTCGTACTAGCCATTTCCATACCCGAAGTGGCTGAATCCGAAGATCTGCACCTGATCGAGGCGGAACTACGTTGGGAAGTGGGGTTGCCGTACCCCAGTGAGACGTCAAGAGTCGTCTTCGACAAGATGGTAGAGACCGTGTTGATGGCTCTGATGGCCACCACGTTCGCCATCTTCATTGCTGTGCCTCTGAGCTTCCTGGGGGCCAGGAACCTGATGTCTGCCTACCGAGGCACGATGATCATCTACTTCGTGGTGAGGGGGGTGTTCAACGTCGTGCGTTCCATCGAGCCCCTCATTTGGGCCATCATCTTCGCGGTGTGGGTCAGCATCGGCCCCTTCGCCGGTGTGTTGGCCTTGGGCATGCACTCCGTCGCTGCCCTGGGTAAGCTCTATTCTGAGCAGGTGGAGAGCATAGACCCCGGCCCCATAGAGGCCATTCGCGCTACTGGAGCGAATGCCCTCCAAACGATCATCTACGCCGTTGTGCCGCAAATCGTCCCTCCCTATCTGGCCTTCACGATCTATCGCTGGGACATCAATGTGCGTATGTCCACGGTGATCGGCATGGTTGGCGGCGGCGGCGTTGGCTTCCTGCTCATCCAGTGGGTCAACTTGCTGCGGTACAAACAGGCGGGAGTCGCCGTCTGGGCTATCACGGTGGTGGTCTGGGTTATGGACTACGTCAGCGGCGTGGTAAGGGAGAAGATCGTATAGCGGTCCTAGGGCTCCAACTTGACAACGTGGAACCCCGGGTCTACAATCAGCGCCGTTGATTGTTCCGAGCCGAGGACATTGCCGTGATTAGCGACAAACGCAGAACCCTGGCCATGCTGGGGGTCATCATTATCCTGGCGCTTAGCGCTGCTTGGGTTGATCTCCCCAGCAATCCGGGGTTGCACATCCACTTGGGCCCCATCAATATCGACCGCGAGATCGAGCTCCGTAGAGGTCTGGATCTCCAGGGGGGCCTTCAGGTTCTTCTGGAGGCGGATCTTCCCCCCGACGAGGCGGTCGAGCCCGGGGCCATGGAGGCGACCAGGATCATCATCGAGCAGCGGGTGAATGGCCTGGGTGTCTCAGAACCCCTGATCCAACTCTCCGGAAGCCGTCGTGTCATCGTGGAGCTGCCCGGCATCGAGGACCCGGAGCGGGCCATCGAGACGTTTGGTGAGACCGGGCTGTTGGAGTTCATCGACGCAGGTCGGACCTTCCTGCCGCCCGGCATGGTGGTCACCACCACAGAGGAGGTGGGAGTTACAGCCCCCATCGTCCCCACGGTGACTGTAACCCCGACTGTGGGCGTGGAGCTGACGCCGGTGGCTACCCTCACAGATACGGAGTCCATCACCCCCACACCTGCGGCGGTGATAACACCGACTCTTCCCAGTGAGCCGGAGGAACCAACCTACGAGACGATCCTCACCGGGCGCCATCTCGTTGGGGCCACTATGGGCTTCGGCGATCTGGGATTGCTCGAGATCCGCTTCCAGTTGAACGACGAGGGGGCAGCTCTATTCTCCGAGTTCACCCGGACTCACGTTGGTCAGCTGATGTGCATCGTTCTGGACAAAGAAGTGATCAGCTGCGCTACCATCAACGAGCCCATCCCCGGTGGAGCGGTGCGCATCACCAGGGAGGGGGGCTTCCCGCCCGAGGAGGCGGAGAGTATTGTCATCCGCTTGCAGTACGGAGCTCTGCCCATTCCTTTGCGCGTGGAGACTAACCGCACCGTCGGGCCCACCCTGGGTGAGGACTCGCTGCAGAAGAGCCTCCTGGCTGGTGTTATCGGCCTTAGCACCGTGGTGTTGTTCATGCTGCTGTACTACCGCTTGCCTGGTTTCCTGGCCAATGTCGCGTTGATCATCTATGCCACGGTTGTGCTGGCTCTCTTCAAGTTGATACCGGTGGTCCTGACGCTGCCCGGGATCGCGGGATTCATCCTGTCGGTGGGCATGGCCGTGGACGCCAACATCCTCATCTTCGAGCGTATGAAGGAGGAGTTGCGGGCCGGCAAGGGCCTGCGCCTGGCGGTGGAGCAGGGTTTCAGTAGAGCGTGGCCCTCCATACGCGATTCGAACTTCGCCACCTTGATCACTTGTGCCATACTGTTTTGGTTTGGTTCTTACTTCGGGGCCAGTGTCGTGAAGGGCTTCGCGTTGACACTGGGCATAGGCGTGGTGATCAGCATGTTCACCGCCATCATCGTGACCCGCACCTTCTTGAGGCTGATCATAGACCTGGACGTGGTCAAGCACCACCGTTGGTTCGGAGTGTAGGATCGGGATGTTCGACATAGTTGGCAAACGATACTGGTTCTATCTCATTTCGGCCATCGTGGTGGTGCCAGGGCTGATCTCCCTTGTCTTGTTCGGTCTCCACTTCTCCATTGATTTCACGGGTGGTTCCATTCTGGAGTTGCAGTTCGAGGAGAGTGGCGTCGTTCAGCCAGCAGAGTTGAGGGCGCTCTACGGGGAGTATGGTTTCAGCGACACCATGGTCCAGAGTTCCCAGGGGAGCATCTTCCTCATCCGCAGCAAGACGCTCGACTCGGAGACCAAGAACACGATCCAGGGAGAGATAGAGGAGCGCTTCGGGCCGTTTACAGAGCTTCGTTTTGAGTCGGTCGGCCCCTCGGTGGGTGGAGAGGTGCAGAGGCGGGCCTACCTGGTGGTGGGAATGGCCGCCGTCGCGATCTTGATCTACATCTCTTTTGCCTTCCGTCACGTCACAAAGCCGGTGCGATATGGCGCCTGCGCCATCATCGCTATGGTTCACGACATCTTCGTGGTGGTAGGGCTGGCTTCTATCTTCGGGGTACTCTATGGTTGGGAAGTGGATGCGCTGTTTCTTACGGCGCTGCTGACGGTGATCGGCTTCTCCGTGCACGATAGCATCGTCGTCTTCGATCGAATCCGGGAGAATAGCAGAAGGTACGCTGGACTGCCCATAGAGGACGTGGTCAATCATAGCATCATCCAGACTCTGGACCGCTCCATCAACACACAGCTTACAGTGATCTTCACCCTGACCGCACTGCTGCTGTTTGGTGGGGTCACGATCAGACACTTCGTGCTAACACTGCTGATCGGCATCATCAGCGGTACTTACTCCTCGATTTTCAACGCTAGCCCGCTGCTTGTAGAGTGGGAGCGGCGCCCCGATCTATTGATCTATGCACTGTCCTTCCTTGTTCCCCCCGTCGGCGTTGCGGTTGGGCTTTTCCTCTGGTTCCGGGCGAGAGAGCCCTCGCGACCGTGGGCCAGGGGCTGCTTTGTGGCCGCTGCCATAGGAGCTGCCTGCATCGGAGGGCTGCTTCTTCTCGCCATGGTGATGCAGTCCTAGAAAGTCAGACGGGAGTCGATGCCGGGCGGTATGGCTAGTCTCCCGGTCCGCTTCGTCGGGGCGCAGAACCACGAGCCCATTGTCCGTTTGTGCAGGTGCGCGTCGTTCTTCGCTGACCGCTTGGTAGACCTAGTACATGAACCTGAAGGAGGTAAGAATGCATACGAGAGTACGGATATTCACTATGATGTTGAGCCTGGCGCTGCTGGCCTCGCTTACATTGGCTTGCTCGCTGCCAGGAATACCGGGGTTTGGCGGGCCGACCACCGAGGAAGATACGCCCTCAGCTCCTATGGAGGAGACCCCGGTCGATGAGCCGCGCTGCGGCGATGGTGTGTGCGACGCGTCGGAGACCGCGGAGAATTGCCCTCAGGACTGTGAAGCTGCCGACCTGGAGACCCCAGCGCCGCCACCGGAAGCCACAGTCCCCTTCGATCTGGATGTAGAGGCCCTGGAGGGACTCACCTCCTATGCCTACAGCTTTCACATCGATGGGTTGAGCACCATGGAGGGTGGAGCCGAAGAAGTGGTGCTGGATATCGAGGGTAAGCGCCAGTCCGCACCCACACAGGCGGAACACCTCAAATTCTCGAGCACGTCGAATGGCGATACCACCGCCATGGAGGTCATCTACATCGAGGATCTGGGCAAGATGTGGATGCGCGAAGGCACAGACGCCTGGCAAGAAATGCCGGTGATGGACCAGTCCATGTTGCAGATCTTCGACGCCTTTAGCATGTTCTACTGGTGGGACACTGTCTTCGTGGGTGATCCGGAGGATGTGCAGTATCTGGGGCAGGAGGCCGTGAACGGTATCGCCTCCCACTATTACAGGAGCGAGGAGAGCGCGTCGTGGGGAGCCTTTGCCGCCGGGTGCTCCTTCGCCTCCGTGCAGGATGAGATCTGGGTTGCAGTGGACGGCAACTATCCTGTGAGAAGGGAGCTGAACGCCGAAGCGGACTGCCAGGGCGAGAGCGGCACGTTCAGCTTTCTGATGGAAATACAGAGTGTTAACCAGCCGCTAGACATCAGCCCGCCGATGTAGAGCACGTAGGGGTGGGCCGCATCCGGACTACGCCGTGCCCACCCTCTCGCTTGTCTGTCATGGAAACGAAAGTGGTGGCGAGCGCCGCTGTAACGGTGGTGCTCATCCTGACCGCCTGTGGGGGTAGCCAAGCCGGTCAGGCCACGCCGGTGCCCGTATCTGTCGAGTACGAAAGGACCGCTGGCGTCCTGATCGTAGAGGCTGATACCCACGGTGGCCTGATGCCTCCGCCGTCCGGCAAGCACGTTGCTGAACTTAGCATTTTCGGCGACGGGCTGGTGGTGCTGGCCGAGGATGACGGGGCTCCCAGAGTGGGAACCGACAGGCGGATCTCCACAGGTCACGTCGAAGGGGAGGAGCTGGAGGAGATTCTGACCTTCATCGCGGACACAGGGTTCTTTGGCCTGGATGACCAGTACGCGCCCTCTCCCTCGCCTCCCGACATGCCGTGGAGGCACGTCACCGTCAACCTCTCCGGTACTTTCAAGACAGTCTCCATCTATCCCCATGACTACGAACAAGCCCCCACAGCCTTCCTGGAGACTTACCAGATGCTGCTGGGTCTCTCTCCAGCGGACGCCACGGCCTTCACCCCTGCCTCCGGCACTCTCTCGGCCACTGATCGGGGCCCCATCGAGGAGTTGCCAGGCGGCCGACAGAGCCAGGTTGCTCCCTGGGACACGCCACTGGTGGGCGTAGCGCTCTCCGCAGTCACAGAGGGAATCCGCTTGGAGGGAGAGCAGTATCAGGTGGTCGAGGAGTACCTGCTTCGCTATCCCAGGGGCCAGTTGTTCGGATCTCAGGAAGGGGTAGCCTACGAGGTGCTATTGGAGGCCGACCTTCCCTGGGTGGCGGATGTGCCGTAGGCACCTAGTGCTTCAGATCCGGGTATCCCTCATAGCAGGAAGCTGCCCATATCGATGACCGTACGAGATGCCGTGTGGTCGGGCAGATGTGGGGGGCATACTGCGGACCTGAGATCAGGTCCAATTTGGAGAGAGGCGGCTGAATGGATGAAGGCAGTACACCAACAGTAGGCCAATCCACTGCGGAGGAACGGAGCCGCTGGCGTGCTCTGCCGCGCAACGTGTGGATCCTGGGCGTCACCAGTTTCTTCACCGACGTATCCAGCGAGATGCTGATCAACCTATTGCCTCTGTTCCTGGCTAACGTGCTGGGGGCAGGAACTGCGGTGATTGGCTTGATAGAGGGCCTGGCGGAGAGCACGGCCAGTCTGCTCAAGGTATTGTCGGGATGGCTCTCGGATAGGTTGGGGCGACGGAAGTGGCTGACAGTGGCCGGTTATGGCCTATCCACGCTGGTGAAGCCCGTCCTGTATCTGGCAGGCTCCTGGTCATCGGTGCTCGGCGTGCGCATCGCCGACAGGGTGGGCAAGGGCATTCGAACCGCGCCGCGCGATGCTCTCATCGCAGATTCGATTGAGAAGAGTCAGCGGGGTGTCAGTTTCGGGGTGCACCGGGCACTGGATACCGCTGGTGCCTTCTGTGGGCTGCTCATCGCCGCGGGGGTCGTTTGGGCGCTGCAAGCGGGGGGTGGCATCCTGGAGCGGTCCACCTTTCA
>Ga0180438_10007130_pt1 | contig 14748 bp, 9 predicted proteins | sample SS_ome_12_FD_132455 | JGI IMG/M metagenome (GOLD analysis project Ga0180438, IMG submission 132455) | Hypersaline lake sediment archaeal communities from the Salton Sea, California, USA - SS_3_D_2 metaG | ecosystem: Environmental > Aquatic > Non-marine Saline and Alkaline > Hypersaline >...
ATTGCCTTGTCATATCGACCGTTTACATAATAGCTTTCTGCCAGGGTATCGAGCACATAAGGGGCGGGATTCAGCGCTGCAGCCTCTTGTGCATGGACGAGGGCCTTGATGGGGTTTCGGTATCGTCTTTCTTCGCATGTGGCGTAGATCCAGGCCAGGTTATTCAATGTCTCCGGGTCTTGGGGCGCAAGCTGAAGAGACCTTTCATAGGCCACAATGGCTTCTCCGTAGGCGCCCTTTTCAAAGTGGATCGTGCCGAGCAGGGTGTAAAGCTCTGGGTCATGGGGTTTCTCCTTGAGCTCCCTTTCCACGACCCTTTCAAGAAGATGGGCGTTTAGGGCCTGTCCGGCCTTCCCGAAGTTCATGGCATAGCCCACATATCCTACGCAGAAGAGCCCCACCACAAAGACGGCGATACTTGCCTGGAGTTTGCGTTCATGCCGTGTGATCCAGCGGCCGTCAGCCTCGCACTTCTTCAGATAATCGATGCGCTGGCCGATACTGAAATGGTGCCAGTTGGGCCTTTCGTGGCTCTTGCCCGAGTGGAAAGCGATTTTTTCCAGAGAGGAGACAAGGCCTGCGCTGGTACCTAAAAGACTGAATGCATAAAGATCGGCCTGGCGCTCACAATTGCGCATGAAGTACCCGAAGACGTACCTGAAATAGACAAAAAGGGTGGCTGCCATGGCCACAACAAAGAGGAGGGAGGTGTACGGGAATGGTTGGGCCTTGGGGTCCAGCGTGATGGGCAATGCAAGGTCGGTGGCCATGATCCCATAGAGGATAAGGTCAAAGACGGCATAGGAGACCAAGATAAGACCCAGGAAAAATACAAGGTACAAGAGCAGGTGCTTTTTTTTCACATGACCGATCTCGTGGGCCATGACCGCGTCCAGCTCAAAGTCATCGAGGATCCGCAGAAGACTCTCTGTCACAAGGATGTAGCGGAACCTCTTGACCAGCCCCATGACACCTGCGGTGAGCAGTCTTCCTTCAAAGATGGGCCAGTTCAAGATATTGTTGTATCCAACACCGGCCTGGTGGCAAAGGGCCTCGATCCGTCTTCTTGCAAAAGAGTCCGGCAGGGGACGGCATTTCCAGAAAGACTTGATCAAAGGAGGGGTCACCACCACCAGGGCCCCGAGGAAGCAGGAGAAGAAGACGACCTGTCCTTCCGGCGTGGCCAGCAGGTCTTTTGGGGTCTCAAAGGGAAGGGCGTCTATGATATCCAGCACTATGGAGATAAGGAGCCAGGGCAGAATGATAGGAAGGTTAAAGGTGACATTGGACATGACATAGGATCGCCTGGAGACCTGGGTTTGAAAGAGACGCCTGTAGGGTTCATAGGCCATAGCCCAGATGATCACCAGGTGGAAGAGAAAGAGGCCGATAAACAAAAGGGCCACCAAGGTGGGCGAAAGGGAAAAAAGGGGGTGGGGCTTTATAAAGAGCTTCAAATTCAAGACGTAAACATCAAGGGCGAAAATCACCACCGCCATCATGGCCAGGCGGTTGAAGACACGGTCAAACCGGCCGTGGAGGCCATGAATCCCGCGTTGATGAATCTGCCTGGAAAGGGCCCTGAAAGAGGCCTGGGTCAAAAGGACGAAGATGGCCACAAGGGCGAAAAAGGCCACGGCCGTGTCAAGAGGGCTAAGGTAGGGCTGTTCCGGCGGGAGGTAGACGGTGTAGATGAGAAGGACCAGGATAAAATAGACAAAGTTGCGATACATCCATCGTTTTTAACATAAACGGTCCAAGGGTTCAACCAGCAGGGCCCTTGATTCAGGTGTGCCACGATCTGAACCGGACTGACACCTTTTGGGGGACCATTTCACCACCTTCCTTCATGCAGAAAGCTATCCCTGTGGCAATGGCATGAGAAGAATGGCTGCCACTTTGGCCCCGCAACTCTCCCTGGGCTCTTCGTTGGGCAGATTCTTTGCCTTTTTGCTTTCCCTGTGCATGTATTACAGGTAAGATGATAGGTGATAACGAAGGGGCCCGACTTCAACAGAAAGGGAGCAACATGGCTGTCAAGGTCGTCATCAGACGTATCGTTCCAGAACACAGGGCCAAAGACTTGGAACCATTGCTTGCAACGCTTAGGACGCGGGCCACGCTCCAGCCAGGCTATATTTCGGGCGAGACGCTGAGACGCTTGGACAAGCCTGACGAGTATTTGGTTATCAGCACGTGGGAATCGGTGGAGGACTGGGACAGGTGGGCAACCAGCCAGGAAAGACACGAGGTGCAGGACCAGATAGATACGCTTCTGGGTGGAAGAACCGAATCAGCAGTCTTTCATTACGGTTGGTCTAAACGACCTTACGATGCATGACATCGGGACCGCATCTGCCACGGGAAAGAGGCTTTGCCCCAGTCATCGAGGTCTGGTGAGCAACGGTTCTAAAAGACGTTTCACTTTCATGTAACCCTTGTCAAAGAATGGGGAGGTGAAAGCCATGGAAGACGAATCTTCCTGGGTTGAAAACCGAAAGGTATTGCTGCTCTGCACGCTGTTGGTGCTTTCTCCAGGTATTGCCAAGGTCATTGTGAGCATCATCGGCATATTCTAAGCCCCCTATCAGGGCTCAAAGGTCGTCCGCACCCCTTCTCTCTTGTCCGGACGCGCTTTTGACTCATTTGCAGACTTGCCCACCAACTGGCGACGCCGAGCAAAGCGGATTCGTGCCGCTATTTAGGCCGGCAGGGGGACCTTTGCGCCCAATCCCTTCGATTTTCGTATTCACCTAAAGCTCCAAGTACTTAGGGCCTGAAACAAAGCAATCGGGGGCCAAGCCGCATGAGAAAGGACCCGCCTGGCCAGGCGATTGAAACCAAAGAGAGGCCTGAAAGAGCGCCAATTGCCGTTACCATAAGGCTGGGATGTGAGTTCAAAGAAGAGATTTGCCAAAGCCGAAGGCTCGGTGCCATTAAGGTCACTCAACGTCAAACATGGCTGGAACGACTGGCCGTGCCCGACAAAGGACACAGAAGGAGACGTCTTGTCTGTCCCATATGCCACAGCGCATTTGAAGTGAAGGTTTATAGCAAGGCAACGGCACGTCGCAGGAAGCTTTATTCTGGCTCTTGTTTCATCATGATCGCAACGTGCGGGATCCTTTGGGGGGTCTATGGTGGGCATGAAAAGGGCTTCATGGGCTATAGTCTAGCAGCGCCTTTTATCCTTTTTGCTGCGTGGCAATGGCGAGATGCCATTCGCGGAAGGTTTGACCCTGGCGATGTTGTCGGTCATGGGGGAGGGGCGATCCACAGGATTTATGGCGACAGAAAGTTCACGTTTTCCGATTCATGAAGGAAAAAGAGAAGAGCGAGGTTTCATCACGCCGTGAGATTCATGGGCCATGAACCGAATAAGCGAGCGCATTCCCCGCTGCTTGCGGCGGGGTTAGCGAGTGTATAGTTAAAATGACATCATCCTTACGGTGCTGCGGAGCTCTCCCGTGAGGGAGAACATTCCCCGTGGCTTGCCGCGGGGAGGGTTCAATTCCCAGCCATCACGGCTGTTGCCCAAACCACTGAGCGGCGTTCCACTACGCTGGCCATTGCCAGCATCTAAGCAGCCATGAGTCTCCCTCCACGGCAAGTGCGGCCACGTAACCAGGGCCAGGGTCTAACTTCTGCAGAGACCAGCGCGACACTTCTTGGGGATCACCCTTTGTGTGCAACAGTGTTGCTGGTTCTTCAGGTGCCACCGATACGTCAAATTGATCCAGAGGGAAAGAAACTCCCTCGCCTCTGGCCTTTGCGTAAGCCTCCTTGCGGGTCCAGCAGGCAAAGAATCCCTGTTCCTGCGTGTCCGGTGGCAGTGCGCGGAGCATGGCAACCTCTCGAGGCGAGAAAAATCGTTCTGCGATCTCCTTACCCTTGAAATCCGCGCGAATGCCTTCGACATCGATGCCGACCTCACGGCTGCGGGTGACGGCGTACAGAGCCATTCCATGAGAGTGAGACAGGTTGAAGCGGAGGGCACTTGCGTCGAATTCCCGGTCCAAAAAAGGCTTCCCATGAACGTTGAGACGAAAACGCAGTTCATTTGGTTCCCTCTTTAAATAGAGGGACAAAATCTTCCTGAGCACCCCCCGGGCAACGATAAAACGATGCCGGTCTTTCTGAAAATGAAAACGCTCCGCCCTTCTCAGTTCGTCTGGAGACAAGCAATGCTTCAGACGCCCCAGGTGTTGGACAGCTGGGTCCAAGTACGCCCGCCAGAGGTGAACTTCATCTTTGGCTAACGTAGGACTTGCTGGCGGAGGAGACCATGAAGACAAGGGGTCTTTGGTACGGGAAAGGTGCTCAATCATGCTTCTGCGCCTCATCCAGACACATCTTCAATTTTTGGCCCAAGACTTGCGCATAGGGTTCACGCAACATTGTCAAATGTGGGCCCGGAAGTCTATGCTCCTCCAGACCTCCCCCGGCCAGATTGCGCCAGCTGGCCCGGTAGTCGGTGAAACATTTCATTCCTGACTCCTCCTCACACCAGAAAAAAGTAATTTTGCCCGAGTAGACGTGAGGGATGTAACTGTGTCGAGCCCTCTTGTGCGCGGCCTCAACGCGTTCAAGCTGCCCGGCTATCTGCAAAAAGCCCTTCCTCTGCCTTATTCTTTTCTTAACCTTTCTCACCAAGGTGCCCGTCGCCCGGACTAGTCGTCCGCGCTTCACATCTTCAATCAGGAGGGTGAAATCATTACGCCAATACAATGACCTCAGATAGGAGTCGGGATCCATCAGGGCAAGCAGGGCCACCTCATGGCCTTGCGCTTGAAGCCGGTGCGCCATCTCCAAGGCCACCATCCCACCAAGACATGGACCTCCCAAAAGGTAAGGCCCTTCAGGTTGCATACGCTGTAACCCTTCCAGGCAATAGGCTGCCATGTCCTCAACCCGCGTGTGCGGTGCTTGTCCTGGTTTCAACCCCCGGGCTTGTAACCCATAAAATGGTTGCTCTGGACCTAGGCATCGAGCCAAAGCAGCATAGCCTAAGACATTTCCGCCAAGGCCATGGACGCAGAAGAAAGGCCGTTTGGAACCACCGGGCTGAATGGGTACCAAAGGGGACCAAGGCGCTGACCAGCCTTGTTCGCGGAGAACTTCCGCTAATCGTTCAACCGTTGGCGCCTGAAACAGGGTGGCCAACGGCAACCGCTTGCCACAGGCCTTCTCGATTTGAGTGAACAAGCGGACAGCCAGCAATGAGTGGCCTCCCAACTCAAAGAAGTCATTTTTTACGCCCATGCCCCTGACCCCTAAAACGTCCTGGAAGATGTGTGTGAGTTGGAGTTCCAGTGCATCTCTGGGCGCAACGCAAGCCTTGTCAAGTTCTGCGCCTTTCTGGGTGGGGGAGGGCAAGGCCAAGCGGTTTGCCTTGCCACTTGGCGTCAAAGGCAGCCTTTCCAACATCACCCAGGCCGAAGGCACCATGTAGTCAGGCAATCTTTCCTTTAGGAACCTGCGCAATGCGCCAATAGTGGGAGCAAGAATGCCAACGGGGACAACGTAGGCTGCAAGAGACCTGTCCATCGGCCCATCCTGCCTTGCCACGACAAGGGCGTCTCGCAGATCTGGGTGCTGTCTGAGCACTGCCTCAATTTCTGCCGGCTCCACACGGAAGCCGCGAATCTTGACCTGATGGTCCATTCTGCCCAGAAACTCGATCTTTCCATCAGGCAAATAACGCGCCAGATCCCCGGTTTTGTAGAGACGAGCCCTGGCGTCATTGCTGAAGGGATCGGCAATGAACTTCTCCGCCGTCAGTTCGACCCTGTTGAGATACCCACGGGCCAGAGCGTCACCACCAATGTACAGTTCCCCGGACACGCCAATAGGGACGGGATTCAAATGGCGATCCAACAAGTAGATCTGGGTATTGGCGATGGGGCGGCCAATGGGTGGAAGGAGAGACCATCCACTGGGTGAACCCTTGAGGGTAAAAGCCGTGACAACATGACTCTCCGTAGGCCCGTACTGGTTGTGGAGAGTGCAATCTTTCAGGTCGCTGAACAAGGATGCCAGTGGTCTGGTTATCTGCAACTGTTCTCCAGCCGTGATAACCTCACGAAGGCTGGTGAGGGCAGCCCCCTGGCCATCGGCTCCCTCGGCAAGCTGCTGCAAGGCTACGAAGGGCAGAAACAGTCTTTCAACGGATTGGTCCGCCAGACAACCCAACAGCTCCGCGGGATCTCGGCGCATGTCCTCTGGGATCAGGACCAGCGTCCCTCCGGAACAGAGGGTGGAAAAGATTTCCTGAAAGGAGACATCAAAGCTTAAAGGTGCAAATTGCAGCGTCCTGGCTCCTTCGGGAAGTGTGGCGTTTTGGATCTGCCACCAAATCAGGTTACACAGGGGGCGGTGGTGCATGGCCACCCCTTTAGGCTTTCCAGTAGATCCCGAAGTGTATAGGACATAGGCCAGGCTGTCGGCTGAACCTTCGTTGCTTGGATTGTCTTCTCTTTCGCGGGCAATGACTTCCCCATCTGAATCCAGATAAATCGTCGTAGCTCCATGGGTTGGCAACGCCTCAACCTGCCCCGTCTGGGTTAACAGGGCCGCCACAGGGGCATCGTCCAGCATGAAGGCCAACCGTTCCTTCGGGTAAGATGGATCGAGCGGCACATAGGCCCCTCCGGCCTTGAGCACGCCCAGCAATCCCACCACCATGTCCATGGAGCGCTCCATACAGACCGCCACCAGGACGTCAGGGCCCACGCCGTGCTTCCGCAGATAATGCGCCAAGCGATTGGCCCGGCCGTTTAGCTCACCGTAGGTCATCTGCTGGTCCCCAAAGACAAGGGCAACGGCATGGGGCCTTCGTTGCGCCTGAGCCTCAAAAAGTGCATGGACGCACCGATCCTTGGGATAGTGGGCTTGGGTATCATTCCACACCACCAGCAACTGATGCCGCTCAGATTCCGTGAGAAGTGGCAATGTCCCCACAGGCTGGTCTGGGTTGGCAATGATGCCTTCCAGAAGGGTCTGGCAGTGCCCCAACATTCGGGTAACGGTGGCTGCGTCAAAGAGGTCCGTATTGTATTCCACTGTCCCCCTTAGTCCTTCTGTGTCTTCTGCCACGAAGAGCGTCAGGTCAAATTTGGACGTACTCGTATCAAGTTCCATAGGACTCAGGGTTAGGCCTGGAAACGCCAGGGCCTGCCTCCAGGCATGCTGGAGCACAAACATCACCTGGAACACCGGTGTGCGGCTCAAGTCTCGCTCTGGCCGCAGTTCCTCCACCAGTTTCTCAAAGGGCAGATCCTGGTAGGCATAGGCCCCTAGGGCCACCTCGCGCACCCGGCCCAACAGTTCGCGAAACGTGGGGTCGCCAGACAGGTCCGTACGAAAGACCAAGGTGTTGAGAAAAAAACCAATGAGTCCTTCGAGTTCAACCCTGTTGCGGTTGGCCATGGGAGAGCCCAAGACCATGTCATCTTGACCGGTGTACCGGTGCAACAATGCGTTGAAGGCTGCAAGCAATGTCATGAACAGCGTCACATCTTCCTCTTGACCTAAGGCCTTCAACGACTGCAGCCGAGACGGAGAAAGCAGGGGCCGAGATTCACGACGGCCCCTGAAGGTCTGCATCGATGGTCTCGGACGGTCCGTTGGCAAGCTTAGCGAAGGTGGAGCGCCAGAAAGCTTCTCCTTCCAATAAGAAAGCTGTGGATCCAGAACGTCCCCTTGAAGCCTCTCTCGCTGCCAGACGGCAAAGTCCGCGTATTGGATAGGCAACTCATGAAGGGGGGATGGTCTATCGGCAGAGAAGGCTTTGTAAAGGGCTGCGAGTTCACGAAAGAGCACTTCCATGGACCACTCATCACTGATGATATGATGTAAGGTGAGGAGCAACACCCATTCTTGTTCGCCGATCCGCAGCAAGGTAGCTCTTAGCAGTGGGCCTCGGCTCAGGTTGAAGAGCCGCTGGGCCTCCTCGGCCGCAAACCGCTGGACCTCAGTGTTTCGCTCTGCCTCTGATAGCTCTCCAAGGTCTATCACTGGAAGTTCTAGGACAAGGGTCGGTAAAATGATCTGTTGCGGGTTCCCCTCCACTTCGGTGAAAATGGTCCGTAAGGATTCGTGGCGCCTAACGATCTCATTGAGGGCGCCCTTAAATGCCGCCACATGGAGCGAACCGGTAAGGCGAAAGGCCGCGGCAATGTTGTAAGCGGGACTTGCAGGCTCAAAGCGGTCTAAAAACCACAGGCGCTGCTGGGCAAAGGAGAGCGGGAGTTGTTCAATCTTCCCTCTTCGGGGGATTGAGCGCCTCCCTTCGGGTTCGATGCCCTCTTCTTCCAGTAGGTATGTGAGAAGCTCCAGCTCTTCTGAAGGGGCTTCAGTTGCCTCATGGCTTCTGTCCATTTCAGATACCTCGCTGGCGTCTTTTCTCCTCAAGGGTCCTCCTTACTTCATCTGCGGACATGGTCTTTATCTTGTTCATGACCCGAGCGATCTTTTCCGTCTGTCCAGGTTTTGCTTCATTGGCTATGATGACCTGGGAGAGCTCCCTTACCGTGGGGGCCTCAAAGAGGCAGCGCAAAGGCAGGTCTGCCTGAAAGACGTTTTGGAGCCGGGTGATGACCTGGACGGCCAGCAAAGAGTGTCCTCCCAATGCAAAGAAGTTGTCATGGAGGCCCACCCGAACGAGTCCGAGCACTTCTTGCCATACCGAGGCCAGCCATGTCTCCACGGCAGTAGAGGGGGCCACGAAGGCCCCATTTAAGTCAGGCCGCGTGGCGTCGGGCAGTGGAAGGCCCCGGCGGTCTAGCTTGCCGCTCGGCGTCAGGGGCAATCTTTCCAGCATGACCCAGGCAGAAGGCACCATGTAGTCCGGCAGTCTCTTTTTTAGAAAGTGCCGCAAGGCATCGATGGTGGGGGCAAGGATCCCCACGGGGACACCATAGGCCACAAGACGCCTGCCCGCCCCGTCATCGTCACGTGCCACGACAACGGCGTCTCGCAAATCTGGGTGCTCTCTGAGCACTGATTCGATTTCTCCCAGCTCGACGCGGAAGCCGCGAATCTTGACCTGGTTGTCCATCCTGCCGAGGAAGGCGATATTGCCGTCAGGCAGATAACGGGCCAGGTCGCCGGTCTTGTAAAGACGGGCACCGGCCTCATGGCTGAAGGGGTTGGGAATGAATTTTTCGGCCGTCAGTTCAGGGCGTTTGAGATACCCGCGGGCCAGGCCCACACCGCCCACGTGGAGCTCTCCGGGCACGCCCATGGGAACAGGCTCAAGATGCCTGTCCAGGAGATAGACCTGGGTGTTGTCAATGGGCCGGCCTATGGGCGGCGGTGCCTGGGTCCGCTCATGGGGCGAAACAATACCCCACGTCGTGACCACGGTGCACTCTGTAGGCCCGTAGAGGTTCACCAACTCAAAAGGCAAGGTGTCTGAAGGATAAGCACTGAGCCTGTCTCCGCCGGTCAGAAGGACCCGCAGCGTGGAGCTTTGGGGCCAACTTAGCGGCAGAACCGACTCTGCCAGGGGCGTGACCAGATCGCTGACGGTGATGGACTCAGAGACGAGCCAATCGCGCAGTTTGACGGGCGACATGGCTGTTTCCTCTTGGGGCGGCAAATGGATCCTTGCCCCGGCAGTCAGGTGAGACCAAAGCTCCATGACGGAGATATCAAAGGAGAGGGCCGCCAGCTGGGTCGTCTTGTCTTTCTCAGACAGGGAAAAGGTGCGTTGCTGCCACGAGATAAGGTTGACCAGGCCCCTGTGTTCGATCTCCACCCCTTTTGGCCGGCCCGTGGAACCGGAGGTATAGATCACATAGGCCAGGTTGTCCGGCCCTGTGTCAGTAAAAGGGGCCTTTTGCGGTTGCCGGCAGATCACCTCCCAATCTCTGTCCAGGCACAGGACCGTTGGCCCCCTGTGGTTGAGTCTTGCCTCCAGGTGCTCCTGGGTCAACAAGACCGGCGCCTCTGTGTCTTCTATCATGAAGGCCAGCCGCGCCTTCGGATAGGCGGGATCAAGGGGCACATAGGCCCCCCCGGCCTTGAGCACGCCCAGCAGTCCTACCACCATGTCCATGGAGCGCTCCATACAGACCGCCACCAGGACGTCAGGTCCCACGCCCTGTCTTTGCAGGTAGTGGGCCAAGCGATTCGCCCGGCCGTTGAGCTCACCGTAGGTTATCTGCTGGTCCTTAAAGACCACTGCCACGGCGTCGGGCCTTTGTTCCGCCTGGGACTCAAAAAGGTGATGAACGCACCGATCCTTTGGATAGTCTGCACGGGTATCATTCCACACCACCAGCAACTGATGCCGTTCGGCCTGTGTCAGCAGGGGCAAGCGTCCGATTCGTTGCCCTGCGTCCGCCACGATGCCCTCTAACAAGGTCTGGTAGTGCCCCCGCATTCGGCTGATGGTGGCGCCGTCAAAAAGCGCCGTGTTGTACTCCCACACACAGGAGAGTCCGTCGGTCTTCTCCACTGCCTCCACGGCCAAATCGAACTGTGAGACACCGCTATGGAACTCAAAGGCATCGATGCGCAGGTTTTGTGTCCGCGCCACCTCTTGAGGAAAATGCTCTAAGTTGAACATGACCTGAAAGAGCGGAGTGCGGCTCAGGTCCCGCTCCAGTTTCAACTCCTCCAGGAGCTTCTCGACGGGCAGGTCCTGATGGGCATAGGCGCCCATGGCCACCTGGCGGACCCGCCCCAATAATTCCCGAAAAGTCGGGTTGCCCGAAAGGTCGATGCGCAGGACCAAGGTGTTGATGAAAAACCCGATCAGGTTTTCTGTATCGACCTGGGTGCGGCCTGAGATGGGAGAGCCCACAACAATGTCATCCTTTCCCGTATACCGGTGGAGCAGGACCTGAAAGGCCGCCAGCAATATCATGAACAGGGTGACGCCCTCCTGCTGGCCCAGAGCCTTTAGTGATCTCAACAAAGCCGCAGGCAGGCATTGGGCCTTGCGACTTCCCCGGTGCGTCTGTGTCGCCGGCCGAGGGTAGTCCGTGGGAAGATCCAGTGCAGGTGGGGCGCCCGCCAGTTGGTCTTGCCAGTAAGCGAGCTGTGTCTTCAAAAGCTCCCCCTGCAGCCGTTGTCGCTGCCAGAGGGCAAAGTCTGCGTACTGGATGGGCAGGTCGCGGAGGGGCGAGGGGCGGCCTGCGGAAAAGGCTTCATAGAGTGCCGTGAGCTCACCAATGAGCACATTGGCGGACCAGCCGTCGAAGGCAATGTGGTGTATCACCAGGAGCACCACGTGCGCTTCCCTTTCCAGCCGCAGCAAGGTGCCCCGAACCAAAGGCCCTTGGGTCAGATCAAAGGGTCGCTGGGCCTCTTCGGCCGCCAACCGCCTGGCCTGTGCCTCTCTTTGGGGTTGAGCTTGCCTGCTGAGATCTGTCACCGCCAGGGTGAAGGGTCGGGCCGGGGCAATGGCCTGGATCGGTCGGCCCTCCAGGGAGGAGAAGACGGACCGCAACGTCTCGTGCCGCCGCAAGATGTCGCTAAGGGCCAGCTCCAAGACGGTCACGTTGAGCGGGCCCGTGAGACGAAGGGCAAATGGACGGTTGTAAGCAGGGTTGCCAGGCTCTAGCTGGTCGAGGAACCACAACCGCTCCTGAGCAAAAGAAAGAGGAACCTCATCGGGCTCCGGACGCTTGGCTATGGCCTGCGATTGAAATGGGGCCGTCAGTGCGTCTTGCAGGCGTTTTTCAAGCAGGGCTCGCTTTGCCGGTGAGAGGCTGGCCCGCCGTTTCCGCATCTCTTCTTTTTGAGTCATCCTTGCAGCCCATCAGAAGTAGTATTTTTATGGAACCCTCCCCGTGGCAAGCCACGGGGAATGTTCACCGTAAGGTTGTTGCCTTTTTAACTATACGCTCCCTAACCCCGCAGCCCGCGCCGCGTTAGCACCGCCGACAGGTAGAACCACTGCCCTTAGGCAGAACCTACGGGAAATTGGCTCGCTTATTCGGTTTGAAGAAGATGTCGAGCGTCCTCCTCTGTTAGCCCTTCCATCTCCTTCATGAGTAGCTCTTCAATCAATAAGGCCTGGTCGGCCACGGTCGGCCCCCTAAACATGGTTGGCAAGGGCAACTCCACACCAAAGGCCGCCTGCAAGCGAGAAACCACCTGGGTGGCAAGGAGCGAGTCTCCACCCAGTGCGAAGAAGTTGTCGTAAATCCCCACCTGCTCCATGTCCAGGACTGCGGCCCAGATCCTGGCCACGGCCTCCTCGGCCGAATTCCTGGGTGCTGCGAATGGGGCCCTTAGCCTTGACACGAGCTTGTCTGCCAAACCAATGCGTTGAAGTTTCCCAGTAGGGCCTTTGGGCACCGCCTCTACGATCACCACCTGGCTTGGCACTTTATAATCGGCCAGTCGTGCAAAGGCCCAATCACGAATCTCCTTCTCCGTCGCCGAAGCGCTTGCTCGCAACACCACGGCTGTGGCCACATCTTCCCCAAGGGTTGCATGGGGAACTGCAAAGGTCACGGCTTGTTCGACAGCAGGATGCTCCATGACGGCCTCATCAACTTCTCTCGGCGCGATGTTTTCGCCACCACGATTGATGATCTCCTTGATACGGCCAGTCAAGAACAAGTAGCCATCTTTGTCAAAAAAGCCTTGATCACCGGTTCTAAACCAACCGTTGACAAAAGCGCTCTCGTTGGCTCCCGGATTGTTTTCATAGCCCTCTGTGACGTTCGCCCCTCGGATCACGATCTCACCGGTGTCGCCTGTGTGCAGCAGGTGGCCTGTTTCATCCATGATGGCTACCTCTTGGCCCGTAGGGATCCCTATGGAACCGGGTTTACGCTCACGGGGAGGCAAGGGATTGCTGGTCATTTGGTGGGCAGCTTCGGTCATCCCGTATGACTCAAGCACAGGGGCATTGAACAGGCCTTCCAACGCTGCCATGGTCTTTGGCGGCAAAGGGGCAGAGCAGGAACGTATGAATCGCAGTGGGAAACGGGCGATGACGTTGCCATGAGAGGAAGCACCGTTTAAAATTGCCTGGTGCATGGTGGGCACCGCTGTGTACCAAGTGGGGCGAAACCGTTCCATCCAGTGAAAGAACTTGGACCCATCAAAACCTGACGTACAAACGACGCTGCCGCCGGCTGCCAGCGTCGAAAGGACGGCTCCCACGAGGCCGTGGATGTGAAACAGGGGCATCACATTGAGGCAGCAATCGCTATCAACCAACTCAAAAGTAGCCCGGATGTTGCGGGCCGAGGTGCAAAGATTCCTTTGGGTCAGGGGGACGATCTTGGGCCGCGAGGTCGTGCCTGAAGTATGCAGCATCAGGGCCACATCCCCTGGCTGTGCGAAGCCGCCCTTGGACACCCTGGATCGTTCATCGCCCATGAGTGTGAAGCTGCCTGCCCCTGCCCCGACCACAGGTGAGAGTTCGATGATGGCGATGTCACGTGTTCGTGCCACGCCTTTCGCTGGTGAGTCTATCCCAGATTGAATGATCAATGCCTTTGCATTCAAGTCGCCGAGATAAAAATCAAATTCCTTAGCGCCATAAGCAGGATTAAGCGGCGCGCTCGTTGCCGCCGAAGCCACTGCCAGGAAGGCAACGGCCATCTCCGGGCCGTTGGGAAGTACCATGGCTACGCGGTCATGACGGCCCACCCCCATGGCGTTTAGCGCTTTTACCGTGCCTTCCGTTTGGAGAAGCAGGTGGCTGTATGTGAGAGGAGTCCGTCCGGGACCAAGGATGGCAACAGCATCGGGTGTTCGCTCGGCTTGGGCCTTGAGCAGATGATAGATGGAGCGATCCTTTGAAACATCTGGCCTGGTTTCGTTTTGCATTGTCTATGACACTCCACTGGCTCGGGAAAAACAACAAGACAACGTGCTGAAGGCATCCTTTTTCCCCATCTGCATGAAGGCAAGAGAGCATCATCAGCCCCAAAGGTATGGGGCCGCGATCCAGCATGAGGGGGCAGGAGGACGGCGCCCTGTATGATGGATATATAGGAAGATCTGGCCTTCTGAGTCAAGGTGAAACGCCACGAAAACACTAATCATTTGACGAGGTGTGTGATGCCGGGGTGCGACTCCTGCTTGCAGAATCCGGCACTTATAACCCCTGCAATCCGATCTTCTGGCCTGAACCTGCCCGGGGGGCAACTGGGGGCGCGGCGAGAGGCCTGCCCCGCACGTAGGGCCTATCGTGCTGGGTTGAAATTCCTTGACTATTTCACCAGGGTCTTCATCATGACCATTAACCCCTTGAGTGCCAGGTACAAATACATTTGCATTTGGTCTCACTATGTGCAAGACCTCGACGACATAGGGAATCCACGCACCCATTATTGCCTAACCTTGGAATATATGTTTGAATAGTCCAGTGGAGGAGGAGCGCCATGGCGACAACAAATGACAGGGTAATTGAAGAGGCCCTATCACTTCCGGCAGACGTCCGTCTAAACCTGGTTGAGAAGCTTCTGACAAGCCTCAACCTTCCAGTCGATGAGGAAATCGATCGCCTCTGGGCAGAAGAAGCAGAGCGCCGCGTGTCACAAATTGAGGAAGGCAAGACCAAGCTGGTCCCCGGTGATGAAGTCTTCACCAGAATCCGAGCAAAGCATGGGAAATGAGGTTCTATTTCCACGAACATGCGGAAGCGGAGTTTGACAGGGCCGTTGAGTACTACGAAGACTGCCGGCGTGGCCTCGGCATAGAGTTTGCCCAAGAAGTCTACGCGACGATTAACCGCATTATCCGATATCCTGAGGCATGGTCGCCAATATCCAA
>Ga0180438_10007131_pt1 | contig 14748 bp, 14 predicted proteins | sample SS_ome_12_FD_132455 | JGI IMG/M metagenome (GOLD analysis project Ga0180438, IMG submission 132455) | Hypersaline lake sediment archaeal communities from the Salton Sea, California, USA - SS_3_D_2 metaG | ecosystem: Environmental > Aquatic > Non-marine Saline and Alkaline > Hypersaline >...
GAGGTTCGGCTTTAATAGCGAGTGCCAAGATAGAAGTAAAACCAAAAGAAGCCGATATTCTAGCTGATTTTGCTAAAGTAGATGAGATGCCTGTGAAAGACAAAAACGGGAAAGAAATCGCCACTGTCAATTTCAAGAAAGAAGGCTGCATCGAGCTAGACCCGAAAAGCGATAAGTATGACATCGGACTAGGAACCACTGAATTCATCTACGAATCAATAGCAATCAATGTCACGCTACTTGAACACACGTATTACTGTCTCATTAATTGCCATTCTACTTATGAGGTCTCTACGAACGATACAGTAACTACAGAGATGCTTAGTGCTATTTTCAAGAACAAAACTGGAAATACAACTGTATTTTACAACATTAGATTTCTTGAAGATTATATTTATACCGAAGAAGTGATTTCATATGACAAATATGCCTGCTGGATTCCAGAGAACTCTACATATGGAATCTGCAATGACAATGAGACAATAGAGAAATACAATTATACAATCGTAACAGAAGTAGAGCCTTATGATTTCAGCGGAACTAAGCAAATCAGGCTAAATGTAAGGAAAAAGATAAAAGAGGATGTCGATGCTATATTCTGTATTGAAGATGCTTGTTGGGAAGAATGGGCTTGGTATGATTCCAACTTCAACATAGCATATCCTGCGGAGAATAACAATACCGATACAGTTCCACACTTAGATGAACCAAATAAGATAAACATCTCTGCTTCGAACTGTACTCCTACCTCAGTCAGGCTTGTCTATCAGAACACTACTGAAATCGGTTACGAATGGTATGTCCAGAATGATACTATCGTAGCAAACATGAACTCTTCCGCCAATTTCACTGACCAGAATTACACTATCTATTGCCACGATACATTGGACAACTTCACTTGGGGAAATATATCGAATTACGTCTTCAGGGATGATTTCGACGATGGGAACATAGACGGCTGGAGTACTGATGCTAGTTGTTCCATCGCCATTGGCGGTGGATTCCTGACAGGAGATGCGCTTCAGCATGCAAGGTCTGGAGGGCTTAGATGCTGGCATACCTTCCCTGGACAGGTAAGCGGGACAGTATATGCTACTGCTAGATGGAAGGACACGGATGCCTCAGGAGATAACGCATAAGGTGTTTACCAGAATGATAGTGCAACAGCTGGAACAGAAACACTCATGTATCTTGATTCATTCCAATTTTATTCAGGAGGATTCGTTGATACAGGAGTACAAGCAAACAACAACCAGTGGTATATCCTGAAACAGATAATAAACATTTCAAACAACACTTACGATATTTACATAAACAATTCAATGGCTTATGCGGCAGCTGGCATGAGAAACACTCCGACCAATTTCGGAAGATACCAAGCATACCAAGGAGGGTCAGGAGACACAGGATACCTTGACGATATTTATGTTTCTGTTTTGGAGAATGTTACTATCTACCAGACAAGAAACGTAGTTACTCTAGGACCAGAACAGCAGCAGAATGTGACACCAACAGGACCCACTAATGTTTCACTACCAGGAGCTTCATTTGAAGTAAATGATTTCAATTTCTCCACGAATACTTACGTTCCATTCTTGAATCAATCATTTAATACCACAGCAGCAAACACGAATCTCATCATTATGTCATCTATGAATGTTCTGAGGTTATCTGGGGCTGCAACCAGAACAGTATCTATTAATGTCAGTGTCGATGGACAAGAGATAGTAGAAGGAGTAGTTAGGACAGTCACAACTCTTGATGAAGGGGCAACTGGAACGATACCGACAATATTTAATGTATCGAGCGGGCAGCACTTCCTAGTTATGGAAGTCAAAAGAAGCGGAGGAGTTTCAGGAGACCAGATGCAGCTTAATGATATAGATGTAGTTCTAGGAGAATTCTTATCGACTGCCGGAAACTCAGTTAGAGGACAGAATAATACGGTATCGGCTACTTGTGATTCTCTTTCATTACAGGATGCTTATAACTGGACAGTGAATAAAACTGTTAATTCCTCTACGTTCACACTTGCGAATCTTAATGTAAACGCTTCTGGAGCAGTAGATATTTTCGCAAGATTCAGGGATATAGATAATTTAGAAGCTGGCGCATATGCTGGAAGAAGATTGTCTTCTGGAGTAGATGTTGGAAGCATGTCACTAGGACACTTGGAATCTCCAATGGAATTGGGAATACATAACCACTCAATCCAGTGCTTTGTAACTGATGCGGAAACTGTAACTATGTCTGGAACGGTTCTTGATGTGGATATGGCAGATTCAGCAAATAACACAGTAGTTAATTTCAATGCTTCTAATCCAAATACCAACATCACAAATAACGTTACCTATTCTGCCGGAAACCACACAGTTTTGAATGTTTCACTAGTAAACAGAAACGGGACAGGAACCTTCCTATTTGTAACATCTACCTTCAAATCGAATACTGGAGCGCAAACACCTACGCTCAAAATCAACAGCACAAACTCCTCGATAAACTGTTCCTCAAAGAAAGAAAGATACCTGGCTACCAACTTGGATATAGGAAACGCTTTCATTTACACAATCTGCACGGGACAGGATGATGGGGTAAATTACACTTACCAATTATGGATTGATGTGCCAGCTGGAGAGGAGGTCATAATGCTTGATGAAGAAGTTGATGGTTTCGCAGCAGGGACACTTGCTATAGAAGAAGGAGACTTGCCACCGATACCTAACGTCATTCTAACCCCTTCAGAGAACGAATCTATAAGGGGCCAATACAACGTCACCTGGGCACCATTCAGCGACCCGAATAACGGGATAGATAAATACAATATCTCAGTAGTGTATCGGGGCAATCTCTCTACAGTTTGGAATTTCAATTCATCCACTGAAGAAACATACGCTATTCTGAATACCACTAATCTTACAGATGGTATATATACAATGAAGGTAACCGCAAATGATTCAACAGGATTAGTCTCAGAACCTTCTTATGTGAACTTTACTTCGGACAATACTCCTCCTTCTGTAGAGGATGTGCAACCAGTTGATGGAACAGAATTTGACACATACAATCTTACCTTCAGCTGGAATTGCACGGATGATTGGAGTTCTATAGGAAACACTAACATTCTTTATCTAGATGATGTAGATAATGTGACAAATATAGATTGCACGAATTCAACTCTATGTTCATCTCAAATTTCTGGATTTTCATGCGGTTCTCATAATTTCACCGTGGAATGCGTGGATTCTGCCGGAAACAGAGGGAACTCATCTCCCAACGGCATAACCTCTCAAGCAGTATTAACTTACGTGGAAGGTCAATCCACAGCAAATAATAGCGTTATCGCAAATGGCTCTACAGTCACTTTCATAGTGAATTCAACCTGTGGGCCAAATGCATCTAAATTCCAGATAGATAGCACTAACGAAACAGCACCGTTTAATGTCTCTGGAACAGTAAATGAATTCCAGATTAATTTGACAAATTACGTCTTGGATTCAGATGCAGACGAGACTAATTACACTTTTACTCCATTCGTAAACGATACTCAGAATATTTCATACAGCGGACCAGAGAGGTTTATCCGGTCAGCGATTCCAAGCTTATTGAGCAAGATACTTCTCATGTCAGTAGGAATATTGACGATAGGTGTATCAGCCTACCAAAGCTGGAAAAGAATCAAGACTGGAGGAGGAAGAGGAAATTACAGGAGAGGTAGATAGGATTGGCAGATACAGATAGGATATTCAAGAAACTGGATGAAATAACAAAAGCACAATCAGATATGAAGAGTGATATAGGAGTAATAATCAACACCCTAAAAGGAGAGAATGGAGTTCTCAAAAGACAGAATGACCATGAAGACCGGATAAGGAAAACAGAAAAAACACTGGATAAAGACTTAACCAGACTAAAAATTATAGTTGGAATAGTATCAACCGTTTTAGCTACCGTCGGAGCGGTAGTAGCAAACGGGATATTCAAGGTGATATGATGGAAGACATAATACTAGGAGTTGGAAGTGCTTTTGGATTCGGAGCATTGGGAGGAGCTTTATTCTCTCTTGTCGGATACCTTAACCACTTCGTAGTGAAAAAGGCCGAAGGAAATGTAAAAGCTAACTTCAACGTACAAAAATTCTTCTCTGTAATGATAATCGGAGGGCTTGCAGGCGTAGGATTGATATACCTGAAACTGGATATTGAAGTAGTTAGAGAATTGCTTGTATTCGCAGGTGTTGGAGCTGGCGGTATAAAAATCGCAAATGTCGTAGGGACTATGTGGAACAGCCACCGAAACAAAGGAGAAAAGCTCCCCATAAATCTACCAAAGAGCAATAAAAAGAAAAAGAAGTGATACAAATGTCAAACGTAGCAGTAACAGTATTCAAGGACACAATAGGAAAAGTCTTCAGTCTAACCCTTAACGAGAGCAATGGAACACCGATAGACCTAACTTCTTCGACTGTTACTGCTACAGTTTCCAGAATAGGAGACGACACGACACTATTCACTTCAGTCTGTTCAATTACAGACGCAACAAACGGGCTAGCTAATTTCACTTCAGTCAGCGGGGATTTGGATACTACCGGACAATTCTACACAACTTTAGCTATAGTTTACGTCGGAGGAGATTCAAGGACAGAGGTAGGACCGAACATCAACATAGTCGAAGATATGGAGAATGTCGTTCCTGTTGCGGACTTCATTGATTTCATAGATGTTCCTGAATCTACAGCGAAACCCGAATCTTCAATCAAGAAGTACCTTGAGCAAGCCGAGGTTATCGTAGATTTGCATGTTTCCAGTATCGCAAGCACAACTACCGATGGATACGTAAGACAGAAAAAAACGCTAATTATGCTCAAAGCGGCGGTATTCTACTTTGGCAACATGGATGAAGGGAATGTTGACCCGAATAAGAGAAATCCAAAAGTAGAGCTTTGGGAAAGGCAATACAAGGCTGCAATGGATGCTCTGATGGAATCTTTATCAGGCAGTGCAGCATCTCCAGGAATCTCCAGACGGGTTAAAAATAGCGCATACGACGACCCGAATAGCTATCTATATGGAACGGATGAGTGAGATGTTCAAGATAGAAAATCTAAAAGAAATTAAAGAAAAAATCGAAGAACATCTAGGAGATAAAGTAAGAGACGCACTAATCATAACAAGACACCAGATAGTGATAGACGAGCTTCCTTCTGGAGAATCAAGCGAGATAGCATCCACACTCACAGTAGAGAGTGATGGAGGAAACCGATGGAAGCTAAGAGCTACTTCTCCTGTCTGGTCATATCTAAACTACGGAACTGGTATGTACAACCCAGACCATGCCGGACAAGGACCAAATGGTGAGATAGTTCCTATTAACAAGAAAGCCCTCAGATTCAAGAATGCTGAGCTTGCAAGAGCATTAGGATTCCCTAATCAAACAGTCTTTTTGAAATCTGTAAAAGGAATCAAAGGACGATTTTTCTTTGAGAAAGCTCTTTCTCCTCTGAACTTTGGAAAGAATCTAGTTGTAGCTGTGGTAAGAGGTAGTGGTTAAGAGGTAATTTCCTAGGAATTAGGGTGTCCGTATATACTAACTATATATCATAGCATATACTAAGCATATAGGGGATATATATCTAGCATATGCTACTATATGCTATCTTGTTCATTAGAATGAATAAGAGTTGTTCATTTGAGTGAACAAGTTTTTGAAAAATTAGTAGATGATGGTGATGAGTGCGCCTTGTTTTGAAGGCAGGACGCACTCATCTTACATACCCCATTACAGAGTAGTTGCAAACTTGCAGAGCAAGCCTACAACAACAAAACCAATTAATATATACTACAAAACTTATTTAAAGTTTCACTGTATAGAAACTATAGCCTAATTTATCATCATGGTCGTCAGGGACAACAGCAAGTGCTGTACAGAGGGCTATGATGGATAACGTCAAATCGAAGCAGAATGTCAAGTATATTCTAAGACACTTATTGAATTTCAATATTACAGACCCACTAGCTACTTCAGTCAGAAATTTCTCAGATTACACTCAATACTTCTCAGGAGACGGAACATCTGACCAGATAAACTACTTAGAGAGAACTCCGGTCACTGGAGGAAGGTTTGTAGTAGAATTAGACGGAACCGCAACCACTGATTTCACTTTAGATACAGCGGCAGGCACTATTACTTGGGATGGAAGCACCGACCCATCAGACGACACAGATAACATAAAACTACAATACCAGACAGTAAAGCCCTGGATTTACGACGATGATACTAACCTCAATTCTAGCTACTTCCCTCGAATGACAATAAGAGAGATAGATTTCACAAACAAAACCTCTGGCTTAGGAAGCTATCAGAATTACAATAGCAGCGCAGGGGATTATTTCACAGCAAGATTCAGAATTATAGTCAGAACCAAAAATAGAAGCGGAAGGCGCGATTTCACTTATGGGGGAATCCATTACAAGAACATGGACTTGACAGATGCAATCAGCCAGACAGTGGAGGATTACCTTCAAACAAACAGGTTCTTGACACCATGGAAATTCTTTGATTGGGAAGTAGTAAATTCTCAAAGGATATATACCGAGGAAGACAACGGAATATTAAGGAGAGACATAACTCTCGACGTAATGTATTATGAAAAACTAACTGGAGGAAGTTAAAATGGGATATTTAGCTAAAAAAGGAGATGTAATTCTCTATGGAGTAGAAGGTTCTTATGGCTCAGCAGCAGCAACAGCCAGAGTATTTGGAATCGTAGATGAAGTAACCGAGCCTACATATGATAGACAAATTGAAACGAAACACGCTCACGGGTCAGCAAATCCTCAATATTACGAAGGAGACTTGCAGAAATACACAGGAGGAGCAATAGTAGTAACAAACCAAAGACCGGAATTCTGGGAATATATAATCGGAGCATCAAGCGATTCAGGAGCTGGTCCATATGACCACACCCTAGACCCAGATGATAACGTATCTTCTCTTACGATAGCCATAGCGAAAAAAGACACAGCAGGCACAGTAGTCGTAAAGAAACAGTTCGTTGGCTCATGTATAGGAAAACTGAAAGTAACCGGAAAGAAAGGCTCAGTAGTTAAATCCGAGATTAATTTCGATTGCCAGAAAGTTGTCAATACTTCTGATAGCCTGACATTCTCTATTCAAGCAAACGAAGAACCGATTTGCTTCAAAGGAGTAACCGTAGAAGTGGATTCCACAGCAATTTCTACTATCAACGATTGGGAATGGACATTTGAGAGAGCGCTAAACTCAACAGATGGAAACAACTCTACTCTTATCCAACACATGAGCGCTGATGATTGGACAAGTACAACCACCATCAAATACGCTTATACACAACAGGATGAAGAGGATTGGTTCCATGGAGCATCAGGCGGTACTCAGGACCAATGCGCAACTTCAAGACAGATAACCGTAACTGTAACCAACGGAGAAGCTGGAACAGCAGAAAGAACGATTGTTTTAGACGCTACCTCTGGGAGATTCTCTACATTCCAATATACAGGATACGATGGACATTTAATCGCTCAGTTAGTCTCTAAGAATAAGAGCATTCAAGTCGTAACTACTGATAATACGGCAGACTGGGCTTAGAGGGTGAATATGTAATGCCAAGAGAAAAAACTGTTGAAATTGAGATGAATGGGGAAAAAGTGGAAGTCAAGATGCGCAGTCTTACCGCAATAGAGGAAGAGGATACATTTGACGAAGCAGGCATGGGAATGAATGTAGTCGATGGAAAAGCTCATATGGTTGGGAACTTCAACAAATACATAAGATTCCAAGTAGCCAAATCAATCCAATCCCCTGAATCTCTAAAAGGAAAACCTGATGTAGTAGGAGCGTTAGATGGAGCAGAATACACCAAACTTAGAGTTGGATACCTTGAAATAAAAGGGATGAAGAAGGATGAAAAGGATTTTTTATCGACTTCCTCTTAACGGAGGATATAGACGGAATAGAAAATTATCCAGACATCAAGAAAACACTAGAGTTGATGCTGATATGCAGCAGCCTAAATGTGTTGCCCCATCAAGTGAAGAACGAGGACAAATGGACGATAGATTTCCTGAATATCTTCTTCACAGCCAAGAAGAACAGAGAGAAGATGGAAAAAGATAAAATGGAGTTTTTAAATGGTTGAACAACTAGAATTCGAAGCGGTCATAACGCCGATACTAAAGGATGCCGAAAAGATAGCAGAGCCATTCAAAGACATAGCCTCAGAACTGGAAGGAGCAGTAGGTGGGCTAGCTGGAGGAGTAACTCAAGTAGCAGACCCTAGGATGATGGCTTTGATGGTAGTTATGGCGGGGGCACTTCTAGTTATCCAAAAGATACTTGATGCGATACTAGGAGTAATCAACCGAGCGATGGAGGCTTTATTCGGACCGCTTCTTAAGGGAATCAATATGCTTGTGGATATTCTGTTAGTTCCAATGAATATTCTCGGCACTTTCCTTCTAACCACAATAATACCTTTCTTCTCAATAGCAGCCAAAGCATCCGCAGCCTTAGTAGATTTCCTACAGATTTTCATAACAAGAAGGGAACAGGCACTATTCGAGAGATTGCAAACCCCAGAAGGTTTAGAAAGCCCACTTGCAGCAGAACTAGCAGCATCAGCCGAAGCATTATCCTTCATGTTCGGAGGGCTGACAGTTTTAATCTCAAGCGGAATACAGCAGGCTTTGTTTGAGACTGCCGTATTTTTGCATAATGGATTCGTTGAGATTATAGCTGCTCTAGCTGATGCGGTATTTGCCGGAGCAGGGGATATAGTCAGGGGAACAAAGGTATCCGAGGAAGCCATGGAAGGATTCAGAGATGCTATGGCTAAAGGAGTTGAATTTCAGCTAGATGCAGTCAGTGTTCTTGCAACAGGAATAGGAGACGCAACTTTCCAGGTAGGGCGAGGCATGGAAGACTGGTTGAATAATCTTGCATTGACCGAACAGGATTTCACAGCAGAAAATCAAAACCTGACACAATCAATAGGAGATTTCACACAAGAAGTAGCAAATTCACAAGACGAATACAGCATTACTACAGGTGAGATGGTTTCGGCAGTGGCAAACACAGGAACGGCAGCAAACGACATGACAAACTCCATGACAGAACTAAACAATACCTTAACAGGTGGAAGAGGAGCAGTACAGACATTAAAAAATCTAGCTGCAAATGCTGAAACCGCAGCAGATAGAATTGGAATGCTTGGAATCAAAGCAGCACAGGCGATAGACAGGATTGATGCAGCCGGAGGAAGAGGAGGAGGAACCGGAGCATTACTTTCATTCAACCTATTGGGAGTTAGCACGACAAACCTCAATCTAGGAGGAGCACAGGTGACATAATGGCATTGGTAGCACAATTACTCGCCGGAGACGGCTCAACGAAACTATTCAACTTCTACATAATGAAAATCCAAAATTGGGGAATAACTTCTGATGCCATAAACTACCAGGGATTCCCTTCGATACAAAGGGAATGGATGTTTGACGGAGTAACCAGAAGTGAATCATTGACAATAGAAACTGTGATGGTTCCTTCTACTTATGACAGCTCAAACCCAGGAACAGGGGCTTTCATGGACCAATTGGCTGATTTGTTCTACACATACAGAAACCAGGGATTGATAACCAGAACTATATCCCCTTCCTCAAATCCGTATTTGATACTGAACATTTCCATGACAGCGGCTTCGGCAGTAGATGCAACCCACACCCCAGGGAATCTTACTCCTTTAGCCCAAACAGGTTTCACAGCAGGCTCAGCAGTATATAATATGACTTGCATAATCGACGATGTGAGGGTAATCAAGATAGACAACTTACAGAAATATGTAACGGTTGCTGTTACTTTCCGAAGAGTTGGACGGGTGATTTCATATGGATAAGGTTAAATCTTACCAAGAGAAAATCGAAGGATTGAACAAACAGATAGCTCAATATGCTAAGAAAATGCGGAAAGTTCCGGTAAAAGAAGGTCGGAGAATCCGTGACCAGATAGTCCAACTAAGAACAGCCAAACAAGAATTAATGAAGCGTCAGGAGAAGGAAGTAGAGAAAAATATCAAGAAATCCATAAAAAATCTAGATGAGATGCACATTCAAGAGAAAAAACTTAGAGCTGACTTTAAGAAAAGACTAGAAAGAGCAAGAGCAGAGGAAATGAAAAATGAGCTATCCTGATAAAAAACTCATGGGGATATTTGCAGTAGTCCTATCTATATTAGTAACGTTAGTTCTATCATATATATACTTTTTCCCACAAGATTACGAGCCTCATCAAGTCACTACTAACGTCTCAGAACCTTATTTTCAATATGAGTACGTTAGGCATTTAGTACCTAATAGATGTGTTGTTTCAATAGAACCGAAAGAGAATCTTACTATCCGCTCAGTCAGTTTTCTTGTAACGACACATGATGGGATACTAGTCAGCTACGGGCAAGGAACCCAAAATAACAATAACAGCATGGAATGGCTATCTGAAGAATTCACAGCTAACCTAACTTCTCTTCAAAGCGCAACCAATCCAGGAAACGGAGAAAACGGCTGGATAACATGTAATGCTACAGTCCAAGATTCAGATTTCGATATTTTCAAAACCTCAACTTTAGACAACGTAGGATATTCGATAAGCGATGATTGCAATACTTCTAATGATTGTCTTATAGATTCAGCTATAACAGAAGCACGAGGATACTATTATTACGACAACATAACCATGGATTCTTCAGGAAGCATCTCAATAGAAGTAGCTCCGGCAGTGCCAAACTATCCAGTCGTTTATTTCACAGCCAAAGAGATAGATTTCGCTGGAGAGATAAAGATGGATTCTGCTACAGGAGGAGGGGCAAAAGTAACTTTCGATTCTATAAACACTTCTCTTGACGATGTTACCTTATCTGGGATAGCTTCGACTACTTGCGCTGTAACGGGCGGTCCAGGAGGAGAACTATTATTCAAGAACTTCAGATACGTTGAACTTTTAGGAAACGTGATAATGAATGGAGGAGATGGTCACGATTGCACCAGCGGAGGAGCAAACGGTGGAGACGGCGGTACAGCCGGAATGGTTTCTTTTTCTGATTCATATTCTGGAATTGTGAACATCACAGGAAACATGACACTCTTAGGAGGCGATGGAGGAGACGGGGATACTTCCGCTCCAGATGGAGGATTTGGAGGAGATGGAGGGGGAGGCATAGAAGCTTTGTCTTTTTCAGGAGTAAACGTGTTTATTTCTTCTAATTTCACTTTAATTCGTGGTGGAAATGCTGGAGCTGGAGGAGATGGAAACGCATCTGGTTTTGGAGGAGATGGAGGCGATGGCGGTGCGGCAGGCTGGACACTATCTAGGTCTGCTTTCCGTAACTCAGCTAATATATCAGCTTATGCCGGAAACGGGAATGATGGAGGAACCGGAGGAGCTGGAGATGGAGTAGGTGGAGACGGAGGTACTATTGATTGGAGTGGCATCTCTGGAAACTCTACAGGTCCTTCTATTTTCAATCATTCAGGATACATCTATTTTGAATGCGGAGACGGAGGGGATGGTTCAACAGGAGGAGACGCTTCTTGTTTCCAATTAACCAATTGTTCTGAACAGCTTTACTTCCATGGAACTATAAATACAACTGGAGGAGTTGAATTCGCTAACTGCACGGGAGGCTCACCAGGAGGAAATACGCCTGCGGTGGGAACAGGGTGGGAATATTACTATAATCAGTCAGTAGAAGCCTCTGAGAATAATTTCACTAAGTTCGCTCCAAACAGAACAAACAAGTCAGCGAACCTCAACATTTGGGGAATTCCTTACCTACTGAAATTACAAGCCTCAGCCGGAATGATAAGATATGATAAGTTCTATGCAAATGCCACAGAGGATTCAAACTCTACAGGATTCTATATCTTTGTAGTAGGACCAGATGGGGAATACAAGTATGTTTACACTTCCAACCAAAGCGGATTAGACATGCACAGATACCAGAATGGGACATACACAGTAGAAGGATATGGATACAATGGATATGGTCTCAGAAGCCCACTTAACTCAACTACTGCAACTGTGAACTACATTCCAGTTTCCGTAAGTTGCAATAATACTCCCGTCAATCTTACAAATCTCACCCAGAAGAATTTCACAGTCAATTGCTATGTGAATAACACTGTCGATAATTCTCCGTTATATTGGGGAACATTCATCGTAAATTCAAGCGGATTGAAATGGTATCTCTCCCAGGAGAATATCACAGAACCCTATACAGGGATAAATGAACTCTACTACTCAGGAAAAACAGTAAAGCCGATAGAAACCAACTTCGTGAAAACTGATTACAATAATGCTACTTTCAGTCTTGGAGATATAAGCTTCAAGCCAATCATAATAGAAATCCCTTCAACTGTCACAGATGTCACAACGATATGCTTATTCCCATATCACTTAGAGGTAATCCCGATAGGTCAGACATTCTCAACTGGAATCTTCAGGATAATCAATCTAGACGCTGACAATAACCGAACTGTCTTCGTGAAACTAAACGAGACGCTTCCAGAGAATATTACCCAGGGTATGAATAATCTAAGTAATACAAACTGGACAAATATGATACTCCTTAACACTTCTTTCCAGAGAACAGTAACTAACATGACTGCTTTCGATGGGACACAGAACGTAACAAATTATTCAGCATATAGGTGGCTATATACCAACTGCACAAATGCATCTTATAACGACACATTAAATCCTCTTACGCATTATCTGACTTACGATTGGTATTCTTTTGCTATTGCTACAAGCGATGATTTCAATTACACAGACAGCTTCTATCTATGTGACGGTGAATGCGAGAACTCATTCTTTGGATGGAACGGGACGATTATCTCATCATTTAATGCAACATTCCTAAACTCATCAGGATTCACGATAGCTTCAAACACCAACAGCACTTATTACAGGGAAGAGAACAATACTGTTTCTACTAACGCTAATTGGTCTAGTTCAGGATTAGGATATGTAGAACTAAACTTCTCAGTAATAGGCTCAGGCTACAACATGACAAACGTGACACACAACACTTCAGGAAACGCATCATTTGGAACTGTAGGTCTTCACATTTACCTAGAGAACCAGTCGAATATCTCAAATAACATCATTTTAAGCCTTGGAACAAATAGCTCGGCTTATAGCAACTTCACAGCATTTTATCTGGCTGATTACCCATTGATTTCAGACCACTGGGATTGCCTCCAATGCGGAGTTATGCCTGATAATTGTTCTATAGCCAGCGGAAGATGCTGGACAGAGATAAATTATTGGAATTGGGTAAGATTCAACCTGACAAATGCAAGCTCACAGACAGGGACAATCAACTGGAACAACATCTCATACGTAAGAGTAAATTTCAACAAAACCAGTACAACAGGAGTAATGTATCTGGATTACATGAGTGCAGCCGATAACTCTATAGGTTGGAACATCTTCGGAGAAAGAAACCTTTCACGTTCAACATTATATACTGAGGATTGATAAAATGACAAACTGGATAAATGATAACTATAGATATGCTCGAACAACGAGCTATGAGATAGATTGGATTAAGACTTTCATAGAGAACGAAAGCAGTATTGGATTTGACACAGCAGCTCCAGGAAGCGGAAGCAGACTAGCAGTAGCGGCAGACTATGACACCACTTTCGGAAACTTCACTTGTAAAGGATGCGAGGGCTTTGTTCCGTACTTCAACGGAGCATTCAACCAACCGACAGGTATATACCAGTACAAGACTGCCAACACTCATTTTGGATTGGGTGAGTTATTCGAAGCTGATAGTTCGTTAGCCGTTTCAGGAAAATATTGTTATCTGCCTTCTGATGCGAATCTTTACAGAAAGTACCAGAATCCGGTTGATTACAGTTTCAGTTATGGGTCACTTAATGCCGGAAGCGGTGCTACGAACTCTAGAGCAACTCCAGCAAACAAATTAGTATTGCTTTACGCATTCTACATTGACGAAGGAGCAACCTCGGCAGTAGATGCATTCATCTCGGTCAGAGACACCGGAACAAGCACGGAGCAATTAGAGTGTGCGGAGATTATTTCCACAACACAGATTCAGATGGATTTGACAGGAATGTTCAGGAAGCCGATTCCGATTCCAGAAAACTATGAATTATATATAGATTCAGGAACTAATATCAGCACAACAGCGTATTACGCAGAGGTAGATGTTTAGTGGTAACGTACAGTGTTCCAGGACAGATTCAAGTTTACGGATGGGACACCTACAGGATAAAAGTAGGAAACGTTATTCTGGACACTGTAGTTAGTTTTGATGCAAAGAGAACAAACCATAAAACCACTGGCACTTCTACTATATTCGTTGCTGATGAATACGGGGAACTCTACGACGACATAGGGTTTTTGGATGAGATAGAGATTTATATCCAAGACCCTGATAATTTCTTTGTTCCTAACAAAGTCTGGGGCGGATGGTTGGAGGATAGAATCTACGCTCAAGGCAACGACCATGTTTTGAGGATAACCGGAAAAGAATACTCCTCGGCGCTATTCGATAAGAATTTCACCAGAAGCTATGCTACTTCTACAGACATTGCTACAATCTCAAATGACATAGTAACAGACGATGGAACACTTAGCACAGAAGATTTGCCAGCAAGCACTACCAAATTCTTATCATTGGATTTCGACAAA
>Ga0180438_10007132_pt1 | contig 14744 bp, 14 predicted proteins | sample SS_ome_12_FD_132455 | JGI IMG/M metagenome (GOLD analysis project Ga0180438, IMG submission 132455) | Hypersaline lake sediment archaeal communities from the Salton Sea, California, USA - SS_3_D_2 metaG | ecosystem: Environmental > Aquatic > Non-marine Saline and Alkaline > Hypersaline >...
AGATGGAAACGCATCTTGCCGTCCTTATCGACGGGGCAGAAGAGGAAGGCATGACCTTCCGAAATCGACTCCCGCATCGCCAGAGACGTGTCCGAGAAGCAGAAGCCGGGGACCCATGCCATCTCCTCCTGATCTGTCATGTCCAGGAAGGCGGTAACAGCTTCATCGACCGCTACCGTCCAAAGACGCAGCAGGTCCCTCTTGTGACGCCCTTGCATGTAGGGCTTGCCAGGACGCTTGTCCCATTCGACGACTCGCCAGGCGTCCGGCTGATAGCTCGGGATGACCTTGCGCATCTTCGGGTTGTCGGTCTCGACGTAGACCATCGCTGATGCAATCATCGTATCGACGGTCTCGGTGTCCGGATCCTCGTAGCTCTTGGGCTCCACATCGACCGCTACAGGAGGGCAATGCGTTGACGATACGATCTGGGAAACGACCTCGGCATCTTCGGGGGTCGTGACCTCGGGGGTCGCATCGGTCAGAGCCGCCGCAGCTTGGGCAACAGGCTCAGGAGCGGGCTCCTTTCTCGTCTTCTTCGTAGTCTTCTTCCGCCGACGCGTTACGATGGCTCCTTCGCCAAACCGCTTGACGGTTCTGGTGTTGCTCCTCAGCGCCGAATTCTTATCGACGGCGAGGGTCTGGATGAAGTTGTCAAGCTCTGCCTGAGCCTCGTTCGTCAATGAATCTCGGTTGCTCAGGAGGATCTCTCGTGAGACGTTCTCGTCGATCTCGACGACAACCTGCGCCGGGGCTTGGATGTAGCGATGGAACATCGGCACGCCGTTGACTCGAACAATCAGACGGTTCTGCCAGTAGCCCTTGCTGTTCGTGTGGACCGTCCCAAAGGACAGGCGACGGACCTTGCGGCGCTTGTAGCACCATCCCGTCCATCGCTGTCCCATGACCATGACGTTCGTTTGCATCTGCGCCATCGAGAGGAACTTCCGCAGAGCCTCCATCATGTCCACCGAATCGTCGTAGCGATCCGTAGCGTCCACATTGACTCGGACCTTGACGCCGCGCTCCGGCCGCATGGGCATGCCATGAACCGTATACTGCGAGCCGACGCCTTCGACATACCAATCCTTGCTCGCCAGTGAATAGCTGTCGTGGGCGAAGCAGGTGACGATACGAGCCTTGCCGAAGCCGCCGATGGTATCGGCGGTATGCTTCGTGGTTTCACCTAGCTTGAAGTAAACATTCTCCAAGGTCTCTCGCGTCATGCCGATGCCGTTGTCCTCATGCTCGATGATGGCTTTCTTGGAATGGCAGGCTTGGTTGATGCCGACCGAAATGACACTCGATCTGGCGTCGTCGCTATTCTGGAAAAGCTCTCGCCAGAAAGCGAACGCCCAATCGGAGTAGTTGTCTCGCTCGCGCTTGAAAAAGACGGGCGAGATCGTCATTTGCTTGGTCTCAGCTTGACGGGTATTGGGGGTCATGGGGGTCTGTCCTTTCCATTCCCATGAAAAGCGCAAACAAAGCAACAGGAAGTTTACTTGACGATCTGATAGATTTCAACTATCCCGTTGCGCTGACTCTCTTTAGTAAGGTCCCGGACAGGCGAACCATCGAGGAATTCACGACCATCTGTCTCGACCAGGGACCAATGGGGTTTGCTGCCGCTGGTACGGACGATGAAGCGTCCCGTATACCATGCCCCATCGACGCATTTCACCAGGTACCTTTGCTCGGGGTCGATCTTGGAGGAGAAACAATCCTCTCCCCAATGGATTCTGGTGAGCATGGCGGGTGGGTCTTTTTGCTCTGCCTCTCTGTCCACCAGTTCTTTGAAGCGCTGAGAGGGGAAAGAAGCCGCACGGACTCTGACGCTGGTGAGTCTATCCTTGAGCGCCCGCAATTTCTGGAAATGCTCGACTGGCGAGTTGACGGGATGCTCGTCGCGGAACTCGACCGTATAGCCTTGCGCCAGGAGCATCCTCTGTATCTCTCGACCTACCGTGGACTTGCCAGCCTCCGGTCCTCCGCAGACGTAGACCGTAACATCATCTTCGTCGGGGAACGCTGCGGCGATGTTGGGATCGTTGGGCATTGCTTGTTCCTTTCTGTTCCTATGAAAAGCGCGTTTCAAGCAACAGGAAGAATTGTGAACGTCCTATTCAAACTCGGAGAGCATGAACGTATTGCATTCCGCAGGGATGCAGCTACGGTTGACTTCCGAGAGGAACCAATACCATCGGTCGGCATTCTGGGGCTGAATCGGATTGCCGTATCCATCCGTGATAACCCAAACCGCATCTGGATAATCGATGCCCTCTTCGGCAGAGTAGCGATTTACGGCGTCTACGATGCAAGAGAAGCTGGTGCCGCCGCCAATCTTGATCTTGAGCGTTTCCTTGTCGATCTCGCCTACAGCCGTATTGAACCAAAACAGGCGAGTAGCGAAGCGGTCAGGCGGCAAGGACAGCGCCGCCCTGACGAAACGGTCAACCAAGTGAGAGCAAGAGCCGCTTACGTCAAGGAAGAAGTAGGCGGTCAGTACCTTCGGCTCGGCGCGGAAGGAGTCAGCTTCCATTTCGCAGGGCAGCTTCATCCTACCGAAGTCAACGGCGCTCAGGCGTCGATGCCTACGCCCCCAACGCTCGATCCCCTTCATCTCGGGGATGATCCGCTTGCGCGCCCATTTGTTGATAACGGTTTCCCACTTTCGCTTTATGACGACTTTCTCTTTCTTGACGAATGACCATTTGCCGGTGCCGCTCTTGCCAGCCTCTTTGCCGCCTACGCCATCGCCATCGTCGCCAGCATCATCGCCCTCATAGAGGTCCTCGATAACGCCTTGGATTTCCTCTTTCTCATCGTCGCTCAGATCGTCATTGAGGCGACCGATGATCTTGTCGATTTCCTCTGGCGTAAGGTCAGCATCATGCTCGTCCAGCGTGTGCGGCTCGCCATCGCCGCCCCCGCCGCCAGAACCGTCGCCCTTCTTTCCCTTGCCGCCCATAGGCATTTCGGGAGGCTCGGGCATGCGAGACAGATAGAACTCGACATGCTTGTCTGTCGGCATGGTCTTTTCGTCGGGGAAGATGGTGTCAACCCAACAGAGATTGTCTGCATCGGGGAACTCGCTTCGGGTGAAACCGAACTTCTCGACTAGGGTATGGTTGACAACGATATCCGCGGCGGGATTGACAAGCCGCCGAAGTGACTTCTTTGTCCCCTCGAAACGCTTGCCATGGTTCAGAATGACATGCAGCATTTCGTGGGCGATAACGACGATGCGCTGATCCAAGGTCAACTTCTCCCAGAACTTAGGCGAGAAGCAGAACATCGGACGATGGAACTCTTTGTCCCAGACGATAGCCGCCGTAGGGATTGCATCGGTGAAGTGCGGGCGACCGAACTCCCAGAAGCGGTTGTAGACCGCATGACGTTCCGAGAGAGCAACGCTGATCGTCATGAACTCTTCGTCAGTAATCTCGGGCAGCTTCGGCTTGTCGGCTGTCGCATTCATGGTCTGATCCTTTCGCCTCTATGAAATGCCACTCTTTTGCGTCAGGAATTTCTACTGCATGACATAGTAGAAATCGTCCTTCCGCAGCAGGCAGTATCGCCAAGTCGAGGGGTAGTCTCGGTCGAAGCGCTGCATGTCATAGCTTTCATCGTCGGCAAGGGCATGGACCATACGATTGATCGTTGCCAATGCCCCTTCCCAACGCTGCCCAGGCGTGTCTTTCCGAGCCAAGGCGTTAGCTTGCGCCCGCCCAGTCAGGTGCCTCTCCATCGCTTGCAAGACTCTCTCTGCCGTATGCGAGTCGATATGCCCATTGGGAATCGCCTCTCGGATTTTCTTGAACGCTTGCTGACGGTTCCAAGTAGCGCCCAACTCATTGTTTGCCGCTTTCTGTTCCGCATCGTTTACGGCATCGAGAAGGTCTTGTTCGGTCTTGTTGGCGCTGCCCTCTTCGATGGGGGCATTGCCGTTGAGGTTATCGCCCAACTCGCCATCGAAGTCGCCCAAGCCGAGCGAAGATGCGATTCTCGTTCTGAGTACTGAGTCGCCCGTCGTCTTGTGGATATCGGTCAGAACTTCTCTGTACGCCGAATGCTTCTTTGCCTCAGAGAGTACGAGATTCTGAACGGTTGTCTCGCTGTCAAACAGCCCAGCGATCTTCTCGGTCGGCATGCAGGGGAGCCAAAACGCCCGCATCTTGCCATGTTTGAGGATTTCGCTAATGCAGGCGGCGTAGTTCTTCTCTTCCGCGATGAAGGCGGTCGCTTTCGTAACGTCTTGCGCCTTCAAGATTTCCTTCATCGCCTGACGGATCGGACTGGCGCTGCGAATCTCTTGGCTGAGACTCTCGACCTTTGCTCCGCAGGCGATAGCGTCAGGGATGATATGCAAACCAAGACCGCCCATTTGGATGTACTTGATAAGCATTTCGAGCCGACGCGGCGAGACATGCTTCTTTGCATCGGTCGGAAGCTGGTGCCACCATGTTACCGCGGCTGAGGCGACTTCCGAGCCGAACGTCTTGGCGAAGTACTCGTGGGAAGGGTCCTCTTTGACGTAAATCTGTACTGGGAAGCGGTCTTTCGTCGCCGCATCCAATTGATCCGTATCGTAGTGAAACTCTTCATCGTCGGTCGGATTGATAGCCGCCCAGACCATTTCGAGCCGCCCCAGCTTCGCCCCATTGATGGAGTGAAACTGGATGGCTTCCATGAGCGCGTTGCGAACCTTGGCATGGGAGCGGTTGAGTTCATCGATCATGATGGCTTTGACAGTGAACAGCCAATCAGGGCGGATGAACTTGATCGTCTTGTCGCCATCTTCGGACGCCTTGAGCATCTTGCCAGCATCGTCGGCGCTCAGATTGCCATTCTCGATCTGCGCCTGAATAGAGATGATCTTGAGGATCAGATCAGGAGTGACAGCAGCGCCATCGTCGCTGGTGGGGATGCCGACGAAATCGACCCAGGGGTCAAGCGTAGGAGCGGACAGATACTTCCACTCTTTGCCCTCTTCCCCAAAGATCGTATTCCATTCGTCCATGACCATCTGGGACTTGCCGATTCCATGACGCCCGATGAGCAGGACGTTGTAGGAGTTCTTGACCCAGAAGCGGATCATATGGTCTTTGACTTCGACTTTGGTTGGTTCGACGGTTGTGTCTGGCATTTCCGTTCTCCCGTTGGCGTTATTGCCTTGCTTGTCCGCTTCCATGAAAAGGGCAAACAAAGCAACAGGAAGAATGCAGCTTACCTTAAACCGTATTCACATGCATGTAGAATCAGTCTTCTTCGTCGTCGGAAATCATCTCCTCCATCTGATACGCCCTCGTCCGCATGCTGTCCATGATCTTTATCACTTCCACGAAACTGCTGATCGACAACATGCTGAGCATGAACAGGATCGGATACGCCTTGGCACCGATCTTGGGCTTGTCAGCGGGATCCTCATCGGGATCCAACAGCCGAAGGACATCGAAGGAGTTCATCTCGATGACCTCGATATCCTCGGTCGGCTCAGGCGCTGCATCCAGCTTCTCGCCCACCGTAACGAAGACGAGTTGGACGGACTCGTCTGTGATGCCGGCTGAGGAGTAGATGGGAGGGCTGGTAAGCAGGTGATCTTTGACCTCGTAGCCCGTCTCCTCCAGAAGCTCCCTCTTGGCGCATTCGAGCGGGTCCTCGCCGTCATCCAGGAGACCGGCGGGGAAGCCCACCTCGTAGTCCTGGAGGGGAACCCTGAACTCTTTGGTCAAGATGACCTTGGCTCCCATGACATCACCTTCCAGGATGGGGATGATGACGACGGCATCGGCCTTGGACTTCTCTTCGGGGGTCTGCTCCTTCTTCCGCGAGACGAAGAGCCATTCTCCGGTGTTCCCGTTATGCTCGAAGGCGGAGCGGAAGACCTTGATCCAGCGGAGGTCGGTATGGAGCTTGGTTGATGTGACGTTCATTTCTTCTTGCCTTTCTGTTGTGACTGGATGCGCCAAACCGCCTCCCATTTGGAATAGTTCGTACCAGGCTCATCAAACTGTAGCCCAGCCGCTATGTTCCACTTCCAGCCGTCAAAGTTCCAGCCATACCACTGACGCGAGAATCTCCCGACATGAAACTCTCCGTCAATCAAGCAAAGAAAGTCATCCGTCTCGTTGAGATCCGGGTGCTTATGTTGCTCTGCTTTGGAGAGATCAATAGGGATCAATCTCAGTGCCGGTATGGTTGGGGAAGATTCGCTCATTGTAACCCCATGAAATGACCTGCGTTTCCAGCAGGAAAAATGGAGACATCGGGGGTCGAACCCGAGACCTCAGCATTGCGAACGCTGCGCTCTCCCATCTGAGCTATGTCCCCTTGCTTAGAGTTTAGTTGCATCGATATACCTGAGCATGGTGAGGGTCCTACTAACCCTCCTGACTGAAACCTCAACATCCTTCTCCTTCTTCAGGATCGTCCTGAAGAGCCTCTCAGCGAACTCCCGTTTTCGTGGAATGACGAGATCTAGAAGCTTGGATGTTGCTGCCTCTGCTTTCAGGATACCCCAGACTGGATTCGAACCAGTGACCCTCGGTTTAGAAGACCGATGCTCTATCCACTGAGCTACTAGGGCGTGACATGGACGACCTCGGACTTGAACCGAGAACCTCCTGGATGTGACCCAGGCGCTCTTCCATTGGGCTAGCCGTCCGGCTTGGGATCTGCTGCTTCAGCGGCGGCTTGCTTCTCCTTCATGATCGCCTCATATACTTCTTTACGGTGGACGGGGACATGATGCGGGGCCTTGACCCCGAGTCTTACTTTGTCGCCGCGGATATCGACGACAGTAATCTCGATGTTATCACCGATGACGATGGTTTCATCTCTTTGCCGCGAAAGTACCAACATTGTTAGTCTCCTTACTAACTGGGCGGTACTGGACTCGAACCAGTGACTCCTTGCGTGTAAAACAAGTGCTCTAGCCGACTGAGCTAACCGCCCTCTAATGGGGCAGACGGGTTTGATCTTTGCCTCTCGACATCATCTGGTCGAATCGATTGTAGTAAGCGATCTCGTAGACGATGACGACAATGACCATGGCTGCAATGCCGCCGACGCATCCTGGATGACCCGTCGTAATGAGCCCCGTCACGATAGCAACTCCGATGAGGAAGTTGGTCATGGCGGGAACCGCCTTGGGGCATGAGACTATCGCAATGACGACCTTCTGAACCCCATCCAAAGTCGCAGCGGTTACGACGACGGTGCCGATTAGGCTGACGATTGCCAACGTGATTTGGGCGGCGGTGGGCAGTGCAACGAATGCGTCGATCAGTTTATCCATGACAAAGATCCTTTCTCGTCATGTAGTATACTGTATCGACAGTCACCCGATTACAATTCCCCGACATAAACTGATTCGGGCATCTCGTATGGTCCCCCGAAAAGCCCGAACTGCAAGTCCAGCGGGAGCCGGAGCCCTGGGTCGAACTCCAAACCCTCGATCTTGCAAAGCTCCTCTTTGACGATCCTCGGGTCATCCGTGTTCATAACTTCAGCCCCCCAAGCGGAGAGCGGGTCCATCCCGTCGTCGTGGATGTCGAAGGACATATCGTGAGATCCTTCCATGGCGTAGAGACAGGCGTCAACCTTCTCGACGAACTCGTTGGACCACCCTTCGGCAGTCCATTTTCCTTCCGCGAGAAAAATGGTCATGTCGCCATACTCGTCTATTAACATGTTGAATTTCATCGATATCTCCTTAGTGATCCCTACTGGACTTGAACCAGTGGCCTCTTGCGTGTCATGCAAGCGCTCTAGCCAACTGAGCTAAGGGACCTTGAATACCTCTAGTAGGACTCGAACCTACAACCTATCGGGTAAGAACCGAGTGCTCTGGCCAATTGAGCTATAGAGGCGTGCAAAAATATACCCGCACCAGGACTTGAACCTGGAACCTCGACCTTAAAAGGATCTTGCTCTACCATTGAGCTATGCGGGCTCCAAGGGCGTTGCTCTACCATTGAGCTACTAACCCTCGATACTGGCTTGGGGAAAACTAACCCCAGGAGGGTTAGTCGAGGTCTCTCTTCGCGACGGCTCCGACCGATGACAAGCCCCACATGTCTCTCCCAAATCGGCGGAAAAGGTTGCTGTGGTGCATGCATTGCTGGATGACGCCGCGGAAGTTCTTGGCGTGGGTCTGATACCCAGCCTTCTTGACAGCCGCTGCGATCTCGGTGGCGGAATGCGAGCCAGGGTTTTCAGCCATGTAGCGGAGGACGTGGGTCGCCAAGGGCTGCTTATTGGCGGCTACCGTTTTGGCGGCACGCTGTCCAGCGCCCGCCCGACGACCCGCAGCCTTGCGAGGGCGCTTGCGAACATGGCTGGTGACCCGAACCTGCCCGGGCTTGGGAACGGGGATCATCTCGCCCTTGCTCCCGAGCTTGGCGTGTTTCGGAGTCAACTTGCCGTCACTCCAGATGAGGTTGAACTTGCCAGCAAGCTGCTGAATCTCCTTGTCGGTGTCAGCGAGCCGCTCAAGCAGCGTCTCCCGATCATGGAGAGCATTGTCGAGGCTCTGGAAGTCGTCTTCGACATCCGCAAGCCTCTGATCGTTCTCCTCTTTCGTCGCCTTCTCGGCGGCAGCGCCCGCACGCTTGAGGAGTTGAATCTGGGATTTCTTCATCTCTTCTTTCCTTTCCGAAAGAACCAGTATCATGCCCCTATGAAATGCTACCATAAAAGGACAGGAAATCAATCCTCTTCATCGATATCCTCTGTCCTAGTATGGGCTTCCATCAAAGACAAAACGGTGTCAGAGACCATCCCAAGCCAACTCCCAGCGAATCCTAAAAGCAGGAGGGGCAAAAGAGCACGGGTCGTCATCAGCCCGCATAGGAGCCCAGACCAGAAGCCCATGCACTGATGACATCCCAAAGCCTCTCCTATTTTTGCGGGAAGAAAGGACCTCAGCCATCGACGAACAGGCTCCATCAAGGAGCTATCAGCGATGATGTGAGTAAGTCCCATTGAGGCAATGGCAAACAAGATGAGATCTATAGCGGTCATAATACCCCCAAGAGGATTCGAACCTCTGACCTGCGCTTTAGGAAAACGCTGCTCTATCCTGCTGAGCTATGAGGGCGACTAAAGCAGCCAATGGGTCTCGAACCCATAACCTCCACGTTGGCAACGTGGTGCTCTACCAATTGAGCTACGGCTGCGTAACAACCCCGAAAGGACTCGAACCTTCAACCTCCGGTTCCGTAGACCGGCGCTCTGTCCAATTGAGCTACGAGGTCATGAATACACCCACTAGGATTCGAACCTAGAACCTCCTGGTTCGAAGCCAGGTGCTCTATCCGTTGAGCTATAGGTGCGTGACAGCAGGCGACGAGAGTCGAACTCGTAACATTCAGCTTGGAAGGCTGACACTCTGCCAATTGAGTTACGCCTGCGTGGCGGGCTCAACAGATATGTACTTCGGTGCTAAGGCGAGAGATGCCAGATGCTGTTTGATCTGTATCGCTTGTCCTTCGTCGAACTGTCGAGCTTTGTCGAGATCAGGAGTCGTGACGATTTCTCCTGCCTGCCAATTACCTTTGTATCGGAGGAAGAAGCCTCGATCATCTCCTGTTCCACATTCGATTGCTACTTTGCCATGTATTCTCTGCATTGTTATGTCTCCTACGGGAGTAGAACGGGGCTCGAACCCGCAACCCCGGCGACCACAACGCCGTGCTCTGCCTATTGAGCTACCTACTCCGTGTTACTTTGCGGCTTGCCGTCCTACCCTGGGCATCGGGATGACGGTCTGCTGATTCTCCTGCTGCGTCTTCTTTTGATCCGCGAAATGCTTCATAGCAAGCATCCCAGAGAACCAGGTCGAGACGGCACAGATGGCGAGCAAGACAAAGCTCTGCCAGGTCCCGAACTCGATAAGCTTCGTTGTTGCCACATACAGCGGCATGGCGAACAACAACATCCAGATAGCTAGGACGAATCTCATAATGTCGCCTTTCTCGCCCAACGGTCCTTCAACTCAGCAACTTGGGCTTCAGCCAGTTTCTGAGCCATGTGGTGCCCATTCCCGCTGATGAGCCCACGGCTTTCTAGACGCTCCCAAACGAGACCAGCCTGATAGAAGAAACGTTGCAGCGCCTCTTCGACTTCTTGGAGGTCGGCTTCGGTGCTGGGAACATCCAACGATACGGTATGTCTATTATCGGTTGCCATAAGCCAGCGGAGGGACTCGAACCCACAACCTCAGCTTTACAAAAGCCGTGCTCTGCCAATTGAGCTACACTGGCGTGTCGTCGAATATTGGCAGGTGTTGTCGTACCCGCCAACGGTATCTTGCTATTCTACGTTCTCGTTCGGAGATCTCAGCTTCTGTTCTTTCCTTCGATGGACACTTCGAAACGAACTTGCCATCATGCTTCGCAGAAGGGCGACCGCCTCTGATGATATCAATTTCCATTCTAGGATCTCCACGAATAGACCCGGCAGGACTTGAACCTAGCAACCTCACCCTTATAAGGGGTGCGCTCTAACCTCATTGAGCTACGGGTCCGAGAGAGCTACCGCTGGGGCTCGAACCCAGGAACCTCATCCTTACCAAGGATGCGCTCTACCTACTGAGCTACGGTAGCGTGTCATTCACCATTTTGTTTCCTTAAGCTAGCGGTGAGAGTCGAACTCACGACCTGCTCTTTACGAGAGAGCCGCTCTGGCCAACTGAGCTACGCTAGCGCTCTGCCAGCGTACTCATCTACGCTAGCGATTCTACTTGCTTTTCCTTTCACTCTGCTTCTGGAAATCCCTGATCTTTTCCCCTTGCCCCATAAGCTCCAACTCCAACTTCTTCGCCTCGACGCCGAGCCGGATCTCTTCGTTGCAATACCTCTCCTTCTCGGCTCGGTGCTTGTAAAGCTCCGCTTTGAGCTTGGCTTCTTCGACAAGGAACTGAAGCTCTGCCACCCTGGCTTCCATCGTCGCCTTCTTGACCCTTACCTCTGCTTCGACGATCTCTGCCTCCTTGACAGCCTCAAGGACTGCAAGCTTGGCTTCCTCGGTCAACTTCGCTGTGGGCGGCGGTAACGGGCTGCTAAGGATCCTGTCCGTCTCGGTGTTAATCTCTTTCCACTTGCGAGAGCCGGGCTCATGGATTTTGCGTTCGATGATAGCGCCCCGCTTTAGAGCAGACTCGTCCTGGGCAGCCATGAGAACTTTGTCCCTGATCGACATCAGCTTCTTGTACTGATCGTCATTCAGTGGGACCCTGCCTTGGTAGCAAGAGCCCTGCGTCCCTTCAAGGGAGACGAATCTCAGGGTGTCACTGAGCTTTTTCCCCTCGATGGCGGAGAGGATGTTGTCGATTTTTGCAGACTCGTTGACTTTTGCGTGGACATACAGACCCGTGCAAAGGACCAACAGCACCCATCCGGTGAATCCCAATAGCTTCATAGTTCGCGCCTTTCGGTGTTAGAGATAACCGTATGAGAAATCCCCTCAAAAGAGCAGGAAACTCCCGAAGAAGGACTTGAACCTTCAACCTAGCGGTCAACACTCCTTGTTAACCTTTGAAAAACTCCCCAGGCTGGACTCGAACCAGCGACATCTTGATTAACAGTCAAGCGTTCTACCAACTGAACTACCAGGGAATCTCGCTCTACCATTGAGCTATTCGGGAATGTGAACACCCCAGCTAGGGTTCGAACCTAGATACCGTTCAAGACGGATTGCACTTGGTTAACAGCCAAGCCTCTTACCATGAATTAGAGTACCGGGGTATGATGACACAAAAAAGAGACCGCCAACGCTACCCATCGTTGACAGTCTCTTTCGCATGTGCAGCAGGCGCAGCCGTGTGCTTCCGGTTGAAACTCGGACGTACTCTGACGAATAGCAGGGGCTGGATTCGAACCAGCGACCTCCGGGATATGAGCCCGACGAGCTAAACCAGACTGCTCTACCCTGCGGTGTAATAGCGGAGGTTGGATTTGAACCAACGTAGAACGGCTCATGAGGCCGTGCTGGAACCAGGCTCCAGTCTACTCCGCGGTATGGTGGGACGACCTTGGGCTGAATATGTTCCGCCGAAGCGGTTCGTAGGTCAAGCCCAAGATAGTCCCATATGGCGGGACGCCCCTGGGCTCCTAGGTTCTGCTTACGCAGTCTTGGGAGCCCAGTGGCTGTCCCATAAGGTGCCAACCCTCAGCACAAGATCTCGGGTTAGCATGCCAATGACCGACTCTCGCCGTCTGCACATGGGCTGTTAAGACCCCTCATTGGCGTTTGCCCCTGTTCTTCCCTCTCGGGACGGAACAGCACGCACTACTTTGGTAGACATTCTGAAATCGTTCCAAGCGGTAGCCAGCCACTCTTCCCTGATCCATCATCTTTCTTCGCCTTGGGAGCGGATCCAGACGACCCCTTGCGGGCAGACGCCCTCAGGTTTCCCCGAGGACCGTAGGCACTTCTGCCTTACCAAAGTGACGATTTATACCCTCCCGAAGAAGGATACTTCCCAAGAACAGTTCTGAAGGGCGCTATCTCATTTCCTAGATATCCCTGAAATCTGACAGTTAGGCGATAATCGCCCAAATCCGCTTATCCTTCGAGTAGCTCTCCCCAGCCAGAACTGGGGCTCACACTCTCCAGCTACTTGACAGTCGGAAGTCTTCTTGGGACTCCTTCTGCCGCTCCCAATCGTTCTACCCCGCTCCGGTTGAACGGCGCGGTGCAGATGCGAGCTTTCATCTATCTCCCTCAACACTCCTAACTCTCTCTCCTTGCGGGAGAAAGAGCCAGAAGCTCAGCAGCCGACCACCCCGTCAGAGCGGTACGTCGGTTTGAGAAGCCGATGACAAAGGCTTCGTTGTTCTATTCTGTTGCCAAAGATCGTTGCTGCGAGATGAAGAGTATAACGTCTTTCTCTCCACTCTTACTGCCTTTTTCTTCTTATCGGCAGTTTTTCTGTTCTTCCTTGAAAAGGCAACCCATTCCGGCAGGAAAAATGTCCTTTGTTCCTACCTACGATGTAACATAACATTCCGCATGGGCTGTACTTAAGCTCGCGGAAATATGAGGATTCGCCTTCTTGTGTATATGTGAAGATCATCATCTCGTAGAGCATTGTTTTGTGAGCAACAACTCGACGACAGATCCATCGGAAATCTCTCCGCTCGTAGAGGAACGATAGGAGGACCTCGAAGGGCGTGAACAGATTGATGGCGATCCGTTCGAAGATTGTTGTGTTGTTGCTCATAACCTGACCTACTAGGATTTGAACCTAGACTAACTGATTCAGAGTCAGTCGTGCTGCCGTTACACTACAGGTCACTCGGGATAACTGGATTTGAACCAGCGACCTCTCGGTCCCCGACCGAGCGCTCTAACCAAACTGAGCTACATCCCGTGGGGTGTCCAATGGGATTCGAACCCATGCCCGCAGGCTCACAACCTACTGTGCTATCCGCTACACCATGGACACAATCGGAACGGCGAGATTTGAACTCGCGATCTCTCGGTCCCGAACCGAGCGGATTACCAAGCTTTCCCACGTTCCGTTGAATCGGGGCGACTGGATTTGAACCAGCGACTTCTTGCTCCCAAAGCAAGCGCTCTGCCAAGCTGAGCTACGCCCCGTGGAAGATGTCGTCCCATATCCACATGATGCCTATTGCAATTAACACATAGGACAGGAGACAACAGTTTTTCAGATACTTGATGAAGTCCATTTGCTAACTCCTTCAGTGGACCGTAAGGGACTTGAACCCTTGACCTCCTGCATGCCATGCAGGCGCTCTCCCAACTGAGCTAACAGCCCTTGAAACGGGACGTACGGGATTTGAACCCGTGACCTCTTGATCGACAGTCAAGCGTTCTGACCAGACTGAACTAACGCCCCAAGCTTTTGTGCTAATGTCATATGAGCAGCACAGTACTCATCGAAACCTTCAACATCTCCCTCCCTGAGCTTCTGATTCGCCATCAATGCTGTGAACTGATATCTCGCCACAAGCTCTTCATTTTTCGCGGAAAGTATCAAACGTTCTTGCAACCTGATGGGCTGTCGCATCTTCCTCGGAAGTCCTTTCCTGTATAGCTAGAGTGGGACTTGAACCCACAACCTTCGGCTTATGAATCCGACGCTCTAACCAATTGAGCTATCTAGCCGTCTTATCCCCTGCATCCCCCTCTTGTCAAGGCTTACTTCTTCCGCCTTCGAGGGAGGATCGAAGCAACGTCAACGTTATGCTCCGGCTCCGCATACAATCGCTTCAGCTTCCTGCCATCCAAGAACGCCTTGGCGGCTGCAATCGTCTTGTAGAACAACTCTTTGCGGAACGCCCCCGTGTTCGACTCTCGCCGTTCGCTGGCGAACTGTCGCAGTCGGTAGGCTGGGTCGCCCTCGGAATCAAAGCCGATGCCGCTGTTATAACGAGTGGCGAATTCCATCAGGACCGCCTCCCTCTGCTCGTTCTCCAAGGCAAGGTAGACGAGCCCCGCAACGGCGGGAGCTTTGTTCATGTAGCGAGCGTTGACAAGATCTGCGAACAGCCGTACAGTTACGTCGCTCGTACGGAGGAACGCCATGATCTCATCATCGAAGACCGTCTTGCGCCCTTCGTCCATCTCCATCAGGAAGCGGCTGACAGTCAGCATCTTCGTCGTGTAGTCATGCCCGGACAGCTTCGAACGGTCGCTCAAGGTTCGAGCTTTGCCCGTATCGATATGCATCTTGGCTTCGGGCTTGACCCCAAAGACGACGCGCGTCTTGATGG
>Ga0180438_10007133_pt1 | contig 14732 bp, 20 predicted proteins | sample SS_ome_12_FD_132455 | JGI IMG/M metagenome (GOLD analysis project Ga0180438, IMG submission 132455) | Hypersaline lake sediment archaeal communities from the Salton Sea, California, USA - SS_3_D_2 metaG | ecosystem: Environmental > Aquatic > Non-marine Saline and Alkaline > Hypersaline >...
ATAGAGAATAAAAGAATAGTTCCGAATCCACCTGTCGGATTTTCACTTTCGAATAAAGTTTTTTGTGCCTGGCTTTCGTCCCTTAGGCTGTTTAGATTTGTGTAAAGACTATGATAAGTATTATTCATTAAGGTATTTTCTATAAATGGAGTGTCTACGTTATTTTCTTGTTGAAAGAATACACCAAAAGCAAACATGCTAAGCACAACTAGGCCTATTAACATGAAATTACTAAATAGTTCTTGAAATGAAGCCATTTTATTGCGCCCTCTCCTGGTTTAGTTTTATTATTCCTACAATGACTATAACTAGAAGCCATAAACCACTAGCCCCTATTCCTACAATGTCACCTGCTACTATTCCAAAGCTAATCGAAGCTATAAAGGTTAGCAAAATTGAAATTAAAACTCCTGTCTTAGATCCACTAAACATTAAGATAAAGCTTATAGCCATGACAAACATAATTAAATAACCTGCTACACCATAGCCGCTATTATCTAGTTTAACATTTCCAGAAATGGTTAAAACTCCGTCTACGTAAACTTCTGTTTTTAATGTGCTTTCATCTAAGTTAGGATCTATGTTACATGTTAGAGTTCCACCAGAAGAAGTTAAAGTAGAATTACAAATAGAACGGTTACCGAAAATATCGTTTCTGGAAACTTCTAGTTTAACTGTTTTAGCTTCTCCGCCTTCTGTTACAAAATTAAAAGTAACTTTGTTTGAAGTTTCGTTATAAGTTGGAGAAGTAAATATTATTCCTAAGCTTTCGTCATAATTGTAAACTGCTTCTACTGAATCAAAGGCGTTAAGCTCTATGTTACAGTCCCCTATCGTGAAGTCATCACAGAAGGCCGTTAATGTTTCGAAGTTACCTAGAACTTCTCCGTCTTTAACTATTCTTATGTTATAAATTACGTCGTTTCTAACTAAATGTAAAATAGTTTGTCCGTTAAAATCTGTCTTAGGTAATTCTACTGTCTTAAAAGTATTCTCGCTTATGTATTGTCTATCCACATAAACTAACGCGTCTTCTACTGGTAAGAAGTCTGAACCTGTAAAAGTTAATTGAAATTCTGTGCTGTCTGAAAGGTTTAAATCATAAAGCGTTATTTTATTACTTTCTGATTCGTTGTTTAATGTTGAGTTAACAATATTGTAATATTCGTTTGCATGATCCGAATTTTCATATCTTACTATAACGTCTACTGAATAGGAAGAATCATTAGTTAAGTTTCTGCTTAAACAAATTCTTAAAGGATTTACTCCTTCAAATTGATTAGAATAGTTAAAAATTATTTGGCTTCTTTGTGCGTCATAAAAATTAAGTGCTGTTTCTATTGTAACATTTGGTAAAAGTGTTTGTTCTTCTTCGTCTACAATAGTAAAATTATATAATTCATTTGTGTAAGAACTACAATTATCTACGGCTAAATTATAAACTGTTTGATTTTGTGAACTTAAATTAATTTCTGTTGAATCTGACAAAGTAACCGCCCAGTAAAAAGTAAAGTTTGTGTCTGTGCTTACGCTTGGGACTAAGTAATTAGCTTTCCTTAAAATATTGTAATCTCCTAGCGTGAAAGCCTGGCCTGTTGTTTCTGAATTATTGTAATTAAATAATACTGCGTCTTCTATTGAAATTCCAGAACCTAGCTTAGTATGTGCTAAGAACGTTTCTAGACTTCCCTCTGTTACTTCTGCGTTATATGTTTGGTTTACCTCTAGAAGTTTGTAAGTCCATGAAGTTAAGTTATTTTGATAATTTCCGAAAGTATCATTAGCCCAGAAAGTTAAATTATTTATGTCTGTCGCATAGTTAAAAGTTGTGTGGTTATCGTTGCATGTTAAAGTATTGTTTGTTCCGTTGTAAGAATACCAACATGAATCTAAACCTTCTCCTTCGTCTGTTACAGTCCAGTTTAAATCTAATTCGTAACCTTCTATTAAATAGTCATATACTCCACTAGGAGAAGTTAAGTTTATTTCTGGTGGTGTTACGTCATGGTTAAAATGTCTTGTTTCTGTTGAAGCACAAATATTAGAAGGCGTTATAGTTTCTTCCCCGCAAATTGTAACATTATAATGGAAGTGTGCAGTAGGTAAACTTATATTTATTTGGTAGGTTTCATTCTCGAAAAAGAAAGTAATTAATGTTCCGTTTACGTTGTAAAAATCATAAGAAATATTAGTAAGTGAAGCATTAACATAAGTTGGGTTAACTTCTATTGTTATGTTTGGATCTGTAATATTTGCGTAATTAACTGGTGTTGGCGGTGTTACAAAGTCTACGCTTATACTTCCTGCGTTTTGTTGTTCTGCACCTATTGAATAAGTAGGTTCTGAACTAGCATAAGCGCTTATAATTGCTGTTATTGAAAATGTAGTAGATGTTTGTCCCCCTGTGTCCGTATTCATTTGAAATAATAAATCATATAATCCATTTATTGAACTTGGACTTAAACTGTTTGTTGTTGAATAGGTAACGTCTGATATTCCACTTAGTCTACATGGCGTAGCCCCTGGATTCCATAATATATTACTAGAACAATCAACGTTTCCAAATCTTAACTGGTCTGTATTTGCACCAGGAACTATAAATTTATAATACCCGCTTGTTGATCCGCTAGGGTGTCCTATTCTTACTGACAATGTCTTATATTTCCATGCACCAGAAAAATAAACATTATTTACAGAATAATTAACGAATGTTCCAGCTGTTGTTGTAGACTGTGTTCTAGTTTCTGAATAGTATAACCAAAAAGCATTGGAAACGTTTGAATCTGAACTAGCCCCAGAATTTCCGTAATACATATAAACAGAAGTGTTAGAACTCGCAGTTAAAGAAGGAACTTTAACCCATATCCAGGCTTCCGTAGAATCTGTTTTATTCTCTATCCAGTATCCTAGTTCATTAGTTTCTGTTGAATCTAAAAACCTTAAATCTGAAAAGTCTGTTTTCATATTTGCATTATAAGGGACATTAATTAATACCGAATAATTACTTAATGAACTTCCGCTATTCTCTGTTACTGTTATTTCCCTTTTATAATCCCATGAACTATTCCACCACGCCCATTTAACTAAATCTTCTCCCCTAAAAGTTACTATCCAATCCATAGAAGAAAAAGGACTTTTCTTAGCATTAACCTTTAAATAACTTAATCCTTTTACTGATTCACCATTATAATTATTCCAGGTTAAAACTTCTTCTGTGTTTGTATTTTCTCCCGTTTGTATTTGTTCGCATGACTGCGTAATGTTATTTGTTGTTTCGTTAAAAATATCTTCGCAGCTTTGTTCGTAAATAGGTGTAGTTGTCGTTATGTTTTCATATTTTCCTATTTGAAAATCTACATTCTTTAAAGTGTGCTGCACTTCTCGGCCTTTTCTATCTATAAAAGCTATGTCTTCTAGTAAATAAACTGGCTGTTCATTATTAAATTCTAAAGTAAAAGAACAATCTATTAAACATTCGTCCGTATTATTTATTAACTTGATTAGGCTTTTCCCGTCACCACCTAACCAATTAGGTAACCATGTGTCTATTTCATAGGTCTTATTCTCATCTTCGTAATTAACCGAAGCACTAGCTAAACTAATTAAGAAGATTCCCAGGATCAAAAACATAAATATTTTTTTCATTTTAGTAACCTAGCACGTTAGCGCCGTCCCCCTCTGTTTGTTCGTCTTTTCTTATTCCTATGTAACTTAGGATCATTGTTAGAACTCCGACAGTTCCTATTATTACTGGAAGGTTTAACATGAATTTAGAAACCTTAGGTATAATATCTATGTAAGTGCTTTGAAATACTGTGCTGCTATTTATGAAAGTTTCGTAGATTTGCGAAATATAAATAGACGGAATAAAGAATAGTGCTAGTAAGAAAATATCTATTACGAAGAAAAGTTTAGGGCTATTGCTTCCTATATAATAACCGTTAATAATCATTAGAAGAAGCATACCGAATAAAAGTATAATTCCTATTGTGTCTGCGTTGCTAATCATTCCCGTATTAATTTGTCCTAATGTTGTGTCTGTAACATTCTTTAAGTTAACTTGTCCTATGTCTACGTCTTGGCCTATTGTTGTAGTAACTAGGTTAAAGCTATAAACTGCTATTCCTAAGAAAACTGAAACTATCAGAGCTGCGAACATAATTACAAAAGCCCAAACAACCGCACTACCTTTTTTATTTTTCATTTTCTAGGTTAACCTCTATTGTATCTTCTTTAATTGTCTTCCAGTCCCTATGCTTTACAATAAGATTAGTAAGCTTTCTTGTGGATTTTCTTTTTTTATCTATTCCACGTTCTAGCCTTTCGTCTTTTATGTCTTCTAGTTCTCTACTGAAATCTTCACCCATTCTAGCCGTTACATTTTTTTTACTCATTTGTAAGCACTCCCAAATTTTTTAATGTTCCCCATAATGTTAGCGTCCCTAACTATTTCGAATATTGATATTACAAAAATTACTATTCCCAAAGGTAAAGCTAAGCTGTTCATAATATCAAACATGAAACCAAAGAATCCGTAATACATTGTTAAACTAACGAAATTGTCCGAAAGTCCAATTAAGATATTTAATAGCCAGGTAAATAAAACCCATGTTAAAAGAATCAAAGCTAACTTAACATATTTTAATTTTGTAATCTTAATAATTGCGCCTTTCTCGTTTACTTCATTAGCGTAAGGTGTATAAATCATAAAGAAAAAACTAAGTCCAAATAATAAAAGAACTCCAAAAGCCAGTATAAAATAAATTAAGGATTCACTAGAATTTAATAAAGTTCCATTCTTTGTTACGTCAAAACCAAATTCAAAATAACCCCCCCTTAAATCTCCTGTTGTATTAGTCTGACAATAAATATAACCTGCGTATTGTTTATTTATTTCTGTAAAGTTTCCGCCTAAAACTTTATATTCCCAATCAATACCGTTACCGTTTTGTGACATATTAGTTTCTATTAAATGATCTCCGTTTTCTGGGCTGTAAATATGAATTAAACAGAAGTCAATAGAAGAATAAGGTAATAATCTTCCGTCGCTTGAATTATGTAGGTGTGCATGAAAAGAGAAATCCTGGTTAGCGGTTATTGTTTCTATTACTGGCGATTCAATTAAAATACTTTTATCTGCTATCGCGGAAGTTTGAAAAGGCGGTTGTGCGGAAACAAAAGCAAAGCTAAATAAGATCATAAAGACTAGAATAATAAACATACTCTTTTTTTTCATGTTATTTATAAGTGTTTCCATTTTATAGATTTTACTATTTGTTTACATTTTCACCAGTTAATTTAGTTAAGAGTTCTTGCATTTGTTTTTGAGTTTTAAGCTGTTCTTCTTGCACGGCAATATGAAGTTTTAAGTTCTTATTGTATTCTTCCATAGCGGGAAATACTCCTTTAAGACTAGCTATTTCTTTTGTGTTAGCTTCTGTTACGTGTGCGTCGTTCTTCCAGTTTGTATCGTCATGTGACTTAAAGAAAGTGTCTGCGTTATTAACCTTTAATGGATCGTGCGCTTCAAATTCCTTTAATCCTAAATCGTCCTTCCTGGAATCGTCCACCCATAGAATAGTTTTACCTTTCATATCTTGAACGTAAAGTTTCTTCTTTTGTTTTAATAACCAGTTAGCAAATTTATTAAAGATTAATCCGTAATGTTCCCTAAATATTTCTATTCCGTATTTTCCGTTAAATTGGAATCTGTCTTTTAATTCTTGAACTAAATTATCTACGTCCTTTAAAGCTTGAAACTTAGAATGTAACGCGTTATCTGAATAATAAGAATTGTTAGAATAAATTGTTAACGTGTCTTTGTTAATCCAAATTGTATATTTTTTCTTGATAAACTTTAATGATCCGAAGCTTAGCTTTTCTAATTGATTTAGCTTTTCTTCTTGTCTTACCTTAGGTTTTTGTTTAAGGTTCGTTTCCTTTGGAAAGTATATTTTGAAGTTGTGCGCATGTCCCCTTTTATTAAATGATTTGTGAACTTTGTTTTTAGTTACCCTTGGGTTAACGTGTGAACTTCGTAAAACATTTATTATATATTTTCCCTTTCTTTCTATGCAGCCTAAATTTTCTAATCTCCGAAGACGATTAGCTAACGCAGTAGGTTTTATGTTAAGCTTTTTTCTTATCTGCTGCTTTGTTAGGCCAGACAGAAGAAGGCTTAATACTATGTCAAGTTCACTTTTTTTTTCTGGGGTTACCATAGGGTTACTATGTGAACTTCATATTTAAGTCTTTCTATAATTATGATCTAAAGAAGTTCCATAGGAAACAAAGGGGGGAGAGGGTAGGACTGCCTGGTTATACCGCGGGACAATCGCCAGGACGTTTAACATTTTCCTAACCCTATCCCCTTTGAATATCACAAAAAAACTAGTTAACAGAACTTTTTAAATGTTTCCACAGGAAACAAAGGTTAAGATTTACGTGTAAAATTAACATAAAGGTATATTTCCTATGGAATTAATGAATAATAGTTAATGAAGAAACCACCATAGCACCTAAAACAAATCCTAAACGTCTTGCTGCTTGTTCTTTTGTTAATCCCATAGATTTATATTTAGAAAGTAAAACTTCTTGTTCACTCTCTTTTAATTTCTCTACCATGCAATAAATAGAACTAAGAAATATTTAAAGCTTACCATGTTCCAGGCTTGAATAAATTAAACTTCTTCTTTGTAGGCATTGGAGTTCTTCCGTTACCGATAGAATCTAGCTGCGTAAATATTCTAGAACTGTTTAAGTCTTCCATTGTCTTACCCCTTATAGCCCTTCTGTAAGCGGATTCTACTATATGAAGAATATTAATAACTACTAACTGAAATCTAGTTTTCTTAAAATCTGTATCCATTCCCATTTTTTCATAATTACAGAAGATAAAGTTAGCCATTTCGTCGCCTAGGTCTGCTAGGATCTCGCTAATTCTCATTTCGTCATAGAAGGATAAAATAGTATTCTTATCTATGTAGTTTCCAATAATAGACATAATAGAGTTAACCCCGTAGTCATTAAATAAAATTAAATCATTGTCTACAATATCTTTAGAATAAATCTTTTTTGTTCTTTTGTTTTGAACTTTAACCTTCTTCATGGGTTTAGCCCAGTATTCGTTACCCTCTTTATCTACTGCTATATATTCTCCTCTTAGGAAGTGTTCTATCTTTCCTAGCATTTCTCCCGTATCTACTTGATACTGAATAAGGTTAGCGTCTTCCTGTCCCTGGTAACTTGAAGAAGATAAGGCCGTATTAAGTTGTTGGTTCTTTTGTCTTAAATCGTCCCTTTCTGATTCTAGGTTTTTTAAAAAATCTTCACCTTCCATAAGTATTTTTGTTAACAGAATTATTTAAATGTATCGCTTACCAGTATCTAAAAGGATCTCTAGGCCTTCTTCTTGCTTTGTTTTGTCTTTTAGAAGTAGAAGGTCTTTTAGTTGTTCTCTTTACGGAAGTCCTTTTAGTCGTTGGTCTTGTTGTTCTCTTAGTTGTCTTTGGTCTTGTTGTTTTTTTAGGACTTCTTCGAACAGTTCTTTTAACTGGTTTAGAATAACCTTTAACCTTCCTGGAAGACTTAGCCCTTCTATTTATTGCTAATTGTCTTTTCTCCCCCTGGGTGCTTATAACACCCTTTCCTTTTTTCTCGATAAATGTTAAAGGTGTCTTAACTCTCTTACCTTTTACGATCTTGTAATTTCTTAGATTCTTTTTATATTTGTTGAAATAACCTTTTTGAGATTTTGGAAGACTTCCTAATTTCTTTATCTTCTTTACTGGAACTAGCTTAGCTGTTCTAGAAATCTTATTATCTAATCTGTAAGCTAGACGGTCTTTAGCTTGATTCTTTGTTAAAGGTAATCCTGGAAGCTTTTTATAACCCTTCTTTCCTCTCTTTTCATAAACATAATATCCTACTGTTGGTTTCTTTCTTTCCTTTCTTTTCTTTTTAGAAGTTGTTTTAATAGTTTTACTTGTTGCGCCTTTTCCTGCTTTAGAAGTTGGAGATTTGTAAGGTTTGTATTTTCTTTTTGAAGTTGGACTTTTATAACTTCTAGGACTTACTGGGGACTTTCTACTTACTGGTTTCTTTGGAGAATATGAACGCGCGGGAGATCTTGGAGAACTTCTTTTACTCGATCCAGAATAACGGCTTTTTCTTCTTGAAGTTGGAGTTTTTCTAGAACTTAAAGCTTTCTTCTTTTTTCTTCTTCTTGAAGCTGCTAAAGAACTTGTAGGTTTTTTAGTCTTAGGTTTTTTAGAAACTGGCTTACTATTTTCTTTAGGCTTTTGTGTAGGCTTAGAAGTAGCTTTACTTCTTCCACTTTTCTTTTTAGGCTTACTTGGAGAAGTTGGCTTTTTAGGTTTTGGCGGTGTTGTCTTCTTAGTTGTAACATATTTTGGCGGAATAGTTTTACTTGTTACTTTTTGTTTCTTTGGAGTTAGTTTAGATAAAGCGGCAGCACCTATCTTTTTAATATCTACATATTTACCCGCTATCTTCTTTGCACTTGAAAGGCCATAGTTAAACCCAGTTGCTTTTTTAAGTAACTTATCTAGTTCTTTTGTCTGTGCTTTTGTTAAGCTTCCTTTATTGAATTTTGTTAGAAGTGTTTTAATTTTACCAGTTGGCTTAAATACTTCTGTTTTAACTATTGGAATCCTTTTACCGTTTGCTATTGTAACTCCTACCTTCTTAACTCTCTTTAATATTTCCCCTGGGGCTAGGGTTATTTCACTTTCACCAGAAATAAAACCAATAGGCTTAAACTTTCCAGACTTCTTTAACTGATATTTTAATAGTGCGTCTGCTTCTTTCTTAGTTAATGCTGCACCCTTCTTTAATTTATTTCCAATAGTCTTTAATGCTTTTGGTAAACTTTGAACTTTCACGTTTTCAAATAATAAAATCTGTGGCTTTGCTTTCTTAAAAGTTATATCTTCTGTTAAGTAATCTAGAAGGCTTCCTTTCTTAGTGTCCGTAACTCCTAATCTTGAAGGCCTTATTTTTCCTGTTGGATCTGCGAAAAAAGAACGTTCTAATAATCCCTTAGCACCCTGTTTTTTAATTGCTTCATTTAATTTTAATAAGTTTTTCTTTGTTATTGTTCCTGCGTCAAATTGTTTTAATAACTTCTTTGTTGCTGCGTTAAACTCTGCTTCTCCTGGTATTGGTTTTCTAATTGTTTTAGATCTACTCTTAATAAATCCTAAAAGTTCGTCTGCCTGTGAAGAAATAGCATTAAGTTTTTTTCCTGCTTTTGAAACCTGGGAAGCTAGTTTTTCTTTTGGAATCTTACCAACAACTTTTAAATTAACTGTCTTACCTGCACCAGTCTTAATCTTTAGTGTGCTTCCTATCTTAGCTTCACCAGTATATTTAGGATTGAGTTTAGCTAGTGTTTTTGAAGAAGTGCTACCCATTTTATTTAATGCTGCACCTGTTCCTTTCATTAAAAGAATTTCTCCGCCTACTTTAATAAAAGCTTCACCAGGAGAAACCCTTAATAGTTCCCCAAATTCTTTACCAGATTGAGAAATAGCGCTAGGTAATTGTTTTAATACTTTTGGATTACGTGCAATTTTATAAGCTGTTTCTGGAAGGTCTGCTATTCCTTTTCCAAAATCTACAACAGTTCCCGCAGCAGCTAAACCTAAAAGTTCTAACTCTCTCAAAGTATCTATATTTCCTGTTCTACTTCTTATTTTAGCAGTTCTTAAAATATCTCTTTGGCCTTTTATTTTTGAACTTAAACTAGCTAAACCTAAACCTTCTGATAAAACACCTTCCTTAGGCCTTTTATAAGCTGTTACAGTTCCATAAGGTTTACCTGTTCTAGGATCTTTAGGCGGTGCTTGTTGTAATGAACTTGAACCACCAGAACTTTTAGAAGATGAAGAAGAAACAATAGAAGCACCAGACTTTAAAGCGTTTGATAAACTCATAGACATTTTATTACCTCTTGAATCTGTATAGGTTTGTGTGCTTGGGTTATATGTTGGTTTTGAAGCTGTAAAAGAATAACTAGAACCACTAGAAGAACCACCAGAACTTTTAGAAGATGAAGAAGACGAACTAGTTTTAGAAGATGAAGAAGAAGAACTAGGGCTAGAACTCTTAGCCTGTGAAGGAGAAACACCACCAGGTAAATAACCACCTGCTTTTTTATCTACACTTTTATACGCCTTAGAAATTGAATCACCAATTTTACCTAGGCTTTTTCCTATTTTACTAAATAAACCCATACCCTATTAAAACATGTGAACTTTAAATAGTTTTCTTTTAGTTCTTCTTTGGAATGATTTTACTAAAAGCTTTACCTAAAAGCCAGAATAAAGAAACAAAAAATAGAACACCGATAAAAGAACCTAAAAGTATTCCTGCATATTCGACGATAAATAATTTATCATAGACTTTTAAATTTGTAAAGACTGTAAAAATAAAGTAAATTACTATCAAAGCGTAAAACCACCATGACTTAAAAATATCTTTATATTTCATTCTTCTAAATCCTCGTCGTTATTTTCTGAAACTTCTAATTCGCTTTTAAATTCTCTATTAATTAAATCTTCCTTAATTTGTTCTAATCTATAAACTACTAAGGCACATTCCTTTAAAGTTGGTTTATCTACGTCTAAAGAATCAAAAACTTTCTTTCCGTCTGTTGAGATTCCTAATTTAATCATTTTCTTTTTTTTCTAGGCTTTGATCTTCTTTTAGTAGTTTCCTTTTTCTCTATCTTTTCTAAGTTATCCATTAAACTATTTAGAGTAAAGGCCATATTATTTAAGCTAGTTAAGTGGTTTTGTAAAAATTCTCTTTTCTTTTCTTGTTCTTGAGAAACTATGTAAAAGATTAAACAAATTCCCGCCGACATTAATAAACCTAATGCGCTAAAAAAGTTAGGTGTTACAAATGATAAAATAACCGAAACCATACCAGAATACCAAAAATCTTTACTGTCTACTTTTCTCATTTTTCCCCAGGTGAAATAAATTTAATTGTATCACCACGAATAAAAGAAATACCAAAACCTTTTAAGACTTCTCCCTTTTCGTTTAGTTCTTTCACGCTATCTAGAACTAGGTTAATATGAATATCAAAAGCTAAAAGCTTTCCAGAAAATATTTTATCTTCCTTACAATAAATTAAAACTTTTCTTCCCTTTGATTCGTGCAATAAGTCTAAAGGTCTTTCTACCATGCCAATTTTAAGAAATTAAAGTTTATAAATATTTCTTTTTGTTAACAAAATTTATAAAGTTAAGAATCTAATTAATAGCATGGGTTTTAATAAAAAAGAGGAAGGCTATAACGTATCTGAATTAGGTAACTGGAATGTAGCTAGTGATTATTCTAGATTAAAGATTATGAAGCCTTTAGATTTTGCGGATCATTACGAAAACATAGCGCGTTTTGGTTATGATACTTTGATAGAACAATTAGAAAACTTCGGAGTTCCCTTAGATACATTAAAGCTTATTGGCTTTGAAAGGTTAGTTAATGAACTTATAAAACTCTGTGGAAATGTTAAATTTGCTATGAAAGTAGGAAAAACCCTAAAAGAAATAGAAGAAATAGAAACTAAATTAACTAGGGTTCGTTCTCTTATTCCTATGCTTTCTAGAGTTGTTACAAAGCAAAGAAAACGGGAAACTATCCTAAATACAGAGAAATACTATAAGGTTTTAGATTATGTTGTAAGCCTTAAAGCTAAATTAAACGAACCATTAAATAAGAATCATTTAATCTTTACGAATAAAGAAGAATTTGATCCTAAGGCCTACAAAAAACAAATAATGGAAGACGCGAGAACTAGGGGTTAAAAAATGAAACCTGTAACCTGGACTATTAAAGAAATTGTAGAAATTCTAAAAGAAAGACAGGCTAACGAATTTGACGGTAATATGGCTGTTTCTGGTGATAGGGGAAACGGTAAGTCTACTGTAATTAATAAGATTTATTATAGATTTAAGGTATTCGATCCATGGAAACACCAGGTTTATAATAGGGAAGACGTAATAGCGCTTCTTAAATATCAAAAATATGGCCTATGTTGGGACGACGAAGCTATTAATTCTGGGTATAAAAGAAACTTCCAGGACAAAGGGCAGCAAGAATTAATTAAGATCTTAACTGCTTATCGTGACAATTATAATATATTTGCTAGTGCTATTCCTAACTTCTTTAGTCTTGATAAGGATTTAAGGGACTTATATTTTATTCATTTACACGTAATCGAACGTGGTATAGCTGTTGTTCACATGCCTTTACAGGGAAGACTTTATAGCCAGGATAGGTGGGATTCTAAATATAATGCTAAAATAGAGGATTCTTGGAGTAAGAGAATGTTAAAAGATCCTAATTTCAAACCGCCTTATCATAAGTTATCTACCTTTCGAGGTTACTTATTTTTTGGTGACGTTACACCCAGACAAAAGAAACTATACAAAGAGATTAAAAGATATAAGAGAAATGAAAGCTTCCAGACTGAACAAGAAAAGAACGGGCAAAGGGAAGTATCATTTTTGGATAAGCTTTATAATTTACTTCTTTCACATAAACTAACAAGAGAAGGCATAAGGCAGCTATGTTTATTAGAAGATAAAAAAGATAGTAGTATAAACGCTTCTCTTAACCGTATGCTTAAAGATAATGGAATAAATAAGACTGTCAAAGACTTTTTACAACAACAAGATAATAACGGTTTCCATAATAAGATACAAGATGAAATAAATAATATTTTACCAGACTTTTAGTCTTATTTCACCTAATTACTATTAGGCGAAAGGTTTAAATACTAGCGGCCACTAAATTATTTATGACAGACTTAACGCTTATTCAAACTGTTAAACAAATTGAGAAGTTAAAACAAAAGACAGGTAACGACTGGTTTATTAAAGCTAACAAAGGTTCTATTAAATTAATGGAGAGTTCTAACAATGAATAAGAACCCAGAACGGCCAGACGAGATAGATAATATTATTTCTGAATGTTTGAATCCAACAACAACAGAAGAACCACAGCACAAGAAAGCGGAGAGAGAAGTTTTAAAGGCGGTGTTTGGAGAATGAGCATAAGGACTAAATCTTACAACGAAGCCATAGCGGGTTTTGAATCTGGGCTAAAACAATTAGAGAACCTAGATAAAGATCCTAATGTTAAATCGTATAAGCGTGATAGAATTAAAATAAATATTGAAGTTCAAAAGGCTAGAATACAGGCCTTCAAAGAAGGTTACAATTTAGCTAAAAAAGAAATGAAAGAACAAAGGCTTTTATGCGTGGAGAGTTTACAAAAATGAAAGATAGAAATTTAGATCATTCTGACAACTGGGCTACACCTAAGGAGTTTTACGATAAGCTTAATGAAGAATTTAATTTTAACTTCGATCCATGTCCACTTAATCATAATTTAGAAGAATGGGACGGTCTAAAGGTTGACTGGAAAGAAAGAAACTTTATTAATCCGCCTTATTCTAACAAAAAAGATACAGGTTATTTGAAAGAAAGCTTTGTTAAAAAAGCAATAGAAGAAAGTAAAAAAGGTAAGCTTTGTGTTATGCTGCTTCCTGTTTCCACTTCTACTAAGTTATTTCACCACATAATTTTACCAGAGAATCCAGAAATAAGATTTATCTTTAAGAGAATTAAGTTTAAAGGAATAAATACTTTTGGGGAATACGTAACAACAAAAGCACCTATGCACGATTCTATGATAGTTATTTTTGACGGGAGAGTTAAGGATCATGAGATTTAATAGCATGAATGGAGATAACGACATTAAAAAAGATTATTCTAAATACATAATCCTAGCTATTGTTTTTGCTTTTGTTATGGCCTTCTTTCTTAATATTGCTGCAAAGTTATTAATCTTAGCGGCAGGTGTTCTAATTAAATTCTGGTGGGTTGGACTATTAGCTATCTTTGGACTATTGCTTTTAAGAAAACTTACACGTAAGAAAAAATGAAAGTCTTTAAAATTTTAAATCTATACTGTGGAATAGGCGGGAATCGTAAATATTGGCCTAAAAAGATTCTTATTAATGGTGAAAAGTTTAAGGTCGAGGTAACCGCAATAGAGAATAACCCAGTTATCGCAGGAATCTATAAAAAGTTTTTTCCTAAAGATAACGTAATAGTCTGTGACGCACACGCATATTTATTAGAACATTATAAGGAATTTGATTTTATTTGGTCTTCTCCGCCATGTCCTACACACTCTAGAATGAGAAAAGCTTTTATCCCCCGGGGTAATGTTAAACCCGTATATCCAGACATGACACTTTACCAGGAGATAATATTTTTACAGTATCATAGTTCCGCGCCCTGGGTAGTTGAGAATGTTAAGCCCTATTACGAACCATTAATTAAACCACAATCTTTAGGAAGGCATAATTTCTGGTGTAATTTTGAAATAAAACAAATTAAATTTACCGTGCAAGGTGATTTAATACAGACTTCTAAGATAAAAAGACTAGAAGAAAACAAAGGTTTTAATTTAGATTTTGCACGTGGTTTAGGTAAAAGAAAGGATCAAGTCTTAAAAAATTGTGTTAATTCTAAGATAGGAAACCATATTTTTACATGCGCTTTAAAATACCTCGAGGTGAAACAATGAAAATACCCTTAGATAAGTTCGAATCCTGGCTAGAAAATAAAAATCTTAAAGAGAGAACTATAAACGAATACCTTTATTACTTCAATAAATTTACTTTTGAAT
>Ga0180438_10007134_pt1 | contig 14731 bp, 16 predicted proteins | sample SS_ome_12_FD_132455 | JGI IMG/M metagenome (GOLD analysis project Ga0180438, IMG submission 132455) | Hypersaline lake sediment archaeal communities from the Salton Sea, California, USA - SS_3_D_2 metaG | ecosystem: Environmental > Aquatic > Non-marine Saline and Alkaline > Hypersaline >...
CCCGCTCCTCGTGGTAGGCCCGCACCATCAGGATGCCGGTGAACTCGCCGTGGGCCCCGGCGGCGGGTTGCAGGCTCACCCCGGCAAAGCCTCCCAGTTCCTTCAGGAACTCTTGCAACTCGTACATCAGTTGCAGGTTACCCTGCACGCTGCAATGGTCCTGATAGGGATGGGTACGGGCAAAGCCGGGCAGCCTGGCCGCTTCTTCGTTGACCTTGGGATTGTATTTCATCGTACAGGAGCCCAGCGGATAGAAACCGATGTCCACCCCCCAGTTGAGCTGGGAGAGCCGCATATAGTGGCGGACCATGTCCACCTCGCTGACCTCGGGCAGGGGCAAGTCATCGCGCAGGTACTCTTCGGGCAGCGCCGCCTGGGGCACGTCCAATTCAGGCAGGAAGACGCCGCAGCGTCCGGGGGAACTTAGCTCATATATCAACGGTTCAGTCATATTTCACTCCTTCAGCCATGGTCATAAACCACTGGCTACAATTTGCTGATCCTGTCATAAGCCGGATCGTGCTTGGCGATATCGTCAATGACAATCCGCTTCTCGTTCTTATCGAGCAGATAGGGGATACGATATGGCCCACTGTGCAGACTGTAGAAATGGCTGCCCTTTATCGGCTGGTGGGCGATTTGCTCTGCGTTCTCAGCCAGCCAGATGATCTTGCGCATGATCATCCGGGCCAACCCGGGGCTGCGCTTGGCCAATTTTCTCAGCTTCTGCCTGGCAGTAGAGCTGAACTGATAATCATACATCAGAGATCAACCCCTAGCTCTCTCAGCTCCTCCAGCACAGTCTCACCATTGACTAATTCCGTCTTGCCTGCTTCGATGTCTTCATAGTCTCTGCTGAGTTGAGCCAGGTACTCGGGATCTATATCCTCCTCTGAGTACAGGATTTTGAAGCCTTCCTCGTTGATGTAATAGTCCCGGCTGAGCTCTTCCCTGACCACCTCTCTGACTGTCGCGGCAATCATCTCCTGCAAATCGCCAACCGTCAGATCACCGATGGGCTGGTCAGTAGCTGCTAGAGTTGTTCTGGCCATCTCTTGATCCCCCTTTACCTATTAGCTCACGGCGGATTTGCGGCACTATGGCGCCACAGGCAATCCGCCGCCGGGCCGCTGGATTACAAATCCAGCGGGAGCAATTGCTGCTCACGATATGATTTCCCACAAAGCTTTCACTAGGCGATCTAGCTCCTCCTGGGTGTTCATCTCCGTGACGCAGAGCAGCGAATAGTTCTCCAGGCCGGGGTAGTCACGGCCCAGGTCGTAGCCGCCGATGATGCACCAGTCCTCCAGCAGGTGCCGGTTGAGCTCGGCCACAGGCATGGGGCAACGCACCACGAACTCTTTGAAGAAGGGCCTCGTCCCCAGGACGTCAAAGCCTTCCAGGGCCCCGATCTGCCGGGCGGCGTGGTGGGCCTTGTGGTAGCACAACTCGGCCACGGTGCGCAGGCCGCACCGGCCCAGAGCCGCCAGGTAGACCCCGGCCGCCAGGGCGATCAGAGCCTCGTTGGTGCAGATGTTGGAGGTGGCCCTCTCGCGGCGGATGTGCTGCTCGCGGGCCACCAGGGTCATCACAAAGCCGCGTTGCCCTCTACTGTCCACGGTCTGGCCGATCAGCCGTCCGGCCATCTTGTGCATGTGCTGCTGCTTACAGGCGAAATAGCCCAGGTAGGGCCCGCCAAAGTTGAGGTGGTTGCCCAGGGCCTGGCCCTCGCCGACCACAATGTCGGCCCCGTACTCGCCCGGCGGCTTGAAGAGGCCCAGCGAGATGGGGTCGGCACTCACGATGAGGAGGGCTTTGGCCTCGTGGGCGGCGTCGGCCAGCGATTGCAGGGCTGCCGGGCTCTCCAGTTGGCCGAAGAAATCGGGGTTCTGGAGGATGACACAGGCCGTGTCGTCGTCTATGAGCGCTTTGAGCCTCTCCAGGCCAGACCCAGCCGGCTCCAGGAGAAGCAAAGTGGGCGGCACCCCCTCACCATGGAGGGCCTCATCACCGACGATGGTCAGGCCCATGCCCTGGGTGTAGGTGCGCAGCGTGGCCCGGTATTCGGGGTGGACGGTGGGAGCCATGACCACTTTTTTGCGTTTTCCACGGCCCACGGCCAGGGCCATGACGACCGCCTCGGCCAGGGAGGTAGCGCCATCGTAGTGGGAGGCGTTGGCCACCTCCATGCCCGTCAGGGCGCAGACCATGCTCTGATACTCAAAGATGGTCTGCAAGGTGCCCTGGCTCACCTCGGCCTGGTAGGGCGTGTAGGAGGTGTAAAACTCGGAGCGGCCCATCACATGCCCCACCACACTGGGTACGAAATGGTCGTAGGCCCCTGCGCCCAGGAAGCAGGCATAGTGATTAAGATCAGCATTCTGCTCGCTCATGGCCCGCAGCTCGGCCAGAATCTCCATCTCCGAGAGGGGCCTGGGCAACCTGACCTCTGGATAGCGCACGGCCTCCGGCACGTCCGCGAAAAGCTCTTCGACACTCCCCACCCCAATCTCGGCCAGCATGTCCTGCCGGTCGGCATCGCTATGGGGTACGTAGGACATGGGCTAATCTCCTTCCGCTTCTTCTTCGGCCACGAACCCTTCGTAGGTCTCGGCGTCCATCAGGTCGTCCAGTTCCGAGAGGTCGCTGGCGTTAAACCGGGCGAACCAGGCTGCCCCAAAGGGGTCCTCGTTGACCAACTGCGGAGCATCCTCCAGTTCCTCGTTGATCTCGGCAATCTCGCCGCCGATGGGCATGTAGACATCGGCGGCTGCTTTGACCGATTCCACGGTGGCAAAGACATCGCCTTTGTCAAAGACGTCGCCGATATCGGGCAACTCCACGTAGACGACGTCCGAGAGCTCTTGCTGGGCATAGTCGGTAATGCCCACCGTAGCCTCATTACCGTCAACGCGTACCCATTCGTGGTTCTCCGTGTAGCGGCAATCCTTGTCAACCTTCATTGTTCCATCTTCCTTTCTGTTTGGTGTTATTTTATTGTCGGTTTGAGAAAGCTCTGCTAAAAGCCTGCCTTTCGATTATATAACAAGGCACACCAGTTGTCAATACCTTTTGACCTTAAATGACGCAGCACTCCCGGCTCCACCGGATAGTCAGGCCCAGTTCCTCAGCCAGGCGCACCGCTTCCCTGGCCGGGTTGACGATGGCGTTGACGCCCGCTCGCACAGCCAGAGGGTCTAGCTCGGCCCGATAGCGCCCCCGGGGTCTCATACAGCCCAGGTAGAGGGGTTTGTCTGGAAAGCGCAGACGGGCCTGGACCAGGATATCCACCACTTCCCCGATTCGGGGCGGCTGACGGTCGGCGTAGCGAGTGCCAGGGGTGGGGATGAACACAATCAGCACCAGCCCCTCGATCCCCAAATCCTCCAGGATTTCCAGAGCTCGATGCTCGTGAGCGAGTTCCCCTCCCCGCAGGCCAACGGTGAGGTGAGGCAAGACCCTGGCATACCGCCTGAGCAGTTGATAGCTTTGCACGTAATCCTCGACGGTCACATCCAGGCCATAGACCTCACGGATGGTCTCGTCGTCGCCCACAAAGTCAAAGGAGATTATGTCAACGTAAGGCGCGATGGCCTTGATCTCGTCTCCTCCGATCAAGCCCACGTGCCAGTTCATGACCCGGCCCTGGCGGATGGCTTTTATCCTGTCCAGGTGGGCGGTAACGGGCACCCGGCCCAGGGTATCGCACCCGCCGGAAATGAGACAACTGGCCGCTCCGTCCACCCTGGCCTGCCAGATCGGTTGCATCCCTCGCAGGTAATACCCCCCACAATGGGCGCAGTCCAGGGCGCACTGGGCACCGGTCAGGCTGATGACCGCCGTATCCAACGGGTTATTGAATGTGATCTCCTTATGAAAGTGGGCCAGCCTGACCTGCCAGGCTCTTTCCAAACGAGTCAAGATTTTCCCACGGACAGAAGGAAGCACGGACACATTTATCTTTTTCCCTTGTCTGTGTTCCTTTCCGTCCGTGGGAAGAGGAGACAGCTGGCGTCCTGTTTGAGGCGAAGGTTCGCCCGTTGAAGGGTCGAAGGGTCCATGCATCATGATAAAAAGTATAACAGATAACCTACTCTTTGACAAACCCAACTCTGCCGCTGTTGCCTGCCCTGAGCGTATCGAAGGGCGCCGCGGGCCAACACGCTCTTGCCTTTTACTCCATATTCGGCTATAATAAATATCATAGAAACCCTTGGAGTAGCGAGCCGTTCTGCTACTCCGCCAGCGGGTTCACCGCGACTGCGCTTGAGGTATAGCGATGATCCACTTCTCACTTCACAGACCCTACACCTATTCCAGCGGATTGTAGAGCACGGCATGGCCGCCGTGTCATGCTGCCCTGCAATCCGCTTCCCCACCGACCCACAAAACACCTGTGGGTCGTGTCTTATTTACCACTGGGCGCTTTTTATGGAGAAACCAGGTTTTTCCCTCAACCCAAAAACCTGGTCTCTGAAGCATAACTTTACAGGCTTTAGGAGCAAGGTTACAGATGAAATCCATAGACGAACAAATGGCGATTTTGATGCAAGGGGTCGAGTTCGGCGACGAGCAACTCAAAGAGACCATGGCCGTCGAGTTGCGGGAGCGGTTGGCCGAGGGGCGGCCCTTGCGGATATACTGTGGCTACGACCCGACGGCACCCGACATCCATCTAGGCCACACCGTCACCATGCGCAAACTGCGCCAGTTCCAGGAACTGGGCCACGAGGTGACCTTTCTCATCGGCAACTTTACCGGCCTCATCGGCGACCCCAGCGATAAGGACAGCGTGCGCCGACAGCAGACGGCCGAGGAACTGACGGAAAAGGCCAAAACATACACCGACCAGGCTTTCAAGATCCTGGACCGGGAGAAAACCCTCGTCCGCTATAACGCCGACTGGCTGGCCAGGCTGACCTTTGAGGATGTGCTCAAGTTGGCCTCTCATTTTACCGTGCAACAGTTCCTGGCTCGTGACCTGTTCGCCCAGCGGTATGGGCGGGGCGATCCCATCTGGGTGCACGAGTTCATGTACGCTCTGATGCAGGGCTATGATGCCGTGGCCATGAACACCGACGTGCAAGTCGGCGGCACCGACCAACTGTTCAACCTGATGGCCGGCCGCAAGCTGCAAGAAGCCTTTGGCCAGAAGCCCCAAATTGCCCTGACCACGCCCATCCTGGTCGGCACCGACGGCCACCTGCGCATGTCCAAGACCACCGGCAACTATATCGGCATCAACGAGCCCCCCGAAGAGATGTATGGCAAAGTGATGAGCATCCCTGATCAGGCTCTGCTCAACTACTACACCCTGGTCACCCGTTTCAGCCCGGACGAGGTGGCGGCCGTGGAGCGGGGCCTGGCCGATGGCAGCCTGCATCCCATGGAAGCCAAAATGCGGCTGGCGTGGGAGATCGTCTCCATCTTTCACAGCGACGAGGCGGCAGCCGGGGCCGAAGCCCACTTTAAGCGGGTTTTCCAGGAGCGAGAATTGCCCAGCGAGATGCCCACCCATCGCCCCAGTACCTCAGAGTTGAACATTGTTGACCTGTTGGTGGCCACCGACCTGGCCCGATCCAAGAGCGAAGCCCGGCGGCTCATCCAACAGGGGGGCGTGAAACTGGATGATGAGAAGGTGGACAGCATCGAGTGGGTGGTCTCAGTCAGGGACGGCATGATCTTGCAGGTGGGCAAGCGCAGGTTCGTAAAACTCGTTCGAGATTAATCGAAGAGAAGCAAATCGGCGAGAGGAGCAAATTACGAATGAAGAAAAACAAACGGTTGTGGATCGTGTTGGGGGTAGTGATCGTCCTGGTCGTCATAGGAGCATGTGTCGGAACAATGGCCCTGGTGTCGCTGGTCACGGGCGAAGGGATGGCGCTGGGCGACGCGGTAGCCATCGTGCGGGTAGAAGGGGTCATCCTAACCGGCTCCCCGCCGGCCAGCCCCTTCGACGGCAGCGGCGGGGCCTACTCCGATCAGGTCATCGAGCACCTGAAGCAAGCCCAGGAGGATTCTTCGGTCAAAGCCATCGTCCTGCGCGTCAACAGCCCCGGCGGGAGCGCGGTGGCCTCGGACGAAATCTACCAGCAAATGCTAAAAATGGACAAGCCCGTGGTCGCTTCCATGGGTGAACTGGCTGCCTCCGGCGGTTACTATGTCTCCGCTCCGGCCGACCTGATCATGGCCAACCCGGCCACCCTGACGGGCAGCATCGGGGTCATCACCCAGATGACCAACCTGGAGGAACTGATGGAAAAGATCGGAGTGGAAGTAGTGGTCATCAAGAGCGGCATCCACAAGGACGAGGGCAGCCCCTTCCGCGAGATGACCGAAGAGGAAAAGGCCATCTGGCAGGCCATCATTGACGAAGCCTACGGCCAGTTTGTGGCCATTGTAGCTGAAGGGAGGGACTTGCCAGAAGAGAAGGTCAGGGAGATAGCCGACGGCCGGGTCTACACCGGCAAGCAGGCCATGGCGTTGGGTCTGGTAGACGAACTGGGCAACCTGCCCGAGGCCATTGACCGGGCCGCTGATCTGGGAGGCATCGAGGGCGAACCCCGGCTGGTGGAGTATCACCGCCCCCCGACTCTGTTCGAGGCCTTTTTCAGTTCCTGGGCCAACCCCTTCCAGCCCTTCGACCTGGCGAGGCTGCTCGACCTGGCAGGCCGACCTTCCCTGCAATATCTGTACGTTGAACCGTAACCCTTGCGAAGATTACAAAAGGCATCTGCCATAGGGCACTTTCTGGTTATCGAGGGCGTGTTTGTCCAGAAATCTATCACCTGACCTTCGCCAGGGTCAGCTTTTTGACAAAACAGCCTCTTTCGCTTATCATTGCAGACGATCACCCCTCTTGTGGAATTGGAGAGAAACCCGTTTTCTGACAATTGGGCCACAGGTTTGACGCCAATTTAGAGTGTTCTTTGATATTCTACAGTCAGACTGAAGTACAGAAAACGGGTTTCTTGGAAACAGATGATGAGCTACAATTCCTGGCTTCAATGCCTTCGCGGCTGCAACCAACGCTATTCTGTCTACGACGTCGTCTACCGCTGCGAACAGTGCGGTGGGCTGCTGGACGTGGAACACGACATCGAGGCCCTGAAGACCCGTAGCGCCGCCGCCTGGATAAAGCTCTTTGACCAGCGCATCCGCACCAACGAATGGCCCTATGGCAGCGGGGTGTGGGGTAAGAAAGAATGGGTCTGCCCCCAGGTGGCCAACGAGAACGTGGTCTCTATGTAAGAGGGACACACCAACTGCTTTTGGGCCGAGCGTTTGGGGAAAGAGATCGGTGTGGAAGACCTGTGGGTCAAGCTGTGTGGCAACAGCCACACCGGCTCCTTCAAGGACCTGGGCATGACGGTGCTGGTCTCGGTGGTCAAGCAGATGATGGCCGACGGCAAGCCGGTGCGGGCTGTAGCCTGTGCCTCCACGGGTGATACCTCGGCTGCCCTGGCCGCCTATTGCGCCGCGGCCGGCATTCCCTCCATCGTCTTCCTGCCGCGGGGCCAAGTCTCCACCGCCCAACTGGTGCAGCCCATCGCCAACGGAGCCCTGGTGCTGGCTCTGGACACTGATTTTGACGGCTGCATGGAGATCGTGCAAGAGGTGACGGCCGACAACACCATCTACCTGGCCAACTCGATGAACGCCCTGCGCATGGAAGGCCAGAAAACGGTCAGCGTCGAGATTGTGCAACAGTTTGACTGGGAGGTGCCCGACTGGATCGTGATCCCGGTGGGCAACCTGGGCAACGTCAGCGCCCTGGGCAAGGGCTTCCTGATGATGCAGGAACTGGGCCTCGTCAACAAGCTGCCGCGCATCGCCTGTGCCCAGACGGAAAAGGCCAACCCCCTCTACCTGAGCTACCTGACCGGGTTCCAGGAGTACCGGCCAGTCACCGCTCAGAAGACCCTGGCCAGCGCCATCCAGATCGGCCACCCGGTGAGCTATGAGCGAGCGGTCAAGGTGCTCCAGGCCTTCAATGGCGTGGTGGAGCAGGCCAGCGAGGACGAGCTGGCCAACGCCGCCGCCCGCTCGGACAAGACGGGCATGTACTGTTGTCCCCACACTGGCGTGGCCCTGGCCGCGCTTTTCAAGCTGGTGGAGCGGGGCGACATCGGGCCATCGGATAGGGTCGTCGTCATCTCGACCGCCCATGGCCTCAAATTCACCGATTTCAAAGTGGGCTACCACGACCGGGTGTTGAAAGAAGTCGTCGCCCGCTACGACAACCCCCCGCTGGAACTGCCGGCCGATTACCGGACGGTGAAGGAGGCTATTGGGCGGGAATTGGAGCGGAGAGGATAGGGGAAAAATAGCAATGGCCACGATTCTGATGCATGAAAAGACAATCGTTGGAAGCGATGGTAGCATCAGCCTGCCAGCTCACATTCTGGAAGCCAGTGGATTTCAGGAAGGGGATGCGTTGGCAGTATGGTGGATACCGCCAGATCAGATCATTCTGCGCAAACTAGAAAGTCCGGAAGCATTTGACCAAGCGATGGACGAGTTTGGGGAGGCATTACGAGCTGCTGGTTATGACACCGATGAAAAAGTCATTGAACTCGTCCGCGAAATTAAACGAGAGCAGGTGCAAGAATGGCTTGAAAGCCGGGGACGCTCGTGGCCAGAGTAGTGCTCGACACCAATGTGTACATCTTGGGCTTCCAGCGCAGGGCTGGTGATGAATGGCTGGCTTTGCAAAGGGTTCGACAGCGCCAAGATGTCATCGTGTTCTCCCGTGAATTGGAAGACCAGATACGTCGCGTTGGCCGTCGAGTGGGTGGCAAAGATTACGTCGGCCTGATTCTCAACGCCATCTGGCGAAACTTGACAGTGGATTACGTGCTCTTGCCCGATGAGCCATTCGAGGTTGCCCAACAACTCGCTCCCAGCATTCCGACCGAGGATGTCCTTGTTTTTCTAACTGCTGTCCTCGGTTGGGCTGAGTGTCTGGTGTCAATAAACCGCGAGTTCCTCAGGCACTCGGCGGCTGCTCAGAGTGCATTCCGTTGTCTGACTCAGGCCGAGTTCCTGGCTATCTACCGCTAAATACGTACGAGGGAAATAAGATTGTTAAGTTTGGCTTTACCCAAAGGCAGTTTAGAAGAACAGACTGTACAGCTTTTCACCGAGGCAGACCTGACACCTCACCGCAGCAACGACCGGGACTACCGCCTCACTATTGACGACGCGCGCATCGGCCAGGTGCGCCTCCTGCGCCCCCAGGAGATCCCCATCTATGTGGAGAAGGGGTACTTTGACCTGGGCATCAGCGGCTGGGACTGGGTGCAGGAGACAGGCAGCGACGTGGTGAGCGTGATGGACCTGTCCTACAACCGCTACACGGTGGGGCGGCCGGTGAAAGTGGTGCTGGCCGTGGCCGACGATTCGCCCATCCAGCGCGGTCAGGACATCTCCCCCGGCAGCCGCATTTCGACCGAATATCCCAACCTCACCCGGCAGTACTTTGAACGCCTGGGCATCCCCGTGGAGATCTATCGCTCCTACGGGGCGACGGAAGCCAAGGTGCCTGACATCGCCGACGCCCTGGTGGACGTGACAGAGACGGGGAACACGCTGCGACGGATGGGGATCCGCATCGTAGAGGTGCTCCTGGAATCCACCACCCGGCTGATCGCCAACAAGGAAACCTACGCCGATCCTCAGAAGCGGGCTGAAATCGAGGACATCAAGATCCTGCTCGGCGGCGCACTGGCAGCGCGGGGCAAGGTGCTGCTCAAGCTCAACGTCCACAAAGATGCCCTCGACCAGGTGATCAGCATCCTGCCGGCCATGAAGTCGCCCACCGTCTCCCAACTGTTCCTGTGTGACTATTGCGCGGTAGAGACCGTGGTGGCCAAAACCGACATCAACCGCCTGATCCCGGAACTCAAGGCCCGTGGCGCAGAGGACATCCTGGAATTGCCCATTTCCAAGATCGTGGACTAGTACCCTGTCAACCGTGATTTGATGGGTGAGCGCAAACCAGGAATGTTCCCAGGGCCCAAGGGACTCCCCAACTTGTTGGGGGCATTGCCGATAACCCCCAACAAGTTGGGGACTCCAGGCTTTCTCAGGCAGTCATACCCACCCATCAAATGAGCCTTGACAAAGTACTAGCTTCTCCCTTTCAATTCCGCTGTGGAAAACGAATAGTATGGCCAACCCAACACTCTATCGGTATCCCAGACAGATCATTCGCAATCCAGACGATACCATCACCGAAGTTGAAAGGGGTCTCAGACGGAACGGCGACGTCTCGATAATCGTCAAAATCAAGGACACCACTGGCCATCATCTGACAGTGTATCACCTCGTCTATGACTCGGATGGCAAGCTGGTGCACGGTCCCCATGAGATACCAGGCAGTCGGGATCCGGCCTACGATCAACCATTCCCACCCGGCATTGGGAGGCAGCCGTGAGCAAAGAATTGACAGAAGAGATCATTGAACGAATACAAGATTACCTGGCTGGTAGGAGTACAGGCCAGGAGACCGCAGCCTGGGCAGTGAGTGTGCTCACCCAGCGAACTTTTAGCGCCGGTGACAAGCTAGTGGAGGACGCCCTTACCGCACTGGTGGGTTTGCACGACGGTGATGAACGTTTCGATACGGCCCAGGAGGATTTGATCTATTTCCGGGACTGTCTGTTGGCCAAGGTGCCCTACACTGTTTCCCTCGAATTTCCCGCCAGAGCAACAGCCGAGGAGCAGAGTACTTACGAGACTGAGCCAGGAGCACCCCATGAATAGCTGGCAAGACAGCCGCGCCTTCCTCATTGATCTGGACGGCGTGCTGTACGACGACAACCAGCCCATCCCCGGTGCGGCCGAGGCCATCGCTCACCTACGGGAGAAAGGCTGTCCTTTCCGTTTCGCTACCAATACGACGATGCGCTGCCGGGCCTCGCTGCAGCGCAAACTGGCCGGCTGGGGCTTCCAGGTGAGCGAGGACGAAATTTTCAGTGCCCCCGTGGCGGCGGCCCATTACCTGCGCCAGCAGGGGCAACCCCGGGCGTTCCTTCTTTTGACCGAGGACGCCCAACGCGATTTCGACGGGCTGGAGACCACCGACCAGCAGCCAGATTTTGTGGTCATGGGCGACATGGGCGACGAGTTCAACGCCACCCTGCTGAACAAAGCCTTCCGCCTGATCCTGGGTGGGGCAGAATTCATCGCCCTGCAGAAGAACCGCTACTGGAAGACGGCCGAGGGGCTCACCCTGGACGCCGGACCCTTCGTGGTAGCCCTGGAGTATGCTACCGGCCAGCAGGCCAGGGTCATCGGCAAGCCCTCACGGGACTTTTTCCAGTTGGCGGTGGACGACCTGGGGGTGGCGCCGGCTCAGGTGGCCATGATCGGCGACGACATCGAGGTGGACGTGGGCGGGGCGCAACGGGCCGGGCTGAAAGGTGTCCTGGTCAGAACGGGCAAGTTTCGGGAAACGGATCTGCAATCAGGGATCGAGCCAGATGGGGTAATCCATTCCATCGCCGATCTGGTTGAGTACGTGAAATAGCGAGTCAGCGAGTCAGCGAGTCGGCGAGGCAGCGAGTCGCCGAGTCGGCAAAAATCAAAAATAAGGAGATGTGTCATGCCCATCAAGGAATCCGACAAGATTTGGTTCAACGGCGAGTTCGTCCCCTGGGACGAGGCCAACATCCACGTGATGACCCATGCCCTCCACTATGGCTCCAGCGTCTTTGAGGGCATCCGCGCCTACAAGACGGTCACCGGGCCGGCGGTGTGGCTGTTCGATGGCCACATGAAACGCCTTTTCGACTCGGCCAAGATCTACCGCATGGAAATCCCCTATTCCTTCGACGAGATCAAGGAGGCCATTCTGGAGACCATTCGCGTCAACGGACACGAGGCCTGCTATATCCGGCCTCTCGTTTTCCGGGGCTACGGCGAAATCGGCGTGGACCCGCGCGGTTGTCCAGTGGATGTGGTCATCGTCACCATCGAGTTGGGACGCTACCTGGGCCAGGAAGCCATCGAGCAAGGGGTGGACGTGTGCGTCTCCTCCTGGCGTCGCATGGCCCCCGACACCTTCCCGGCCCTGGCCAAGGCTGGAGCCAACTATGCCAACTCCCAGCTCATCAAGATGGAAGCACTGGGGAACGGCTACGTGGAAGGCATTGCCCTGGACGTGGCTGGCTATGTCAGCGAGGGCAGCGGCGAAAACCTGTTCATCGTGCAGAATGGCACCCTCATCACTCCACCGCTGAGCTTTTCCGTGCTGGGCGGCCTGACCCGAGGCGCGGTCATGACCCTGGCCCAAGACCTGGGCCTCTCCGTCCAGGAGCAGGCCATTCCCCGCGAACTGCTTTACATCGCCGACGAGGTCTTTTTCACCGGCACCGCGGCCGAGATCACGCCCGTCCGCTCCATTGACAAGATGCCCATCGGCGCCGGCCGGCGGGGCCCCATCACCGAGCGGCTGCAGGTCGAGTTCTTTGGCATCACCGAGGGAGAGATCCCCGACCGACACGGCTGGCTGACGCCCGTGTAGCCATAGAGATAGAGACAAGAGATAGGGACAAAGAACTCCCTGGCACCCCAAAGCAGGGGGACAGCCGCCGTAACTCTTGCGAAGGTTATATCACCCGACCTTCGCAAGGGTTTCCCAAGGAGGATTTCCCCATGAAAGAGCGGGCGACATTGCGGTTGGTAGAGGCCACAGCCGTTTTCCTCTTTACCCTCCAGGCCATCCGGGTTCTTTTCTCTGTGCTCTTTGGCATCATCTACGATGCTGTTTTCGCCGGCCCGATGACATCTGGGGTGATCGTCATCCACCTGCTGTTGCTGTTAGCTTTCCTGTCGCCTCTCTTCGCCCCACGCCGCACGCCCCGGCTTCACTGGACTCTGCTCATCCCGTCCGTCCTGGCCTCTCTGAGCCGGATTCCCCTCACCCTGAATGACCCCCAGGCACGCCTGTACAGTGCCCTGCTCATCGTCGCTGCTTTCGGCCTGTACGCCGCCAGCCTGCTCCGCCAGAGCCCCCGCACCTTCCCCCAGGCCCTGATGGCAGCCCTGGCCGCCGATCAGTTCTTCCGCGCCCTGGGCAACACCTTTGACATCACCCTGCGCCACGGCTGGTTGCCCTATCAGGTAATTCTCTCGGTGGCCCTGGCCGGGCTTTCGTGGCGGCTGTTTGCTCTTGCCGGCGAGAGAGGGGCGGAGGTCCCAGTCCAGGGCCCCGGACTTATGGGCGGGCTGGCTATCGGCGCTTGCCTGTTCCTGGAATTGTCTTTACTCTCCTTCCCCAACGCCGTGGCCCGCTGGAGCGGAGCAAGCTACGCGGCGCTGGCCCCCGCCCTGCTCCTCGTCACCCTCCTGCCCCTTCTGCCCGGTGCCCAGAAATGGCAAAGGCGCTGGCAGGAGATACAGAGCACAGCCCCCTGGCTTTGGGAGACGGTCCTCATCCTCCTCACCTGCGCCAGTCTTGCCATTGGCTATTCGGCATGCGGTATCCGCTATTCGGCCATCGTGTCCAGCGTGGCCCTGTTGCTCTCCCAACTCCTGGTGTTGCTCGCCTTGCCCAGCGCTCTAACCGACAGCAGGGACCGTGTTGGCCTGGGGCTGGCTGTGGGCAACCTGTTCTTCCTGGTGCTCAATTTCGCCTACGCCTTTGCCTTCACCTATGCCTACACCCTGGCCTTCTTCCGGGGGACCGGCCTGCCCATCGTTCTGGTGGGCGCTCTGGTGGCGACGCTGCCGGCCGCAATGAAACGGCTACCACCTCCGGCAGTGGCGTGGCCATCACCAGGGAGGAGGCGGTCAGCCGTGCCGTGGGCCGTGGCCGCCCTCCTGGTGACCGTCTGCGCCGTTTTCGCCTGGCCGCCCACGCCCCGGATGAAAGAGGCCGGGCCGAACGTCCGCGTCGGCACCTACAACATCCACTATGGCCATCACACCGATTGGAGATTCTACCTGGAGGAGATGGCCAGGACCATCGAGGAGAGCGGGGCCGACATCGTGGCCCTACAAGAGGTGGACACAGGGCGGATCACCTCTTACGGCGTTGACGACGCCCTGTGGCTGGCCCGCCGACTGAGGATGGGCGTGGTCTACCAGCCCACGGTGGAACACCTGACCGGCATCGCCCTCCTCTACCGCTTTCCGTTGCAGCAGGCAGGGGGACAGCTCCTGACCAGCCGCCTGGAGCAGACAGCCATCGTGCACGCTCAGGTCAGGGTTGGGTATGAGCCCCTCGACGCCTATGGCTTATGGCTGGGGCTGGAAGCGGAGGAGCGGGCCTTGCAATTGACGGACGCCCTGGCGTTCATCGCCGGAGAGGGCCCGGCCGTCCTGGGCGGGGATTTCAATTCTACGCCCGATTCCCCGGTCTACCGCCGCCTGATGGAAGCGGGGTTCAGCGATCCTTTCGTGGCGGGCGGATTCGAACCGGCCCCCACTTCACCCTCCGAGTCGCCGCAAGAGCGCATTGACTACGTCTGGACCCGGGGTCTCAGTGCAATGGACGCCCGGGTCCTGGACTCGACCGCTTCGGACCATCGCCTGGTGGTGATCGAAGGGCGGCTGGAATGATAACGGATGACTTTGCCTGTCACCGCCCCTGCCACCAGTCTTTGCGCGAGCGCGGGTCCATGAAAGCGCCCCGGTCGCGGATGACGACCCCGATTTCGTCGCCACGGGCGCGGCCAAAGGCCTGTCCGGCCCGCAAGGCCGGCAGGCGACTGCGCCCGGCCTC
>Ga0180438_10007135_pt1 | contig 14731 bp, 17 predicted proteins | sample SS_ome_12_FD_132455 | JGI IMG/M metagenome (GOLD analysis project Ga0180438, IMG submission 132455) | Hypersaline lake sediment archaeal communities from the Salton Sea, California, USA - SS_3_D_2 metaG | ecosystem: Environmental > Aquatic > Non-marine Saline and Alkaline > Hypersaline >...
TACAGGATCCGACGAAGTCGATATCGACGTGGTCCCCGGGAATATCGACCACGGTGGCCTTGGAGGTGTGACCGCGAATCAGCATCACAATCGTCAGCACAACCTAGCCAGCGCGAACGACCATACAGCGGCGACGCTGGCCCAGCTCAATACAATGGTATCTCCGGAGCAGCTCGACGCGGCCGGTACGTCTCGGCCACCGACAAGTCACGCGATTTCGCACCAGAGCGGCGGTGGGGACGAGGTGAGCGTAGCAGGGCTCTCGGGCGAGCTCGCGGATGACCAACCCCCCAAGGCTCATGACATCGCCGGAGCGAAGCACACGGGTTCGTTGGCGCATACGGCGCTATCTGGAGTATCTGCCGACCAGCACCACGCCGAAGATCACGCGCTGCGGCATCAGAATGGAGGTGCAGACGAGCTGAGTGTTGCGGGTCTGTCGGGCGTCTTGGCCGATGCCCAGACGCCGCAGAGCCACGCGAGTTCGCACCAGAACGGTGGTGTGGACGAGATTGACGTGAGCGGTCTCTCTGGAGTCCTCGCGGATAAGCAAGACGCAGACAAGTTTCAGGGGTACGCCGTCTCCTCGGCGGTGCCGGCTGCGGGGCAGCACTGGGAGTGGGACGACACGGCTTCGGAGTGGCAGCCTAAGACCTTCTCGGGGGGTGGGAACGTCACTGGTCCCGGCTTGTCGACGGATGAGGCGGTTGCTCGATACGACGGGACGTCGGGGCAGACAATCCAGAATTGTACCGTGACCATCGACGACGAGGGTCGGGTGAAGGTTATGAAGACCGCGACCTTCGCTGCGGAGTACGACAACGGTTCCTCTGGAGCTGCGAAGACGATCGATTGGGGTAACGGTCAGAAGCAGAAGTTGACCCTGACGGACGTCTGTACTTTGACCTTCACAGCACCGGCCGGCCCTTGTAATTTGGTGTTGAAATTGGTTCAGGATGGTTCGGGTAGCCGGACCGTTGCCTGGCCCGCTTCGGCCAAATTCTCCGGGGGGAGTGCGCCCGTCCTCTCTATCGGAGCCTCGGCGGTAGACTTGGTGTCGCTCTATTACGACGGCACGGACTACCACGTTCTGTTTGCGGGCGACTTCAGGTAGGAGGTATGCGGTGGCGTACGAACGAAAGAACTACTGGGCGATCTATTCGGTGGACCCTGGCACTCCGAGCAACATCCGAAAGAAGCGGGTGAAGTGGTCGGACGTGAAGAAGATGGACAGTGACGACGAAATCGTCCGTCTCGTCCTGCTACAGGATCAGAATCCGGACGAGTACGACAACGGGCCGCCTACGTCTCCGGACATGGGAGAGATGCACATCGTCGGTGCCAATCCGAGCGACGCGTGGCTCGGCCATGTCGGAGAGAAGGCCACCTACGTGGGGACCGGAAGCGGTTGGACGTTCGCGAGCCCGGACGATCCGACCGAGGTCGAGTTCTCCGGTGAAGAATCGTTCTCGGCTTCCTTCGGCCAGCATCCCGAGGAAACGGCGGTGGTTCGGTACATCACCCTGCCGGGTTATGCCAAGCAGCGTAGCTTCACGGTGTCTGGTGTTCAGCGCGGCCCGAAGACGCTGCCCTCGAAACTCGAGCAGACGGCAGCCTCGGCGGACTGCTTCTGGTACACCTTCGACGGTGGCGATGGGAACGATTACGACACCGCACTCACGGCATCCCGGCAGACCGATCCGATGGATATCCCCCTATCCTGAGCAGAGGTCCTGTGCTGTGAAGATTCTCGTGCAGTGGTCGAAGTCCTCGGCCGAGGACTGGGAAGAACTCGATTCCTCGGAGTGGGGTTCCACCCCGCGAAGAGGAGTTCCTGTTGGCGGAGAGACCGTCGACCGGAAGCGAGGGTGGATACACGCCCTCTGCATTCAAGGCGTCGTTTTTGAGGGCTGGGACCACTATGCGGTGCTTCCTCGCGATCCATCGTATGTAGACGTGTACGTATGGAATGACGACGTCCAGGATTGGAGCGAGGATTCGTTTCGGGGGGAGGTGTGGGGCTTCCGGGAGTTGTGCCCGGATCCGCATCTTGGCGGGGCCATAAATACGCGTCAGGTTCGAACCTGCTACGCGGCTTCCCCCGTGGAGGGGGAGGTCCCTTTCGACCACTTCCCGAAGATATCGAGGAGAGCCACGAGGCACGGGATCTGGCTCCCCGACGAGCTAGCCGAAGAGAGCCAGGGGGTGCGTTCCCTACACGGTTGGCGCGAGTGGACGGAGGGGGTGGATAGCAAATACGTCGACGCGAATGGGCGGGTGAAGGATCAGAGGGCGATGGGGCTCTACTCTGTTCCGGATGGCACGAAGACGTACTATCACAGCTCGATTCAGCGTTCGACCTCGGTTCACAATTCGGTGCCGACCGCTGAGATGAACGCGCTCAACCGGTCCATCGACACCCCTACTGAAGAGAGCTCCGATGTTAGTGGAGGCAGCGAAGACGAAGCCTTCGTTGCGACCACAGAAGGGGGGGAGCCCGGTTTCGCGCAATGGCCGACCGGGACCTACCGGTATCAGCTCGACGTTACGTCTGTGCACGCGAGCATCGTATACGGCTTGCGCCCGTTGGGTACGGCACTAGGCCACTTTTCGCGGGTGGATTCGGCTCTGTCTACGGACCTCGAGACGCACCAGCAGCAGGAGGCGGCCTTCTTCGGGGCCGGCCTTCGGCTCGCGACCACGGGGAACGTGTCGTGGTCACCGGGGTCGGTCGATGACCGCTTCGAAATTTTGATCGCGATGCAGAGCTTGGGCGGTCACGGGAAGCAGCTTATGACGCTTCAGTTGGGCGAGCTCGACGATTTCGCAGATGGTCCGTGGTCGAGTTCGGTCGTGATCCAGAATCCCGCTTTCTTCGGGGCGAACTTCTGATGCCGCTGTACTTGGTGCACGAGGACTCCAAGCAGGCGCCGAACGGTGTTCGTGTGCTCTACGACGTGAGCTCTCCGTACGTCGCCGGCAGCGTTCGCGTGTTCCGCAACGGGCAGCTCGAAATCAAGCGATTCTCGGGGTCTGGCTTCACCGAGGTGCCCCCGAAGCGGATACGCTTCAATACGGCCCCCGAGACTGGAGACCACATCACCTTCCAGTACCGCGTCTCCGTGTGATGTCCGCGTTTGCGCGTACATCAAGATTTGTGTATACCTGCTTGCGGAGGTGGGGATGGGCTATCCGCGGATCGAAGAAGGCGTGGGGGTGATCGACGGGGTGAACGTGACGTTCTACACCCCGACTGCGCCCTACGGCATCGGCAGCGTGCGCTACTACCTCAACGGCCAACTGCAGACCGAGGACAACGTCGTGGAGGTGGACCCGGCTTCTGGCGAAGTCCGGGTGGACGGCAACGGCCAGGTGCCGCCGCGCCCGGGTGACGTGGTCCAGTTCTTCTACGATGACGAGAGCTCGGTCAGCCCCGAGGACGCGGGTCGAACGGTTTGTCGTGTGCGTGGCGTGCTGGTATCGACCACCGACTTCGAGGGGCGTATCGAGGATCGTCCGATCCGCGGCGAGGTGTCTTCGTCTGTGCAGGTTGTCAGCGAGCTGGTACCATTGGGGCTCCGAGGGCGCGTGGAAGACGTGTTGGAGATCCGTGGGCGGATGAGGGTTTGCGCATGACCATGAATTCCCTGCTGCTCCCTGAGAACGCCATTGAGGTGATCCGTGGGGAGACGAAGACCCTGCGGCTGACGGTGCAACAGAAGGACCCGACTGGCGAGAAGTCGTGGATCCCGGTGGACCTCACGGACTCCGTGATCTACTTCACCGTGAAGAAGGAGGCCGAGCACCGGGAGACGCTGATCGCGAAGCGCTCCTCGGTTGTCGGCGAGGCCGAGATCACGAATCCTCGAGGAGGCGTGGCGGAGATATACCTGATCCCTTCGGACACGGACTGCCTCGATGCGACCGACTACGTGTACGATGTCTGGGTCTATTACACAGCGACGGCGAAGCGGTATCCTGTCGTGACGCCGAGCGTGTTCCGAGTGGTCCCGGGCGTGACCCGGATTCCGGTGTGAGGAGGGAGCGGTGTCCGAAAGCACGCCCCGGATGCGATTCACTTATCCGAACTTCCGCAAGTCGCCGTGGTACGACGACTTCGAGACGTTCATGGGCGAGGTGGACGCCTCGGTGTATACGACTCGTGAGGACCGCAACATCGTTCTCGCGGAGGGGGGCACGGTCGCGTGGGATTCGGCCTCGGGCATTCTCTCGTGGTCCACGATCCTCTACCTCAACGCCTCCATCACCGGCTTCCTGTGGCGGGTAGCTGCGGGGTCCGCCACGCTCGAGGAGGGCGAACTCCTCTACGCGACCCTCGTTCGCAATCCGTCGACGAATACCACCGTGGTGGTCAGCGTAGCTTCCCAGGTCCCGTCTACGGACGGCGGCGTGATGTTGTGCTATCGCCTGAATGACCGCATCTATTGGCGCGACGGCAAGGTCATTGAGAACGGCTACTCCGGAGCGCTCTTCACGACGTCCACCGGGACGGCAACCACGCCGACGCTGGCGGCCGTCTTGGCGGCCGGCAACGGCAGCGGCGGCACGGACATCGAGCTCGCTTCTTCCAAGGTCGTGGGAGCCTTCGGGCAGGATGCCCTCCTCGAGGGCGGTGACGGCTCCGCTGTCGCGCCTGCGGGCGATGGGCGCGTAAAGGGAGGGGACAATTCGGGTGCGGCTGACGGCGGCGATGTGCGCCTCACGCCGGGGTCGGGAACGCCGGACGGTCGTGTGAAGCTCGAGGGCGACTCGGATCTCGATGGGGTTCTTCGCTTCACGGAGAAGAGCCTCCCGACGACGACGGCGACCGAGGCGGCGGTCTTTGTGAGCGACGGCTCTGGCTCAGAGACTCAGGGGGAGCTCTATTTCCGGAAGAATGCGGACGGCGTAGTCGTTCCGCTGACCTTGCGGAGCATCGACCCGCGCGCTCTCTTCGCGCTCAACGAGAGCGTCGATGGGGTGACCTCTACAAAGGCACTCGGAGGCGTTCCTTTTGATGCGACGGGGTTGTCGGGCTCCACGGTGAAGTTTCGAGCGGTGCTCAACTGCACCGTGGGTACCATCACCGGGCGAGCTCGGCTCTACAACGTGACCGACAGCGAGTTTGTTACGACGGCGGACGTGAACACGACGAACACCACGCCGACGATCCGGGAGGCCACGGTGACGGTCGGGAGCGGCGCCGGCGAGTTGAAGGAATCCGAGAAGGTCTACCAGGTGCGCATCACGAACACGGGGACGCTCACAGGCGAGGTCGTGTACCTTGGGTCGGCCTTCCTGATTGTCGAGTAGGAGAGAAGCATGGCGGGGACACCACACGGTCGGCATTCGTGCCGGATAAACACGGGAAACGCGGACGACAACGCGATCGACCTGTTCGCATCGATTGTCGCGTGCCTGGATAACATCGAGACCACGTACGCCTACTGTTCGCGAGTCGCCAGCTACTACGGAGATGGCGGTGCTACGGGCTTCGACTACCACGACGGCACGAATCCGTGTGGCCCGAATGCGTGGGCTCTGTACGAGTTCCCCGTCTCGACTGTACGCGCAGGATGGACGTGGTACTTGCTCGTCCAGTTCGACACCGGCAACAGCTACGGCGGGAGCGGGAGTGGTGCTCCGGCTCGCCTCGCCGGAACAACAGGGGACTCCGGTGTGTGCATCGGGATTGCCGCAGCCTCTGGCTTCGACAGCGGCGATTCTGCCGAGAGTCCCTGGAACGGCCGTGAAATCAACGACGGGGCGGACTACAAGGGGTCGGCGTCGGGAGGCGGCGGTCAGCCCGTGTGGACGAATTCGGCGTCGGGACGGCACTACGTTTTGCCGCGTTCGAACGAGGCAGGGGAAAGCTACGCGACGCTTCAGCAGGATCAGGGTCCTCTGTCGGACGAGACGTCCACGAACAGCCAGAACGCGTGCAGGCTTCACATCGTCGTGGACGAGGATTGCTTCGCAGCATGTCTCGACCATGACGACGATGGGGTGTACGACGGCTTCGTCTTTGTGGGTCCGTACACGCCTTTGAGCGGCATCGACGTGGACGCGCCTTTGGTCATGTACACGAACCATGCGCTTGGTTCGAGCATGTATTCGTGGGGTTCGAAGGTAGACGAGAACTACGGCGGCATCGTCGACTCAGCTACGGATCAGGGCGTTGACCTGATGATGGAACAGCGCGATACGGATGTCTCGACGACGTACCAGCCGAACCCACAAGCGACTCCGACGAGTCATGTCGAGCACAGCATCCCCTGCTACTGCTTCGAGGCTCCGAATCAGGGTATGCTCGGCTACATCGACACGTTTCTGCGGACGACGTACAACGCGGCTACGAATTCCACGATCGATGACGCAGCCCCGAAGGATCGCGTTGTGATCGGTGGTTCGACGCAGGCGCAGTCGAAGTTCACGCTCCCCTGGGACGGGGTGACGGCGAATCCCGCAGACCCGACCGCGACCCGTGCAGGAGTGGACTGGTAATGGCCGATCTTCCTGGAATTCGGGCCTTTGACCCTGCTCCAAACACAGGGCCGGCGCAGTACGAAGTCGATCTCCCGGTGGTCTTTGACCAAGGGCCGAACACCGGCGGGGGCGGTGTGACGATCACGTACTTCATGTGGGCTTGGAACACGAACCTGACCCAGTACGTGTATTGGCAATCGGTCGGCTCGCCCGACTTCACCGGGTCGGGCAGCGGTTATCCGACCGGCGATCTCGCGGATATTGCGGTCTTGAAGGTGGAGAGGACGTAGCATGCCGGGCTTCGGGCAGGGTCCCTTCGGGGCAGAGCCGTTCGGGGAGTGGGAGTGGAGTCGGCAGACTCTCTGGGAAATGATCCCAGAATTCTACCGCGTAGCCGACCCCGACTATGGCGGCTACTTCGAGATGCTGATGGAGTCGCTGCGGCCGGCCTTCGACCTGCTGCGCCTCCGCATCAAGGACCTCGAGACGCTCCGCGACCCTCTCCGTTGCCGTACCCGCTATGACCTCACCACATCGCTCCGGCTTGGAAAGCAGATCGTGCAGCCCGGGCGCATTGAGCAGCAGGGCCTCGACGGTTCCTGTGTGACGCAGGGGATCTTCGAATCGTCTTCGGTCGTCTTCGAGAGCGACGACATTGGCAAGGTCCTCGCGGTGTCGCGGAGTTCGATCGAGGCGAACAACCAGGCCTTCACGGTTTCCGCCATTGTCGGCGTCAACGCCGTCATCACCGATCCGCTCCTTCAGGTCGATCCTGGCCCTCTGCGCTGGACGCTGCGACCGGAGATCGAAGAAACGTCAGGACGCGTGACGGTGCAGGTGGTCGATGGCGACACGTCGGACATTGCTCCAGGGTGGCTGATCAACGACGGCTTCTCGGAGTCCTTCGTCACCGGGCGCCGGCGCTTCCTCTCGACCGAGTCTCCCTCCGTGGTGGAGCGCTACGGCGCCGAAGGGGCAACGAACGGTTCGGGCAACTTCGAGGCCTCCACCGGGCCGTTCACGCGTTACGATGTCGGCAAGCGCTTCTCCATCAAGGGGATGGCGGACGACACGTACGACGGCAAGTACGCCATCGAGCGCGTGGTATCGACCACCGAGGTGGCGCTCGCGGAGCTCGACGGGACCCCCGTCGCGCTCCCACAGGACATCGGGCCGCTCGAGTGGGTCCTCAACGCCTTCCCCGAGCTCGATATCGCGGCGAATCAGGCCCCGAAGGGAACGGCCGAACAATGCGGCATCGACCTCGCGGTGACCGGCGCGCAGGCCTCTTCGAGCACGGCAGTCTTCTCGGCCCTCGATGTCGGCAAGCATCTGCAGGTGCTCAACTCGAGCCTGGGCAACGACGGGGTCTACGAGATCCTCACGATCGTCGACGACTCCACCGTCACTGTCGACGGCACGCTGGCGGCGGAATCGAACCTGGTCTGGTACGTGCGCGAGACCACGGCCTACGGCGACCTCTCCCAGGTGGAGGTGCGCGCGGAGTCGCTGCTGAAGTTCCTCGCGGAGGACTTCGGCATCGTCCTCGACAACCAGGAGTCGGATGCGCGGCAGCGGAGCTGGGTCCGACATGTGACCCGTTGGCTCCAGAAGAAGGGGACCGCCGCGGCGTATCGCGCCCTCGGCAAGGTGAGCGGCTTCGACCTTACCATGTCGGCGCTGTGGCGCCTCGCGCACTACTGGTTCGACGCCGTCCCTTCCGAGAACCTGGTGGAGGTGGGCGAGGCCGAAACAGGTCGCTTCGGGACGGATGGCTCGCTCACGCTCGGGACTGGCAGCGGGGCAAGATTTGGGAGCCCGACTGCGGCCTTCGTCCCGTCGGATGTCGGCCAGCAGATTCGCATCTCGGACGCGGCCTCGACGGCAAACAACGGCCGCTCGACCATCGCGACCTACATCGACGCGAACACGGTCGAATTCCTGAACACGGATCCGCATTCGGCGCCAGATGCGAACAACGGCGCGTTGACGTGGACAATCGTGCGGGTCTATTCCGACCTGCCCCCCACGTTGCCGCTCTACGACGAAATCAACGTCGACCTTCTCCACGCCATCGTGGCGCAGGAGTCCGGTGGCTACGACTTCCGCGCGGACAAATTCTGCTGGGAGGACGATTGGAGCTCGGATGCCCCGGTTGAGATCCTGAGCTCCTCCCAGACGGGCTACAACACCTTCGACGTCACCGTCGCCAACGACACCGGTGCAGCAGCGAGCGCATCGATCGGCTCGGGAGCGAACGGATCCGTCGCCATCGAGGTGGACACGGTCGGTACTGCGGGCAACCTCTACAACATCATCGTCCTTGCGCCGGTGCTCGCGAACCAACCCCTCCTGACGCTCTTTTCTCTCGGCCCCAAGACCATCTCGGTGTCGCTTGGTACGGACGCCTCGGCTGCACTCGACCCGGCGAAGAACACCGCCACGCTGGTGGCGGCTTCGATCGGCGCGGCCGTCGCAGGCTACGCGACCGCAACGGCTTCCGGGACGGGTGCGGACCCGCTCACGTCGGCAGAGCCGAGCCAACTCTTCACGGGCGGCCTCGATGCCTTCCAGGACGCCCCCGAGGTGGTGGTGGATATCGGCCGGTGGCAGATCGTCGACTCCGGGGGCACGGCGTATTGGCTTGAGTCGGTTCCCGTAGAGACCGCATCGGGACCTCCCGTCGAGTACACCTTTTCGGTCGTGACGCTCTCTGCGCCCCCGACAGGCGAGGCGACGCTGCGCTATGTGTGCGACCCGCAGATCACGTGCGGCTTCTGCCCCTCCTATCGTGTGCAGGTGAACGCCGAGCTCGGCGATGTGGCTTCGGAGGGCGCGCTGGCGACCGAACGGTTGTGGGAACGCTTGGTGCTGCGTCTCGAGCAGACGACGCCAGCCCACGTGGAGATCGTCCTCACGCGTACGCAAATCCTGGAGGCGGAGCTTGCCCTCTCGGCCGAGATCGAGGCAGGGCTCGTCTTCTCTGACACGCTCTATGCACCGCTCACCGTGTATGATAGCGAGGTTGACGCCGACCTGTACCCCGCCGACACGGTCCTCACGGCCGAAGCTCTCTCGCCGGCGCCCATGGCGATCATGCGTGGCGTCGGGACCTTGGCCGCTCGTGGGAGGTCTACCTGATGGCCGCTTTGTCCGACTACCTCGAGAATGCCCTGCTCAACCACGTGCTCCGCGCCACGACGTACGTCTCTCCGGTGCCGGTCTACGTGGCTCTGTTCCTGACAGATCCGACCGACGCAGGAGGGGGGACGGAGGTCTCTGGAGGCAGCTATTCGCGGCAGGTCGTGACCTTCAATGCGCCCTCCGGCGGTTCGTGTGACAATGCGCTTGTGACTTTCACGACCGCCACGGCGGACTGGGGGACCATCCCCTACATCGCCCTCTTTGACGCGGCTTCTGCGGGCAATTTGTTGTTCCATGCGCCGCTTCTCGATACGGTAACAGTGCTCAACGGCGAGACCTTCTCGATTCCTGCAGGGCAGTTGATCGTGACGCTTCAATAGGAGCCCCACATGGCCGTCATTGCCGCTCAAATCACGGACGACGCCCGAGTCTACCTCCCGCAGATGTGGGGAGGCCTGGTCACGCACAAGACCATCTCGATGTTCCGCATAGGCGAGGGCGGTTGGATCGATCCAGGGACGGGCAAGGAGCGCCGTACTCCGGTGTCGAACTTGCGCCGCCTCGACAACAGCCTCCAGGACATCGATTGCATCGTCGACGCGACGCGCGCGGCGCCAGACCAGCGCTACGCTACCACCGAGCGCTACTACTTCGAGAAGGCGCTCACCACAGGGGACATGAGTTTCTTGTCGCCGAACAAGCTCGAGGTCCGGTGCAAGCTCGAGACCACGGAAGGCAATGACGACGGGTACGGCAACTCTCCCGAATTCTGGGAGATCGGGGTGTTCAGCGAGCATCCCTTCATCGGCGGCCAGTACCTCCTGATTGCCTACGGCACCTTTCCGATGCAGACGAAGACCTCTGCCTTCCCGCTCCTGAACATCGTTCGGATCGTGGTATAGGAGACCTCTCATGCCAACCACTTTGAGCACCCTTTCCGGGACCGAGCTGCACGTCCGCTACAAGACGCCGATCCTGACGAAGGACCTCAATCAAAAGCTCGCGGTGATCTCGCCTCGCGGAGTGTACCGTGGTTTCCGGGTCGTCGAGAGCGCCACGAATCTCTCGGTCGACGTGGAGCCGGACCCCGATGCGAACGACCACGTGGCGGTTGTCTTGACCGACGACGGCTATGGCGTCACGGTTCGGCTCACCGGAGGCTCCATCACGCTCGACCTGGGCGCGTACGCTTCGAAGACCGTCATCGTGGCAATCTACGTCGACTACACGCCGGGTGAGGACACCGCGGGAGAGATCCGAGCGTACGAGCTCTCGCCCTCGGACGAATTCACGGGTGCGTCCGAACGGGACGAACTCGTCGTGCTCGGTCAGGTGGAGCTTCCTGCCTCGGGGACGATCCCTGCGGACGATGTCACCCCGGCGTACCGGGATTCGGCGTGGGCCGAGAAGGCGCAGGAGGCCTTCGACTGGGTCCCGTTGGTGCGGGACCCTTCCTTCCAGGTCGCGTACATCGGCGCGGACCTCGAGGACAAGCGCGCCCCCTTCTGGACATCGGACATCACGTCGGGCTCCTCGACATGGAAGCCCTACTCGCTGAGCTACAAATTCGGCGACCGTTGCATGTCGCTCCAGGGGCGCGCGGGCGCAACGACCGGTTCGCTCTACCAGCGCATGGCGGTCCCCATCACTCCGGGGCAGTACTACAAGATCCGCTTCTGGAAGCGCGTCGTGACGGTGCCGAGCGCGGGTGTGATGCAGATCCGCGTGTGGCTCGGCAATCAGCAGATGGCGCAGACCGCGAATATCTACGTGAGCGTGGACATCTCTGGCTATGACGCCTCCTGGGTCCCCGTGGAGGTGATCGGTCGCTTCCGCGACACGACGGACTTTCGTTACATCCGGCAGATCGGGATCCAGATCAACGGCGTCACGTACAGCGGGACGAGCACGGGTGTCCTCATCGACGGCCTGCAGATGTTCCTCGAAGATCGCGGCGACACGCATGACCAGGTCGCGCACACGTTCGGGCAGGATGTCTTCGCCACGGAGATCGTGCTGCGTGATCCGACGCAGGACCTCGCGTCATCGAATCCGATGGCGAAAATGGTCTACGACGACAACTACGAGGAGGTCACGTTCGACCGCGCGGATGGGCCTGCTTCTGCGACGGCAGACCCGATCGACATGGAGCTGCAGGGCCAGACCCGAATCGGGACGAAGCTCGCCTTCACCGATGCGCAGGCCGAGACGCAAGCGGCGTTGCTCAGCGTCAACGATGGCAATCAGAAGATCCTTCTCTTCGAATCCGAAGAGACCGGTACGGGGGTCTTCCTGCGCGCCTATGTCAACAACACGACCGGCAACATGGTCGAACTGACGTGGAATGCGTACTGGGATTCCGCCAGCGCACAGTGGGACAGCGACGACTCCTCGTACGCGCTCCTGTGGGAGCTCGGTAATTCGGTCCGGCAAGCCGGGATGCGTTGCTACGATGCGGGCAGCAATCCGACACCGTGGTCGAGCGGGTCCTGGGTGGACGTGCTTCGAATCGACTACCCCGACGGCGACATCTCTGTAGATGACGGGTCCTACTTCGTCTCGAATCCGACGACCTATGCGTCGGGGTCGAACCGACCGTGGGACGACTACACCGAGAACATGCTGATCGCGAAGAGCATCATCAAGGGGTGGGGGCACGTCACGACGGGAGGAGGGGGACCGACGATCAACCAGGGCTGGAACATGGCGGCTACGCTGTCGTACTCCGGCAACAACCTCCTGGTGACGCTCGACCAGGCCTTCCCCGCGGCGGACGAGTACGCGGTGGTCGCTTCGATCAGCCATTCCAACGCGATGACGAATATCATCTCCCAGGCGGCTGGGTCCTTTCAGATCAGTGCAACAAACTCGGCGGCGACCCCGGTGGATCTGTCGTCGTCGGCCTATAGCGTCATGTGGATCTTGATCGGGCAGGAGACCTGATAGGAGGCGGCAGTGATTACGGTCATGAGGACGAAGTCTGGGCGTGACAAACGGAAGGAGGGCCGTCCGCCCTTCCACAACATTGCCCCCGAAGTAGAGATCGACGGGCTTACCGTGGTGGTGAAGGCGACGGACTTTCGGCTGGCGGCGGTCGACTACTCTCTCGCCGAGGATCAGGAATTCGATGTCACACCGGACGCGAACTCCGCACAGCACGTGACGGGCTACCTCGTCGAGGAGGTCTCGAGCGGCAGTGCACTCCTTCTGGTTGACGAGGTGGTTCTCGACGGCGAGGACACACCCTACGACTTCGACGGCGACTACCGGATGCTCCATCCGCTGTACTGGTTCCAGGTGCCGGCTGGCGTCGAGAGCCTCGCCGACGTGGAGGTTCGTGTGCACTGGATCCAGGCACCCGAGGAGGAGTCCGATGGCGAAGGCTAGAAAGACCCGCGAGTTCGCCGGCGTGGCAGAGCACAAGGCGCAACGAAAAGCGAAGCGGAAGGCCCGCAAGGACGCGAAGGGGCGCGTGCGTGCCATCGACAAGCGGTTCAAGGACATGACCCGAGCTGAGAAGGACGAGCTGCTCTTTCAGCTCTGCCTCGAGCACGGGATCCTGCCGAAGGAGACGGAGTGATGTCTGGCGTGCGATTGACCTTTGAGGTCCTCTTCTCCGTCTCGAGCACGCAGGCGGACGAGAAAGATTTGGGAAACGGGGAGTACTCCGTCCGCACTGACGCTGCGGAGGAGGGCGGCTCGTGGAAGACCACAGTGGCCGCCGCCGCTAGCGACCTCGAGATTCGACTCGACAACATCGCGAACGTGATCTTCCTCTTCCTCAAGCTCGAGCCCAAGGAGGAGACAGATCCGATCCCCGAGGTCACGGTGAAGATCAACGACGTGGCCAACACCCCGTTCACGCTCAAGCCGCCTTCGGACAAGAAGACGGGCATGATGCTGCTCACCACGGACGGCCTCACCGCGCTCTACGTGTCCAACGGGGGCACCGAGGACGTCAAGCTCACCGTGGTAGCTGCCGGCGACTGATTCACAGGTCGCAATTGACGCCTTCCGACGTAGGCAGCTAAAGTGTCGTTGACAGGTGGAAGCTCGGGGCTTAGCCTCGAGAAGTACGTCACACTCGAAGGAGGACCCCGATGCTCGTGACAGTCGAAAATCAGCTCAGCCATGCCATCAACTACACGGACGCGGTGGATCTCCGCAACGTCACCGACGGTCCGGCCGACCTCTACGCGACGGGCGGCAATGTGCGCTACCCGCTGCCCTACCCCTTCGACCTGGTCGGAGAGCTGGCGGCGAATGGTGCCTCGGGCGACAGCATCCAGCGCGCGATGCATCCCTCGGACTTCCGCGAGCAGCACGTGCTGTGGCGGGGCAGTGAGCCGGCGCGCGAGTGGAACAAGATCATCCAGGCCGGCACCGTGACTTTCGCCATCGCCGCGGAGACCGGGTTCCGGGACACGGAAGAGACCTTCGTCGCCGCCGTGTGAGTTCGCCCATGAGGAGACGGTGCCATGGCCCGGTTCGTTCTGCAGCCATGCGCGATCCGGGAGGCTCGATTCGTCCCGAAACGCAAGGAAGAGCCGATCGAGTTTGATTGGCCCGCTCTTCGTGCGAGACTCGCCCCTTCGAGTTCTGGCCCCGCGCAGGCGAACCTCTGCCGCCTCGAGCCCCTCATGTTCGTGGGGCTCATTCGTACGCGGCACGGTCCCGCCAACTTCATCTACCAGGACGGCGGACGGCGCGGCTTCGCCGGCGTGCTCTTGCGCAAAGACCCGACCTTCCTTGATCGTATCGTCGAGGTCTTCCGTGTGGTCGAGGTGGAATACGGTGGCCGTTGTGTGGAGCAGGGATGACCGACCGGAGAGCAGTTGCGGGCTCCCTCGTTCGCGACCACCGGGGTCGCCGGGGCCGCGTTGCCTCCGTGGCGGCTGACAGCGTCACGCTCGCGTGGCCCTCGCCGCCCTCCCTGCTATCCCGCTTGGAAGAGCTCCCGCGCACGGACGCGCGTATGCGTGCGCTCGAAGCGCTCACTGCCAGCGGCTGGGTGCGCCTCTCCGAGGCGGACTTCTCGCCTTTCCAACACAAGCGCGTGCTCGGCCCGGGACCCAAGAACGTGAAGCGAAAGAAGACCGGA
>Ga0180438_10007136_pt1 | contig 14728 bp, 15 predicted proteins | sample SS_ome_12_FD_132455 | JGI IMG/M metagenome (GOLD analysis project Ga0180438, IMG submission 132455) | Hypersaline lake sediment archaeal communities from the Salton Sea, California, USA - SS_3_D_2 metaG | ecosystem: Environmental > Aquatic > Non-marine Saline and Alkaline > Hypersaline >...
ACACGGACGTTCACAGCAGAAGCCGCGGGAGGCCGGATGCACAGCATCGGACGCCTGAGCCATGCCTCAGAAAACCCCGCGGCGCAGCTGCGTCTTTTTCGGGCACCCGGCCAGACGCGTCTTAGTCCCAAAGGCGGACCTCGCGCCAGGGAAGCGACCCACACATTCTTCGGAAGAGCCAGAAAAGTAGCCTGTCCCCTTTTCTGACTAAAACAGGGACAGTCACCTGTTTTTCACGCGGCACTGCCCCGGGAAGGCGCCACCCTCGTCGCCAAGGCGTGTTCTCGCCAACGGGCAGAGCGGCGTCGTGGCGACGCCGTGCCGCTTCGTGCCGCCCTCTACGAGTTGGGCTCGCCGAATCCGACGATCGCCTGGACCACCCCGTCGATCGTGTGGGGGTCGGCGGACACCGTCGGCGTCAGGCCGTGCGCTTCGAGCGTCTCGGACGTGATCGGCCCGATCGACGCGAGCTTCACGCCCTCCAGCGACACGCCGCTGCCGCCCAGCAGGGTCAGGAGATTGTCCACCGTCGAGGACGACGTGAACGTCACCCAGTCCACCCGCCCGCCACGCAGCGCGTCCAGCGCGTCTTCCGGCAGCGATTCCGGCGGCACGGTGCGGTAGACGGCCAGCTCCTCGGCCTCCGCCCCCGCCTCGCGCAGCACGCCGGGCAGCACGTCGGTGGCGATATCCGCCCGCGCCAGCAGCAGCCGCGCCGCTTCTCCCGGCCGCTTGCGGCTTCGCAGCCCTTCCCCAACCAGCGCCTCGGCAAGCGACCGCGTCGTGAACTTCGGCGGCATCAGATCCGGCTCGACAAAGGCCGCGCGCAGCACGTCGCCCGTCGCGGGCCCCACGGCAGCGACGCGAACGCCCGACAGCGCCCGCCCGTCCATGCCGAGCCGCCGCATCCGCCCGATGAGCGCGTCGGCCCCGTTCGGCGAGGTCAGCACGAGCCAGTCAAACTCCCCCAGCCGCCGCAGGGCCGCGTCGACGTCGGCCCAGTCGTCCGGCGGGAGGATCTCGATCGCCGGCGACTCGATGACGTGGGCGCCCAACTGCCCCAACTCCCGCGTCAGCCGCGACGCCTGCCGACGTGTCCGCGTCACCAGCACGGTCCGCCCGAACAGCGGGAGCTTCTCCAGCCAGGCGATCCGTTCGCGGAGCGCGACGGCCTCGCCGACGATCAGCAGCGTCGGCGGCTTAATGTGGGCCTGCTCGGCGGCGCGGGCGGCCGTGGCGAGCGTCGCGGTGACCGTCCGCTGCTCGGGCAGCGTGGCCTTGTGAACCAGCGCGACGGGCGTCCGGCCGCTCCGGCCGGCGGCGATGAGGCGCTCGGCGATCAGCGGGAGGTTCTTCACGCCCATGTAGAACACCAGCGTGTCCACGCCGGCGAGGGCTTCGTAGTTCAGGCTGCTCGAGCCCTTCGTCGGGTCCTCGTGCCCCGTGACCAGCGTCACGCACGAAGCGGCGCGGCGGTCGGTGACGGGGATGCCCGCATACGCCCCGGCGGCGATGGCGGCCGTCACGCCGGGGACGATGCGGTACTCGCAGCCGGCCTCGGCGAGCGCGTCGGCCTCCTCGCCCCCGCGCCCGAAGACGAACGGATCGCCGCCCTTGAGGCGAACGACCAGGTTGCCCTCCCGCGTCCTGGCCACCAGCAGCTCGTTGATCTGTTCCTGCTTCAGCGCGTGGGCATCGGGGCGCTTGCCGACGAAGATCAACTCCGCGCCGTCGCGGCATTGGGCCAGCAGGGACGGGTTCGCCAGCCGGTCGTACAGCACCACGTCGGCGCGGGCCAGCCAGGCGGACCCGGCGGCGGTCATCAGCCCGGGATCGCCCGGCCCGGCGCCGACGAGCACGGCGAGGCCTCGAGGTCTGTCATGCTCGGCCATGGCGACCATTGTAGCTGCCGTCACGGGAAGCGGGGGGGCAAAAACACGCCTATCCGGAATTCTCGGCGCCCGTTCGGAGCCGCTGACGGCCCCTGGGGCTACAGTGGCCGGTACTTGGCGGGGAGGGCAAAAATGTCGGCCGTTACTTAAGCGCGTCTCCGGCGTGGCCGATCAGGTTTGCAGGCTGGATAAAGCCAAGGAGCACCGCGGATGACAACGTACACGCACGAACCGGTGGACCGCAGGCGGCATCCCCGGACACGTCTTCAGATGACGCTCGGCTGTATTCGGCTGGACCCCGACGGGGGCGACGTGGTAGACTCGCTGCACATGACGGACATATCCCGCAGCGGCCTCGGCGCCGACTGCGAACGCCCGCACTACCGCGGGCAGCGCATCGTACTGTCGCTTCCGCTGCCGATCAGCGCGGGGCGGAAGAACGTCTACGCCACGATCGTGCGCTGCGAGCAACGGGAGGGGGGCTACCGCGTGGGCTTTGAGTTCGACGCCCCGTACGTGGGGGCCGCTTACGCCTATCCGAGCGGCATCGCCGCCGCGTGAACCGCATCGCCCGCGTAAGCTGAGGGCCAACACTGGGAGAGGGCAGGGGGCCGGCAACGGCCCCCTTCTCACGCGCGATCGGGCCCGCCCCCGCGGGCCACAAAGAAGCCCACGCTCAAGGGGACGTGGGCTTCCGCTATCGGGTTGTTCCTCGCGCGCCAACGTCGGCGCCCCTGCCTGCCGCTGCTCGGCTCGGGCGCGCGCGGACGGCGGTGCGCGAAGTCGCCTCGGCGCTACGCGGTCGGGAGCATCAGCCACAGCAGGACGAAACTCAGCAGCCCGACCGTCTCGACGATGCCCGCGGCGATGATGATGAACGCCAGGCCCTTGCCTTCGCTTTCGGACATGCACCGAACGCCCGCCGCGCCGATCAGGCCCTGGAGCCACGCGCTGAACAGCTCGCCGAGCCCGCAGCCCAGCCCGATGCTGAACAACACCCCGGCATGCTGGGCGAGAATGGCGGGATTCTCGACCACCGCGGCCCGCAAGCCCACGAACAAAAGCAGGAAGCCGTAGAACGTCTGCGTCAACGGCATGCCGATGAGGATGACGTATTTGAAGTCGAGGGGCTTGCCGGCCTTGCCTTCCTTGGCCCACGCCCCGGCTGCCGCGCGCCCGGCCGCGCCGATACCCAACGCGCTGCCCACCGCGCCGAGCCCCAGCGGAAGGGCGAATCCAAGCTGTCCGAGAAGTTCCATTCGCTATAGCTCCTTCTGAACGGTTTTGGCAAAAGGTTCGTACGCATAGCCGGCCCATTGGACGCCGGCGTTGTTTGAGAATTCCAGCATGTTCAGCCTCACGCCATGGGCGAGGACGGCGATCATGCACATGGCGATATTCAGGCCGTGCCCGAACAGCACCACGATGCCTCCGGCCGCCCAGGTGGCGGCGGAGGCGACACCGGCCCCGAGGCTGTTAAACGTCTGGCCGATGATCGTGCTGGCCAGCCCCACGCCCATCAGGCGGATGTAGCTGATCGAATCCGAGAAGGCCCCCAAGGCGCTCAACGGGAAGTCGGCCAGGCCCAGGCCGATCATCTTGACGGGATTGCGGCTGGGCGCGGCAAACAGGATGGCCAAGGCGGCCCCGACGCACAGCAGGTAGGGGGTCAGCCAGTGGGGCGGGCGCTGGGCCTGGCTGTCGAAGAAGAGGTACCAGATCACGAAGAAGATGCCCCAGAGGAAGATGGCCCAGCCGATCTTGCCGAGCATCTAGAGGTCGGGGGCGACATCGAGCGCCTGGCGGAGCTGCCCGAGCGACAGGTGGATGCCCGCCATGACGAAGCTGATCTTCATGATCAGGTAGGCCTGCTCCTTGACGTCGCCGCGGATGACCTGGCAGGCCCCCAGCGCCTCGCCGATCCCGCCGAGGGCGCCGCCCGCGTCGATCATCTGCCGCGGCGAGACGCCGAAGTACACGCCCGTCAGGATGCCCCACACGATCGTTGCGATGCCCATGACGATCAGCAGGTGCACGCCCGGCTGGCCCGCCGCGGCGACGGCCTTGCGGTAGATCAGCGCCGGCACGACGACGAACAGCAGGCCGTAGCCGGCGTCGCCGATGAGCATGGCCGCGAAAACCGGCAGCGCGAGCATGAAGAAGCCCGACAGGTCGATCTCCCGATAGCCGGGCACCGTGCCCAGGACATCGAACAGCCCCTTGATCGGACGCGCCCACGCCGGGTAGCGGATCAACGTCGGCGGGGTCTCGTCCTCGCCCGCGTCCATCGTCTGGACGCCCGCGGCGACACCCGCCGCGGCCAGGGCGTCGGCGAGCTGATCGGCCTGCCCGGCCGGGACCCAGCCCTGGACGGCGTAGAGGTCCTCGCCGGCCAGCCCACTGCCTCGGGCGACCATGAACTGCGCCCTCTCCTGAAGTCGCCCGCGCTCGGCGGCCATCTCGTCGGCCAGGTGGGCCAGAGCCCTCAAACGGTTCTGATCGGCCTGGAGGGCGGCGTCGACCTCGCGGGCCTCTTCTCGAAGGCTCGGCCGGTCGCGCTGGGGCAGTCCGATCGGCTCGGCGCCTTCGGGCAGCTCGGCATCATCGCTGCCGACGACGACGGCGACGAGTTGCCGGTGACCGGCGGGCTGGCCGATCGGCTCGACGCAGTCGGCGGCGATCTGCCCGGCCGTGCCTTCCTGCACGGAGAAGAAACGCACCTCGACGCCGGCTTCGCGGAGCTGGCCGAACCGCTCGAGCGTCACGTCGCCCCACATCGCGAGCTGGTCGATCTGGCGGTGGAGAGCCTGGAGGCGGCTGCGGCCTTCGGCGGCGCGGCGTTGTATGCCCATCGCCTCGTCGGCGGCCTGTTGGGCGGTCAGCTCCGGGCGCTCGCCGGTGGGGGGGATCTCGGCGAGCATCTGCGCGGCCCGGCCGAGGCGATCGATGGCGGCGAGCGTCTGCTCGTCGGCGACGGCCTTGGCCGGGTCGATCGGCTTCAGGTGCACCACGCCCATCTCGCGCAGGGCCTCGAGCAGCCGCTGCTGGTCGTCGCGGCGGCTGACGGCGTATGCCTTGAGCATCTTGACGATCATGGCGCCTCGTCTTCCTGCGGGCGATCGCCCTCATCTTCCTGCGGGCGGAGGTCGTCGAACACGTCGGACTTCTCGGCAAGTTTGGTCTTGGCGATCTTGGCCCGCCCCACGGCGGCGGTCATCTCGTCGCCCAGCTTGATGCGGATGACGCGGATGATCTCCCTCGCCTCGGGGATCTTCACCTTCTCGAAGAGGTTCACCCGCTGGACGATCTTCGTCAGCTCGCGGTCGAGCAGGTCGAACTGCTGCCGGAGCACGTCGGCCTCGGCGCGGTGGCGGTTGAGTGTCCGCAGGTCCGCCAGCGCCTGGTCCACCCAGGCCGGCGTGGCAAACAGGCTGTAGGTCGCCTCCGGGAACGCCACGTCCTCGAAGACCGGTATGTTGACGCCCGCGACGTTGATCCGGCCGGTTCGCACGTCCGCCGGCTCGGCAAGCTGCGGAACGTTCACGCCGGCCAGGTCAGCCAGTACCGAGCGGTACGGTTCGAACACCCGCCGGGCCATCTCGACTTTCTGGTCCGCCTCGCGCCGCTGCTTCTGCACCTCGCGCATCGTCAACTGAAGCTGCTGCTGCTTGAGCTTCAGCATCGGCAAGAACCGTTCGAAACGCGCGAGGGCGTCCCGCTGTCGCTTCAGCTCCGGCCGGGTTAATCGTAGCTTCTTAGCCATTCTCAATTGCGGATTGCGGATTGCGGATTGCGGATCTACCAGTACGTGAGCCTGTGAGGCATGCGGTTGGTTCCGCTGGGTGGCGATCGACGGTTTCGTTTCTCACCGGGACCTCCTGCTGCCGCCTCTGGCGGTGTTGATGGAGGCAACAACGATGGCGAGGATCTCGCTGCCTTCGGTCATCAGGTCGGGCAATCGATCCGGCTTCACCAGATCCGCCTCGGTCAGCAACTCCATCCAGTAAAGGCTTTCGTCTGCTTCTTCCTCGACGATGCCGAGTTTCGCGATGAACTCGGCTTGGCTTCGGCCTCGACACGCGGCCCGGTAGTTAGCGCCCACGCTCGTGCCGGACTTCAGCAGTTGGCGTCCGAGGACATCTGCTTCGCGCGCCCGAGGCAGTGACTGCATCACGCGGACTACCCGGAGAGCAAAGCGTTTGGTTCTTTGCTTCATCTCTTCCGGTGTCATGCTGTCTGTTCCCAGTTCGCCGTCAGCATCGAGGCGAAATACCCGTTCACTGCGTCCGAACGTCCCGAAGCCGGCAAATCCGCAATCCGCAATCTGCATTCCGCAATCGTCAAACCGTTGCAACTTCCTCGGCCTGTTCCTGCTCTTCTTCCTCTTTCGCGATCTCTTTCGGCCAGTGGGCCTCGATGATGCTTCGGCGAATACCGGTCTCTGCCGGCTCGAAGCACTCGGCGAGGATGCTCCAGCAGCGGTCGAGGGCGTCGAAGAGGTGGATGTTGACCGAGAGGTCCATGATCTGGTCCTCGAACAGGTCGCCGTAGTTCAGCAGCCGCTGGTCCCACTCGGACATCTCGAAGCCCATGTCGCGCTTCTCCCGGCTCTCGCGGCAGAGGGCGTAGAGCTGGATGCACGCGTTCATGATCGCGCGGTGGTCGTCGCGCGTCTCGTCGTTGACCTGCTGCTTGAGCCGGCTGAGCGAGCCGAACGGCTCGATCCGTCCGTTGCGGAGGTAGAACTGGCCCTCGGTGATGTAGCCGGTGTTGTCGGGCACGGGGTGGGTCACGTCGTCGCCGGGCATGGTCACGCAGGCCAGCAGGGTCTGCGAGCCGGCCTCGTCGAAGTCCACCGCCTTCTCGTACCGCCGCGCGAGCTGCGTGTAGAGGTCGCCCGGGTATCCGCGGTTGGAGGGGATCTGCTCCATGATGATGGCGATCTCCTTCAGCGCGTCGGCGAAGGCCGTCATGTCCGTCAGCAGCACGAGGACGCGCTTGCCCTGGAGGGCGAACTGCTCCCCGACGGCCAGGCACAGGTCGGGCACGAGCAGCGCCTCGACGACGGGGTCGGCGGCGGTGTGGATGAACATGATCGTCCGCCCGAGCACCCCGCCTTCCTCGAAGGTGTTGCGGAACTTGAGGTAGTCGTCGTGCCGCAGCCCCATCCCGCCGAGGAGGATGACGTCCGCGTCGGCCTGGAGGCCCACCCGGGCGAGCAGCTCGTTGTACGGCTCGCCGGCGACGGAGAAGATCGGCAGCTTCTGCGACTCGACCAGCGAGTTGAAGATGTCGATCATCGGGATGCCCGTATGGACCATCTGATCGGGCCGGCGTCGGCGGACGGGGTTGACGGCGGGCGAGCCGATGTCGACCATGTCCGCCTCGACGGGCGGCCGCCCGTCGCGGGGCTCGCCCGAGCCGTTGAACACCCGCCCCAGCAGCCGCTCGGTGAACGGCACCTGCATGGGCCGGCCGAGGAAGCGGATCTTGTCGCCCGTCGAGACCCCTTCCGTGCCGGCGAAGACCTGAAGGCTGACCTGGTCGCCCGCAAGGTGAATCACCTGCGCCAACGACGAGCCCGCCTCGCCGCTGATGACGGCCAACTCGTCATAGCCGACCCCGCCGGCCGTCACCGTCACGACGTTGCCGGCGATCTTCGTGATGTGATCGTAGTACTTTCGCATAGGTACATGTCCTCAGCGAGGCTTCGGAATGCTGAATGTTGAATGGCGAATGACGAATTCTGAAGTTGCATGCGTCTGCACTGGCACGCTCCCATCGCGTCCTTCAGCGGAGGCTTACTCGCCTGCCGTGTGAAAGCTCCTGGCGTAGATGAGGTTCAATTCCTTGGCCTCATGCCACAGCGGCCGGGTCACCGGCGTCTTCGGTACCGTCTTGGCAAACCGCAGAATCTCCTCTGCAAACCGGGCAGAACGCTCCGACAGGTCATATTCGCGTCTGTCTTCCATCCGCCTGACGACGCCCCCGCCCGTTTGCAGGCTTCGAAACTGAGAATTCAGCATTCAACATTCAGCATTCGCCGGCGCGGCGGCCGCCGCGGCGGCGCCGTGTTCGGCGATGAACGCGTCGATCCGCCCGAGGATCTCCTGGAACTCCTTGGAGGTCTTGGCGAGGTCCGGCTCGGCGTCTTCGGCGCCGCGCTGGGCCTCGGGGATCCAGGCGGCGTAGTTCCAGTTGCGGAACATGTCGGTCGCCTCGACGAGCGTGCGGCGGGCCTCGTCTTTCGTGTCGAACTCGAAGGCCAGGTCGACGACCTCGAGGACCTTGTCGAAGACGAACGCCTGCCGCTCGGCGGGCGTGGCGGCGTCGACGTCGTCGAAGGCGTTCTGCTGGAGATAGCAGTTGTCGAAGAAGTCGGCCTTCAGGGCGACGACGAAATCGTCGATGCTCGTGCCCTCCTCGCCGACGACGGTCATCATCTGCCGCACCTCGCTGCCGCGCCGCAGGACCGACCGCATCTTCGCGACCTTCTCCGGCGCGATGAAGCCGGTGTACTTGCTCCAGGAGTCCAGCGGGTCGATCGCCGGGTACCGCCTCGCGTCGGACCGGGCCCGGCTGAGGCCGTGAAACGCGCCGACGACCTTGAGCGTCCCCTGCGTGACCGGCTCCTCGAAGTTCCCCCCGGCCGGGCTGACCGTCCCGCCGATCGTCAGCGAGCCGAGTCGTCCGTCGGGCAGCTCGATCTCGCCCGCCCGCTCGTAGAAACCCGCGATGCGGCTCTCGAGATACGCGGGGAAGGCCTCCTCGCCGGGGATCTCCTCGAGCCGGCCCGACACTTCGCGCATCGCCTGCGCCCAGCGGCTGGTCGAGTCGGCCAGCAGCAGCACGTTCAGGCCCATCTGGCGGTAGTACTCCCCGAGCGTCGCCGCCGTGTAGACCGACGCCTCGCGGGCGGCGACGGGCATGGCCGACGTGTTGCAGATGATGATCGTCCGCTCCATCAGCGCCTTGCCGGTCCGCGGGTCGATCAGCTCGGGAAACTCGCGAATGGTCTCGACGACCTCGCCGGCCCGCTCGCCGCAGGCGGCCACGATCACCACGTCCACCCGGGCGTAGCGCGACGTGATCTGCTGAAGGACGGTCTTGCCGGCCCCGAACGGGCCCGGAATGCAGTACGTCCCGCCGCGGACGATCGGGAACATCGAGTCGATGATCCGCACCTGCGTCGCCAGCGGCTGGGTGGGCATCAGCCGGCGGCGCGAGACGTTCAGCGGCATCTTGACGGGCCAGTCCTGGCTCATCTTCACGGCGCGCTTGCGGCCGGTGTCGTCGACCAGCGCTGCGATCTCGTCTCCGACGGTGTACTCGCCGGCGGCGGCGATGCTCTCCAGCCGCCACTCGCCCGCCAGGTCGAACGGGCTCATGACGTGGTGCGTGAAGATGCCCTCCGGCACGGTGCCCAGCGTGTACCCCGCCCGGACGGTCGAGCCGACCTCGGCGACGGGCGTGAAGGCCCACTTCACGTCGCCGGGCAATCCGTCGAGGTAGTGGCCCGGCTCGAGGAAGAAGCCGACCTCCTCGGCCAGCTGCGGCAGGGGGTTCTGGAGCCCGTCGTAGATCTGCCCCAGCAGCCCCGGCCCCAACGTCACCGAGAGCATCTCCCTGCGGAACTCGACGGGGTCGCCCACACGAAGCCCACGCGTCTCCTCGAACACCTGGAGGTCGGCCAGCCGTCCGCGGATGCGGATCACCTCGCTCAACAGCCTCGCACCGTCGGACCGACAGCAGTAGCCGACCGAGTTCTTCACCACGCGCCCGTCGGTCTCCGCGATCACCATGTTTCCGTAGACAGCGACGATTCTTCCGGTCACGGCTGGTTCCTCTCGTCTTTCCGGGGCGGTCAGCTCTCCGGAGCCGAGGCGGCCGAGGCCTGCTCGGCCCGTTCGATCCGCTTCCATCTGTGCAGCAGCATCAGCTTGGCCGCGTAGACGCCCAGCTCGTCGTCGGCGAAGCTGAACCACCGGTCGTTCTCGCTCAGCCAGCCCCATCGCGCCCGATCGAGCACCCGCAGCGCCGCCAGGGGCGTGGCGGCGGCGGACCATTCGGCGATCACCTGCGTGAACTGCTCGGCCGCCGTTCCGAGCTGCGGCTGGACGAGGTACCGATCGGCGTCCAGCCCGATGTTCTTCGCCCGCGTGGCGGCCAGGGCATTGCGCAGGCCCACCTCGAAGCGAAGCCACACGGCGAGGAAGCGGCAGCGGCGGCCGATGGCGGCGACGTGGGTCACGTAGGCGGCCCAGACGGCATCGACGGTCAGCCGACCGGCCGATTCCGGCGAGTCGTCCTTGACGGCGGCTAGGTAGGGCGGCAGGGGGGCTTCGTCGCGAAGCTGCTCGGCGGTCAGGACGACCGGCTGGCCCTGCTCGATCTCCCCGGCCAGCAGGGCCTCCCGCTGGCGGAGGTCTTCGGCGAGGAAGATCGCCTCGGTCAGCGCGAGCGGCCCGGGCGCCTCGGCCACGTGGGTCAGGAACGCAGCCAGGCCCATCGGCGGATCGCTCCCGAGATCGCCCAGGCCCGGCAGGGAGGTGAGAAGGTAGATATTGCGGCCGGACATGGCGTGCCTATTCCTTCGGCTCGGCCTGCTCGTCAGCGGCCCGCCCGAGCACCTCGCGGAGGCCCGGGCCGACGAGTTCGGCCAGCACCTCGACGACCGACTCGCGGGTGACCTCGACGGTCGATCCGGCGACGGTGTACTCGAATCCGGCGTCGGCAAGCGTGCCCTTCAGGTCGATCGCCGGGCGGACCTTCTCGACGTTCTCCTCGCCGATCTCCTTCAGGGCCCAGGAGATGAGCTTCTCTCTCATTTCGGACGGGACGTTGATCTTCAGGACCTCCCTCTGCTGGAGGTCGGCCTTGACGTACGTCATGACGATCTCGTGCAGGAGCTTGCCCAGAAAGTCGTCGTCCTCGAGCTTCTGGCGGACCCGCTGGCTCAGCAGGGCCCCCAGCGCCCGGCTGAGGGCCTCCTTGAGCTTCAGCATGGCGTCTCGGGCGGCCAGCTCCAGTTCGGTCCGCGCCCGCGCGAGTGTGTCGTCGGCCTCGGCCTTGGCGTCGGCGGCGATCTTGTCGGCCTGCTGCTGCGCTTGACGGAGGAGCTCCTCTGCCTGCTTTTCGGCCTCCCGGCGGAGTTGATCGGCCTGCTGCCGGCCGGCCTCGATCCCCTCGGCCTGGAGTTTCGCTACAAAGCTCTCAATCGTCTCAGCCATGGGTGGCTCCAAGTCTCAGTGGACGCGACAGTAGTAATGCTGACCTGGCGCAGCGGCAGTCGGCCCGGGCCGAATTGCCACATTCCAGGAGCAACAATAGATAGGGCAGAGGCGACGAAAAGGCAAGCGCCTTCCGGACAAGAGAGGGCAAGAACCGGGCAATATGTGGTCTGGCGGGTCCGGCCGGCCGCGGCGCCGCTTCAGACGCAGCCCTTCATCCGCATCGCGTACACCACGTGCTGGGCGATCTGTGCGAGGGTGAACACCGAGCAGTCGTAGACCAGATGGAAGGCGGGCTTGCGGCGGTAGCGGGCGGCGTAGACCCGCTCGAGATAGGCCCGCTCCCGCTCCTTCGCGCGGACCCGCAGGCGGGCCTCGGTCTCCGTCAGCCCCTCGCGGAAGGCCGCCTCCTTCACCCGCCAGTCCAACGGCGCCTCCAGCCGAACCGACAGGCCGTTGGGAAGGTCCGCCGTCGCGCCCGCGCCGCCCTGGCCGATGATGATCGCGTGGCCCTCGACGGCCAGACCCCGGATCAGCGTCGTGATCCGGTTGCGGATCGCGTAGCCCGACGGCGGGCGATCCCGCTTGAACGCGCGGAAGAAGTCGAGAAACGGACGAGGCTTGGCACGACGCTCCCGCTCCAGAAGGTCCGCCGCCGTCTTCGTCTCCGACGCCAGGCGGGCCAGGATCTCCTTGTGGTAGATCTTCCACGTCTGCGACGGGTCCGCCTCGTCGTTGAGCACCTCCATCAGCAGCAGGCCCAGAGAGAACCCGTAGCAGCCGAACTCGCGGGAGATCGTCACGAACGGCCCGGCGTTCTGGATCTCCGCGTCCTGTTCCGTCTGCTGCGGGTGTTCCTGCATGTCCTCTGGCAGGGACACCTTGGCCATCAGCGAACTCCTTACGGCGGCGATCGTCCTGAGGATTCTACTGCACCGCGCAGCCGGAGGCCAGCTTTCCTCGACCGCTTTCTCGCCTCAACGGCGGCGGGCGGTTCCACAAGTGCGTTTTCCGCCAATCGATAGGCACGGCGCGTCCGGCCGCCCCGGGCCGCCCCCGCCGGCTACTTCCGGTTGCCCCGACGTCGGGGCGGGTTGTCGCCCTCGCCGATTCGCCCGAAGATCATCCGCCCGGCCGCCGTCTGGAGCGAGCTGGTCACCGTGATGGTCACCTGCTCGCCGATGTGGTCCCGCCCCTGGTCGACAACGACCATCGTGCCGTCCTCGAGGTAGCCGACGCCCTGCTCGGGCTCCTCGCCCTCGCGGAGGATCTTGACGGCCATCTGCTCGCCCGGCAGGACGACCGGTTTGACGGCGTTGGCCAACTCGTTGATGTTGATCACGTCCACCCCGCGGAGGCCCGCCACCTTGTTCAGGTTGAAGTCGTTCGTGACGATCCGCCCGTCGATCTGCTGCGCGAAGGCCACCAGCTTGTCGTCGACGGCTTCCGCGTCGCCCGGCGGGTGGGCGTCGGCGATTCGGACGGCCAGCCGCCGGCCCTGCTGGAGCCGGTTCAGCACGTCCAGCCCGCGCCGGCCCCGATTGCGCTTGAGCTTGTCCGACGAGTCGGCGATCGCGTGCAGCTCGGCCAGGACGAACCGCGGGACGATCGCCTCCGACTCCAGGATGCCCGTCTCGGCGATGTCGGCGATTCGGCCGTCGATGATCACCGACGTGTCCAGCAGCACCGGACGGGCGCCGCGGGACTCCTTGGCGAACTCCACGTACGGGATGACGAAACGGAAGTCGTCCTTCGTCTGGAGGACGAACGTCACGCACGCGAAGATCGCCGAGGCCCCGAGGATGGCCTTGATCACCTGGACGACCGGATCGCCGGTCCCGGCGACCTCGAAGACGTTGACCACCAGGTCCACCAGGATGCCCAGCCCGTAGGCCAGCACCAGCCCCGCCAACGCGCCGAAGAACACGCCGCTGAGCACATGGAGCTTCTTGCGGCGCCACAGCATGTCCACCAGCACCAGCAGGAACCCCGCGATGACCGGCGCGAGGATGCACCCGGAGACGTAGTAGATGTCTCGCCCGTCCCTCGCCGCGCGGAAACCCAACGAGATCGATATGCCCAGCACGACCAGGAGAAACAGAATCCGAACGAGATGAATGACCATGGCCACACCATTCTGCCGGCGAGCGATGGGACTGATGCGACCGCTGCGATAGGGCGCTCTGGCCGGCGCGAGTTATGGAACGACTGGCTGTTATGATGGCCGGACTATACCGCCCGGCGGCGGAGCAAGCCAGTGTCTTTGCTCCCGCACAGGGGGGCATAGGGGCACCGGCGGCACGTTTGAGTCCGCCGCAGCTCGAAGTGGCCCGACCGCCGAGCGGTGATGAGCTCTCCTGCCAGCCCGGCCGCCCGGCGCTGGGCGGCCTCCAGGTCCTCGGGCGCGACGCTGAACTCGTGCGTCAGGGCCGGCCGGAGGAAGTACAGCGTCGCCCCGGCCGGGCGCTCGCTCACGTGCCGGCCCGCCGCCGCCGCGTACAGCAACAACTGTAGCTCATAGCCCGCCGCGTGCTCGCCCACCGTCTGCTCATCGACGCGGTCGGATTTGTAGTCCACCACCCGCCACGACCCGTCGGCCTCCTCCAGCAGCAGGTCGATCTGCCCGCGAAGCACCGCCTGGCCGCACCGCATCATGAAGTCCAGCTCACGCAGTGCCTGCCTGGCCGCCCTCAGCCGTTCGAACAGCTCGTGCCCCTCGAACCTCGCCAGCATTTCCGCCAATTCCGCTTCGACGCCCGTCAGGTCCACCGACTCGGTCAACTCCATCTCGCCGGCTGCCTGCCGCACCAGTGCCGCCGCCCGCTGCGGCCGCCCCGGATCCAGCAGCTCCATGCACCGGTGGTACAGCGTCCCAAGCGTCGCGGCGTCGAGCGAATGCACGCCGGCCTCCACCGAGGACGCGCCTTCCGAGCCCCCCCCGAGGCCCGCAGACCCGACTCGCCGGGCTTCTTCTGCCGCCGTTGCGTCTTTCCGCGGCGCATCACCGATCCCACGTGTCGGCACCCGCAACTCATGCCGCCACCGATACATCATCGGGCACTGCTCGAAGTCGTTCAGCGCCGTCACCGCGATCTCAACCAGCCCCACGTCCGCCGCAACGGGCCCCACCAGCGGCAGGTCGCCGCGCGCCCGAGGCATCTTGCCCAGCCTCTCACCCAGATCGGCCCCGCTGCCGGCCGCCTCCAGCAGCTTCTGACCCGGCGGATGGCCCCGGCCGCTTGGCTGCGGAGGCGGAGCAACGACCCGCCGCACCGCTGCGACGTGCCCGCTCCCGCCGTAGCCGACCTCCTCCCGCCCGGCCTCCACGGCGGCGGCCACCCCAGCACGTCGTCGATCGCCGCCAAGTGGCTGTCCGACTGTCGCAGCCCGCCCGCCTTCGACCGCCAGTCGGCCCCGACCAGCACCAGCCGGTCCTCGTGCCGCGTCGCCGCGACGTAAAGCCGGCGGACGTCCTCCTTTCGCCCATCGGCATCCTCCAGCCACTTGGCGATCCGGAAGGCCGTCCCCCCGCCGTCCTCATCGTCCTGCGGGCTCTTGAACGTCAGCCCCCAGTCGTCGCGGAACAGCAGCCGCCCCCCCGCGCCC
>Ga0180438_10007137_pt1 | contig 14728 bp, 10 predicted proteins | sample SS_ome_12_FD_132455 | JGI IMG/M metagenome (GOLD analysis project Ga0180438, IMG submission 132455) | Hypersaline lake sediment archaeal communities from the Salton Sea, California, USA - SS_3_D_2 metaG | ecosystem: Environmental > Aquatic > Non-marine Saline and Alkaline > Hypersaline >...
ATGCCGGGCGACCGCTGCCCGAGGTACGGCCCCGAGAGCGCACCAAACGGGGACGAGTCCGCGTCGCCGGTTTCACCCGGTCCGCAGCAGGTGCCGAGGAGTATGGCGGCGGCGACCAGGAGAATGGTGTTTCTCATTGTCTGCCTACCTCCGATATCGACACTCGAAACGGCTCATAGGGGCCCTGTCCGGGACATCGTCCGCTTCATCACCGTATTGTGGAGCTTTCCGGCACCACCTGTCCACATCGGATTGGAAGGGGCTCTCCCTTCATCCGGCGGGCGTCTGCCGCTCCTGCTGCCCTCCTGCTGACGAAACAAGCCAGACGAACCCGAGACAGCGGCAAGCACCGGGAAACGTGGTCGGCGTAATCCTCGGGGACTGGGGAGGCGCGGAACAGGTGTATCCTTGACAGCCGTGCGTCCCATAACGTAAGGTTCCCGCGGCTCCGACTTGTCTGACAGAGACCGCACCGGGTGCAGAGGGCAAAGTCGCCACATGACCGCTCCGCCTGAAACCGATCGAGCCCTGAGCGGGATTCGTGTTCTCGATCTTTCGAGGATCCTGGCCGGACCCTATTGCACGATGATCCTGGGGGACCTGGGTGCGGAAGTGATCAAGGTGGAGCGCCCCGGCACGGGCGACGACACTCGAACCTGGGGACCGCCCTTCGCAGGCGGCGAGAGCGCCTACTACCTCTGCTGCAATCGGAACAAGAAGTCGATCACGGTCGATCTGAAGAACCCGCGCGGTGTGGAGCTCATCAGGGAATTCGCGAAGGTCTCCGACGTCCTGGTTGAGAACTTCACGCCCGGCCTCATGAAGCGCTTTGGGCTGGACTACGAGTCCCTGCGCAGGATCAATCCCCGCCTCGTCTACTGTTCTATTACCGCCTACGGTCAGGATGGCCCCTACCGCGATCGTCCGGGTTACGACATGGTTCTCTCCGCGGTCGGGGGGTTGATGTGGATCACCGGCGAGCGAGGAGGGGAACCGGTCAAAGTCGGCGTGGCCATCACGGATGTCGTCACCGGCGTCTACGCATCCGGTTCCATCATGGCCTCACTGTTCTGGAGGGAACGCTCCGGTCGAGGCCAGTACATCGATGTGAGCCTCCTCGACGCCCAGGTTTCCTGCCTGGCCAACATCGCGAGCAACTACCTGGTGTCCGGTCAAGAAGCCCAACGCTGGGGCACACAGCACGAGTCCATCGTCCCCTACCAGGTCTTCCCAACGAAGGACCGTCCCATCGCCATCGGGGTGGCCAATCAGAGGATCTGGAAGCGCTTCTGCGAATTGGTCGGTAAGGAGGAATGGCTCACCGACCCCCGGTTCGAAACCAACCCGAAGCGCGTGGAGAACCGGGAAGTGTTGATCCCCCTCGTGGCCGAGGTGATGAAGAAAAAAGCGTGCGATGATTGGGTGGCGTCGTTTGTGAAGGCGGCGATTCCCTGCGGGCCGGTCAACACGATGGAGAGCCTCTTCGCCGATCCACAAGTCCTCCACCGCCGCATGCTTGCCGAGATCCCACACCCTACCATCCATTCCCTCCGCCTGGCAGGGATCCCGATCAAGTGCTCCGAGACCCCGGGAGTCATTTCCCTCCCTCCGCCGTTGGTCGGCGAGCATACCGATGAAATCCTCGCGGACGTGCTGGGGTATGGACCGGAGAAGATCGAGGAATTGAGAGAGCGGCGGGTCGTCTGAGGTCGCCCGGCGCGGTGAGGCGGGTTTCTTCGAGAACCCCGACGTCACCCCGGGCGTGGGGCGGATGGTTCTTGACAGTCCCTGGGGGAGAAGTGAGAATGACCGTGTCTTTTGGGTACGTCGAACAGCGGATGCGAGCAAAGGCGGCGAAACGATGAGCATTCCTGGAACGAGCACCAAGGAAGACATCTGGATCAACACCTCCTGCGGGGGCTGCTACGCTCAGTGCGGTGTCCGGGTCCACCGGGTCGACGGGGTGGTGGTCGACATCGAGGGCAACCCCGAGTCCCCTGCCGGAAGCGGGAGGATCTGTGCCAAGGGTACGGCCCAGCTTATGACGCTGTACGATCGATATCGCATCAACTATCCGGTCAAGAGGACGAACCCCGAGAAGGGCGTGGGAGTGGACCCCAAGTGGGAGCGCATTTCCTGGGAGGAGGCCTTCGATACCATCGTGTCGAAGTTCAAGAATATGAAGGATCCCAGGGGGACCTACTTCCAGGCCACTACGGTCCAGACCAGTGAGATCCGGTTCGCCGTCATTGCCTTCATGAAGGCCTGGGGCTTCCGGAACTACTGGGTCTCCGGCGGCGGTCTGTGGTGCGGCAACGGCGCTCATTTCATGAACGGGATCATGCACGCCGCATGGTCCATCATCCCCGACTGGACGTACAACAATTACACGATCTACTTCGGTTGTTCGAAGGGTCACGGCGCGGGTCACGCTGCGCTACAGACCGCACAGTGGGTCGCGGATGCGCGAGCCAGGGGAATGAAGGCGGTGGTGTTCGATCCGTTCCTCTCCACACAGGCGTCCAAGGCGCATGAATGGGTTCCGATTCGCGTGGGCACGGACGGCGCGGTGGCCTTGGGGATGATCAACGTTATCCTGAACGAGCTTGGAGTCCGGGACGATGAATACCTCAAGTTGAAGACCAACGCCCCGTACCTGATCGGTCCGGACCGGCATTACGTGCGCGATCCCGGCACCCACAAACCGCTCGTCTGGGACCCCCAGGATGGCAGGGCCAAGACCTTCGACGACGAGTCCATCCTCGACTATGCCCTCGAGGGCCGCTTTGAGGTCAACGGCACGCCCTGTCACCCGGCCTTCCATCTGTTCAGGGAGCACGTCAAGGAGAACTACCCGCTGGACAAAGTGGAGAGAATCACCAGCGTGCCGCAGACGACAATCCGGCGGGTGGCGAAGGAGTTCGCAGAAGCGGCCCAGATCGGAAGCACGGTCACCATCGACGGGCGGAGGCTGCCGCTGCGGCCGGCGGCCGCCATTTTCTTCCGGGGCAGCCAGGGACACGTGAATTCCGGCTGGAACTGTCTGGAAATCGACCTCCTCAACCACATCGTAGGGGCGGCGGACGTCCCCGGCGGCGCCATGGGCCATGGGCCCCCGGTGTCCCACGGCCACCCCGACACCGGAAAGCCGGAGACGATTCCCTATCCGTGCCCGGACGGCCTGATGGTCGTCAAAGGGTGGGTCTATGACCACAAGCCCTATCCGCTGAGAGAACCCAAGGCTCCTACGAGACTTGACCTCCAGGACATGTTCCCCTGCTCAGTGTACAACGCTTTCACCATTTGCAGCCCCGAGTGGGAAAGATACCTCGAGGACTTCAGGATCCCTTACCGGCCGGAGATCATGATCAACTTCGGATCCAACTCCGTGATGACCATGGCCAATGCCCATGACGTCACGGAGAATTTCCTGAAGAAATTCGATTTCACTCTCTCGTTCAACATCTACCACAACGAGTTTACGGAGGCGGTGGCCGACATTGTCCTGCCCGACACCTGCTTCCTGGAGAGATACACACCCTGCGTAACCTTCCCCTCGACGTTCTGCCATCCGACGGGGATGGACCACTGGGTCTGGCAGATTCGACAACCCGTGGTGGAACCTCTCTATGAGCGGCGGGATTTCAACGAAATCATGTTGGAGATGGCAAAGCGGTTGGGTATCGCGGACAAGTACTACGATGCGATCAACAGTACAATTCCCATCCGCTACGGCGGCGAGATGGACCCTCAATACATGCTCGACCCCAACGGGGACTACAGCTGGCAGGATATCTGCGATCGGGTGCTCAAGGATCGCTTGGGACCGAACAAGGGCCTGGAAGGGCTGAAGAACACCGGGCTCGAGAAGTGGCCGACCAAAGTGGAGGAGATGTACTGGCGGTGGTTCGTGCCGGTGCGCGTCCCGATCTACTTCGAGTACTTCATCGAGTCGGGCGAGAAGGCCAAGGCGCTCTGCGCGTCCTTCGGGCACGAGGACATCATGGACTGGCGGTTCTACACACCCCTGGCCGAGTGGTTCCCGTGTCCTTCACACGAGGAGACGAATCCGGATTTCGACCTCTGGGCGTTCAGCTGGAGGCCCTCCTTCCACACGCAGTCCTCGACTCAGAACAACCCCTGGCTCGACGAGATATCGGTCAACGATCCATTCGTCTACCTGATCCAGATCAACGCCGAGACCGGCAGGAAGAAGGGCTTGAAGGACCGCGACATCGTCTACGTTGAGAACAAGCTGGGGCGGAAGATCAAGGGACCCGTCAAGCTCGTCGAGGGCATGCACCCCGAGCAGCTGGGAATTGCCGGCTGCCACGGTCACTGGGCCCGGGGAATCCCGATCGCGAGAGGCAAGGGCCAGTTCTTCGACGATCTCGTGATCACGGACAAGGAACACACCGATTCTCTCACACAGGGTTCGGATGCCTGTGTCAAAGTGAAGATCTACAAGGCTACGGGGAGGTAGTCCAAGTGCCACGTTATGGGTTTGTCATCGATCTCAAGAGATGCTACGGGTGTTATACGTGCCAGGTCGTATGTAAGGCCTCGAACCACACTCCCAAAGGCATCGACTGGGCCAGGTGCGTGCCCGCCGAAGCAGGCCAGTTCCCCGCCGCGCTGAGGCAGATGATCCCGTTGGTCTGCATGCAATGTGCCGAACCGGCGTGCATGGAAGTTTGTCCGACCGGCGCGACCCTGCAGGACGAGAACGGCATCGTCACTGTGGACAAGGAACTGTGCATGGGGTGCAAATACTGCATCATGGCCTGCCCCTACGGCGCGCGGCAAACCGTGGAGAAGTGGACCACCTATTTCCCGGACGCCGAGGGGGATCTTGATCCGTACGAGGCTCATGCAAAGAACGCGTGGGAGCAGAAGAGCGGCTACGGGATGGCCACCAAGTGTGACTACTGCATGGACCGGGTGAGCGAAGGACGCCAGCCCGCCTGTGTAGAGGCCTGCCCTGCCAAGGCACGGTACTTCGGAGATCTTGAGGATCCGGAGAGCGAGGTTTCAATCCTGATCAGACGCGAGCGCGGTTTTCAGCTGAACCCGGAGTTCGGCACGGATCCGTCCTGTTACTACTTGCCACCGAGGTAGAGACTCATGGAGCTGAAAGCACAGTCCAAATGGAGCTGGCTGGTCTCGGCGTATCTCTTTCTCGCCGGACTCGGTGCCGGCGCCTACGCGATCGGCGTCGTGGCCGGTTTTTCCGGTGGGGAATGGGCCGGCGTTTCCAAGATCGGGATTTCCCTGGGGTTCCCCTGCGTTCTCGTCGGATGCATGTTCCTCATCGGCGATCTGGGGACCCCGAGCAACTTCTGGCGGGCATGGAGGCGGCCCAATACCTCGTGGATCGCCCGGGGCACCATCATCATCTCGATCTTCATGGTTCTGGGAGTCGTCCACGCTGCCTTCTGGGTCTGGCCGTTTCATTCCCTCGAAGACGCCCACGGTGCACGGAACCTCGTCGGCGTCCTGGGCATCATCTTCGCGTTCGGCACCATGATCTACACCGGCATCCTCCTGGGCGCCGCGCGGCCCATCGCTTTCTGGAGCACGGCGATGCTGCCGCTGCTGTTCCTCATCTCCGCTCTGTCGACGGGAGCCATGGCTGTTGTCCTGACTTCATCGTTGACGGGAACGACCCATGGGGGTCCCATCGCCCGACTTGCGTGGTTCGATTCACTGCTGATCATCCTGGAGATTCTGGTCCTTTTCTTCTACCTGCAGGCGACTCACCGTGTTCCCGAGTCGCGGGCTTCCGCGAAGCTGGTGCTCACCGGATCCGTCGCTCCGCTTTTCTGGGCCGGGGTGGTGTTGGTCGGGCTTCTGATTCCCCTGGTTCTCGAAATTCTTCCCGTCGGCGCGGCAACTGGGGCTCTCGCGCTGCCGGCATCGGTCTGCGGCATCACGGGAGGTTTGTTCTTGAGACAGGTCGTGGTTTCCGGAGGCATCCACGCACCGCTGAGGGCGGGCCGGTTCGAGATCGGGTTGCCGGCCTAGGAACGGGACCGACTTCCGGGCACAGTCGTCCGGCCGAGCGGGGTTCGGCAGTCTCCGATGTGAAGTGCGGGGAAATGATCCTCGCTCGAACGTGACTCCCCGCCCCATTCTTGATCCTGTCGGCCGGCGCGCTTCTGGGTCGTTCCTGCAAGCCCAGCTCTCGACCCGCGCCTGCCGCGTGGGTCCGGGCCCGGCCAATCCCTGTTGACACGGGACATTGCGGGTGGTATGGGTTCAAGATTGGCGTCTCAGGGCGGCATGCGCCGGGGCCGAGCCGGAACCTGCATCACGAACGAGTCATCCGCTCGGCCTTGTCTCACCGCCACGGGTCTCCGTCGGAGACTGAGATTCGAGAGGAGGGTGTTCCCGAAGTCCTTTCGGACGGTTCCACTTCGCAAGGAGAAACGTGAATGTTGGATCAGTTTCGGGATTGGGAGAGAAACCGTCACGAGTATGCGAAGGCCTGGAAAGAACGCACCGGCGGGAAGGTCATGGGGTACTTCTGCACCTATGCCCCCGAGGAAATTCTCTACGCCGCCGGTGTACTCCCCGTCCGCATCCTGGGAAGTCATGAGCCTCAGGATGTCACCGAGCCCCACATCTTCGGCATGTTCTGCCCCTTCTGCCGTGATTGCCTCGCCCAAGGACTCAAAGGGCGCTACGACTACCTCGATGGAATCATGATTTCCCAATCCTGCCTGCACATCCGCCAGGCTTTCACTTCGTGGCAGAAACATGTCCCTGTGGATTTCGATTACTACTTGTGCATGCCGAACCGCGTCCAGAGCCCCCGCGCCCTACCCTACCTGGCCGGGGAGCTGGCCGAATTCAAGACGGCGGTGGAGAAGTGGACCGGGAAGACCATCTCCGACACAGACCTCGACAGGGCCATCGAGATCTACAACGAGAATCGCCGGCTGATGCGGGCCGTCTACGAACTACGCAAGGACGATCACCCACATCTTACGGGCGAAGAAACCATGGAGATGGTGATCGCCAGCCAGATGACCGACAAGGCGGAACACAGCCAGCAGATCAAGAAGATACTCGGGCAACTTGCGAGTCGAGACGGCCGCGACCCGGGCACACGGTTGATGATCCTCGGGAGTGAGGATGACGACATCGAGTTCATGAAAATGGTGGAATCGTGTGGGGCCACTTTTGTGGTGGATGATCATTGCACCGGATCACGGTACTTCTGGAACGAGGTGGAACCGCGCGACAACCGCCTGGAAGCCATCGCGGCCCGGTATGTTCACCGCGTCCCCTGCCCTTCGAAGGACTGGGAGGATCGCACGAGGATCGACCACATCCTCGGGCTTGCCCGGGATTGGAATGTTGCCGGGGCCATCGTCATCCAGCAGAAGTTCTGCGATCCGCATGAGCTGGACATTCCGGCGATACGGAAGGCCCTCGACCAAAACGGGATCAAGACGCTTTTCCTCGAGTTCGATGTCACCGTGCCCATCGGACAGTTCAAGGTGAGAGTCGAGGCGTTCCTCGAGATGATCGGGGATGACGACCTGTTCGATTGATCGGGAGACCCAGGATGGCCACAAAGCAGAAGTACGAGACTCAACCGCTCAAGTGCTGGGGCAAGGCAAAGGAGATCAGGGAGACCTTCTACCGGGACTATGCACGAGCACACGAAAGGGGAGGACTTCGCTGGGCAGGCGGCGCCTGGACTTTCGGGGCGATTCCCTGCGGCCTCGGCGATGACGTCTGGAGCATCACCAGCGAACCCTACGCCGCCTCCATCGCCGCCAACAAGGAATTCTCCATGCGGTGCCTGGAGGCAACAGAGCGGGCGGGTTACGCTCGCGACCTTTGCTCCTACATGCGAAACTACTGGGGATCCGTCATCCTGAACGAGTATCTCTGGGGTGGCCCGTTCCCAAGACCCGACTTCATCTGGCAGGACCACATTTGCTGCAGCCATGCCAAGTGGTATCAGGTGGTGTGTGACCTCGAGCCCGGCATTCCTCAGTTCTGCATTGACGTGGCGGTGGGACCCTACAACGAAATCACCGAGAACCGGGTGGACTACATTGTGGGTCAGATGCACGACGGCATCGCATGGTTGGAAGGAGTGACCGGACGGACCTACGACGACGAGAAACTGATTCAAGCCGTTTATAACGAATGCCGGTCTACGGCGCTCTGGGCGGAGGTCTGTACGCTGAACAAGGCAATCCCGGCTCCTCTCGAAGAGAAGACGATGTACTCTCTCTACGTCCTCGGCACGCTGATGAAACACAGCAAGGTCGTGGCCGACTTCTACAAGGAGCTCAGAGACGAGGTCAGAGAGCGGGTGGCCAACCAGATCGCGGCCATCCCCAACGAACAGTGCCGCCTGATGTCCGATACTCAGCCGCCGTGGGGCTTTTTGAGTCTGTTTCGGTACCTCCAAGAGTTCGGCGCGGTTTCAATCGGCAGCCTGTACACCTTCGGCCTCATCGGGATGTGGGAAGTCAAACCGGACGGCACATGGGGCCCGCGGACGACCCCCCAGGAGCAGGGGGTGGACATCAAGAACCGCGACCAGGCCCTCCGAATCCTGGCCGATTGGAACTTGAGCAAGCCCGAATGGCAGCATTTCTACTCCCCGCACCTCAAGACCGACATGATGGTGCGCATCGCGAAGGAGTGGTCCCTGGACGGCGTGATGCTGCATTACAACCGCGGTTGTGAAGGATTGACCGTGGGTATTGCCGAGAATCGCCTGGGTCTGATTGAGGCCGGGTTCCCCGTCATGACCTTCGAGGGCAATATGGGAGATGAGCGCGAGTTCGATCTTCACAAGACCATGACACGTGTTGACGCCTTCATGGAGACCCTGGGAGTCAAGAAGTGATCGGCGAAGTTGAACTGGCCAGAGGGCTTGATCGAATCGGGAGTTGCTTATGATCACCGTCGGCATCGATATGGGATCCAAGACGATCAAGGTAGTGGTCCTTCGGGACGGGGAGATCATCGGTCGGGGTATCGAGTTGGCCGGATTCGAGAGCCGCGCGGCGGCCGAGAAGGCATTCGACACGGCGCTCCAATCTGCCGGGATTTCCAAGGCCGACATCGACGGGATCGTCGCCACGGGCGCCGGGCGAAAGAACGCCCCGCACACCGACCGCGACATCACCGAGGTAGGCGGCGACGCCAAGGGCGTCGTTAATCTCTATCCCAATGCTCGAACCGTGATCGACGTGGGCGCGGAAGAAGGCCGAGCGATTCGCTGCAACGAAGAGGGGAAGGTTCTGGACTTCGCCCTTAACGAGAAATGCGCCGCGGGAGCCGGAGCTTTCACCGAGGCGATGAGCCGCGCGCTGGAGGTGAGTGTCGAAGAGCTGGGGCAGATGTCGCTGAGGTCGGAGAATCCGACTCCGATGAATGCGCAATGCGCAGTATTCGCCGAGTCGGAAGTGGTGTCTCTGCTCCACAACAAGACCCCGAAGGAAGATATTTCGAGGGCCGTACACGACGCGATCGCCAGCCGCATAGTTTCTTTGGCCCGCAAGGTCGGGTTCGAGCCCGACGTGGTGTTTATCGGCGGAGTCGCTCACAACGCGGGGTTCGTCGATTCCCTGGAGAGAGCTCTGGAGTGCAAGGTAACGATCCCGGAGAACCCGGAATACATCGGCGCCTACGGTGCCGCGCTGGCCGCGGCAGAGAGCTGACGGCGGCGGTCGGCCGTCACGGTTTCGGGAGCAGCCTGCGTTGTTGGTTTTCCCTGGGAGCGCAACGCGAGGAGAGGACTTGAGGGATGGCAGAGTACTGGCGCTGGAAGGAATACCGCTGGCACGACGAGAACAAGAACTGGCATGACGCGACCCTCATCACCGCCGGGGTGGACGTGGGTTCGGTGTCCTCCCAGGCCGTGATTGTGACAGACGGAGAGCTGTACGCCTTCTCGAACCAACGGACAGGATCGGACAGCCCCGAGAGCGCGCGTAAAGCCATGGATTGGGCTCTCGAGGGAACGGGCATGCGCCTGGACAACATCGGGTTTACCGTCGGAACGGGCTACGGGCGCGTGAACGTGCCCTTCTCCGACAAGGCGATCACGGAGATCGCCTGCCACGCTCGGGGGGCGAACTACATGTACGGCCCCACCGTCCGGACGGTTCTCGACATGGGTGGCCAGGACTGCAAGGTCATCCGCTGCGATGAGAGGGGAAAGGTCACCGCCTTCGCCATGAACGACAAATGCGCGGCCGGTACGGGACGGGGCATGGAGGTCTTTGCCGATCTCCTGGCCATTCCGATCGAAGAGGTAGGCGAGCTCTCCTTCCAGGTCGAGGAAGAGCCCCCGCCCGTCTCGAGCACGTGCGTCGTATTCGCCAAGTCCGAGGCGACGGGCCTGCTGCGAGAGGGGTGGCCCAAGAGCAAGGTCATCGCCGCGTACTGTTCCGCCATGGCCCATCGCGTGGTCACGCTCCTGGAACAAGTCGGGATCGAGGAGAAATTCGCCATTACCGGCGGAATCGGAAAGAACATTGGGGTCGTGCGGCGCCTCGAGGGCGAGATCGGAATCAAGGCGCTGCCGGCCAAGTTCGATACCCAGATCGCCGGGGCCCTGGGCGGCGCGCTGTTCGCGCAGAACCTGCTGAAGAAGAAGCTCGCCGTTACCTGAGCGAGTCCCCCAAGGCCGAGGAGTTTCCGGTGAAAGCGCACTATGGGTACAAGGACGGCTCCGGGGATTACTTCATCACCATCGACACGGACCTCTGCATCGACTGCGCGAATCGGGCGTGCGTCGCAGCCTGCCCCGAGGGGGTCCTGGAGATCATCTGCGACGACTACGACGACGAAGTGGCCGCGGTCGTCGAAGACCACCGCAAGAAGATCAAATACTCTTGCGCGCCGTGCAAGCCCGATCGAGATCGACCCCCTCTCCCATGTACTGCCGCCTGTACGCGCGGGGCGATTGTGCATTCATGGTGAAGAGCCTTCCGCAGATTACGCAGATGAAGAATCCCGATGATCACACTCAAGATTGACGACACGGAAGTTCAAGTCCCCGAAGGTTCGACGATTCTTGCGGCCGCCGACGCGGCGGGAATCTACATCCCTCGCCTATGCTCGCACCCCGATCTACCGGCCGTGAATCCCGAGACCCTCGGAACATGGGACGAGGTTTATTGGGGCACCCAATCGAAGCGTCCCGCCGAAGACACATCCAAGAACGGCGTCTACGAAGGCTGCCTACTCTGCTTGGTGGAAATCGGCGGACGGGCCGACCCGGTTCGAGCATGCGTCACGTTGGTCGAAGAAGGCATGCGGGTGACGACATCCACGGCCGAGATCGACTCCCAACGCCGGGTAAGGCTCAAGAAGATCTTCTCCACTCACCCCCACGCCTGTGTCCAGTGTGCTCAGCGAGCGGGTTGTGCTCTGGAACCCTGCTCGACCAACGTGGCCAAAGAGGAGCGCTGTTGCCCCGTATTCCACGTCTGCGAGCTGAGAAGAGTCGCTGAGTTTGTCCGCATCCCCGACGACACATCCCGCTACCGTCCCGCCAACTTCCCCATCGTCGAGGATGAACCTCTCTTCCTTCGAGACTACAACCTCTGTATCGGCTGCCTGCGCTGCGTTCGAATGTGCCGGGAGGTGAGAAGGGCCGACGCGCTGGGGTTCATATCGGGCGAGGACGGAGAACCCGTGGTCGGGACAAAGGCTCCTACCCTGAGAGAGTCGGGATGCCAATTCTGTCTGAGCTGCGTTGAGGTCTGTCCCACCGGTTCCCTCCGCCTCAAGTTCGAGGATCCCCGGATGGACGGCCACAGGGTCACGCCCTGTGTTGCCGCCTGTCCGGCCGGGATGGATATTCCTCGCTACCTGCGCGAGATCCGGCGCGGCGAATTTGCCCGGGCCGAAGCGGTGATTCGAGAGACGGCTCCTCTCCCTCGAGTCCTGGGACAGGTCTGTTTCCACCCCTGCGAGGAACGCTGCCTGAGAAGAGACCTGTCTGATCCCATCTCCATCTGCTCGTTGAAGCGCGCCGCCCTGGACCACGCTGACCCGGCCGTCTGGAAACCTCGGGCCAAACCGCGTCCGGAAACCGGGAAGCGTGTGGCCATCATCGGGGCCGGACCTGCAGGTCTCGCCGCGGCCTGGTATCTCCGGCTGAAGGGGCACGAAGTGGTCGTTTTCGATTCCGGGCCCGCCCCCGGCGGATGGTTGCGAAGCGGCATTCCCCGGTATCGGCTTTCCGCCGAAGCCGTGGACGCGGACGTTGACGACATCACTCAGCTGGGCATCATCGTTCGGAATAATATCGAGGTTGGGAAGGATGTCCTTTTCCAAGAGATTCGGGATGCTCATGACGCCGTCTTTATCGCCGTCGGCGCCCGTGATCCAAAGGCCCTCCCGTGCCGAGGCGTCGACTTGCCAGGAGCCGAGAACGGCCTTGACGTGCTGAGGGATCTTGCCGAAGGAAATGGCCGGGGAGAGAAATCCTTTTCCGGAGAGACGGTCGTCGTCATCGGCGGGGGAAATGTGGCCATCGACGTGGCGCGGACTGCTCTGCGGATGAAGGCCGCGGAGGTTCATCTCTATTGCCTTGAGCAGCGCGCGGACATGCCGGCCCATGAATGGGAGATTCGGGAGGCGGAGCAAGAGGGAGTGATGATGCATCCCGGATGGGGACCCCTGCTCTTGTCGGGTGAGGGGAAAGTCGAGCGGGTGGATTTCCAGAAATGCTCGTCGGTGTTCGATGATGAGAACCGGTTTGCCCCACGGTTCGACGAGTGTGAAACCACGTCCCGGAAGGCCGACCGCGTGCTGATCGCGATCGGCCAGGCACCGGATCTCGGATTTCTGGATCAGGTCGAAGGGATCAAACGGACAGGAACCGGCGCCCTCGCGGTGGACATGAGTTCGATGGAAACTCCGCTCAGAAACGTCTTCGCAGGCGGAGAGGTCGTTTCCGGTCCGGCGTCGGTGATCGATGCGATCGCCGAGGGTCGTCGGGCTGCCGCCGCGATCGACCGCTGCCTCGGGGGGGATGGGGATATCCACTTCCCGCTGCTTGATGATACGGCGCCGGACCGGGAGCTGAGTCAGGTCGACGGATTCGTCGATCTAAAGGGGGTCGCTCCCGGGAAGCTGCTCCCCGAGGAGGCGGCCAATTGCTTTCTTGTCGTGGAAACCGGGTACAGCCGTGACGAAGCGATGAGCGAGGCCGAGCGCTGTCTGCGCTGTGACCTGAGACTTCTCCTCCGCCCACCCACTCTTCCCCCCGAACCTTGGCTCGAGTTCACAGCGGAAGACATCGCCGGGGTCCCCGAATCGGAGGGTGTGTACCAGCTTCTTGATGAGAACAAAACCGCGTACGCCATCAAGGGGGTACGGAATCTCAGGATTGCACTGTCGGAACTGCTAGAGACCTCCACGAAGGCCAGGTTCTTCCTCTTCGATGAAGACCCCATGTTCTCCAAGCGAGAGAGCGAGCTCATTCAGGAATACCTGCAGCAGCATGGCTCCATGCCCCCAGGTGAGGGTGACGACGACCTGGATGACCTGTTCTAGCGCGGTTCCTCATCCGCAGGTTGCGCGGGTTGGAGCCAAGAACACCTCCACCACAGAACGCGCAGAGAACACCGAGGGGAGTGTTAACACCCTCTCGTCTCTTCCCCTGTGTCCTTTGTATGTTGTGTTGGGTTCCCGCCCCTCAGCTTTCAGCTATCGGCTCTCGCTAACGGCCAGCCGCTTGTCGAGCAGGGTAACCGCAAAGAAGGAAAGGATACTCGCCGGCAGGACCAGATAGATCGGGTGACGCAGGCCCGCGCGCCAGGGCTCCGGCAAAAAGAACCACGCGCCCAGGGTGATCATGCTCGCGGCGAGCGTCCAGACGGCACTGCCCTTGCGGCACAGCCCCGGACGGAACAACGTCATGAGCGTGACCAGCGCATAGGCCGTGTTGAGAGTCAGCCCCGTGAGGAGAGCCGCCAGGATGTCCTTCGCCACGAAGACGGCCATGAGGAACGTGATCACGCTCAGTGCGAGCACGGCGCCTCTGGAGACCCAGAACTCACCGTTCTCTTGGAGGTCGGGAGCGATGAAACGCTTAACGACATCTCCAACTACGAGGGTCGCGCTCCCAAGGAGGAGACCACAGGCGGTGGAGACGTCCGCCGCCCACAGTCCCGCAAGGATGAGTCCGGCAAGAAGAGGATGGAGACCGAGGACGGTACGTGGGAGAGCTTCGGCCGTATTCTGAAGACCCGGATGAAGCACGACGGCAGCGATGCCGATGAGGGCGCTGATGAACCCCACGGGAAGGATGAACACCCCCCCCAGAAGAAAACCTCCTCTGGCGGCCTTCGGATCCTTGGCGGCGAAGCTGATCTGAACCACGGCTTGGGTCCCGAGGGCCGTCGGAATCATGATCAGGAACCAGGCCAGGACCAAGGGAACACCCAGACCTCCCAAGTCGAAACCCGGATGAGGCGGGGTCAGCTGCTGCAAGTGCGTGCCCAGACCTTCCAAGCCACCAACCTGAGCCAGGGCGCCCCTGAGGCTCAGGATGGCGCCGAGACAAACGCCAACATAAATCAGGCTCACGTTGATGATGTTCGTCAGCCCAGCGGCCCACAACCCGCCGATGAGCGTGATCCCCACGAACACCACGGCGGTCACGAGCATCCCCTGCTGGAACGTGAGAAGACCGGGAAGCAATGAAGACAGGATGGCACCGCCCGCCACGTAC
>Ga0180438_10007138_pt1 | contig 14725 bp, 9 predicted proteins | sample SS_ome_12_FD_132455 | JGI IMG/M metagenome (GOLD analysis project Ga0180438, IMG submission 132455) | Hypersaline lake sediment archaeal communities from the Salton Sea, California, USA - SS_3_D_2 metaG | ecosystem: Environmental > Aquatic > Non-marine Saline and Alkaline > Hypersaline >...
AATCTGGGCAGCACCATCAATACCAAGGGTTATGAAAACTGGCCATTTATTGCCCCGGATGAAAGTTATCTTCTGTTTGAGTCTGACGAAGGAAGCATATGTATAAGTTTTCGAAGAAAAGACAGGACCTGGAGTGCACCGCTCAGTATGGCCAAGGAATTAGGAACATTCCGGAGTCAGGACCGGTTTCCAAAGCTCTCCTTTGATGGCAGGTATTTATTTTTTGTCAGCAGCCGTCGTATTGGAAAACGATTTTTTGAACAGAGACTCAGTCTTCCTGAAATAAAAAAACAGGCCAATACTATTGGCAATGGTTTTGGAGATATCTACTGGGTGGATGCGAAAATCATTGAGGATCTTAAGCCAAAAGAATTGAAATAGAATGAGGCAATATTAAGTCTACAAATAGAATAATATGGACCGTTGCTTCGATCGTCCTGTTTTCCATTCGGAGGCCAGAGCGATGTATCTAGCTCAACGAACAAGAATCAGCGAATGAATAGATTCTTCATCGTCCATTAACAGAAAGCCATCCCGGATTCTCTCAATAATATTAGCCGTGCGTTCTCTTCCTCATTCTGTCCACCATGAACTCTTGACTACAGGCGAGGAGATGAACAAGTTTTCGTGCGAACCTCTGTGCCGCTTGGAGGGAAATCTTATTCGTACCTCAAGGATTGAACCGGATTGGCCAGGGCCGCCTTCACAGTTTGAAAGACAACCGAGATTAAGGCTACAGCCAGGGTAATCAATCCTGCCAAGATGAACGGCAAGAAACCGAAGGATGTCCTGAAGGCAAAGGCCTGAAGCCACTTGTTCACCGCAAAATAGGCCGCCGGCCAGGCGAAAATATTGGCCACGAACACCCACCGCGCGTAGTTGCGGGTAAACAGAATGACAATGCCCGGAACGCTGGAACCCAAGACCTTACGAATCCCGATCTCCTTGGTCCGCTGTTCGGTGCTGTATGCTGCCAGGCCAAAGATGCCGAGACAGGCCACCAAAACAGTCAACTGACAGAAGGAAACAAGAAGTGATGCCAGACGTCTTTCCTCATCGTAAGCCCTGAGATGCAGATCATCGACATACGCATAATCAAAGATCTGCTCGGGAAAAAGCCCGTACACGACCTCTCGAATCCGTGATATGACTTGCTGAGTCCTTTCCGCAGGGAGCCGGACGACGAGCTCGCCGGCCGTCTCATCAGCGTGGAACAAAACAGTGGGATAAATCCGGGAATGGATCGAATTTGTGTTCCAGTCCTGATGAATACCGATGATGCGAAAAGCATTATTTCCCCGATACAGGAATTTCCCGATCGGATCCTCAAGACCAAAGCTCCGGGCAGCGGTCTCGTTTATCAGAACGGCTTCATTGTCAGCGGCCCGTCCCTTTTCGAAATTCCGGCCAGCGACCAGTTTCAATTCCATGGCTGGGATGAAATCCGCATCCACTTCCAGGGACTGGACGATCGTGCCTTTTTCCTCTGCTTTCCCTTCGATGCGGACAGTCGAGATATTGCGATTCTGGGCCGAGGGAAAGTTATCCACCAGAGCGGCTGACAGGGCTCCGGTTCGGCTCATGATCTGGCTCTTGACCAGGCTGGCGTTCTTGAGACGAGAGGCATTCCTGTTGCTCAGGACAATGAGATTGTCCTTATTGTATCCGAGGTCTTTTGTTTCAGAATACCGCACTTGTTTGAGAACGACCAGAGTGCTGACTATTAGGGCTCCGGCAATAAAAAACTGCACACCCACCAGAACCCTCCGCAGCCCGTACCTGGAGGGCCCCCTGGGAACGCCGTAACGGAAAACGACCGCAGCCGGGAACCGTGAGAGAAAAAAGGCCGGATAGGACCCGGCAAGGAAACCGACAATGAGTATCAAAGCGGCGACGGCAGGAAGAACCCAGGGAGTTGTCAGGACTCCCAGGTTCAGGGTTTTCCCGAGATAGACGTCTAAACGGGGTTTAAACAAAGAGAAAAGGGCGAGCCCCAATCCCATGGCAATTGCAGTGATGAGAACTGATTCCGTCAGGAATTGCTTAATCAAGTGAGAACGCAGAGCTCCACAGGTCTTGCGAATACCCACCTCTTTCAACCTGCCCGCAATCTTCGCCGTCGACAGATTGATAAAATTGATGGCAGCAATAATCAGGATGAGCAGGGCAACGGCTGAAAAAATATACAAGCGAGTGATACTGCCGGTATTATCCAGGTCATTGTTCATGCCATAGGCGGCATTTTCGATGTAAATCCTGCCCAGAGGCTGGAGGTAATAGGAAGCATCTTTTTCTTCCTCATCAAGATGGGTCCGGGCCACAGCCGTTATTTTCTCATCGACTGTTGCCGGGTCTGCTCCCATTCGAAGGCGAACAAAAGTGGTGATCATCCCCCAGCTCACCCATCTTGTGGCCGCCTCGCCATGGGTTTGGTAGAGCGTCGCAAAAGAAGCGATCATGGGTGTCCTGAGGACGGTGTTGGATGGCATGTTTTTCATGACTCCTGTGACTTGGAAGTCGTATGTCCTCTGGAGTGTCAGGCGGATGATCTTTCCGTAGGGATTTTCATCACCAAAGTATTTCCGGGCCAGAGTTTCATCAATGATCACAGTAAACGGGGCTTCCAGAGCAGTTTTTGGATTGCCCCTTACCAGGGGAACAGTAAATACCTCCAGGATTTCCTGTTCGGCAAAAAACATCTTCTCTTCCTTGAAATCCCTGTCCTCCACCCGCACCGGCACATCGTGCAGTCTGAGGATGCGGACGCTCTCTTCGATTTCAGGTACGGATTCCTCAACAGCCGGGCCGAAAGGAGCGCAAACCACTGCGTTGAGAAGAGTTTGCCCTCCCATGGGGATGCGTCCATTTATCCTGAATACACGATCCCGGAAAGGGTGCATGGTCTCAAAGCTTAGTTCGTGAATGACATAGCCGGCCATAAGCAGACAAGCGGCCAATCCCACAGCAAGGCCAATGATGTTAAGCGTGGCATATCTTTTATGCCTGAGAATGTTTCTGTAAGCCAGTTTAAAGTAATTTTTTAACATGGTGGCACTCCCGAAGATAAGATTGGTGATAAACATGGGCAGGGATTTCAAAACCTGCGACCAATACCAGGAACGGGCCACATGAAGGCCCTGCTCGTTTGCCAGATCCCGGTATATCTCCTCATAATCCCCCACGACGGAGAATCCACTCTCAGGACCTGATATCCGGGCTAGAAGCCAGGCGGCCATCCGGGGCGGCTTGGTTCTCTTCATCTGTTTTCTATCAGCTCCCTTTGATGGTTTCGATTTCAGGAACAGATTCCCATAATCTGATCTGATGCTGACGAGTAACTTCCAGGGCTTCCTTCCCCTCAGGCGTCAGCCTGTAATAGGTCTTGCTTCTACCTCCTCGCTGCGGTGTCGGGTCTGCTGATCGTTTCATCAGATATTCCTTACGAACAAGCTGGTCCAGCGCGAAATAAAGTCCTCCCATGGTGTACGTTCTACCGAAGACCTTGGAGACCTCCCGGTTGATGGCCACACCATAGGCGCCATCTCCAAGCTTAATGACAGCCACAAGTATAGTTTCTTCCAAACGTGTCAATAAATCCATCTTTGCTCCATTTCTATTGGCTTCAAATATATATACGTTGAAAACAGAAAAAGGTTGCATGGCTGGGCAAAAAGAAAGGCTGCTCTTTCCATTTTGGTCGACATAAGCGTAAAATAGCCCTCAGCACGAGAATTGAGATGATAAGTTGTTTCCTTCCGGGAAAGCGAATTGAAGTCCAACGCGGCGTGAGAGCATGGAGGAAATCATGATCTGGAAATACGCAATCGCCTGGTTGCCTATGCCTCTTATCGGAATAATAAACGGATCGATCCGGCAGTTTGGATACGGGAAATTCATGAGTGAATTGACAGCTCATCAAATTTCTACCTTCACCGGAATGATTCTTTTTGGATTTTATGTCTGGTTTCTCAGCCGATTATGGAGAGTCAAATCATCGATCCAAGCTCTCTTGATCGGCGGGATATGGTTGTCCTTGACTGTCGCATTTGAGTTTATGTTTGGACACTATGTCATGGGGAATCCCTGGAGCAGGTTGCTTCAGGATTACAACCTACTCGAGGGAAGGCTGTGGGTGCTGGTCTTGATCTGGATCACCATAGCCCCTTTAGTGTTCAAAGCAAGACGCCCTTAACATGAGCATCGAAATTGGAAAACGTTTCGTTGTCCTGCGTTCCCCGGAGGAAAGTCATTCTGGACAGAGAATTCCGATTATACTCGGGCGCGGGCTGGCTTTTGGTTCCGGAGAGCACGAAACCACGCGCAGCTGCCTGGAGGAGATGGAAAATATTCCGGTTTTCCCTGGCTCAAAGGTCCTGGACCTTGGCTGCGGGACCGGCATCCTCTCTATTGCCGCGGCCAAGATGGGCGCTCTTTCCGTAACAGCCCTTGACCCAAAGCCCGATGCCATCAAAACGACCATCTCAAATATTCAACTGAACAGAGTAGACAAAGTCGTGTGCCCCCTGCAGGGAGAGCTGGGAGCTCTTGACGAAAAAGACTTCGACCTGATCATGGCCAATCTATATGGGGATATTCTCCTGACTCTGGCCGACGCGTTCATTATTCTTTTAAAGCCTGAAGGCTATTTACTACTTTCCGGCATTCAGTACGAATACTCCTATGAAGTCAAGACAGCGGTCATGAAATCGGGTTGTCAGCTGATAAAGAGCAAATATCTTGAAGAATACACCACCCTGATCTTCAGGAAAGAGATTGGCTCCTGACAAAAGGAAATTCCTATGAATATATGTTATTCCCCAAAATAGACCGCCGGACTTAAGTCTGGGCATCTCCACTGATTTTCAGATAGTTCCTTGTTGAAAAGTTTTGTGCCGGTCGAGCACGCAAACCTACCGGAAGATCTGAAGCCTCCTATTGACCTGGAAAAAAAGCCGCGAAAAAAGACTTGGAATCTGAACAAAGGAGCGATAGATATTCGGAGCTGATCTCCATTCCCCTGTCCGTGGATTAAAAGAGAGGGAGGACTCAAACACAGATATATTTCGAATGGAACTTTATTGCAGCGGAATAAGTTAATATAATTGAGTTAAGGAAATAAAGGCCGGAATCAGCGAGGCGGCGTGATTTGCAGTATTATCTAAAGGGAGTTGAAACGATGAGAAAGCTGAATCTTTTTCTCTGTTGTTTTCTTATCCTCTTTTCACTCGGCTTCAGCGCCGATAAAAAAGAATTTAGAATTATTAAAGAGAACGGCATCGCTGTCGCTGTCAATCCCGACTTTCCGGTCCCGGCTAAAAACGGTCCGAAGGATATTGTATTTGAAGAAGAACTCATCCTCGGGTCGACAGAAGGAGATCCCAACACAACATTCGGGGAATTCATCAGTTACACGGTTGATGACCAAGAGAATATCTATATTCTCGACTGGCGAGCAAAGACTGTCAGGAAATTTGGGCCTAAAGGTGATTATCTTCTGTCTTTCGGGAAAGCCGGGCAGGGGCCGGGAGAATTTTCTGATCCTCAAGAGATTCGCTTTTTACCCGATGAACATCTGATTGTTTTCGAAGGAGAGAGTCAAAAATTTTCTGTTTTCAACCTAAAAGGTGATTTTGTGAAAAGCGGAAGGTTCTTCAAGCTTATGTATTCTCCGTATTTTGGCCTGTCAAACGGAAATTTTATCACCACACACGTGCAATACGACCAACAGAAGACAGTGGTCACCACTGGGCTGTTTAACGGCAGATCCGAGCTTCTGTCTGTCCTGCATCAGAGAGAAGCCAAACTGCCACAACCATGGCCACGCAATGACCCAGACGCCCGAGCCAAGCGACTGGCAGAAACCATGTCCCGCACTGCCTTCAAGAGGGAAGCCGTTATCGCGCTGGATGGGAAGGAGGCCATCTATTTCGCCTTTTCTGATAAGTATGAGATCAAAGTGCACTCATCCGAGGCGAAACTCAAGCGCACGATCAGGACGGCGCTTCCTTTTCGACCGGTCACAAAAAGAGATCAAGAGGATTTTCTGAACATATGGGTACCCAGGGACATTTCCACCTGGGGTACGATGAACGAGAAAATGAAGAAGAAAATCAAGAACCTCATCCGGTTTGAGGCCACAAAGCCGGCTTTTCTGGAAATCATTCCGATGGATAATGATTTTATCATGGTATTGAGAGACGGAACGCTCGGACAAAATGCTCTCGTCAACATTTTCGACTCCCAGGGACGATTCATCATCGAGAAGAATCTCTCCTTTCCGATCCAGAACGGCCTATCTAAAGGAGACAAGTTGTATACAATTTTTGAAGACAAGAATGGATACAAATTTGTGAAGCGTTACCGTTTCCGATTCATCAACGATAGATAAGGAAGAATATTCCGCCCAAAATCTCCAATAAATGGAACAAAAATTAGTTTAGTCCTCTCAAAACAACAATCAGATCAATCCCGATAAAGCAGAGAGGCTGGAAAAGAGCTATTTGAACAGCCTATCAAAATAGTAAAGAACTTTGATCGAAAGGCTGTTGATTTGCGGGGAATCCAGTGTATTTCTCAAATTATCCCAGTACAAATGCACAAGCCGCCTATCTGAAGTGTATACAGAGTTTTTCCAGTTAACGGATATCTCGCTGCCGGGAGCGAAATTCCACCGGAATGTCATGTCGATATTGAACGCATTAAAGTTAACATCGTGGTTTGTGTCGTAGCTTGATGTTCCTAAGCGACCGTCCTCCAGTAGTTCAAAGTAAGAATCGTATTCCACTAATGACCAGTAATGGCGGGCCCTGAATATGAGAGACATCCTGTTGTTCAAAACATAAGAAGCTTGAACAATATTCTCGAGAGTTTTCCTGTCTCTTTTTCCGAAAAAGATTTCACCTGTATCCACATCTTTATGGACAAAACCAATTTGATTATTGTCCCCGGTAAAAAGGATGCCCAGCCCCAAATTTATTTGATTATTGGGCCTGAGATTCGGTGTGACTCCGGCTTGCCAGGAACTCGCGTCGAAATCAGAGGAGAAGGAATTCATAAATCCCGCTTGAAAACTCAAGGAGAGCGGCTTTCTGGCATCAGTCTGGACATTGACCATTGCTTCATAGAATTTGTGATTCAGGAAAAAGCGCCCTGGAGTTCTTGTTTCATGGTAGTCATTCCTTTCTTTCGGCGCCATACCCAGCTCCAGATCTAAAAAGTAATGGTTTTTGAAAGAGGAATGCATTTTATACCTGAGGATGAACTCAGAAAATGCATTGGGCGAGTACATCCTGTTGTAGATCAGATCAATCCGGTTTGTTATCCCCCGAAAAATGCCAAAAGGCTCATAAATGTTGTACTCAAGGGATAGTTGTTGAGCCACCTCGTTATTCCGCTTCAAATATCCAAGGTCACTCTGATTAAAATCATCGCTGATTATTGAAAGATTGTATTCATACTGGAATTGACCTCCGAACTTCCCGGCCGTCATCAAAGCTTTAAATCCTGTTGTTCCGGCGCCCGCATCCATGATGCGGCTTACGGCACCCATCCCTTTCAGTCGGTATGTGTTTGCTCCGTCGGCAAATGTGAATTCCGTGGCTGTGACATTGGCCAGATATTCCCTCCAAAAAACATTGGTGTTAATGAGACTGATGTAAGAATGGGAAAACAGCGTTTGGTCAAGCACAAAAATGTTGTAATTGGTGAAGGGTTGAGTCTGGATTTCTCTTTCCTCTCCTGTGAGCGTATTTCTTACCAATGCCTGACTTCTGGAGGTCATGGCATTCAAGATTCCGATACCAAGCCCGCTGTTTGTTCTGCCAGACAGCTTGGTGGCATTGATCAGCCTCGTTTCCCTGGAATTCTTAATCACACTCTCGTTTGTATAGAGCTGCTCACCCAAGCTGTCATACGCCGCAGGTCTGTCTCCTATCCGGCGCGTGTAGAATACATCTCCCTTGTTGAAAAGTTCTGTCCCCTCAGTGAAAAACTGCCTCCTTTCGTTGTATTTGATCTCGTAGGGAGTCAGATTCAAAAGCTCATCATCTGACTGGACTTGCCCGAAATCCGGAATCAAAGTTACGTCAAGGGTGAAGCTTTCAGTAATCCCATATTTCAGATCTGTCCCCCCGTTATATGAGAATCCCCAATCGCCGGACAGCCCTTTTTGGCTGTAAGCAGAGATATAGGGATAAAGAGAAAGGTGCAGCGGCGGATCCAGGTCTTCTAATCCCTGGAGAACACCATTCTGTTTCCACCATCCTTCAATAGAAACATCGACAAAGCTCCAGACATCCCACTCCCTGTTTCTGGCAATCCATCGCCAGAAATTTATTCCCCAATCCTGGACAGAGACACTGGAGAACCTGACTGCGGAAAAAGGGACCTCGATCTCAAGGATCCACCCCTCATCTGTTACAGAAACACGGCTTTCCCACACTGCGTCCCAATCTCTGTCAGACTCGTCTCCACTAAATTTTACATCTCGCTGGACATTCGCTACTGTAACACCCAGAAAATACGAATTGATAGAGTCATTAAAAGGGCAAATGTTCACTGCAAATTCGTCAGCATTCATGCCTGTAATGTCATCCCTGAATCTTATTTCTTTCATGATCTTTTCCGGAGAATCATCATAGCAAATGGCCCCGATGTAAAGAGCGCGGTCATCGTAGCAAATCTTTACCTCCGTTCTCTGGGAAGCGGGTTGCCCATTGTGTGGATTCCACTGGTAAAAATCTGTCAAGCTCGGTACATGACTCCATACATCCTCATCAAGTCTTCCATCTATTTCAGGGCTGGTTTCGATTCGAATGGCTTGGGCTGCTTTTTTCTCCTTTGGAAAGGCAAGTATTGTCAAAACCTCAAGGATAAGGAAAAGAAAGAGGCCGGGTTTGAATCTCAAATAAACGCTGCGGCGGCTAAACATGGTATTCGTCCTTTGTTAATTACATGTGTGACTCAGATTCATTCATGATGTGATACTAAAATTTTTGAGGAGAATCAGGAAGGAGTCAATGAGATAACAGTCTCAAATTGTAGATTGATACCGAGTTCTCAATCCTGTTCAAAGGAGGGAAGCATCCCCAAAACTGTGATAACAAGATGTGCTTTAGATCAAGCTGAGTGCATCGAAAACATGCAGCCTGATCTTACCTGAGACTCCACCCTCGCATTGTCCATCACGGAAATAAGGGTGCTTACTCAAAGGAGATGTTATTTGAGGCCGTATGCGTTTTATCTTATAATAATTTTATAATCATTTTTTTATTCAAAGGCGTGATTTGGTGGAACACTTAAGGATATTTTGCCACATTACAACTCTGGTTATCGGAGGTATGGCTGTATCCTATATTTATTTTGCCTATAAAAATTACAGGATTCCCTGCTTGAAGCCTCTTATATTTTTCATTGTTTTTTTTGACCTTAAACTTTTGGTTTCTCTCATTGAAAAATATTACCAGGTGAATTTAATCGGAAACTCTCAGACTTATGCACTCTCACTGCCGTTTTCATTGGTGGAGATTCATATTGTATTTTTCTTTTGTGCAACGACATATGCTCTGCTTTTTTTTATTCTAAGATTGGATAGTATTTCAATTCCGCGTCTTTATAGAATGATTCTGGCCGTTATTTTTTTCACGACAATGCTCTTCTATGTGGGGCGTTTGACCTTGTTGGTTATGAAGATCCCTCACGATTGGTACAGGAATTGGAAAATTCATTTAGTATTCATCTATATTTTCTATTTTCTCACGTTTGTATTCCTGATACAGTTCTTGATTCTTGCTCGAAAGAATCTGAATCAAGATCAATTAAAAGTCCGGCAGTCATTCGGATATTTTTACACAGTCATATATATAATATTTTTCCTGGCTTTTTTATTCCCTGTTTCTCTTCAAATTCTGATCATTCTCGTCTCGAAAGTGCTCTTTAATATCTTCCCCGTTTTCTGGATAAGAAATTTTCTGTTGAAGTACAGCCATCTGACCCCATCGGAATTCAATCAAACACACATGGAATCAATGACAAAAAAGTATGGGATTTCCCAAAGAGAATGGGAGATCATAAAACTGTTACTCCAGGGAAAAAGCAACAGAGAAGTGGCTGAACAACTTTGTATCGCTCATCACACTGTGAAAAATCATGTTTACAGGTTGTATCAGAAGCTGGGTGTGCATAAGAGATATCAGCTCGTGAACTTTTTTACGCTGCACAACAATGAAAAGTATCGATGAGAAAAAAAATCGAAATTTATGTCGCTAAATGTAATATTTAACGACGTGGTAAAATCGGATATCAGACTGAAGTAAAAATGGAGTGGCAAGCGGGAGATGAGTGTAATGTCGAATGTTGAGTTGCGATCCCTCTATATGTCTCACCTGGAAATGTTTGAGCGACAGACAATAGAGCTGCAGAAAATAAAACGAGCGAACATATATCAAGAGAGGAATCTTAATCAGCTTGAAATACGGCCTGTTTCTTTGACAGGCAGGATATCCGTCCTCTTGTCTCAAGGCTCTCGAAAAAGTTCTCAACGAGTTCTTAATTTTAAATTCCATCGTTAGCTCCTTTCATGCTTTTCTAGCTTCCTCTTTGCTGAAATAAGAAAAGACCGGTGAAAGGCAAAATGTTTTATCATTCGTATCTCAGTGATTCGACTGGATTGGCCCAGGCGGCCTTCATAGTCTGCGAGCCCACAGCCAGAAATGCAGTGAACAGAGTCACGAGCAGCGCAAATAGATAGGTGCCGGCGCTAACATTGGTGAAAAACAGAAGACCTGTCTGGAGAGCTTTTTGCCACCCGAAATGCAAGAGTCCCAAGGAGACGACATTCGCCACACCGACCAGAATTAAGAACTCTTTGCTTATTTTCCACATGATATTCATCGATGAAGCACCGAGTACTTTTCTGATCCCGATCTCTTTTGTCCTCCGTTCGACCAAATAGGTGGCCAGTCCCAACAGGCCCAGGCTGGAAAAAAGCACGGCTGTCAGTCCAATCATGTTCATGAAATTCGCGATTTTGGTGAGAAGGCCAAAAACATTCTCGGAATACCAAGCCAAGGTCTGGCACTCGAAAGGGCGACCCGGTATCAGATTCTGCCACTGCGCCTTCATGAACTGGCGTAAATCGGGGAACCTGTCTGAAGAAGAAAATTTCACCAGCATGATATTCACATTTTCCTGGTCCAAATACAAAACCGCAGGCGGGATTTCAAAACCTATATCCGCAAACAGAAAATCCTTGACGACGCCGATAACTGTCCCGGTCTGTTCTCCGACTGTTAACTGTTTTCCGAGTGAATTCTCCCACCCCAGTTTCTGGACCGCTGTTTCGCTGAGAATAAAATTGTCTCTATCCGCATAATCTTTTGAGAAACTCCTTCCCTGCTTGATCTGCATCTCGAGAGCTTCGATAAAACCGTAATCGATGCCATACGCTTGCATGGTCAACGCCTCATCCTCGGGCACACCCGGCAGCCGCACAGGTTGTTCAGGTTCCCAGACAATGGGGACACTTCCCGCCGCAGAAACCTGGACCACGTCTGAATGGCGGGATATCTCGGTCTTTAACACCTCGAGTTTGCTGCGTTCTTCCTTTCCAAGTTGGATCACAGCCACGCGTTCCCGGTTATACCCCATATCCGCGTTCCATAAGTGTCCGAACTGATTCTTTAATAGGCTGGCACTGGCAATAAAGATGACGGAAAACGCGAACTGGAATACGATCATGACTTTGCTGCCGCGCTTCTTTTTCCTGCCGGGTTGGTAGCTTTCTTTCAAGACCTGCAACGGCTGAAAACTTGAAAGAAAGAAGGCGGGATACAATCCAGAAAAAATCCCGGTCAGGATGGCTGCCACTACCAAATATTGCAGAAGAAACGGGTAATTCCAGATGGAGTTAGAGACCTGTGGAATGAAAGAAACCAGCGCAAAACTCCCCATGTATGAATAGAAAATTGGGTGGATCATCTCATACAGGAGAATGGCGACTGGTATGGCAATAAAGGAGAGCAACAGGGATTCGCCTAAAAACTGGACTATCAATTGGGCCCGCCTGGCTCCGACCACCTTACGAAGGCCGATCTCTTTTGTCCGGTGCATGTACCTCACTGTGGAGAGATTAATAAAATTGATGCTGACGATAACCAGCAGCAGAACGCCGATGGAAAACGTGACATAGACACTGATGGGATCGCTGCTCGCCATGAGAGAAGTGATGTGCCTTGATTTCAGCCGGAAATCAAGAAAGGGAAAGAGATACATTTTCTGCGGCGATTCCGGGTAATTCTCAAAGTACTTGGCCAGAAAAGTGGGGAATCTTTCCTCAAAGCGAGCCTGGTCGAACCCCTCAGGAACCAGCAAGAAAGTCGCGATACGGTTAAGCGTCCAGTCATCCAGAACGCCAGAGAGAGCCCTGCTGGTTTCCATCGAGATCAGGAAGTCGAAGCGGATAGATGAAGTTCTGGAGATGTTCCGTGTGATACCCGTTACTGTCACGTTTACGTTTTTATCAAGCGTCAACACTTTACCTATCGGATCCTCGTCTCCAAAATATTTGAGTGCCGCAGCCTCCGACATGACCATCGAATACGGCTCTGCGAGTGCGGTTTCCGGACTGCCTGCGGTCATTTTAAAACTGAACATGGAGAAAAAGCCGGGATCGACGAATAAAATATTGTTTTCAAAAAAACTTTCATCCCCCCGTTTTAAAGTCATTCTCCCGCCTGGACCGACCCTGACTACATCCTCGATCTCCGGAAATTCCATGCGCAAGGCCTCGGCAACAGGTCCGGGGGTTAAAGCAAGATGTCTTTCCTCTTTATTTTCCGATTGAACGACCTGCACCACGCTGTATATCCTGTTTGCGTTTTCATGGAATTTATCGGCGTTGAGTTTTACTCCAGCCAAAAGGGCAAACAGGATGAAACCAGCCATTCCCACTGCCATTCCCACGATGTTTATCAAGGAAAAAGCCTTCTGTTTTTTCAGGTTTCTTAAAGCGATTAAAAAGTAATTTTTAAACATGATTATTCTCCTTTTGCTTTCTCAAAAGAATGAATTTCTTTTAAGCAGCCTTTTTATAGCTGACGAAAAGGCTATCTGAAAAGTTCAAAGTGATTTTAAACATGATCGCTCTCCTGTAATTTTTGCACCAGCATGAATTTGGCAAACCTTGCGTGAAGCTTCCCTGCGGATTTAGCCAGATGCAGGATCAAAGGCAGCATGATAATCCCGGCCACTGAGATCAAGGGGATGGACCACACCGGCGGATAAACCTGCAGGCTCTGGCTTAATGTGATCAATGGACGCCCTAAACCCCAATACCACAAGGGATAGAGGAATAACTTCAATGAAAAAGCAAAAAGTGTGGCGGCACTAGCAAAATAGAGAATGCCAACGGGAAAATGCAGGATCAAATAGGCTAAGGCCTTCCAGGTGTGGGATTCAACGAGCAAGGCCTTGAGCTTTTGACTCCAGGTCAAATCCCTCTGTAAGAACAAGGGCCTGCGCGGCATGCGGAGGCCGAGCAGCGCCTCAACGATCCGCCCTTCTACAAGGGCAATCCCGCGGATGGAAAGAAGGAACAAGCCGGTTAAAGGAAGCCCGATAATCATTATCAAAGAGAATAAAGAGACGGAAGCTCCCATAAGAGTCCACATTCCATATATGCACCCAGTCAGGCCTGAAAGCAGGAAGTACAGAAAAGCACTCCATGCCTGCAGGTCTGTAATCACTCCAAAGAACTTCGCCCGATGTGCCCTGAAGACGCGCGTCTCTGAGATAGCTAAAGCGGGGCGCACACGGGATTCGATTTCTCTATACGCAGACGCAACCTCAGTAGGCGCCCCATATTTTTCTACCAGGGGCTTCAGGGCCTCTTCTTCAGAGATGCCGGGCGTTTTTTCAACGGAATCTTCAAGAGCGGTCCTCAAGTGCTCCTCAGCATCAGACAGGGCGTCCTGGATGAGGGCAGAGTCACTGCCTTTAAGCTCTCTTTTAATGTTCTCTAGATATTCTTCGATATTTTTAAACATGATCCTATCCTTTAAGCTCTGACAAGCATCGATTTCGCGTATTTGCCATGGACCTTCCCTACCCATCTGGCAAGATGAAAAGTCAGCGGCAGGAGGAAAAAACCAGCGATACAAACAAACGGCAGGAGCCAAACAGGCGTAAAAGCCTCCGGTCCGAACAATTCCAGGGGAAAGTGAAAGACCAGTTCCATAACCGGGCTAATGATAAAACTCAGGGAGGTTGCAAAAAGAAGGATAATCCCCAAAGAATAGATGAGTCCTAGTGGAAACTGAAGAGCCAAATAGAGCAGTGCCTTCCACGTGTAGGATTCTTTGATAAGAGCCATAAACATGTCTTTCCAGCTCAGGTTTGTATCCAGGAATAAGGATCTCCGCGGCATCCGGATACCCAGGAGAGCTTCGACGATCCGCCCCTCCAGGAAAGCAATCCCACGGATGGAAAGAAGATACAGACCAAAAATAGGAATCCCGATGATGAACACGAGCGTAGAGAAAGAGATGATTCCGGCAATCAGTGCCCAACCGCCGAAAACTAGGCCTGTGATAAAAGACAAAAACATGTAGAAGAATGCTCCCCATGCTCTCGGCTCAGCCAGCACAACAAAGAATCGCGCCCATGAGGATCGCATTTCCGTCGTTCGGGAAACAAACAAAGTCGGAGATGTCCAGGATTCGATATCCCG
>Ga0180438_10007139_pt1 | contig 14724 bp, 9 predicted proteins | sample SS_ome_12_FD_132455 | JGI IMG/M metagenome (GOLD analysis project Ga0180438, IMG submission 132455) | Hypersaline lake sediment archaeal communities from the Salton Sea, California, USA - SS_3_D_2 metaG | ecosystem: Environmental > Aquatic > Non-marine Saline and Alkaline > Hypersaline >...
CCTTTTGAGCGAAGTGAAATCTTCAGCGAAGTCCCGATCTATCGGGAGCGCGCCGGGGCACGCTTCATTCGCTTGCCCCCCTCCGCAAGCGCCGCGCCCGCTTCATGCTTCACGCGCCAGCGCCGGCAGGCGCTGGCGCCCACTACACCTGTCGAATACGCTCTACAAATCAGCCCCTTTTATGCAAAACAAACCCAATTTCCAGACTGCTCAAATAAACATAAGCTCATGTATAACAAAGCATTATGAAAACCCCCGACTCCCAATCCCCCGCAAAATCAAACCCAATCAAACTCAATCTCACCCAATTTGCTGGATGCTCGAATGAACCTAAGTGACCTTAAGATAAGCCGTTAAGAAAACAACCAACTCCGCACACGCCGCAAAAACAAACCTAATCAAACCCAATCTCAACCCCCCCAACCAAACCGAAATCACCCGCGCTGCCTCCCGGCGGATACGTGACGTCGATTCGTTGGGGGTAAGGATGGGAATGGGAAAATTGTGCCTCTTGTGCGGTTAAAGTGTTATAATGGGAGTGGTTCTGGTTGAGGAGAAAGTGTTATGGCTGGTATGGGCAGCGGCATTTCAGCAGGCGCAGCTTTCCGAAGGCGATTGGTTGGGATCGCGGTTTCGGCGGGTCTGGTTCTTGGCGGCGTGTTTGTGCAGGCGGGCTTTGGGGGTTCGGATGCGGGGCGGTCCTGGGTCAAGGTTGTTGAGTTTGAGGCCCGGATGGTCAAGGCCGTCAAGTTTCAGGTCTTGAGCAATGAGAGCTGGCCTATTCCGGAAATCCCGTGGCCCAGCATAGAGGAGATGGAAATCTACGGGCCGGATTCGGATGACAACCTGGCGCGAGGAGAAAACGTTCTTGTGCGGGCATATTCATCGCGCAACGGCCACCCTGCCGCGAATGTCAACGACGGCAGATATGGTTTCGCGCACAGTTGGGTCCCGGCGACCTCCAAGGGGGCCGAGGTGGTGCAGATAGACCTGCCGCAGCCTGTGGAGGTTTCGAGAGTGGTGCTGAGTTCGCCGCACGGGCTTGAGCCGATGAACTGGCGTCTTCGGGTTGCGGCTGACGGCTACGATTGGGATGAAGTCTACAGGATACGGCAGGGTGATATTCCCGCCGGGCCACCGCCGCCGGGACAAGCGCAAGTTGCGCAGCCGGGGGAGAATCCGGCGCAGGACTACCAGGAGCAGCTTCTCGATGCGTTTCTATCGGAAGAGTATGCGTGGCTTAAGGCCTATAGCAGGGCGGAGATAAACAGGCGGCTTGTGTACTATGAGACGGACACAAGACATTGGCTTAACCACAAGCGGCACTGTCCGCCGCATCCGGCGCGGGACCGCTTGCCGCTGGCGGAGCTATCGTGCGAGCCGAAACTGGACGGCGAGCTTGACGATGTGTGCTGGCAGGACGCATCGCGGAGCGTTGTTCGCGTGGCGCATCCTGTGAGCTTTTCGAAGGGGCCTTTTGTCGAATACGAACTGCTTGCCGGGCATCGCGCCGGCAGGCTGTATCTGGCTGTTCGGACGGAGCGGCTTTTGAGCAGGCACGTGGCTGTTGTCTCCAGTGCGGACGGTCGCGGCAGGGGGGTAGTGACACTTACAAAAGACGGGCTTGCGTTCAATACTTATCAGCAGGGCGGGGACGCGGACGTTCGGGACCGCGTCAAGACCGAAAGGCTAGTCGATGGGGCGTTCAGTGAGAACCTGAGTCGATTTGAGTTCTCTGTGCCTTTGTCGCTTTTTCCATATTGCAGGCAGCGCGGGATTGAGGTCGGGTTGGGCACCGGCGGGCGTCACGTTCGGGCGGTGGGCAGGGCGGTTGGGTTTGTTTTCTCGGAGTTTTCTATGGCGCGGACTAAACCCTGCGTGGAGGGATTTTTCAAGGTCAGGTTGGCTGCGGCGGCAGACGGTGGGGGGGTGGTGCTGCACGGCAATGCCGTAGGGCTTGAAAACGGCCTTGTGCTGTCGCCGGGGCAGTCGAAAACGATAGCGATTGCTGCTATTCAGGGGCCTCTGGGACCGGAATACGATTTCAGAGTCGAAGATGACAGCGGCGGCAGGTACGAACTGCATTTGTTCAGGTATGACCCTCTTGAGCGTCAGTTGGATTCGATGGCTGGTCTTATCGAGCGACTTGATTCAAAAGGAGTGCCTGTTGAGACTGAGCGCGAGGAACTATCGCGGCTGCGGCGGGTGCAGCAGCAGTTTCTGGCGGCGGAGTGCGGGATTGGTGCTGAGCGCAATGCGGTGCTGGAGGCGAGACTGATTCGGCGAAGCCTCTTCTGGCGTGATCCGGAATTATCGGGTTTACGTAAGGTGTTGTTTGTTAAGCGGCGTCCGTTCGAGCCTTCGCACAACTACAGCGTGCACTTTGATGCGCCGTTCAGACCGGGCGGAGGCGTTTGCCTTCTGGAGGTTGCTCACCGAGATGGGAGCATTCAGCCGCAAGAGCTTACGGTGACAGAGCTTTTCGACTCGGGCAGCGGGATAGCGCGAACGCCGATGGCCGATTTTGGCTTGAACAAGATATACTTCGGGTATCGAAGCGCCGAAAACGCTTACTACCATGTGATGAGCATGAACACCGACGGCGGCGGTCTGAGGCAACTGACCGACGGACCGTTCCACAACTACTGGCCGTGTCCCCTGCCCGACGGCGGACTTGCATTCATCAGCAGCCGTTGTAAGGCCCGCTATCTTTGCTGGCGGCCGCAGGCGGCGGTAATGTTTCGAATGGATACCGATGGGGGCGATATCCGGCCGCTTTCGTTTGCGAACCTGACGGAATGGGCGCCTTCGGTGATGAATGATGGGCGAATCATCTGGACACGTTCGGAGTATCAGGACAAGGGGGCGAATTTCGGGCACACGCTCTGGGCGATAAGGCCCGACGGGACGAAGCCGGAGCTGGTTTTCGGCAACGACATCATTCAGCCTGCAGGTTATGCCAACGGTCGGGAAGTGCCGGGAACGAATGAAATACTCTGCACGCTGATTTCACATTTTGGCGATCTGAACGGGCCGCTTGCACTGGTTGATGTCGGAAGGGGCCGCTTCACCGCCGAAAGCATTCATACGCTTACGCCCGAGGTGCCGTGGCCGGGGCAATCGCCTGTGACGGAGTGCTTCAGGGACGCCTTTGCCGTTTCTCGAGACTTTTATCTGTGCTCTCATGTCCCGTGGCGGCGTTTCGGGCTGTTTGTGCTCGACCGGTACGGCAATCGCGAGATGCTGTATGACGACCCGCAAATATCGAGTATGTGCCCGACGATTTTTGCCGTACGGCAGCAGCCTGCGGTATTGAACGCCCACATTGACCTCGAAAAGAATTGCGGCGAGTTCATCGTGCGTGACGTTTACAGTGGGATTGTTCCGGCCGTTAAGCGCGGGCAGGCAAAATACATCCGCGTTGTCGAAGAGGTCAGGGCCAACCTGGAGCGACTGCCGAATGGTGAGTACCGCGACGACCATCCCGCCTATAATGACTGGTATGCTACGCCGACGCATAAAGTCAGCGGTTTTTACCGGTGGCCGACCTATGTCGCCAAGGCGCCGATTGGGATTGTACCAATCGAGGCAGACGGCTCGGCGCATTTCTATGCCCCGGCTCGAAAGGTCCTGTACTTTCAACTGCTCGATGAGGACTTTAACGAGCTTCAGCGCATGCGAAGCTTTGTTCAGCTTCAGCCGGGAGAAAAGCGAAGCTGCGTTGGCTGTCACGAGAGCCGCCAGAGCACACCATTCAACACGCAAAGGCTCGCGGCGCGCGGGCCGCGACAGCTCCAACCGCCGCCCTGGGGAGCGGGACCATTCAGCTTCGAAAAGGTCGTGCAGCCGGTGCTTGATTCGAAGTGCGTGCGATGTCACAACAGCAGCCATAAGAAAGGGCTGGACCTTACAGGGTCGCTCGACCACTGCAAGATACCTGCGTCGTATCGCACATTGGTGGAGCGCGAATTAGTGGATTATGTGAATTGCGGATTTGACTGGGGCGGCTGTGAGAAGTTGGAGCCGCTGACCTTCGGAACCGTAAAAAGCAGGCTCTGGGAGGTGCTCGGCGCCGGCCACCACAATGTCAGGCTAACGAGCGAAGAGACCAGACGCATCAAGACATGGATCGACATTAACTGCCCGTTGTGGCCCGACTACATCGAGCGGCAGAGGCGTCCGGGGCCGGACAGACAGGTTACCAAAGCCGCCGATGGCGGGCACCGCCGGTAAGCTAACAGCGGGCCAAAGCCGCGATTATGGCCCAGGACAGGGGATTATGCCTGATTTGACGGTGATGGATGGTAATTTATCGGGCATTTTCTGGGAAAAGTGCTTGACAGGCGGGGCGTTGTGTTGTATTCTGAATAGAAAGCGCAGCCGCGTGGTGAGAGCGGCATCGACGAGTGGATAGGTGCGTTTGAACGAATTCTCGAAACGGCGGCTGTTGGAAGTGCGCATTTTTGTGGATGAAACCTGATAAGGTGTCCTCTGTGAGGAGCGGGCGCCCGTGAGATGAACGCGGCGACGGTTTGTGCAGCGAGCGCCAAGCCAAGCCGACGACTGCTTAGCGGCTGGTTGTGCGGGGGCATGGCCATTGCATGAAGAGATGGTAGTTGGGTTATTTCGTGTTGGATTCGGAGGAAAGAGCACACTGCGAGACATTACCTTAATTGCTAATAAGACATTTCCTGAAGCAAGGATTGTACGTTAACGGTTGCTCAGATCAGGGCTGTAAGTGCGACAGGGAGTACAAAATAAGCTTTCTTAAGATTTTTTTATGATGAGCAAGCGAGTAAAGACGAAGGCTTTCGCACTCGTGTGCGATGTAAGTGAACTTGATGCTCATTATTGATGGAAACGAGTGTTTGTTTTGATAGTCAAGAATTGTTGCAGTCAGTGAAAAGGAGAGTGGTCATGACAAAAAGAACGATTATTAGTGTTATGTTGGTCGTTTTACTTGTGGGAGTCTCGTTCGGAGGCGAAGATGTTGATGCATGGTGGCGCAATCACACCGGCGATGGGGACTTCTGCAATGCGCAAAACTGGGATGAGAATGCTCCCGGTGACAACGAATGTAAGATTGATTCGGGCGGCATGACCCATGCCAGTTGTGATATCGGGATCAATGCGTTTAAGGGGCCCTCGTACAAGAGCCCGAATATTACGGCGCAGTTGAGCAGCGGCAGGATCAGCGTTCCTTCGAATCGGTACTGTCGAATCGGCTACTATGCCGGCGGCGGTCATCTTATCATCAGCGGCGCTACGCTGGATTGCCGATGTGATGACGAAGGCGGGAATCCCGGTTTTACGGTTGGTTTGTTCCGCCAGGGGACCCTGACGGTGACTGATGGTCTGGTTCAAGCAAAAAGACTGAGCGTTGCCACGCCGAAACCGGATGATGAATTCGGAGGCTACCAGGGCGGCACTAGTGTCGTGAATCTCAGCGGCGGAGTCATCGAAGCGGACGAGTTGGCGTCGGCCAGTGGTCAGGCGAGTTTCGTTATCAGCGGCACGGGCAAGCTGGTCCTGCCGGGTAACAAGAATCTCGGCAGTCTGCCCGGCTGGGTGACGTTCGAAGGCGGGGAAGGCGCAGCCTTATATGACACGCCGGAGTATCCGGGCAGGACCGTGTTTATGGTTCAAAGCGGCTGTGCATGTCCCGGTAATGTGACCGACGACAACCAGGTGGACCTCGATGACCTTCAGGGCGTGGCAAGTATCCTGCTTCAGGCCGGGTCTCCGTTTGTGGTGCCCGCCGAGCCGGGAGATTGTGCCGATATGAATGAAGACGAGCAAATCGATCTTGACGACCTTCAGGCCGTTGCCACCATGCTGCTGGAGGCGGGAAGTCCGTTTGTTGTACCGTGCGACTAAGATTGTCGTAAGAAGGTGTTGAAGATTCAGCCTGCGTGCGGTCTTTGTGAAAAAGACGGCGGTAAGGCTGAAGTGATAGATGGTATTGCTGCGCTTCGGCGTATGAAGTCTTGTTTGCGCGGCGATATCCCGGGAAAGGGGGGACAGTGTGCTAATATGGGGCCCGTACCGGCTTTTTCGGTGCGGGCCGGTTTCCTGTTTGGCATGTCATATTTTGCATGTGGCCTCAAGGGACGTGGATGTCTGCTTTGGTTTTGATTTCGTATCCCGCGGGGAGTATTGGCAGGCCGCCCAAACCGTTTGCAATTCGACGTTAATCGTGTATAATAGCGACGCGATTTGCACAGAGATGAGCCGGTAAGATTACGACCATTTTAGCTAAAGGCGATTTTGTATGACTGAAGTGCCCCCGATTTTACTCTCGGCGGTGATTTGCGAGCGGGTCATCTTCGACCGGGTCACGTCCATGCCGAGTCTGATTAACGTTATCCAGCAGATCAGTGCGCCGAGATACCCGGTGCGCCACTTTCTGGTGTTCTTCTGTGAATTCACCAACGGCCATGGAAAAACCAGGACAAGGGTAAAGATAGTGGACGCTGAGCAGGAAGACAAGGTCTTGTTCCAGCAGGAAGGCGTGGTGGAATTCAAGGACGTCAAACAAATCGTCACGCTGGCCGTGAACCTGCAGGGTATAACATTTTCGCAGCCGGGCGAATACCTTTTCCAGATTTTTGCACAGCGCCAGCTTCTCGGGGAAAGAAGGCTTATCTGTAAAAAGATCCGACTTCGGCCAAGAGGGGGCGGGGTATCCGAGATAGGTCCCTGAAGCGGGGCGAGCTTTGACAGTTCGGTGGTGAAATGATTGAAGCAGCAGGAATGTTGATGGTGGGCGCCGCCGGCAGCGGGGTCGGCAAGACTACGCTGACGTGTTCGTTGATAAAGAGGTTTTGCCGGGCGCAGCGGATCGTCGGTGTCAAGGTAACCACGATCGAGCAAGGCCGGGGCTCATGTCCTCGCGGCGGTGACGGCTGCGGCGTATGCGAATCGATGGAAGGCCGCTATTACCTCATCGAGGAAACCGACAGCGGCGGGGAAAAAGATACCTGCAGAATGTTGGCGGCGGGCGCTGCGCGTGTGCTGTGGCTGAGGGTATTAAAGGCGCACCTTGTCGAAGGCGCGCGGGCGCTTCTGGAAGCAATCGGCAGCCGTGAGGTATCGGTGTGTGAGTCGAACAGCCTTCGGAAGGTGGTGCGCCCCGATGCCTTCGTTATGGTCACAGACAAACGAGAGCAACGCTTCAAGCCATCGGCTGCGGCTGTGGCTCACCTCGCAGATAGGACCGTAAGCTTCGATGGTGAAGGATTCGGTATACGCGATGAGGATGTCTCGCTCGCAGGCGGCAGGTGGATAATGCGAATGCCGGTAACGGTGATAATTCTGGCAGGGGGCTCGAGCCGGCGCACGGGGCAGGACAAAAGTATGCTGCCGGTAAACGGTCAGCCCATAATCAAGCATATCGTCGACCGGCTGCGACCGCATTTCAGTCAAATCATAATAAGTTCCTGCGACGTCGAAAAGTACGGATTCTTAGGCGTCGAGGTCGTACCGGACAAGATTGCCGGACGAGGACCGCTTATGGGCATCGCCTCGGCAATGGCTGCTTCTGCGAATGAACTGAATTTCGTTGTCGCATGTGACATACCCGAAATTGACATGCACCTGGCGCGCGAGATGATTGGCGAGGCTCGCCGGTTCGACGCGGTAATACCCGTAACCGGGCCGGCGCATTATGAGCCGGTTTTCGCCGTATACAAAAAGACCGTCGTCGATGCGATGGAGCAGACTCTCGCATCAGGCAACAACAAGATTATGGAATCGCTGCGCCACTGCAGCGTCAGGTATGTGGATGTAGACGCCGGACGGCTCGGAAACCTCAATACGATTGATGACTATCGCCAATTCGCACGCAGGTAAAATGACACCTCAAGCGGGTGAGCTTCTATCAGTATTCCCGGTTACAATACCGCCATTGATTCAGCTCGTTGAGCAGGCATCACTTTTGCGTCAGTGATGCCGGCGTCTGGCTGGTCGGCAACTGCTGGAGGAGGCTCTTGAGCTTATCGGCAAAGAATATGCTTCTCCATCTGACAGGCTCATCCTCGCCGGGGATAAACAACATGCTCACCGGCACGCCCGGCTCGTTGTATAGATTCTTGAGGTCTTTCGTTGCCTGAAAATCCTTTTCGGTTGTGTCGGCCCGAATCGCCAGAACACCCCTTTCTTCGATCAGCCCGGCAATGTCCTTGCGTGAATAGACCACCTTTTCGGCAACGCCGCAGTTCAGGCACCAGTCGGCGGTGAACTTGATAAGAACGGGTTTTTTCTGCTCCAGCGAGCTTTTTATGACAAAGCTGTCATACGGCTGCCAGTCAATAAGTGCAGCGGCGGGGGCGCGCAGAAATGCCCAGCCGGCAATAATAGCCAGCACCGCGGCGGTGATTCGGACAAGATACTTCTTCGCGGCCTTTGTGCCGTAATCGACCCAACTGCCCCACATCCAGATACAGAAAGCAAGCACCACCGAAAAATACAGGACGCCCGTCTGGCGCACCTGCGGCAGGGCCACCGCCAGCTTCAGCGCGATAATAAGCAGGACAAATCCAATTGCCTGTTTGAACAGCTCCATCCATCGTCCCGACCTCGGCAGGTTCTTCAGCAAACCCGGCATCGAAGTCAATATTGCATAAGGCACAGCCATGCCGACGCCGATTACCATAATCGCAAGGGTTCCCAGGAGCCAGTGCTGCGCCTGCGCCCAGGCGAAGGCGGTCGCCAGAATTGCAAAGCTGCACGGTGTGCTCAGTATCGCGGCCAGAAATCCCATTCCTAACGAGCCGGCGTAGCCCTTGCCCGAACCGGTTCTGCCCGTGATGGCCGAGGGCAGACTGATATTGAAGATACCGAACATAAACAGCGCCATCACAACAAGCAGCAGTGACATTGCCGCCACAAATGCGGGGCTTCGGAACTGGTCGCCCCACTGCAGAACGGTTCCGTAGAAGACCTGCAAAACGATGTTCACGGCGGCAAGGCACGCGAAAAAGAGAAGTATCCCCAAACAGAGCGCAAGGCCCATCGTGACGGACCTTGCCCTGCTGTGTCTGGACTGCTCGACGATTCGCATCACGATAATCGGCAGGACAGGCCAGACGCAAGGCATAATATTGAGCGACAGCCCCGCCAACAGCGCCAGAGGCAGTGCAAAGTACACAGAGTAAGCCGGCCCCGTCACCGCTTTCTCGGCATGTGCGTCTGTTTCAAGGGTAATCTGTTTCCATGAGTCGGCCTGGCTGAAGTCGACGCTTGTCCGCAAAACCTTTTCAAACGGCGCCAGGCAGATCATACTCGTACAGGCAATACCGGAAATCTTGACCTCAACGTCCGCTTTTTTGCCCGCGGCGTCCGTTTGAGCTTCAGGCGTCTTGATAGGCACGAAAACAGCGAAGTCGCCCGCGTAGACCTCGACGTTTTTGTTCAGGGCGGGTTCTGTGAAGACCTGGTATTTCGGAAAGACCGCCTCGGCGAATTCGACATTGTCGGATTTGGCTTGGACGGTAAGTTTGTAGCCGGCGGGAGCGGTTTCCTTTTTTGCGTAGTAATGAAGGTCGTCCGAGCCTTCGAAGACCGCGGCAACGCCCGGTTTTCCATCCAGTCGCGCCAACTCGATGTGCGCGGTTGAATACTGTTTCTGGTGCTTTACTATCTCAACGGTCTGTCCATAGCTCGTAGAAGAATAAGCCAAAACGATAATACAAAACGTTAATGTCAGTGCAGCAACTTTCCTGCTCATAGACCACCCCTGATTTGATTCATGTATTGTTTGTAATAGGTAAAGAACGGTAATTCACGTGATAATCAAGTTTTTTCCTGCGGTTGTTGTCTGGGCTTTGTATCCTGCTTTTTCTGCTGCTCGGCCGCGAGCAGATCGGCGACGGTGGGCTTATCCAGCTCGCCGCCGTCCAGAATCAACTGGACCTCCTCGGCATCCAGGGTTTCATATTTCAACAGGGCCTTGGCTATTTTTTCAATCTTGTCCTTGTTGGCTTTTATCAATTCTCTCGCCTTTTCATAAGTTTCGTCGGTGAGCTTTTTGACTTCGGCGTCGATGCGCTCGGCCGTCTTTTCGGAGTACTCTCGTTCGTTCGGCATTACGTAGAACCTGTTGTTGAGGCTCGTATCGTCGCCGTAACTGATGAGCCCAAGGCTGTCACTCATACCCCAGGTTAAAATCATTTGCCTGGCAATGCGAGTAGCCTGTTGAATATCGGATTGTGCTCCGCTGGAAATATCGTCGCAGAACAGCTCCTCGGCGATCCTGCCGGCAAAGCATACCTGCATGACGGCCATACAGTATCTCTTTGTGAACATTGTTCTGTCTTTTTCCGGCAGTGCGAACGTCGCTCCGCCCATGGGTCCGCGAGGTATAATGCTCACCTTGTGGAGGGGGTCGGCGTCTTTCAGAAGCGCCTGGACAAGCGTATGTCCGGCTTCGTGATAGGCTGTGATTTCTCTTTCATTCTTGTCGACGACCCTGCTTTTCTTCGCCTTTCCCCATCGAACCTTGTCACGGGCCTCTTCGAGGTCGTCTGTCTCCACGTAATCCCTGTTAATCATTGTTGCCGCCAGCGCCGCTTCATTAATGATAGCAGCAAGGTCGGCGCCGCTGAACATCGGAGTGCCGCGCGCGAGGCGTTCCAGGTTGGCATTCGGGCTTAATTTTATCTTTTTTGCATGCACTCTGAGAATTTCGAGCCTTCCCTTCAGATCGGGCAGCGGAACGAAAATCTGCCTGTCGAATCTTCCAGGCCTTGTCAATGCATGGTCGAGGATGTCGGCGCGGTTGGTCGCCGCGATCACGATGACCTGGTCGTTCGTGTCAAATCCGTCCATCTCGACGAGGATCGCGTTGAGGGTCTGTTCGCGCTCATCGTGCCCGCCTCCGACAAAGCCCGCGCCGCGTTTTCGCCCGATTGCATCGACCTCATCGAGAAAGATAATGCAGGGTGAATTCTCTTTGGCCTGTTTGAACAGGTCCCTGACTCTTGAGGCGCCGACGCCGACAAACATTTCGACAAAGTCGCTTCCTGAAATGCTGAAAAACGGCACGTCCGCCTGGCCGGCGATTGCCTTTGCCAGAAGTGTCTTTCCACAGCCGGGCGGTCCGACGAGCAGAACGCCGCGAGGAATACGACCGCCGAGTCGCTGGAATTTCCGGGGGTTCTTCAAGAACTCGATGATTTCGGCCACCTCGTCTTTGGCCTCATCGACGCCGGCAACATCCTCGAAAGTCACCTGCACGCGGTCCTTTGCGTGAAGCTTGTGCCTGCTTCGACCAAAGGACATCAGCATGCCACCAGCGCCGCCGCGAATACCGCGGGCAAAGATGAAATAGAAGAACACCACCAGCAGGACCAGCGGAAATATCGTCATGACCAGATTCCACATCCTCGGAGGCGGGGCGCTCTCAATTTTAACGTTGTTTTTCTCCATTTCGCGCAGTAGTTCAGCAAGCCATTCTCCCTGGACTTCCTGCTTGTAGTAGACCTGAAAAGACGCCTTGGCGCTGTCTGGGCGGCTGGCAATACCTTCTGCGTTGAATTTGCCCACCACCTCTGTGTCCTTGACCGTGACGCTTTCGATGTGATCTTGTTTTACGTGCTCCTCGAACTCGTCCCAGGTGATCTTGCTCACGCCGTGCTGCTGCAGCCACATCGTCAAAATGAAGAATAATACAACCCCAATGATCAACCAGCTAAAAGGGCTGCGTTTGTAACTCGGCAGAGGCGGTTTCTTCCCACCCGGAGCCGGCGGCCGCTGTGTTGGTCGTTGTTCCTGATTATTACCCATACTTGTTATCTCGTTATCACTCAGGCTTAGACAGTTATGGTACGCTCAGAGAACACTTTGGTTTGGTCCGTTTTTTCACGACTTACCACCCTTTTTCCATTAGTTCCACGATTCGCTCGGCCAGTCTGTTCGCAGCGAGCGTCGAGGCGTACTCGAAGCTCTGGCTTTGCCACTCGGAATAGCTCGCCGCGGCCCGAACCGGCCTGTGGTCTATGAGCAGTTCTCCGGTCTTGAGATTCTTCCAGTTTACCACCGCTTCAAGTTCGACCGCGTTTTCCAGGGCCCTGCCCGTTTCGCGCTCAAAGATGTACGTCGAGCCCCTGATTCCTTCTATATAACCGTTAATTACCGTGTCGGCGCGGTTTCTGTTCGAAATTATCTTGTATGGCGTCCCAGCCTCAATGCGCTTGGCAAGGGCGTCGGTGAGCTGGTACTCTATCCCCCTGCGAAAACCCTTGTTTTCGAACATCTCCACGTAAACGCTACACACGTCATCGGGATACAGCGACTCGTTCGAATAGCCTTTGAGTCCTTCGCAGCCGCCCAATACCAGACAGGTCCCGACAAGCACCAGCAGGACTGCGAAACCCGTTTTATGCGATTGTTCAAACTTTTGTTTTTCCATGCTCGTCCCTTTTCACCGACCGCTGTTTATTCGCCCCCTTTATCCTTGCCCAAAACCAGTTCTTCAAGCCCCTTGAATATGCGCTTTTTCGCCGGTTTTTTTCCCTCAGCGGCCGCTTTTTCCTTTTGCATGACTTGTGCTGCCATCTTGGCAGCGGTGCTGTTCGGCCAGTTGCCTATCACCATTCGGTGGTAAAGGTTCGCAGCCTGTGTGCTGCCGCTTTGATGGTAGTATTGTCCTATAATAAAACACTTGTATGCCCGTTGCTCTTCTATCAGTTCCAGCTTGGAATCGACTCCGAATTGCTGCGCATCGAGAGGGAACTTCAAACTGTAATTCTCATAATAACTCCGCGCGCTTACAAGTGCCGAAGCATCGTACTTCGGTCCTTGGTAGGCTGCGTGCTTGGACCTGGCCATACCCAGCAGCGAGTCTTTTCCGACCGGGCCGCTCGGCTGGAGGGAAGATATCTCCGACCATTTGTCATACGCGCGGTCGAACTTGCCTCGCTCCTCCAGGCTCTGCGCGACAGCCAGTGAACTTTCGATGCCGATAGGCGAATCACCCGCCCGGTCGCTGATTTTGTCCATGATATTCTCACCTTCGGCGTAGCCCTTCATCCGGATGACGCCGAGCACGGTCCTTTTCTGGCCCCTCAGATACGCGTTGGCGATGCTGTACTGCCTGTCAAGGGCCGCTTCATAAAGCCCGCTCTGAGGGTATTCATCCATAAACTCGTCATATGCCCGCACAGCCTTGCCGAATTTGCCGTCGCAGAAGAGCATCTCAGCGGCGATAAATGCATCGAGGTCCGGCCCGGCTATTTCCGGGTAGTCCTTTTTGAGCTTCTCCCATGCCTGGCGGACCTGCTTTTCCTTGCCCGCCGTCACCAGCTTTTTAATCTCGGCCACTCTGCAGAGATACCGGTCCTGCTCCGACTGCGAGACGGCCTCGAGCTTACCGGTGCTGTCAAGCCGCCAGGTTTCCGCAGAAAACCCGTATGCGCCCGAGAACAGCAAAGCCGCCGCCGCTATAAGTTGGATATTGCACTTACCCATAATTCCATGCCCTCAGACTTTTAACATCCGTGTTATTCCTAATACTTGCAACATTATACCCTTAGTTGTCGCCGCTGCCAACAAACAACAAAAATACGCTCTTTTTCGCCGCCCGACCCGGATAGAATCGGAAAATCGGCGCGGCGACATTGCTTTTTTCCCCCGAACCGGACCAAATAGCCGCCGCGATTGAACAAACTGATTCCGGGGTTTCAAAAAGCGTGTGTGGAAAAGCGTATTCACGTATCCGTTGCGAGCAGCCTTAACACAGAAAGGTCTGTCACATCCCCCATTTGTAAAGCGTCCATGACAGCGGCTCATATTAGGTGGAGAACTTAGCCTGCACGTCCACCGGGGCAACTGTCGGCGTTTTGCGAATGGGTTCACCCATCACATGGCACAATAAACGGGACTCCTGCTTGAAGCAGCATGCGTGCGAGTGCCTGCAGGTCTTCGAGGTCGACCTGGCCGTCCTCGTTGGTATCACCCGGGCACGGGCAGTCGCATTCATCGCCGAAACCGTCGCCGTCGGTGTCGGCCTGGTCCGGATTGGCTACGTACAGGCAATTGTCGCATGCATCGCCGACCCCGTCGTCATCTCGGTCGGCTTGATCCGGATTCTGATCATCCGGGCAATTGTCCTGCTCGCCCGGCACACCATCGTCGTCGGTATCCTGACAGATTGCTCTCAGGGTCAGTGCTGCCGGGACGTCATCGCCGACCTTGTTTGTGCCTTCACCCGGCCCGATTATCCACACCTGCCCTACGGGCAAATCGGGCACAGTGTAGTCAAAGCTCAAGACAATCCCACTGCACTTAGCCTGCATCTCTCACAGCTGCCCGTATTGAGCAGGTTTTTCGCTTAAGGAGGGATGCTTATCGGCTGATAGCAGTGTTTTTTACGCGGTGTCGTCTCAGTTGGACAGATAATTCACCCAAAGGGCCATTTGCTCAGGCATTTTGCGGCATCGAAGTTCAAATCAACGCACAACCCCAGTGCTGCCCCCGGGTTTTGCTTATGAAATCAATTGACCAGTGCGACCTTGGTACTTAACAACGCAGACGAGCAGGCCGCAGCTGTTTGAGATTTTCGTACACCTGCTCAAAAAGTTCCTGATAAGGATAGCTTTCCGACAGCGAAACCCACACCTTGCGAACAGTCACCTTAATCTGAGCACCGATCTTCAGCAGTTTAAGTCGAATCGTATTACATTGTGCTTTGGCCAGTTTTGTCTCTTTAAGGCCCAGCCGTCTCAA
>Ga0180438_10007140_pt1 | contig 14720 bp, 9 predicted proteins | sample SS_ome_12_FD_132455 | JGI IMG/M metagenome (GOLD analysis project Ga0180438, IMG submission 132455) | Hypersaline lake sediment archaeal communities from the Salton Sea, California, USA - SS_3_D_2 metaG | ecosystem: Environmental > Aquatic > Non-marine Saline and Alkaline > Hypersaline >...
CACTGCCGGTGCGCGTGCGTGTGGAGCGCGACGCCCCGGTCGTCTCCTGGCTCAGAGAACTCCAGGCGCAGCAGGTAGAGTTGCGCCAGTATGAGTATAGTCCATTGGTGCAGATTCAGAAGTCGAGCGATGTCTTGCCAGGCCAACCCTTGTTTCAGAGCATCAGTGTGTTCGAGAATTATCCAATCCCGATGGACGGTTCCACCCAGGATCTTTCAAAGGGCCGTTCTGATGGCGCCCCATACCTTTCGAAGGGCCATTCTGATGGCACCCCATACCTTTCGAAGGGCCATTCTGATGGCACCCCATACCTTTCGAAGGGCCATTCTGATGGCACCCTGGGACGGGATGGGAGTCTGGTGATTGAGGACGTTCGTTCCGTCGAGCAACCCAACTACCCGCTCACCGTGGTGGGTGGGCCTGCTGAAGAGCTGGTGCTCAAGATCGTCTACGACTGCGACCGTTTCGACGATGACGTGATCAGGCGGATGCTCGGCCATCTGGGGACGCTGCTGCAAGGCATGGCCGCCGACCCCGACCGGGAGCTCTCCGCACTGCCACTCCTGACCCCGGCCGAGCGGCAACAGATTCTGGTCGAGTGGAACGACACCCGGACTGAGTATGGGCATGGAGCGTGTGCGCATAAGTTGTTCGAGACACAGGTAGCGCGCACACCGGAAGCAGTTGCCGTGACTTTCGAGGATGATTCCTTGACGTATCTGGAGTTGAACCGCCGGGCCAATCAACTGGCCCACCGCCTCCAAAGACTGGGCGTGGGACCAGAAAGCCGGGTAGGTATCTGTGTGGAGCGGTCCCTGGAACTGATTGTGGGTATTCTGGGCATCCTCAAGGCCGGTGGCGCCTACGTGCCGCTGGACCCAGGCTACCCGCCAGAGAGGATCGCGTTTATGCTGGAAGATGCGCACATGCCGGTCTTGCTGACCCAGCAGCACCTGTTGAAGCGCTTGCCCTTCTCCATTCTCCATTCTCCAATCTCCGTTCTTCTCCTCGACGCCGACTGGCCCTCCATTGCCCGGGAGCCTGATACCAATCCGATCTCTGGAGCGATGCCGGAGAACCTGGCGTACGTGATCTATACGTCAGGCTCAACCGGCAGGCCCAAGGGAACCCTGCTGCATCATCGCGGTCTATGCAATTTTGCCTCCTCACAGGCCCTCGACTATGATCTGATGCCGGGGCGACGGATGCTCCAGTTTGCCTCATTCAGCTTTGATTCCTCGGTGGCGGAGATATTCCCGGCCTTGCTTTCTGGGGCAAGCCTGTGTTTGGCTCGCCGGGAGACCCTGCTTTCCACCGTCGACCTGGTCCAACTGCTGAAGGACCGCGCCATCACGACCGCCATACTGCCGCCTGCACTGCTCATGGTCCTCCCGGCGGAGGAGTTGCTTGCGCTGCAGACTCTCTTATCGGCTGGAGAGGCCTGCACCCGCGAAATTGTGGCACGCTGGGCACCGGGGCGGCGTTTTTTCAACGCCTATGGACCGACCGAAGCGACAGTCGGTCCGACGTGGTATCTGGTGGAGGATCTGCCGGATGGAGCGACCAGCATTCCGATTGGACGTCCTATCGCTAATACGCAGGCATACGTGGTAGACGCTCAGCTTCGGCCGGTGCCCATCGGGGTGCCTGGCGAACTGATGATCGGTGGCGTCGGTGTGGCTCGGGGCTACCTCAACCGGCCGGGGCTGACCGCCCAGAAGTTCATTCCTGACCCCTTCGGCGAAACCGCCGGCGGTCGCCTGTACAGGACCGGCGATCTCGCCCGTTTCCTCCCTGATGGCAACATCGATTTCCTGGGGAGGTTGGACCATCAGGTGAAGGTCCGGGGATTTCGCATCGAGTTGGGGGAGGTCGAGGCGGTGCTGAGGGAGCATGAGTCAGTGGGGCGGGCGGTGGTTGTAGCTCGTGAGGACAGGCCAGGAGACAGACGGTTGGTGGCGTACGTGGTGGCTGAGGGAGAAGGCCCCCGTCCATCCCCGGCGCAGCCGGGGCGCCCTCTGCCGGGGGGAGAGGGGGAGGATCCGCAGATCCTGCGCCAGTTCCTGAGAGACAGACTCCCCGAGTACATGATCCCTTCCGCTTTTGTCTGGCTAGAGGAACTCCCGCTCACACCGAACCGCAAGGTAGATCGCCAGGCTCTGCCGGTGCCCGAAGGCATACGTCCCAGCGGAGAAAGGGCCTTCGTGCCGCCTCGGGATGCACTGGAACTCCAGTTGACGCAGATGTGGGAGGAGATCCTGAACATCCACCCAATCGGGGTGAAGGACAACTTCTTCGAGTTGGGGGGGCACTCGTTACTGGCTGTGCGCCTGGTGGCTCAGATTCGGCAGCGTTTCGGTGCCACCTTCCCTCTGACGAGCCTGTTCCAGGAACCGACTGTTGAGCAGGTGGCCAGCGTCCTGCGCCAGCAGGAGGGACTGACTCCAGCCGGCTCGCTGGTGCCTCTCCAGCCCAATGGCTCTGGATTGCCTTTGTTCTTCGTCCACCCGTCCGGCGGAAGCGTCCACTGGTATGCAGACCTGGCACGACATCTGGGAGCAGGGCAACCGTTCTACGGGCTACAGGCGCAGGGCTTGAATGGCGACGAGGGCCTTCATACTCAGATCCATACCCGGATCGAAGATATGGCCGCAGCCTACGTCAAAGCCTTGCTCGACGTCCAGCCTGACGGGCCCTATCGCCTGGGGAGCTGGTCTATGGGAGTCGTCGTGGCCTTCGAGATGGCCCAGCAACTTCGGGCACGGGGGCGGGAGGTGGACCTGCTGATCATGCTGGATCAGGGTCCGATCGTTCCGGCTGAGGAGCCGGAGGACGATGCAGCATATCTCGTCGACGTGTTTGGCAAACACGTACCGCTCTCCTTGGATCATCTCCGTCAGCTTGGACCCGATGAACAATTGGCACACGTCTGGAAGGAGGCCAGGAAGGCGGAATGGCTATACCCGGATATCACTCTCCCGCAGTTTGGCCATTTCGTCCGCCTACTCAGGACGCATACCGAGGCCTGGCGAGCGTATCAACCCCAGGTTTACTCGGGTCGGATCATCCTCTTCCGGGCCAGTGAATCAACTGGGGATGGCTCTCAGAAGCGGGACATGGGTTGGGGCAGGCTGACGTCTGGAGAAGTGGAGGTCCACGAAGTTCCAGGAGATCATATCAGCATGATCCACGAGCCTCACGTACGGGTCCTCGCCGAGCGGTTGAGGGGCTATCTCGATATGACGCCGGCCATGGACTGAGGGCCTGCAAGATATGTATCCGTTCAGAAGGAGAAGGATGGGAAACCCTTCAAAGTTGATGAATCGCAACTTCTTTCTGCTCTGGCAGGGTCAGTCGATCAGCCAGTTGGGTGCACAGGCGTTCGCCGTGGCTATGCTGTTTTGGATCAAACATGCCACGGACTCTGCCACCGTGATGGGGCTCCTGCAAATGGTTTCCAGCCTACCGGCCGTGCTCCTGGGGCCAATCGGGGGCGCCTTCGCCGATCGCCACTCCCGCCGCAAGATTATCATATTCAGCGATGCTTTGAGCGGGATATCCGTTCTCTCACTGGCGGGATTGATGTTCGTGGCTGCGGATGCCACAGACACGATCCTCGTCTGGCTCTTTCTCGTGTCCGTTTTTACAGCCATAACCAGAGCTTTCTTCAACCCGGCAATCTCAGCAGCCATCCCTGATCTGGTGCCAAAAGATCGGGTGACCAGCGCCAATTCCCTGGGTCAGCTCTCCTATCAGATCTCTATGTTCATCGGCCAGGGCCTGGGAGGAACAATCTTCCGCCTGTTGGGCGCCCCGGCGCTTTTCCTGATCAATGGATTGACCTATCTGTTTTCGGCCGCGAGTGAGTCTTTCATCACGATCCCGCAGGCCACGTTGGAAAGAAGTGGCGGGTGGAAGGATCAGTTCCGTGAATTCGGACGGGACGTGCTGGACAGTCTGCGCTACGTCTGGGCCAGGGCGGGACTGAGGGGGCTTGTTCTAGTCTCGGCCTTCTTGAGCTTCTTCAGAGTGCCGGTCATCGTTCTGTTGCCTTTCTACGTGGAGGATTTTCTCCAGGCCACGACAGACTGGTACGGGTTCTTACTTGCCACGTATGGCATCGGATCTCTGGCGGGATACCTTTTCGCCGGCTCGATGAAGATCTCTGGGAAAGCCAGGGGGGCGTTGATGATGGGTTTCATCGTTCTTGAGTCTGCCGGGTACGGATTGCTGGGCCTGGTCAGCCGTCCTGCAGTGGCTCTGCTGTTCGCGTTTCTTGGAGGGGTGGCAGGTGGCTTCGTCACGATTAACATTACGACGCTCGTACAAATCACCACGCCTTGCGAAATTCGAGGTCGCGTTTTTGGTCTGCTCGGCACGATTTCCGGCAGCCTTGCGCCGGTTGCTATGGGTCTGGCTGGCGTCTTGGCGGACTTGATGGACCAGAATATCCCGCTGCTCTATGGTGTATGCGGGGGAGTCATGGCGTTGCTATCCACATGGATAGCAACGGACCAGGATTATCGCACTTTTCTTGCATATGAACAGGCGGAAGAGACTTCCCAGAAGCTCAACACCCCATACCTTTCGAAGGGCCATTCTGATGGCACGCCAGCCATGTCGTTAGATCAGGGAACGAGGTAAGTGAAACTATGTTAAGCAATTGTCGACCAGAAATGAGTCCATTGATCAGGTGCCCCAAACATTGTCCTCAGGCACGTGTCCGTCTGTTTTGCTTCCCCTACTCGGGCGCCGGGGCTTCGATCTTCTACGCGTGGTCAGACGCCCTGCCGGCGACCATTGAAGTGTGTCCGGTCCAGCTCCCCGGCCGAGGAACCCGATTGGCGGAGCCGCCGTTCAACCGCCTAGAGCCTCTCGTCCAATCGGTTGCCCAGGGCCTTCTGCCCTGCCTGGATAGGCCGTTCGCGTTCTTCGGCCATAGTCTGGGGGCGTTGGTCAGCTTTGAACTCACTCGCTATCTGCGCAGGCATATGGGTCTGAGCCCTGTTCATCTGTTTGTCTCTGCCCACAGTGCCCCACAGATCTCTGGGCGTGATTCGCCCATCCACGCCCTTCCGGAATCCGAGTTCGTGGAACAACTGCGCTGCCTCAATGGTATGTCGGAGGCGGTGTTGAAGAATGCCGAATTGATGCAACTGCTGCTCCCTATCCTGCGGGCAGATTTTTCGGTCTGCGAGACCTATGTATACCAGGTTGACGAGCCTCTCGACTGTCCCATCTCCGCTCTCGGCGGCTTGCGGGATGAGCACGTGAGCCGTGAGAGCCTCGACGCCTGGCGAGTGCATACACGGGCTTCCTTCACGTTGAGGATGTTCCCCGGTGACCACTTCTACTTGAATACGGATCGTTTGCTTCTGCTGCGCACGATCGATCGAGAGTTGAGTAAATCGAGTGTCGTTGCTCTTACGGGATCCTCAGATCCCGACGTCAAGACTCTGGAAGTCTCAGAAGTGTTATCGTCAAACAGTTTGGAGGCGATTTCTAGCTGATTTTGCTTTCGAGACGCTGGGTAGGAGAATGCCGAAGGCTTCCGCGGTAGACTGTTCAACCTGAAGATGACGAGGAGGGACCAATGGCCTGGGACGATAAGGAAGACACCACAATCTACAAAGTGGTCGTAAACCACGAAGAGCAGTACTCGATATGGCCTGCTGACCGGGAGAACCCGCTCGGCTGGAGGGACGTGGGCAAGAGTGGGCTCAAGCAGGAGTGTCTGGATTACATTGGAGAAGTGTGGACCGACATGAGGCCCCTCAGCCTCCGGAAGAAGATGGAGGCGCTGCAGAAAGAGAAAGAGATCTAGGCCGGGTCTCCGCGCTCCACGGTAATGAGTGTGGCGATGGACGGGAGTGTCCATTGGTCTGTGAACCTGCGCGAACCGGGCTCCCGGATCAAGCGTGGCGCCATCCGCCGGAAAGCCCGGCATTGGCATCCGGCGACGTCCACGTATGGCGGATATCGCTGGACTTGGTGCCAGAGCGCATAGACGACCTGCAGCGCACGCTCGCGCCAGATGAACGCGAGAGGGCCGGACGCTTCCATTTCCAACGAGACCGGGATCGCTTCATTGTCGCCCATGGGGCGCTCAGGGACATCCTTGGGCGGTACCTGCGCGTAGAGCCGGGTCAGGTGCGCTTCTGCTATAGCTCCCACGGGAAGCCTGCGTGTGCCATCGGAATGGCACCCAGTGCCATCAGAATGGCACCCAGTGCCATCAGAATGGCACCCAACGCCATCGGAATGGCACCCAGCGCTATCGGAGGGGGGAGGGATACAAGTGGGGGAGATTCAGGAGGGCTGCGGTTCAACCTCGCCCACTCCCACAGGCTGGCGCTTTGCGCTGTGACACGCGGCCGGGAGGTTGGTATCGATCTAGAATACGTGCGGGCTGACCTGGCGGATGAGCGGATCGCGGAGCGATTCTTCTCGACTCGAGAGGTCGCTGCGCTGCGTGCGGTCCCGAAAGGCGCGCGCTTGCAGGCGTTCTTCAACTGTTGGACCCGAAAGGAGGCCTACGTGAAGGCCAGGGGCGAAGGACTCTCTATGCCCTTGGATCAGTTTGACGTCTCACTGGCCCCAGGAGAGCCGGCAGCGCTCGTCAGCACGCCAACAGATCCGCAAGAAGCCTCTCGTTGGTCACTGCAAGATATATCGCCTGCCCCTGGCTACGTAGCGGCAATCGCTGTGGAGGGACGTGACTGGGTGCTCAAGCAATGGCAATGGCCGGGGGTTCGGTAACAAAATCAGCTTTCATCCGTTTTAGTACCATGAGGAAGGACTAGTCCACCCTTTCCCAGAAGGAGGGAACCAAGGGATACGGATACAGGGGGGAGGGGTGAGGGTCCTGCACAGGAGGGCAAAATGGACGGATGAAAGGCGAGGAGTTTCTCAGGTGAAAACATCCCGGTTGAACAATTGACACACGGATTAACGTCTGTTTATCCATCTGCACCGCCAAGTGCGGATGAACCTATACGGTTTAAGGAGGACAAACATGGTTAGCCCATCCCTACGTTCACGTTCCCTTGCGCTCCCGCGCGGTCCTTCGCGGCCACTACTGTTGCTGCTCTTGTTGGGCCTGGCGGCGCTTCTCATTCTCAATCCCACGGCGCGCCCGCTGAGCACCCCTACACCTGCCGTCAACTTCGACTTCGGCAAACTTCCTCTCTCTTTCACTCCCAACGTGGGACAAACTGAACCCGCTGTGAAATTCCAGGTCCACGATATGGGTGGTACGATCTTCTTCACGTCGAGCGAGGCCGTCCTGGCGTTGCCTGCTACGACTTCTGCTGCTCTGTCAGTACTACACCTGCGCTTCGAGGGAGCGAACCCAGCCTCGACGGTAGTTGGCGCTGATCCCCTGCCCGGTATCGCCAACTACTTCGTCGGCGATGATCCCGCTATGTGGCACACCGAACTGCCGACCTACGCCGCCATCGTCTACCGGCAGCTCTACCCGGGCATAGACCTGCGCTACGACGGCACCAGCGGACAACTGAAAGGCACGTACACCCTCGCTCCCGGTGCGGATCCCTCCCTCATTCGCTGGCGCCATGTGGGTGCAGCGGGCGTGCGACTCACTGCCGCGACAGGCCATCTGCTCATCAGTATGGTTGGCAGCAACAAACCGGGTCAAGACCTGATCGAGCGTGCTCCCGTCGCCTGGCAAGATATCGACGGGCGGCGCATCCCTGTGACCGCTCGCTACGTCCTGGCCGACGATGGGTTGGTCGGCCTGGCGCTCGGCAAGTACGACCGCACCAAGCCGTTGACCATTGACCCAACCTTGATCTATAGCACCTATCTCGGTGGCAGCAGCATCGAGGACGCCCAGGGCATCGCCGTCGACGTTGACGGCAATGCAATCGTCACGGGCTCCACGAGCTCAAGCGACTTCCCTACCGCCAACTCCTTCGATGGCACCGATAACGACGGAGATGACGTCTACGTCGCCAAGATCAGCGCTACCGGCGATGCACTCCTCTACAGCACCTACATCGGTGGCCGCGGAGGTGATCGGGGCGGTGGTGTCGCCGTGGACCAGGACGGGTACGCCTACGTCACAGGTGCTACAAACTCGACCGACTTTCCCACACAGAACCCGCTCCAAAGCTCGAAAACGGGGTTGGAGGATGCCTTTGTCCTCAAACTGAGCCCCGACGGCACTTCCCTGATTTACAGTACCTATCTGGGGGGCAGTCACCTCGACGATGCCCAAGGTATTGCCGTCGACGGCGAGGGCAATGCAACCGTCACCGGCTCGACCTTCTCCTCCAACTTCCCTACCCAGGATCCGCTGTATGCTGCGCACGCCGGGGGCTGGGCGGATGGTTACGTCGCCCAGTTGAACGCCAGTGGATCTGCCCTGGTCTATAGCACCTATCTAGGTGGCAGCGGAACCGACAGTGGCATGGCGGTCGTGGTGGACGGCGCGGGCAACGCGTACGTCACCGGCGAAACGACCTCCACCGATTTTCCGACCCAGGATCCTTACCAGAGCGCCAATAACGGTTGGAGTGATATCTATGTCGCCGCGTTGAATGCGGATGGCAGCGACCTGATCTACGCGACCTACCTCGGCGGCGCCGGCAAGGACTATGTCTACGACATCGCCGTGGACAGTGCGGGCAATGCCCACGTCACAGGCCAGACCGAATCCAGCGACTTCCCCACCACCCCGGGTGCCTTCGATACGGAGTGCGGCACCGATGGGGATTGCAACAATGATACCCCGTTCTACACCTACGGCGATGCCTTCGTCGCCAAGCTAAATGACAGCGGGTCTGACCTGCTTTACTCCACGTACCTGGGTGGCAGCGATCTGGACAAGGGAGGGGCCATCGCCGTAGACGGCGACGGCAATGCAACTGTCACGGGCGACACCAACTCAGACGACTTCCCCACCGAGGATCCGATGCAGGGCTATGGCGGTGATGCCGACGCATTCCTGCTCAGGCTCAGTAGCGATGGCAGCGGACTGATCTACTCCACCTACCTGGGTGGCAGTACCAGCGACTACGGCACCGGGGTCGTGGTCGACGACGCTGGCGATGCGTACGTGGCCGGGATCACCTTCTCCGACGACTTCCCGGTCGAAGCACCCTTGTATGACACCTATCGGGGCACCGGCGATGTCTTCGTCGCCAAGATCAGCGGTGAACCCTCCGTGCCACCGGCGCCCGGCCCCAACCTCCGCGGTTCACGCAAGACCGTCTCTCGGCATGCGGTTGTCTCCGGTGACACACTGTCTTGCACCATCGAATTGCGCAATAGCGGCACGGTCGCGGCCACTGCTACCGTCACCGATCCGCTACCCGAGGAGATTGACTACGTGGACGGCTCAGCGACCGAGGGTGGCGTCTACGATCCGGCCACGCGGACGCTTACCTGGAATGACGTCGCCGTAGGCGCAGGAGAGGCGGTAAGCCTTTCCTTCCAGGTCACCGCGACAACAGTGGACACACCCACGCTTATCTGCAACACGGCTACCGTTGCTGCCGGCGATGACTCATTCGAGCGCCATGCTTGGGTCCTCCTGATGCCGACCGCGCTCGGCCCTGATCTGCGGGCTTCATACAAAGTCGCCTCGCAGTACAAGGTGGAATCTGAGGAGACACTGACCTACACCATTCGCCTGCACAATGGTAACACAGTCGCGGCTGTCGCTACCGTCACCGACCCGGTTCCGGAGGAAATGGAGTACGTCACCGGTTCGGCGAACGAGGGCGGCGTCTACGATCCCGCCACCGAGACCCTGACGTGGAGTGACGTGTCTGTGCCGGCTGGGGATAGCTTGTCGCTCTCCTTTGCCGTGACGGCAAACACGGTCGAACATCCCACGCCTGTGGTCAACACGGCCACGATCACCACGGACGGGGAGTCGTTTGACCGAAGCGCGGTCGTCTTGGTGGTTCCCGAACCGACCGCCGAGGACACCTCCCGGCCGGTGGTCCATAGCCTGACCATCGACGAGCAGGACGTGCTGACCGAGCCATCCGTCACACTCCATATCTCGGCCACCGACGACGTTGGCCTCAATGAGATGTACGTGCGCGAGTGGCAGTGGGATCCGTCACCGATACCACGTTGGCGGACGGTCGAATCCAGCGGCTGGGTACCCTTCCAGGCGGACTATCCCTGGACGCTGGGCGAGGAAAGCGGCACGCACTTCGTGGGGGTGTGGGTGAACGACGAGGCGTCGAACCTCTCGCGGTTGAACCGCAACGCCCTCGACTTTGCCAGCCTGCTTCTGCCAGCGGAGACAGTGTCCAGATTCCGTATCGTTCCCTACCAGGTCTACTACGAGGAGGACGTAGCAGTCACCGCCCAACTCGAACCCTCCGAAGGCGACCCTGACCTCTACGTCTGGTACCCGGACTACGATCTTTGGCCACCAGATCAGGAGAGCACGCTGCCAGGCTCGTCCACAGACGAGGTGAGCTTCACCACGCCCCAGGCAGGAACCTACCTCTTCCTCGTGTACGGCGACACCGCTGCTACCTACGACTTCAGCATCACGCCCGGCGGGGGCCCGGATGCTACAGGAACCACCGTCGCTGTGAGTCAGGGAATGGGTCCGTTGGCATCCGAAAAGGTCACATTCGACAAACCTCCCATTCAGGATCTCGTGTCTCTCTTGTTCGCCAGCGGGTTGGATCCATTGGGCTCTCCTGCAGCCGTGGGACCCTTTGAAATGCACCTGCCGATCATCATCAAGTAGAATGAGCAGAAACCCTAGAGATCTGTGGCTGCTCCCGCCGGGCTGATCCCCGGCGGGAGTACGCCACCTCTATGATTATGCCTTGTATCCTTACCTGCCCGCAAAGCCCAAAACCAAACGTCCGGAGGACCAAATATGAACGACAAGGAACTTGTCGAACGGTACAATGCAGGAGAGCGCGACTTCCGTGTGGCCAAACTGGCGTACTCCAACTTGATCGGCGTCCCACTGAACGGCATTAACCTCAGCCAGGTCAGCCTCTTCTCGGCCAGAATGAATCAGGCCGACCTGAGAGATGCCAACCTGAGCAAGGCGAACCTGACCGGGGCTGACCTGAGAGATGCCAATCTGGCGGGCGCTGACCTGACTGAGTCCAGCCTTACGGGGGCTAAGCTTGCACGAGCCGATCTCTCTGGCGGGAAAACCAGCTTGAGCGGGGCGAACCTCACCTGGGCCGACCTGAGAGATGCCAATCTGAGAGGTGTCAATCTGAGTGGTGCCAACCTGACCGGCGCCAAACTGATTCGGACTGATCTACGCGATGCCGATATGACCGGTGCCGACCTGACCGACGCTGAATTAAACGAGGCCAACCTCAGCGGTGCCAATCTGGAAGGTGCCCGGCTAACCGCCGCCAAATTTGATGGGGCCATCATGCCCGACGGGAAAACACGTTCTGGCAACCAAGGGTTGCCGTAACCGTAGGTTGCCACGACCCCCGGTTGTCACTCGCTGACTCGCTCATTCGTTCCATGATTCCGGAGACCTGTGACATCATGTGGAACACCCCCGACGAAACCTCTCCTCCGCGGGAGAGGCCGCTTGCCCGCAGCGATGCCCAAAGCGTGACAGGCAGCCCCGACGAAGCGACCCTGGTGGAGCGTGCCATTCGTGGGGATACCGCCGCCTTTGGCACCCTCTATCAGCTCCACCTGGATGCCATCTATCGCTACGTCTATCTGCGAGTCGGAAACCAGGCCGACGCTGAGGACCTCACCGAGCAGACCTTCTTGAAGGCGTGGGAAGCCTTGCCCCGCTACAAGCACCGTGGGTACCCGTTTACCAGTTGGCTCTATCGCATTGCCCACAATCTGGTTGTGGACCATCATCGCCGCCGCAAGCCTGTCCTCTCTGACCCACAGTCAGACAGGGTTGCGCGCGACAACACGCAACCCGCCATTTTGGATCAGGTCATCAGAGCCGAAGAGGCGCAAACACTCGCTTCAGCCATTGCTCAACTGTCCGAGGAACAGCAGCAGATCGTAATCCTCCGGTTTGTCGAGGGACTCAAACATGCCGAGGTCGCTCGGATTATGGACAAGAGTGAGGGTGCCTGCCGCGTCATGCAGCATCGCGCCCTGGTCGCCTTGAACCGCCTTCTGACCGGCCCGCGTGACGAAGAGTAATCCATGCCTAGCCCATCTACCGGTTTCGAGCACATCTTGGATGACTGCGTCGTAGCCATTCAAGAGCAGGGCCAGACAGTTGAGAACTGCCTGGCCCGCTACCCGGCCCATCGAGAGGAATTGGAACCCCTCCTCTGCCTGGTCGCCCGCCTGGAATCTGCGCGCACGCTGAAGGCTCCAGCGGCGCTTCGCCAGCTCCCACGCAGCTCGATCGAAGCCCAGCAGGCCGAGGCCGAGCAAGCCCCCGACGACCCGCACCCTTTGCGTGACGCAGTGCAGAAGGTTCGCTTCATCTTTCGCTGGCCTGGGGACTTGCGTGGGGGACAGCCCTCGTGGTTCCTTCGGAGACGTCGTGCGACAACTATGATTGGGGCACTGATTGCTGTCTTGATGTTGGCGGGCGCTGGAACAGTCCATGCCTCGGCTGATGCGCTGCCGGGCCACGCCCTCTATCCCGTCAAGACGACCGTCGAAGACGTGCGCCTGGCGGTGTCAATCAGCGATGCGGAAGACGCCAGGCTACGTCTGGAGTTTGCTGCCAGGCGGCTGGACGAGGTGATCGCCTTGATGGAGGAGGGAGAAGCACAGGATGTTGGGCAAACGCCGGCGGAATATGTCGAACAAGCGCTGGCGGATTACGCAGTCCAAGTTGAACGTGCACTCGACTCATTTCGGGAGGATACCACCCTGTCCACCGATGACCAGGCGCTCCTGGCTAGCTTGCTCGTTCAGTCCTTGCCCGGCCACCGCGCCAAGCTGGCCGTCCTCCTTGCCCCCGTGCTGGCCGCTGACCAGCCGGCCACCGCCCGGCCGGGGGTCGCATTGGCCGTGAGCGCCTACGAGAAAGCGCGCGTCCATGCGCTGGACGTGGCTACCGGAGCGGACGGCGAGATAATCGAATCGCTTCCAGCACTGCCGCAGCCCCCCTCGCCTGACCTCCCGCCGCAGCCACCCACGCCTGTGCCGTTGCCGCAACTGCCCACGCCGGCCCCATCGCTGCCCCCATCCACCGCTGTCCCAACGCCGCGACCGCCCACCTCTGTTCCTTCGTTGCATCCGCCCACCGCTACCCCGTTACCTCAGCCCCCCGCCGCTGTACCGTCGCCGCAACTCTCCACCGCTGTCGCGTCGCCCCAATCGCCTACGCCCACCCCGTCGTTACAACGACCAACCTCCATTCCGTCGCCGCAGCCACCCACGTCGGTCCCATCGCCGCAGCCGCCTACGTCCGCTCCGTCGCCACAACCACCTACGCTTGCCCCATCACGCCAACCACCCACGTCCGTCCCGTCACCGCAACCGCCCACACCTATCCCGTCGCTGGAGTGGCCAGACTGGCCGACGCTGCCGGTTGTGCCAACGCCACCAGACTGGCCGACGCCGCCCAAGGTGCCGGTGCCACCTGGCTGGCCAACGCCACCTGCGTGGCCGACGCCGCCCGAGGAATAATCATCGCCCGATCAATCGATGTCATTCGATCGTGGGATTCACGTGGGGAGGGGCTCCGGGTGGTCTGCCGTGGGTGGCACAGTCATTTCACCTCGTGTTCATTGTGATCTGCAAGCAGTTCGTGTTACTCGCTCAAGCTCCATGATAGATCAAAGCTGCCGCTCGTATCCTCTCCTTCGATGTGTATGGTGTAGACTCCCTGCCGCGACGCCGTCAGAGCGACTGTGTCAGAGCCATCCTCGCGAAATGGCTTCTCCCACAGGCTTTCGCCGTCAGGGTCGACGATCGCAAGCACCAGCGTCCCTTTCTCGACGGTGACGTCGTAGTCGAGCGTGATGGTCTGACCCTCTTGGGCGCGGAGCGTCTTCCTCTCCACCCCTTGGAATGAGGCATACTTCGCGTTCTTGTGGTTGAGGCCGCTGGATTCCCTCCATCCGATTCGGATGCCACGGCTGCTGCCACACCCGGCCAGCAAGGTGGTCGCCAAGACGAGTGCAAGACTTGTTAATGCGATGCGGTTCTTTAGTTTCATCTCGATTTCCTCCTGTATCTTTGCAACCATCGGTCAGTTCATATTGTACACGAAACAACTTCACATCACATCGGCCAGCCAGGGAGTTTGGTACCTGTACGAGTGGTCAGTCCTTGCCCTGGGCAGGTGGCCAGGTTCTTCATTGGTGGCATTGGGGGAGGATGGGGCGTAGGCGGTGATCTGTCGGTGACTCCCGAGCCGTGTCCTGCTGGTATTGTGGTCCCTCTTGTGTATAATACAATTAGTGAGTCAATCGAAAATGGAAGGTGTGAATGGATCGTATGAATCGCCCCTCTTTGAGCCAGAGAATTGAAGCCGCACAAAGTCATATCGAGTCGCTGATCGATCGCGCTGGCCCGGCAACGGGTTCACACGGAGCAGGAGCGGAGTTCTTGCAGGAAACCTCGGCTCTCGTGAAAGAGCTGCAGGCCATCGGTGAGGAGTTGGGCCGGCAGAGAGAAGAGCTGGACCACGAAGGACGCAGCAACCGAATGCTGGCGCAGGTCCGTAAGGATCGAGACAGTGCGGAGACGCTGGCTACAGCGCTGGAGGCGGAACGGCGCGTGCTCCAGGTGATTATGGAAAACACGCG
>Ga0180438_10007141_pt1 | contig 14715 bp, 10 predicted proteins | sample SS_ome_12_FD_132455 | JGI IMG/M metagenome (GOLD analysis project Ga0180438, IMG submission 132455) | Hypersaline lake sediment archaeal communities from the Salton Sea, California, USA - SS_3_D_2 metaG | ecosystem: Environmental > Aquatic > Non-marine Saline and Alkaline > Hypersaline >...
AGCAGACGGTGTTCCTGAGACCGGACCGCTCCGCTCCAGAGGCGCTTGACGCGCCGCCCTTCGGGCGAATACACGGCGGCGACCAGGGGGTGGCCGACGCTCTCCGGTGGAAGCGACAGCTCCACCACGGTGCGCCCGGCAAAGGGGTTGGGGTAGCACGCGACGGACGCCCAGCCCAGCCACGCAGGTTCGTCCTCGGCCTCGACCTCCGAGATCCCCGGACCGCCCGCGATGCTCTGGATGACGCTGTACTTCTCGACCGAATAGCCCGAGCACTGGCGTTGCCACAGGAACTGGATGTACTCCAGGGTGACTTCGGTGGTCGCTGCACCGGTCACGTCCACGATCACCCCGCCTTCGGTCACCGCCGTGACGCGAACCGGGCGGCCCGGCATCCAATCCGGCGGGCGCGTGATGCGCACCAACGCGTCTCCACCCGAGGGCTGGTGAATCTCGAACTTCCTCGACAGCACGCGCTCCTGGATGAGATAGTGCTCCCCCCCGAGATCCACACCGTTGAACCGGGTAAAAACGCCGGCGACCAACTTCCCGTCGCTCGTGTGCGCGTAGAAGCCCTGGGGCGCGAGTCTGTGGCTCTCGTGGTCGAAGGTCTCCTGGCGATGATTCCCGACGACCTCCACATCCTCGAAAACGCTCCGGGTGACCGTCTTCTCCGCATCGAGGAACTCAAACTCCGTCATTCGCTTCCCGCAGCACCGGGCGGCCACCGTGCGCTGGAACGCCTCGTTGATCGGCAACCATTCGCTCTCGAGCATCCCCGCCTGACCCGTGAGATCGAATCCCAGGCCGAAGCCGTGCGAGAGGTTGTAGGTCAGCATCTCCCGGTTGTCGGTCATGACCTCCACGGCGAGGTTGTGCTGGTAGAAGGCGGTCTTGTCGTGCGCCAGGAGCATGGTGAGCGGGAAAACGACCCAGTTGTCGTTCCCCCAACTCGAGATCCAGCCGGCCTTCTTATCGAGGATCACCGAATCGAAGAAACCCAGCTCGGTATCGAGGAGGACATCCAGCATCCCCTCGGTCGCCAACCCGATGTCCTGGGAGACGGCCTGAGCGTTGGCGATCAGGCCGTCGGTGTAGGAGACCCAGGTCGGCTCCGCTGTGTTCGTGTCGTAGAACCAGGGGCGATCCGCCACCTGGTCTTCAAACAGGAGATCGGCCGGGTAGTCGATCGTGAACTCGTCGACCGTCTGCGCCAGTCGATCCCTCACCGCCTCGTCGTGCGGGCAGATGACGTATCCGCAGTTGCTCCCGTAGCACTCGGAGATCGGGTTGCCGCCGAGGTCGCAAGCCGCGATCCCCAGACCGAGCGAATCCAGCGTGGGCGAGTCTTCGTCCCACCACGTGGGGTTCGTGTACGGCATCACCAGCTGCCCGCGGGCGTGCGCGTTGTCGAAGATGGCCCGGAACTCGGCCTCGGTGCCGTACTCCGGGTTCGGCGGGAGGTAGTCGGGATAGTAGTTGTCGAACCCCTCCGGCCAGAAGGACACCAAGTGAAGCAACGCCGAAGCCGGAAGGAGCGACGCCGCGCTGTCGGCCCACGAGAAGGCCGAGCCCGATCCTGCCCACCCCCAATCGTGGACGTGCGCGCAGTCGATCTTGACAAGGAAACTCCCCGCCAGCGGGTCGAACAGGGCGCCGGCTTTGTCCTCAAGGGTCGGCGACACGTCCCAACCCCTGTCGGTCCTGACATGCCCCAGAGTCTGGAGGATCGGGGAGCCCACTCGCAGCCGCAGGATGGGAGACGTCCAGAGGGTTCCGTCCCCTGCGAAGGTGTGGAACATGTGGTGGTACACGCTCACCCCGCCCGACCAGCTGCTGTACCCAAGACCCAGCGTCGCAGGCCGGAAGGGGGCGCCGGGCACGGCGTACATGGCCAGGTTGCCCTGCGTGGACTCCAGGGCTCCGAAGTCCATGAAGACGTGCTGGTACTTCTGGTAGGTGCTCCGCAGCTCCTGGAAGAAGCTCCTCTTAAACGCCACTCCCTCGTAGTACGGGAAGTAGAACTGCTCGACCTCGTTCATGTCGAAGGCGAGTTCCGAGGGAAGGTAGATCGTCTCCAGTACGTCGTTATAGCCGTTCTCCACCGTGGCGGTGATGTCCAGACGGTCGGACTGGAACGCGCCCAGCACCACGGTCGTCACGATCGTCTGGCCGGATTCCATCAACTGGTAGTCGAGGGTCAGCGTGTTCTCGCCGGGATCCCAGGCGTAGGAGAACCCCCTCGTGCCCGAGGTGGGACTGAAGGTCGAGCTCCGGACGAGGCCCGACGCGCGGAACTTGAGCCTCCAGAGGTCTCCGTAGCTGTTGCCGAGGATCACGGTGCCCCCCGTCGTCTTGTCGACGATGTAGGTGATCGCGCCGTGGGTCTTCGACAACCCCACCTCGTAGTACTGGTCGTTTGCGAGAACCATCGGATCCGACGAGTCGTCGAAGCTCACCTCGGCCGCCGTCGGCACGGCCGCCAGCAGAAGGCAGGCTGCGCCGGCCAGGAACATCCACCCGCCAGGAACCCTGGCCCGATTCTCACTGAACACGCGGCACTCCCCCTCCAGCTGCGGGCCTCTTCTTCAAGAGGGCCTCATCCCAACGCGGCAAGAGCCCCCCTCGGAGGCTCTCACCCCACTGCGCCACACGATTCCGGTTCCATCCGGTTCGCCTGCCACTACTTGAACAGCGCCTTGACCTTGCCCCAGGTTTCGGATTCCACCGAGACAGGCGGCGCCTCGGAGCAGTCCAGCTTGATCGAGTCCAGCACGACCCATCCGTCGATGTCCATTGATTCCACACCCACCTGGATCGAAAAGGCATGGACCCCGCTCCAGCCCGTGATTCCCTTGTAGTCGTAGACGAAGATCCCGGCGTCGTAGCCCCGGCCGAGCAGATGAAACGCGTAGGGGGGCTCCTCTTGCTGGATGCCGAACAGGAAGTTCGACATCTCCGGGTCGGACTGGACGACGGCCGTTAGCGTGGGCGCATCATCCACGTTGACCGTGATCACCGGAGAGAGCACCTTCCCCCAGGACACGCCCGGCAGCTCCTGCACGACCGCGTAGGGGCCCGCCTGGTCGTTGATGGTCGCGTTGAACCCGGGGTCGGTGTTCTCGTCCCGCCAGCCGGCGGCGATCGGTTCAAAATCGTCCGCCCAGCCAGCGACGTTGACCACCCGGATCTCGTCGAAGCTGGCCGAACCGGGCTCGGCCCACTCGACCCAGATCTTGATCTTGAAGGACTTCAACCCGATCCAGCCCGTGAGATCCCCGAGGTCGACCGCGTACGTCCCGGGAGCGTCCCCGATGACGAGCGTGACCTCGGTGTAGGGCGGAATCTCTTCCATGATGTTCAGCTTGAACCGCCCACTGACGGCGGTGCAGACAACATACAGCGAATCGGTGTGCGGTCCGCAGCCGAACTGGGCCGTCGTCCAGGGGATCGGGTTGGCGCAACCCCAGTTGTTCGCGTCGGCCGTGATCGTGCCGATGTCCCCATCGCTGACGATCGTGGTCTGGAAGGTCTCCCAGTCACCGACATCCGCGAAGTCCTCTTCCCACATGAGGATCTCCGCATTCGCCGGCTGAAGGGCAAACCCGACGGCAACCGCCCATAGCATCGCGCCGGCCAGCACGTACCCCCGTCCCAACGCCGTAGCTTTCGACATGTACGCCTCCTTACGTCCCACGCGTTTTCCCCCGCCAGGATCGAGAAGCCACGGGTCCTGAACCGACACCCCGATCCTCGACGAGACCTCGGGCCGCGCACCTCACCCTCAGGCAAAGCGCGCACCACTCGCTCCTCTTATCCACCCACTCGGGCCGATCCATCAAGCCCTTCTGTGCCAATAGTCTAACAAATCGCCATCCGAAAGTCAAGTCGATCTTCTGCGGCATAAGCGATTGCGGCGCAATCGGTTGCGTGTCTATTGCATTGGGTCGAACGCGGGATTCACCGCACAACCACCATCTTCCTGCTACGGGGTGCTGTGGGTGTGCGCATCGTGCACAGGTAGACGCCGCAGGAAACCGCACTCCCCCCGTCATCTCTCCCATACCAGAAACAGACGTGATCGCCCGAGTCCTTCCGGCACTCGATGAGCGTTCTCACCCTGCGTCTCCGGCCCTTCCGGAAGACGCCCGGGGCCCGCTCAAGCCAAAGACGTTGACTCGCGCGGTCTCGATCCGCTAAGATGGCGGATTGAGGAACGCGATCCCCAGCCACAGCGCCAGCAGGACGAGAGCCGGATCGGGCGCGACAAGCCGGGAGGGACTCGTGACCGACATGCCCAAGTTGAGGGAACTGAAGGAACGCAAGGCCGAGGCCCGCCTGGGTGGCGGCAAGGCCCGGATCGAGGCGCAGCACAAGGCCGGCAAGCTCACGGCGGCCGAGAGGGTCGAGCTGCTTCTCGACCCGGACAGCTTCCAGGAGTTCGGGGTCTTCGTGACCCACCGCTGTTCCGATTTCGGCATGGCATCCCGCAAGGTCGTCGGGGACGGCGTGGTGGCGGGCCAGGGGACGATCGACGGGCGTCTCGTATTCGTCTTCGCCCAGGACTTCACCGTCTTCGGCGGGACCCTGAGCGAGCAGAACGCGGGCAAGATCTGCCGGATCATGGACTTGGCCATGGAGAACGGCGCGCCCGTGATCGGCCTCAACGACTCCGGCGGGGCCCGCATCCAGGAAGGGGTGGCGTCGCTTGGCGGGTATGCCGAGATCTTTCTCCGCAACACCCTCGCCTCCGGCGTGATCCCCCAGATCTCGGCCGTCCTCGGGCCGTGTGCCGGCGGCGCGGTCTATTCTCCGGCCATCACCGATTTCATCCTCATGGTGGACGGTACGAGCCACATGTTCGTCACCGGCCCGGACGTGATCAAGTCGGTCACGAACGAGGAGGTCACCTTCGAGGAGCTGGGGGGCGCCCGGACTCACAACGAGACGAGCGGCGTCGCGCACTTCATGGCCGAGGACGAGCCGGGCTGCATCCGGCTCATCCGGGAGCTGATCTCCTTCATCCCCCAGAACAACATGGAGGACCCCCCGCGGATCGAGCCCACCGACGATCCGGCCCGGCGCGATCCCGCACTGAACGACCTGGTCCCCGAGAGCTCGACCAAACCGTACGACGTCAAGGACATCATCCAATCCGTCGTCGACGACGGGCGGTTTCTCGAAGTCCAGGAGCACTACGCCCGGAATATCGTGGTCGGGTTCGGGCACCTCGACGGGCGTCCGGTGGGCATCGTGGCCAATCAGCCCAAGGTCCTGGCCGGGACCCTGGACATCAATTCTTCGATCAAGGGCGCCCGGTTCGTCCGCTTCTGCGACGCCTTCAACATCCCGCTCGTTACGTTCGAGGACGTCCCCGGATTCCTCCCCGGAACCGCGCAGGAGTACGGGGGGATCATCAAGCACGGGGCCAAGCTGCTCTACGCCTTCTGTGAAGCCACGGTGCCCAAGATCACGGTGGTCGTGCGCAAAGCCTACGGCGGCGCATACGACGTGATGTCGAGCAAACACATCCGCGCCGACTACAACATCGCCTGGCCGTCGGCCGAGCTGGCCGTCATGGGGGCCGAGGGCGCCGTGAACATCGTCTACCGGAAGGAGCTGGCCGAGTCTGCTGAGCCCGCAGAGGCGCGTCGGAGGCGGGTCGAAGAGTACAACGAACGCTTCGCCAACCCGTACATCGCGGCGGAGATGGGCTACCTGGACGACATCATCGAACCGCAGGATACGCGGGTCGAGGTCATCCGCGCGCTGAGGATGCTCGAGAACAAGCGCCAGTCCACCCCACCGCGCAAACACGGCAACATCCCGCTCTAGGAATCGGAGCGAGGCTGAACGGGGACATGTTCCGCAAAGTACTGGTAGCCAACCGGGGCGAGATTGCCGTCCGCGTGATTCGCGCGCTCGGGGAGGCGGGCATCCGATCCGTGGCCGTCTACTCCGAGGCCGACCGCGCCGCCTACCACGTTCACCTGGACGACGAGGCCTACCCCATCGGTCCCCCGGAATCCACGGAGAGCTACCTCCACATCGACCGCGTGCTCGAGGCGGCACGCCGAGCGGGTTGTCAGGCCATCCACCCCGGATACGGTTTTCTCGCCGAGAACGCACGGTTCGCCCAGGCCTGCGAGGACGCCGGGGTGGCCTTCATCGGCCCCACGGCCCAGGCCATCGATGCCATGGGCAGCAAGACGGCGGCCCGCAGGAGGATGACCGATGCGGGGGTCCCCGTGATTCCGGGACACGACACACCGCTGACCTCGGAGGAAGAGACCCTGGCCGTCGCCCGGGGCTTAGGCTACCCGGTTCTTCTCAAGGCGGTGGCCGGCGGAGGCGGAAAGGGCATGCGGATCGTGAACGCCGATGGAGAGGTCCCGGCCGCGCTCCGGGCCACGCGCGGGGAGGCTCTCTCGGCCTTCGGTTCGCCTGAGATCTACATGGAGAAGTACATCACCGAACCACGCCACGTGGAAATCCAGGTCCTTGCCGACTCCGAGGGACGCACCGTCCACCTGGGTGAGAGGGAATGTTCCATCCAGAGACGCTACCAGAAACTGGTCGAGGAAGCCCCGTCGGTGGCGGTCGACGCCGACCTGCGACAGAGGATGGGCGAGACGGCGGTCCGCGCGGCCAGAGCCGTGGGCTACCGGAACGCCGGCACCGTGGAGTTCATCCTCGCCCCAGACGGGAAGTTCTACTTCCTCGAGATGAACACGCGTCTTCAGGTGGAACACCCGGCCACCGAACTGGTGACCGGCATCGACCTGGTGAAGGAGCAGATCCGGATTGCCGCGGGCGAACCGCTGTCGATCCGCCAGGAGGACATCTCGGTCGACGGTTGGGCCATCGAGTGCCGGATCTACGCCGAGGACCCGGCCAACCAGTTCCTGCCCTCGGTCGGCCGCATCCGGTGGCTCCGGAATCCCCACGGCCCCGGGGTTCGGGTCGAGAGCGGCGTGGTGCAGGGGTCGGAGATCTCCCTGTACTACGACCCTTTGATCTCCAAGCTGGTCGTCTGGGGAAGGGACCGGAACGAAGCCGTCGACCGGATGCGGCGCGCGCTCGACGAGTACGTGATCGGCGGCGTCCGGACGACGATCCCGTTCCACCGGTGGCTGATGGACCACCCCCGGTTCCAGTCGGGCCGCTTCCACACCGGCTTCATCGATGAGTGTTTCTCCCCCGAGGAGGCTCTCCAGGTCGGCGGCGACCGCCTCAGGGCGGCCCTGATCGCGGCGGCCCTGGCGCACCACGAGAGGCCCGGCGCGGGCGCGCCCCCGGCGCCCAGGCCCGCGAAGTCGGGCTGGAAGATGGCCGGTCGGTACCAGATGCTCACACGGAAGGCGGGGCGCCCATGAGCGGATCTGTCCCTCAGAGCCGAAAGGCCATCCGGGCCCGTCTGGCCGGCCAGACGTACGACATCCGGGTCGAGGAGCGGGACGGGCACTTCCACGTGCACCTGAACGAGGAAGCGTTCACGGTCCACCGCCGGCCGATGGGAGAGGGGGGACTCACGTCCCTCCTGATCGACAACCGGCCCTACGAAGTGGTGGTGGAGCGGCATCCCTCGGGGTTTTCGGTCAACGTGGCCGGGTCCGTTCAGGAGGTGGAGATCCTCGACCCGCTGGACGCCATGGCGAAGAGGGTCGCCCGCAAGCGGGCAGGCCCGGAGATGGAAACCGTCGCCGCCCCGATGCCGGGTCTCGTGGTGTCCGTCGAGGTCGGCCAGGGCGACCGCGTGGAGGCCGGGACTCCGCTCGTGGTCGTCGAGGCGATGAAGATGCAGAACGAACTGTCCGCCTCGAACCCCGGGGTCGTCCGACAGGTCCGGGTCGAGCCCGGCCAGAAGGTGGACACGCACCAGGCACTGATCGTTCTGGAGCGCGCGTAGATTCGCCCGGCCTTCACGGGGGACCAGGTGGAAGAGGAAAAGCGCTTTCTGACCCCCTCCGGGATCGAGATCCAGGCCCTGTACGGTCCCACCGACATCGCCGGGCTGGACTACGATCGCGACCTGGCGGACCCGGGTTCACCTCCCTTCACCCGCGGCGTCTACCCCACGATGTACCGGGGTCGCCACTGGACGATGCGCCAGTACGCGGGGTTCGGCTCGTGCGCCGAAACCAACGCTCGCTTCCGGTACCTCCTGGACCAGGGCCAGACGGGGCTCAGCGTCGCATTTGACCTGCCGACCCAGATGGGCCTGGACTCCGATCACCCGCTGGCCGAGGGCGAGGTCGGCCGCGTGGGGGTCGCCATCGACTCCCTCGCCGACATGGAGACCCTCTTTGCCGGCATCCCGCTGGACCGCGTGAGCACATCGATGACCATCAACGCCACCGCCGGCATTCTGCTGGCCGCGTACATCGCCGTGGCCGAGGCCCAGGGGATCCCGCCCGCAGGACTCTCGGGGACCATCCAGAACGACGTCCTCAAGGAGTACGTCGCTCGGGGGACCTACATCTTCCCGCCGCGCGAGTCCATGCGGATCACGGCGGACATCATCCGCTACGCCAGCACGCACCTGCCCAGGTGGAACACGATCAGCGTGAGCGGGTACCACATCCGGGAGGCCGGGGCCACGGCGGTCCAGGAAGTCGCCTTCACGCTGGCCGACGGCATCGAGTACGTCCGGAGCGCCGTGGAGAGCGGCCTGGCTGTCGACGAGTTCGCACCCCGCATCTCGTTCTTCTTCGACGTCCACAACCACCTCTTCGAGGAAATCGCCAAGCTCCGCGCCGCCCGGCGGCTCTGGGCGCGCGTCATGGCCGACGAGTTCGGTGCCCGCAACCCCCGGTCCCGCACCCTCCGGTTTCACTGTCAGACCGCCGGATGCAGCCTGACGGCCCAGCAGCCCTGGGTGAACATTCCCAGGGTCACCCTGCAGGCCCTGGCCGCGGTCCTGGGCGGCACGCAGTCGCTCCATACGAACGCCTTCGACGAGGCCGTCTCGCTGCCCAGCGAATCGAGCGCCCGCCTGGCGCTCAGGACCCAACAGGTGATCGCCGAGGAGTCTGGCGTCACTCAGACGGCCGATCCGCTCGGCGGCTCCTACTACGTGGAGGCGCTGACCAGCAGGATCGAGTTTGAGGCCCGGGACCTCCTCGACCAGATCCGGCGGATGGGAGGCATGATCACGGCGATCGAGAAGGGCTGGGTCCAGCGGCACATCGAGCTGGCGGCGTACCGCCACCAGCAGAAGATCGAGAGCGGCGAGAGCGGCGTGGTGGGGGTCAACCGGTACGTCACCCCGGAGGTGGCGCTCCCGGAGTTCCAGCTCGATCCCACCGTGGAACGGGAACAGAAGGCCCGTCTGGCCGGACTCCGGTCCACGCGCGACCCACGCGCGGTGGCCCGGGCTCTGGACGCGGTCCGGCGCGCGGCCGGCGGGGACGACAACCTCATGCCCCCGTTCCTCCAGGCCGTCAAGGCGTACGCAACCGTGGGCGAGGTCTGTCAGGTGCTCCGGGAGGTGTTCGGCGAGTACCGTGAACCGAGGCAGGAGGCGCAGGGTGTTTAACAAGCTGGACCACATCGGGATCGTGACCCGCGATCTGGAGAAGCTCAAGACCCTCTACCGGACCGTCCTGGAGATGGAACCCGCCCACGAGGAAGTGAGGGAGGCTCTGGGGGTCAAAGCCGCCCTCTACCCGATCGGGGAGACGGCCCTCGAGTACGTGGAGCCCATCTCGGAGAAGGCACCCCTGAAGAACTTCCTCGAAACCCGGGGGGAAGGCATCCACCACCTCTGCTTCCTCGTCGACGACATCGAGAGCGCGCTCCGGACCCTGACCGAGCGGGGCGTCGAATTGATCGACACCGAACCCCGGATGGGCGCCAACAACCGCAGAATCGCCTTCCTCCACCCCCGGTCGATGGGCGGGGTCCTCGTCGAGCTGGCCCAGGAAGCGGAGCTCACGGGCTAGAGCAAGAGAGAAGTGGACAAGAGACAATCGATTCCGGAAAAGGGCATCGTAGAGAATCTGCGGCAGGCTTCCCGCGAACAGACCGGCTACGCGCTCGCGGCGAACGCCTCGCGCTCCTCGGTCGTGGACTCGTAGACGTGCCGGAGCAGGGCTTCTCTGGCCGGCGTCAGATCGACGTTCCGGCGGGCCATCACGGTGCGGGCGGTCTCGATGGCCCGGTCCAGCGCGTAGGTCTCGGCGTTTTCGCCCCCGAGCCACGTGAAGGAGGGCACGTACTTGGGAAGGAATCCACGGGCGTAGAGAAGGCACGAGACGCCGAAGACCGACCCGGTGCTGAAGCGTGAGCCGATGGCCGACTTGGTGTGATCCGCGACGTAGGAGCCGACGAACCGTTCTCCCGAGTCGACCGGGCGGCCGTCGATCGGAACCCGGACCGGGCCGTAGTTGTTCTTCAGATCGCTCGTCGTCGTCTCCGCCCCCAGGTTCACCCATTCGCCCAGGTATGAGTGTCCCAGGAACCCACTGTGCTGCTTGTTCGAATACCCCTGGATCACGCACTCCCGGATCTCTCCACCCATCCTGCACATCGGACCGATCGTGCTGGCCTCCACCAGGGTCAGGGGGTGGATCCTCGTCTCCGAGAGGACGACGGCCGGGCCGAGGATGACGGCGTTGGCCCCGACCTCGACCCCATCGCCGAGGACGATGGGGCCCCGCCTGGCGTCCAGGACCACGCCCGCGGCCAGTCGGCAGCGGCCGCCGAGGCGGACGGCGTCCGGTTGGATGCACCGGACGTCGGCCGGAAAACGACTCTCCCGGGAGGGCAGGCGCTCGAAGTCCTCGACAATCCGTTGGGGATTCGCCGAGATCATGTCCCAGGGGTAGCGGACGAGGTGGGCCTCGATCTCTTCGGTCGGGAGTCCGTCCCACGCGTCGTCGCCCAGCGGCCGGCCGATCAGGCTGCGCACCCTCTCCAGGGTGGCTCCGGACGCCCGGGCCACCACGACCTCGTCCCCGGAGCGGAACACGCAGTCGCCCGGTCGACCCAGAGATTGCTTCAGGCGTTCGTCGACCACCGCGCGCGCATTGACGAACAGACAGCGGTCGAAGGGGACTTCGTTCACGAGCATGCCGGGGTGGTCCTCGGCGACGCTCGGGCCCAGGGCCGAGCGGCACGCGAGGGCGGCGGTCGTGGGTTGGAGGACGGCCCGTGCGCGTTCGGCCAGCGTGGTCATCCCCAGGCGGAGGGCGAATGCGGCGCGGGTCGCCACGAGCGGGCCGAAGCGCTCAACCTGCTCATCCTCAAAAACACAGATGGGTTCCGATGCCATGGCTCGAGGTTCCCCGCGGGACGTCGGCCTTGGGAATCCACGGTACTCGCCCCGCACGGTCGGGGCCGGGCCCACCCGGCCATCGAGGACCGGCCTTCCCCGCCCGCGCACGCAGGCGTTCTCGGGATCCGCCCCTGGAGACGCGTATTCCTGGGGGATCCTACTCCTTGAAGCTGGCCAGCCCCTCTTCCTCCGACTCGAAGGTATCGAAGACCAGCGTCAGCTTCGTGATCATCAGCAGGCTCTCGATCCGCTTGCCGACGTTCACGAGCCGGAGCACGCCACCGGCGTTCTTGGAGGTGATGAATCCCGCCATCAGGATTCCGAGCCCCGTACTGTTCACCCAGGGAACCTCCGCCAGGTTGACCAGGATCTTCTTCTGCCCCTCTTCGATGGTCTCCTTGATGGCGTTATGGAAGACCTGCTGGTCTGGCCCGCCCATAACGTTCCCGGAGAGATCCAGGACCGCGACGTCGTCCACAATTCGCTTCTTCAGTTTCATCTCGCTTCCCCCCCAGGACCCTACGAGTAGGAGTAGAACCCCCGTCCCGTCTTCCTGCCAAGACGTCCGGACTTCACCATCTTCCGCAGGAGCGGGCAGGGGCGGTACTTCGAATCACTGAAGCCCTCGTAGAGGACCTCCATGATGCTCAGACACACGTCCAGTCCGATGAGGTCGGCCAGCGCCAGCGGCCCCATGGGATGGTTCATGCCCAGCTTCATTACCGTGTCGATGGCCTCCTCGGTGGCCACCCCCTCCATCAACGCGTAGACCGCTTCGTTGATCATGGGCATCAGGACCCGGTTGGAAACGAAGCCGGGGTAGTCGTTCACCTCCACCGGGGTCTTTCCGAGCTTCTCCGCCGTCTCCCGGATCACCCCGAAGGTCTCATCGCCGGTGCCCACACCCCGCACGATCTCGACCAGCTTCATCAACGGGACCGGATTCATGAAGTGCATCCCGATGACCTTCTCCTCCCGGCCCGTTGCGGCCGCCAGCTCGGTGATCGAGATCGAAGAGGTGTTGGTGGCGAGGATGGCGTCCTTCGACATCAGCCCGTCCAGCTCCCCGAACACCTTCTTCTTGACCTGCGCGTCCTCGACGATGGCCTCCACCACCAGCGCGGCGTCTTTGGCGTCCGCCAACGAGAGGGTCCCGTGGATGCGTGCGAGGGCTTTGGCGCCTTCGTCCTCGCCGAGTTTCCCCTTCTCCACGAACTTGGCCAGCGACTTCTCGATACGACTCATCCCCTTCTTCAGGAACCGGTCCTCCACTTCCACCAGGGTGACCTCGTAACCGTTCACGGCGAACGTCTGGGCGATTCCGTTGCCCATCGTTCCGGCGCCGATCACGGCGATCCTTCCACTCACCGCTGCCATCTTTGTGACCTCCACGTTGCGGCGTGTCCGTCCCTAGATCATCTCCACCGAGAGCGCCACGGCGTTGCCGCCCCCGAGACACAGCGTGGCCAGACCCTTCGACTTGCCGTAATCCCGGAGCGCGTAGAGCAGTGTAGTCAAAATCCGGGCCCCGGTCGCCCCGATCGGATGGCCCAGCGCCACCGCACCGCCGTGCACGTTGACCTTCTCCATATCGAGCCCCAGCTCGCGAACGCACGCGATCGCCTGCACCGAGAAAGCCTCGTTGATCTCGACCAGGTCGAAGTCTTCCAGCTTGAACCCCGTTTTGGCAAGGAGGTTCTGCACGGCCTTGACCGGCGCCATCATCACCCACTTGGGCTCCACGCCCGAGATCGCATAGCCGGTAATCCGCGCCATGGGTGCAACCCCGCGGGCCTTGGCCTTCTCCTCGGTCATGATCACCACGGCCGCGCCGCCGTCGTTCACACCGGGCGCGTTCCCGGCCGTCACCGTGCCGTCCCTCTTGAAAACGGGCTTCAGCTTGGCCAGCCTCTCGAGGGTCGTGTCCTTCCGGGGACCCTCGTCCGTCTCGAAGAGGGTCTCCTCGCCCTTCCTGCCCTTGACGGGAACACCCACGATCTGCTCGGTGAAGTGTCCGCCCTCGATGGCGGCCACGGCCTTCTGGTGGGATCTCAGCGCGTACTCGTCCTGTTCCTCCCGGGAAACCTTGTACTTCTCGGCGACGAGCTCTCCGGTGTTGCCCATGTGGAAATCGTTGTAGACGTCCCACAGGCCGTCCCACACCATCGAGTCCACGAGGACTCCGTTGCCGAGCCGGTAGCCCGTCCGCGCCTTCGGCAGCATGTAGGGCGCGAGGCTCATGGACTCCAGTCCGCCGGCGACCACGACTTCGGCGTCCCCCAGGATCACCGACTGGGCCGCCAGGGCCGCGGCCTTCAGCGCGGAACCGCAGACCTTGTTGATCGTCATCGCCCACACCTCGGGCGGCAATCCGGCGAAGATGGCGGCCTGCCGCGCCGGATTCTGACCCATGCCGGCGCCGACGACGTTGCCCATGATCACTTCGGTGACTTCCTTCGGCTCGATCCCCGCCCGATTCACGGCTTCCCTGATGGCAATCGCCCCGAGCTGCGGGGCCGGAACCGTCGAGAGCCCGCCCAAGAGTCGCCCGATGGGCGTTCGGACGGCGCTGACGATCACTGCTGACTGCGCGGCCATCCATGCACTCCTTATTCTTGGTGTCCAGAGCCACGCGGACCCGTGCGGTCCGGCCCGTGACCCGCCTAAGACCTCAGAAACGACCGACCGATCACGAGCCGTTGTATTTCCGAGGTCCCCTCCCCGATTTCCAGCAGTTTGGCGTCCCTGAAGTACCGCTCGACGGGATAGTCCTTCATGTACCCGTAGCCGCCGTGGATCTGAATCGCCTTGGTGGTCGCCCGCATCGCCACCTCCGAGGCGAAGAGCTTGGACATGGCGGACTCCCTTGAGAAGGGCACGGCCCTGTCTTTTAGCGCGGACGTGTGGTACAGCAACCGGCGGGCGGCCTCGATCTCGGTGGCCATGTCGGCGATCATGTTCTGGATGGCCTGGAAGCTGCCGATCGTCCGCCCGAACTGTTTGCGCTCCTTGGCGTACTTGACGCTGGCGTCCAGGGCCCCCTGGGCGATCCCAAGCGACATCGCACCGATGCTGACCCGGCCCCCGTCCAGGGTTTTCATGAAAATCTCGAACCCGTCCCCCTCCCGGCCGAGCAGGTTACTCGCCGGCACGCGGCAGTCCTCGAAGACGAGCTCCGACGTGTCCGAGCCCCTCAGCCCCAGCTTGTCCTCCTTCTTGCCCGCCGAGAACCCGGGTGTGCCCTTCTCCACCAGGAAGGCCGAGATGCCGTGGGTGCCCTTCCCCTTTTCCGTGATGGCCGTGGCCACACACACCTCCGCCAGAGATCCGCTGGTGATGAAGCACTTCTGCCCGTTGAGGACGTAGTGGTCGCCGTCGCGGACGGCCGTGGTCTCGGTACCGGCCGCGTCGCTGCCGGCGTTGGCCTCGGTCAGGGC
>Ga0180438_10007142_pt1 | contig 14713 bp, 11 predicted proteins | sample SS_ome_12_FD_132455 | JGI IMG/M metagenome (GOLD analysis project Ga0180438, IMG submission 132455) | Hypersaline lake sediment archaeal communities from the Salton Sea, California, USA - SS_3_D_2 metaG | ecosystem: Environmental > Aquatic > Non-marine Saline and Alkaline > Hypersaline >...
CAAAGGTCGGTGAGCACCATCAGCACCCGGTCCGGGTATCGGTGAACCAGCCCCGGAACCACCGAGCAGCCCTCCTCCGCCAGCGGGTCATCGAACCCGATCCCGGCAAGGGCCACCTCCTCAATGGCGGGGACTGCCTGCTTCCTCACAGGGTCTTCGGGGTCATGCATCTCGACCAGCGAGAGGTAATATGGGGTAATGGACATGGGGTACTTGGATATCACCATTTTGAGATGTCTCTGCTCTTTAGCGGACAGGAGCATATATTGGGCCAGCCCCTCTACGGTAACGATGCGGTTGCGCAGATGCCATTTCCAGTCGTTCCAATTTTCCGCCGGCACGTGGCTGAAGATCGGCTGGTGATCTAATGCCAATTTGGTACTTGGTGGCTCATCTTCCTCTTCTTTCACCATTGAGGCGCCTGCGCCTGGTGGTTCCTCTTCCGCCAGCCTGGCATCCTCTTGTAAAGCAGCTGTATGCAAATGCTTCACTTTATCTTTGCTCCTTTCATGATTTATTTCTACTAACTGATTACAGGCAAGCAAGATACTGCCTCAACTAACTCCCTCAACATCTATTTCCCTCTTATCTTCACCCCCTTTATTGTATTTTTTGCGCGATTGAACGTGCCTCTGAGATTTTTGCTTTATTACCGAAACGCGAATTCTGCGTAACTTCACCACCTTATCACTATCATCATGGGGGATATCATCATCCCTGCTTGAACAGGCATCGTCGTTATCTGAACAACATCGATCAGTGTGTCGGGAAACGCATGCCTCAGTCAATTGATTTACGTTATATATCTGGCTCTTCTTGTTGGGCAAATACTGCTGATCCATTCACTCCATCCCCGCTAACTAGATTTGACAACCTCTGAACTCATCGACCTGTAGCTGGTGGCCCTGCCGATCAATACAGAGCAGTTCGCCAGGCTGGCCACCTTCTGGGTCACGCTGCCCAGGAGCAGGGCCTCGATCCCGGTCAACCCTTTGGCCCCGATCGCTATCAGTTCGGGGCGAACCGCAGAGGCGACCATCAGTATCTCCTCCACCGGGTCCCCCCTGAGCACCATGGCGGATATCGTATAGCCCTTCGATTTCAAACGGCACTTCAGCTCATCGAGCAGCCCCCTGGCCTTATCCTCCTCCGCTCGCTGTAGTTGCTCAAGGAAGTTGCGGTTGGTCTCCAGATCCATGGTCGGCATCTTCATTACGGCAGCCATGCGGGGGTTTACCGTCGTCATCAATACGATGTGGGTTTGGGCAGGCAGCGGCAAGCCGAGGAGGATATCGGCTGCCGCATTTGAATACGCAGAGCCATCGGTGGCCAGCAGTATTTTACGGATCCTGGGGGTATCCCTCTTGACCAGGATAACGCTGGTGTGCGCGTCCCTTATCACCTTCTGCGCCACATCACCCAGTTGAGACCGGGGAGAACCGTGCTCTCCCTTGCCCCCGATTATTATTAGCTGCGCTTTCAGGTCGCGGGCTGCCTTCAAGATCTCGTTTCCCGGGTTGCCCCAGCAGTTCATGATCTCAGCCCGAACGCCCAGGGCTCGGAGCGTCTTCAGTGCAGCCTGGAGCACCTCGACTTCTTTTTGCTCACGGTAATCATGATGGCCGCCCAAGCAATCCTCGCCACGGCCGATGACTGAATGAAAATGCACGCCGCCGAAGAGTGCGTGTTCGGGCAGGACCCCCAGCACTATGACCCTGGCGCCGACGGGTAGCTGCAGCGCTTTCACCATCGAGATAGCCATCTTCGAGTACGGAGACCCGTCTATCGGCAGAAGAACATTCATTATCAGTTCTACACTTTCCTCTGAATCTAAAAGGCTTTACTGCATAAAAAGCTGGTCCATGATTTTGCTACGCAGATCGCGCGAGGCGATCACACGGTAGTAACAGTCCGTGATTTCATCCTCGCCCACACCGCTCATCTTGATAGCCTTGTAAGCGTTAAACAACGCATCACGCTGCTGCACCAGGCCGCGGTTGACCAGATTGACGTCCCACCTCGAGTCCGGGTTAGCCCACCAGAACTGGTCGCTGTGCAGGGCGTGGTCAAGCAGCCCCCTGGCTATGTCGGCATAGTAACTGGCTGACTCTTCCTGGGCTACCTTCGTTGCTTTCTCCACCAGCTCGATGGCGATGCGCAGATGCTTCCACTGAAGCTGGTGAATATGATTTCCCTTCCACTTCCACAGGGGGTAGGGATTGCCTGACCTTATATCATCCATGGACGTGCTCCAGGATGAGGGCCTGGGCTCAATATCCCCGCCTGCGGGGAACAGCTCCAATAGCTGGCTGATGGTCACTACATCGATATCTGATTCCTTAGTGCCCGCCCCGGAACCGAATATCTCCTTCTGAGTATCGACCAGGCGCTGCAACTGCCTGACGCCACGGCTCAGCGAGCACGAGGGCTCCAGACAGTCGTACACTTCACCTAGGAATAGCGTCTCCCAGCTCTTGATATGGTGCCCGAATGTCTCGGCATCCATTGCGGTTATCACGTAGATATCCTCGGAGGAACCTCGCAGCTGCCGGAGGTGGTTCAGGAAGCCCGGGGCGTCCAACTGGCAGAATGAGATCTTGTTGCTCAGTATGTCGTCGCGGAAGAACACCCTCAGCTGGCGCTCCCCGCTGGAGATGTGGTAAATCACATTGTTGGGCCAGTCGGCAGGACAGGCGACACCGCTGAGGATCAGCCATTTATGGCCGGTGTCGATCACCGGCTCCACGATATCGCGGCTGTAGCACATCTCAGGGGAGAAGAAGCCAGCGGGGGAATAGCTGTTGCCGAAAGCTGACCGGTTGGTCTGGCTGTTAAGCGCGATCTGCCGCCTCACCTCCTCGCCAGGTATCAGCGGCAGTATAGGATGGTACTTGGCTGAACCGGTGAACTCCAGCCTGCCTTCATCGGCCAACTCGCGTAACCCCTCAACCACATCCGACATGCCGTGTTCGGCCAGCATCTCGGTGAGGGCGGCGCAGATATTCACCGTCACCCTGGCATTGGGGAAGCTGCGGAACATGGCGACCAGCGGACGGTAAGACTCCTCACACACCTTCCTGAGCACCCAGTGAAGCTGTGTGGACGGCTGGTAGAAATGCAACAATGGTGCCCAATATATCATCAGTGCTTCCCCTTTACATCACAGCCGATTCGCGATACTTACCTCCGGATATGTCCATTCGCTGTTGCCGCGGCAACGCCAGAATAAGCTTGGACATATCGAGTCCCGGCTTATATGCTATCTTCTGCTTGCGATCTATACCCATACAATCTTCACCTGCCGGCAACCCGGAAACAGGCTCATGACAGCTTGGCGCTTAGAAAGGATACCCTCTCCGAAACGCACCTGGCGGCCTTGGTCTTGTCGCGCGCCTTGAGCAGGTCCCGAGCCAGCTTGTCATCCTTTATCACATCGTTCACCCACTTGCTGAAATCGTTCTTGGACTCATTCGCATGGAAGGCGAAGGCCTCATCGGACATGCTGTATAGCGCCTCCTCCAGCCCCCTCATGTTGCGGTGGACTGAACCGTCGCAGCACCAGAACACATGCCCCTCGGGGACATCCGACAGCCGCCGCTTAGCCTCTTCCTCAGTGATCTTGACGATCTTAGCCAATCTATTCACCCCCTTCTATCACAGAAACGAATCAAGCGCCCGTATAAAATTCTTGTACACCTGCTGTATCTCCCAGATGATGCCGAACGCCCCCAGGTTCCACCACTCCTTGGGCGTGAAATAAGCCGACACCTCGGCCTCCGACCCGGAGCGCCCGAACCACTGGATCAGGTGCAGGTTGTCCGATTGCAGAAGCCAAAGGGCCAGGTCGATGACCTTCTGATTCTTGGTCAGCAGGGCCTTGTTATACGCCTGCAGCATCAGCTGGAACACCGCCTGCTGGGCCGGATTGCCGAGGAAGAACTCCATCCCGCCCTCCCCGGCCCAGGTGCAGGGAAAAGACGGCAGCGGCAGGTAGAAGCTATGCTTGCGATACCTGTCGAGCGCTTCGCTGGGCGTCAACGTACGCATCCCCCGCTTCGACAGCTCCTCAGGAAGACAGCGCATGAATTCGAAGATGCCCGTCTCACGGGAGTGATGCTCACCGAAGGTCTCATAATCCCACGCCAGAACCACGAAGTCGCCGCGGGCCTCCTTCAGCCAGTGGGCGTAGGAATCTGCCATCAGCGGATAGCCCCACCAGCCCCGGTTGGAGAAGCGGTAGCCCACGTCGTCGCTGAGCTCATAGTGCCTCGCCAGCAGCATCATGTCCTTCCCTTTATGGTACAGGTGCGTCGGCTCGCGCCAGTCCATGACCCACGGCCGGCCGTCGAGCAAGGCACCGCTGAAGCCGGCCTGGTCCAGGGCGTGGTAAATGCCGTCGGACATCAACATCTCGGTGGTATCGGTCACCTGCGGCCGCCTGCCGAAGGTCTTCTCCAGATGATCGCTAGACCATGACATGCGCTTGATGAACCGGGGCAGGTCGACCAGCGGCAGGAAGCTGTGATACGGCTCAACATTCACCAGCTCGACATTGGGGTGCATAGCAAGCCGGCGGAACATCTCGAACAAGCGACTGTCCCACTGCTCAGCCTGCCGCAGCACTGATAGAGAGAAACCGATCGAGAACTTGAGCCCGCCGTCAGCCAGCTCCAAGAACATCTCGGTGGCGGGGTAATAGCAGTAGGTGGCCACCTTGTGGAGATAATCCTCATTCATCTGCTCATCGAAGAGGCAGCGCTCTATCTCCGCAGGAGTGGAGCCGTCGGGTATCGGCTGTGCCGGCAGCTTCAGTCGCCGCGGCTGATGCACCACGGTGTAGATTACCAGATTCTGAGCCATATTTATCCCGATCTTCCCTAATAGTGATTCCGCAGTGTAGTGGCTATCACCTGTGGCGGCAACTTGGAAAGCAAGGTCTGCTGCTCGGCGGAGATGTAAGGAGTGCCCTCCATCCCGGCAGCCGGGCCGACCGCCGGATCAATCTGGTCTTGCGGCGAGCGGAGCCCGTCGGCGACCGGGGTCACCAGCTCGCGCGGCAGCTTGGACAGGGTGAACTGCGGCTCCAGTATTGTGGGCTGCCCCTTCAGCAGTGCCTGCATGCGGGCCTGGTTCTCCAGCTTGCTTATCAGGTTCCGCACCGCAGCCTCCCAGGTGAAATAGCGAGCGGTGCGCCGCGCCGCTTCCCGTATCCTGACACCCTCATTGGGGTATTCCCGCAGATACATGGCGTACCCCACGATCTCCATAGGATTGGCGGTCTCCAGCACGAATGCGTTGATAAAGGGTATCGCGTAGTCCTCACCGGTGCTGCCGGTGAATGCGATGCCGCCCGCGGCCATGGCCTCGAGTCCGACGATGCCGAATGGCTCGTGCCCGCTGTTTGCCAGCACTCCATCGGAGGCCCGGTAGATGACCTTAAGGGAGTTCAGCGGCATGTGGTACCTGATGTTTACAATGTCGGCGCGCTGGGCCTCCTGCAGCGCCTCCAAGAAACCCCCTGAATGCCCCGGACTGATCCTCGCATCGCTCACTGTGAGGCCCAGCGACCGGGCCCTCTGCATCACCTCGTAACCGTGAGGCTCGACACCGCCACGGGCCAGGAGCACCGTCTTCACACCCCTCTCTTTGAGCCTGGCGACGGCCTCCACCGCCATGATCCAGCGCTTATCGGGATCCCAGCGGGCCACCTTGCACATCAAAATGTCGGCGCCGAGGGCCGCCCTGAGCCTGTAAGCCCGTTCGTCGTCCACCTTCTTAAGGCACTCCCGCGGTATCCCGTTGGGGATCACCAGCGGGTTTATCCCCATGCGCCACATCACGTGTTTCATGTAACGGCTGACGGTGGTGATGGTGGTGGTGTAAGTGAGCCGACCCCAGTTAATGCGGTGGAACGAGAATGTGTTGTTCGCATTCCAGAACATCACCACCCTGTCCCTGAGTCCCGCGCCGTGGAGTATGTCGCTGAGCCGGCACATCACCTCTGCGGTGTGCCACTCCTCGCCGATGATAACCACCAGTTTCCCCTTTTCGACCGCCGGTTTAACGATATGCTCATTGACGAACCAGGGGATGGACTCGTTGAAGTCATGCAGTTTGGCATCCTCTCCATCGTAGACCCCCCCGGGGTAGAACTTGCTTATCCACTGACACCATCGGTGCAAAATCAGCTTTCCCTTGCACTGCGCCTCCTCGCCCTTGAACTCGGGATCGCCGATAAAGAACAGGTGCGTTTGAAATCCCATCGTCGCCAGCGTAACCGACAGGTTGTCGATCCTGACGCCCAGCCCGCCGGCCATGGAATAACGGTCCGGCCCCTCGAAGCAGAGGAGCACGAACTCGGTGTTTTTGGGGGTTATGCTATGTTTCTTCATTACCATTTCGACATCAGGTTTACGTTCACGACAGAACGCCCCTGTCCGAGGCTAACGGTCCCAGTACCGGACGAAATCACCCTGCAACCTTATATCTGTCATATCCTCCTGTCAATCCCCCGGTGTCTACCCCTGCTACAATTCGACCGGGGCCGTTGCAACCGGTACAAGGCCCCCATCGGGGACTACCTCCCTCATCTCACCCGCCGGGGCAGGGCACCCGATACCGGCGAACAGCCTCAGATAATCGGACAGGTTTCTGGTAATAAGCAGATGCTGCCGCACTTGCTCCCTTGCCTGGCGCCCGATCTCAGATGCCACTTCGGGATGCCGCAGCAGATAGAACACGAAATTTACATATTCCTGTGTGTTATCCGCCAGAAAACCGGTTCGTCCGTGGTCTATCTGCAACGGTATGCCGCCCACGTTGCCGGCGACAACCGGCCTCCCCTTCCACATCGCCTCCGCCACCGTCAGCCCGAAGCCTTCCCTGATGGACTTCTGGATCAAAACGTCCGCCGCCTGCTGCAGCACGCCTATCTCCACATCGCCGAGGTTGCACAGAAGGTGAATGTCTGGATCGACCCCAGCGTGTTCAATTGTGCGCCGGTAGTATTCACCGCCCTCCGGGTCATCGTTAGCCATCGAGCCGGCCATGACCAGCTGCAGGCCGGAGACTTCACCCTTCACCTCACGATAGACATCGATCACCCCGAGGGGATCTTTCCACGGGTCGAAGCGGGAGATCTGGCACAGGAAAGGCCTCGAGCGGTCGATCCCCAGCCCGCGCAGCACCTCCTCCGTCATCTCCGGAGTAGCCTCCCTGTTCTTGCTGCTCAGCGGGTCTATCGCCGGCCGGATGGTGAAGACCGGAGGCTTATCTCCCAGATTCCCGTTACCATACTCGCGGCGGGTGAAGATGACGCCATCGTACAGCGAGACGAAAGGCCTGATGAAATCCCACACCTGCGGCCGGGCATCGCTGGTATCGATATGGCAGCGCCACAGCCACGTCCCATCGGGGCGGCAACCGCCCCTGCGGATGACCCCTTCCAGTATCCCCGCCGGCTGCGGGTCATGGATAATCACGTAATCATAGGAGCTATCGAATAATGCCGCATTCAGATCGTTTTGCTCCAGCCACGTCCGCTCCATGTCCGCGGTCCACTCGAGTTCCATCCCCTGAAGGTTATTATGCATCGCCTTGGTCACCCTGAAGAAGTCGTCGCTACCGCTTATCACCCGCCACTCTGCGTCAAGGCCCGCATCGTTCATCAGCGGCACCAGTACCTGCAACATCTCGGCCACCCCGCCGCCGTAGGGTGTGGCGTTGACATGCAGCACCCGCGTCCCGCGCAGAGGTTCGGCCAGTGCCTTTAAACCGGCGTAAGCCTCTTCGCCGATGATAGGTCTATATTCTTCTAATCTCTTGATATGGGTTACAACTGGTTCCAGCACTTCAACCATCTCCAACTTCAACCGGCGGTTTCCCTTATAACGCCTTCTCCAGACCCTCGCTGTCTCCGAATCGACCGGACTTGACAATCCCCCGATAATGTAGCATTATAGTTAACGGTCATTCGATAATTCAATTACCAGAATCTGGACACTAGATTATATATTGTTGACAATCCTCTCTTCATATGATATTCTAGAATATCACTTCATTTATCAACTATACATCGTTCTATGGATTTGTCAAGTACTTTTAAGACCAATATCAGGGGGAATTTGAAGAATGGCTGATTGGGGATTTATAACGAATCACGGCCTGGTCCTGGCGGCAATTGCCAAACATCCGCGCAGCACCGCCAGGGAGATAGGGGACGAGGTTGGCATCACCGAGAGATCAGCCCACAAGATCATCAAAGACCTGGAAGCCGAAGGGTACATTACCAAAACCAGGGTTGGCAGGCGGAACCGGTACCGCATCTACCACGAAATGCCCCTCAGTGATGAGGCTGCCAGCGATGCCGCAGTAGGGGAACTCCTGGTGATGCTGGGATGGAAGAGGCGCAAAAGCCCGGGCAAGGATATCACAGCCGCAGATGGCAATGAACAACCGCAGGAACCGGCAGCCTCAAAGTCACAAACGGTACGCTGACCCTTGGACAAATAGTCCCCCTTCTAATATAGAGGGCTTCACAGAAGATGCATAGCATATCTTTAGGTTTAGCCATCCACAATCACCAGCCGGTGGACAACTTCCCCGAAGTGTTCGAGAAAGCATACCACGACGCCTACCTGCCATTCGTTGAGGCACTGGAGAACCACCCCCGCATACGCCTTTCGCTGCATTACAGCGGATGCCTGCTCGACTGGCTGCGGTTGAACAGAAGCGATCTCATCAGGCGCATCGCCCGGCTGGCGGGGAGGGGCCAGGTGGAGATGATGACCGGCGGATACTATGAGCCGATCCTGCCCGTGATCCCGGATGCCGACAGGCTGGGACAGATAGCGAAGCTCACCTCAACGATATGCGGGGAATTCAGCCAATCGCCTGCCGGCATGTGGCTGGCGGAAAGGGTGTGGGAACCTCAGTTGCCCGCCACGCTCGCCCGGGCGGGGGTGGAATGGACCATCGTCGATGACAACCACTTTCACGCCGTCGGACTCAACCAGGACCAGCTCCTCGGATACTATGTAACCGAGGATGAGGGCTTCCCCGTTAAGGTCTTCGTCAGCAGCAAAGACCTGCGCTACTCGATCCCGTGGCACAAGGTCGAGGACGTGATCGAGAACTTGAAGGCCCTGGCGTCAGATGACGGGCGCAGGATAGTGGCCATGGGGGACGACGGGGAGAAGTTCGGCCTCTGGCCGGGGACGCTCAAGCACTGCTGGGAGGACGGATGGGTGGACCGCTTCTTCACCGCCATCGAGGAGAACGGCTCATGGCTGAAAACCATCCCGCTGGGCGAGTACGCTCGCTCCAACGCCCCGCTGGGCAGGGTATACCTGCCAACCGCTTCCTACAGCGAGATGCAGGAATGGTCACTGCCGCCCTCCAGCTCGCACGAGTTCCATGAGATGGTCAAGCAACTGGAGCAGGACGGTCGCCGCGACATCACCGAATACATGCATGCCGGTTTCTGGCGCTGTTTCCTGGCCAAATACCCGGAGATAAACCACATGCACAAGAAGATGCTCCGCGTTCACCAAAAGGTTCGCCGCGCCATGGTGGAGACGGACTCGGCCCTGGCACTGGATGAACTGTGGCAGGGCCAGTGCAATTGCCCCTACTGGCACGGCGTCTTCGGCGGGGTGTACCTGTATCACATAAGGCAAGGCGTCTACCGCCATCTGATTGCCGCAGAGAACGCAGCGGATGCAGCCTTGAATAAGGGCCAGCCTTGGCTCGAATGGACTGCGAGCGACTTCGACGGGGACGCCGCCGATGAGCTGCTCATCGAGGGCGAGATGCAGAACCTCTGCCTGGACCCGGATGAGGGGGGGGCGATTGTCGAGTGGGACCTGCGGACGGCAGGGCGCAACCTGAGCGCGGTGATGACCCGCCGTCAGGAAGCCTACCACCTGGACATCGCCGGGGCTACCGCCAGCGGCAGCACGGTGGAGCAGAACGAGGTCAAGACCATCCACGAGGTCTTCAAGGTAAAACAGGCGGATATCGACCGCTATCTGCACTACGACAAGAACCGGCGGCATTCGCTCGTCGACCACATTTTCCCCGCCGGAACCACGATCGGGGACTACGTTAATTCCAACTATGCTGAAATAGGGGATTTTGCAGGCCGACCCTACAGCTATGCGGTCGACGCAGCGGAAGACGGCCTCAAGCTGCACCTGAAACGTGACGGCCACATCAGTGCCGGCGATAAGCGCCTGCCGTTCCGGGTGGAGAAGGATGTGGCAGTGCAGATGTCGCAGGAAGGTATGAAGGTGCGGTACGTGCTGACGAATACATCTGACGCCCCGGTGGAGGGCGTCTTCGCCTCCGAGTGGAACCTGAGCCTGTCCGAGGACGGCCACAATCGGCACTGCAGCTACGTTACCTCAAAGCAGAATCAGGGACGCCGGAAGCTGGAGGCGACCCAGGATGTGGCCGATGTCGAGGATCTGTACCTGAACGACCCCGATGCGGGGTTTGCCCTGTCGCTGAGCATGAGCCAGCCGGCCAGGCTGTGGCGGCTGCCGATACAGGCAGTGACCAACTCCGAGGATGGATTCGAGTTAACCTATCAGGGCAGCTGCATCATACTCGGATGGGCAATCAAATTGAACCCGCATGAGGTATGGGAAACGACACTGGAGTGGGGAGAGCTGGCGGCAGTATAGGCATCCGTTATGTTCCGAATCCGGCGCATCTACGACCTGGTGATACCCGCCAATGAAGAGGCGGTATCGCAGGTTCAGGACATTCTTCGGACTCAGTTCAAAGGGGTTTCAGAAAACGACATAAACAAACTCCCTGAGCAGCTGCGCAATCCTATGAAATACCGCTTTCGTTCGATCCTGTTCGTAGCTGATGATTCTAAAGGCCAGGTGAAAGGCTTTGCTCTACTGTCTCACGAACCGGTATTGAACTTCTGCTATCTCGATTTCATGTCGACCACCGAGTACGGCATGGGAAGAGGCATCGGCGGTGCGATATACCAGAGGGTCCGTGAAGAGGCGCTGTCATTCAAATCCATCGGACTCTTCTTTGAATGTCTGCCCGATGATCCCGCGCTTTGCCGTGACCCCCAGACCCTCAAAAGGAACGCCGCCCGCCTGCGCTTTTACGAGAGATACGGGGCCCGTCCGTTAGCCGATACGGCTTACGAGACGCCGGTCAAACCGGGAGACGACTGCCCACCGTACCTTGTCTATGATAACCTCGGCCAAAATGTTGAACTGAGATTGAAAAACGCTCGCGTTATTGTGCGAGCTATTCTGGAGCGAAAATACGGGGATGTATGCCCCAGGGATTATACCGATAGGGTAATAGATTCATTCAAAGATGACCCTGTACGTATCAGAGCCCCCAGATACGTTAAGAAAGAGCAAAAGATACCGGTCAGTGTCTCTGTCCCGCTCGATAAACGAATAGCGCTGGTGGTCACAGACCAGCACTCTATCCATCATGTGCACGAACGCGGATATGTGGAGTCACCGGCGAGGATTTCCTCGATCTTGAAGGAGCTCGAACGCACCGACCTGTTCTTTAAGTGTACGCCGCGGCACTTCTCGGAGAAGTATATCAGGGCAGTCCACGCTTCGGACTTCGTGGAATACTTCAAGAGGGTTTGTGACAATATCAAACCCGGAGAGGCAGTATACCCCTATGTTTTCCCTATACGCAATATATCACGTCCCCCCAAGTTACTCCCCATCCGCGCAGGTTACTACTGCATAGATACATTCACCCCCATAAGCTCCAATGCATATCGGGCAGCCAAGAGGGCGGTGGACTGCGCCATGACTGCTGCGGAGAGGATTCTAGCTGGCCACCGGTTGGCTTATGCCCTGGTGCGGCCGCCGGGACATCATGCCGAGCGTCGTTCATTCGGCGGCTTCTGCTACTTCAATTCGGCGGCGATCGCGGCTCAATATTTAAGCCACCACGGCAAGGTGGCCATCCTCGACCTGGATTACCACCACGGCAACGGACAGCAGTACATCTTCTACCAGCGCTCCGACGTGTTCACCATCTCGATCCACGGGCACCCAAATTTCACCTACCCCTACTTCAGTGGGTTCCGCGACGAGAGAGGCGAGGGCAGCGGGAAAGGTTTCAATTTGAATATTCCGCTGGGGCTGAATGTCGATGGGGAACAGTACCGCAAGGTCTTGGATGGTGTCTTACACCGATTGAAGAGGTTCCACCCACGCTTCGTCATAGTTGCCCTCGGGGTTGACACCGCCAGGGGCGACCCCACCGGCACGTGGGAACTGCGGGCACGGGACTTCGAGGCGAACGGCAGACTGATCGGCGCGCTGCACCTGCCGACTCTGGTGGTGCAGGAGGGGGGATATAACAACCGCGTCCTCGGAACCAATGTCCGCTCCTTCCTCAGCGGGCTGTGGGCCGGAAGCTATTCAGGATAAGGCAAGGGCGAGCCGACGGCAACGCGTGGGATGACAGCTCACTACATCACCTCTCTAATCTACATACCCATTGACAACTACATCCCCCGGTCTTAAGTTTTCATTCGAACACGCGTCACTTGGGGGCACCTAGGTGGACAGAAGACTACATCGTTCAACGATTCTCGAAGTTTCAGTAACGCACCCCGTTCCCTACCACATATGGTATAGTATCAATAGGGTGCGTGTATGCCAGTCAACAAAGTGCTAGTGGTGGAAGACGATCACACTCTGCTTGACGTCCTCAAGTACAATCTCGTCAAAGAAGGCTATGGCGTCCTTACAGCAACTGATGGAGCAAAGGCCTTAGAGATGGCACGAAGCGAGAGACCGGATGTGATCATCCTCGACATCATGCTGCCTGAAATGGACGGGCTCGAAGTGTGCCGTATCCTGCGCCGGGAGATGACAACACCTATTCTCATGCTTACAGCCAAGAGCGAAGAGGTAGACAAGGTGGTCGGTCTGGAGATAGGCGCCGACGACTACATGACCAAGCCATTCAGTATGAGGGAATTGCTGGCCAGAGTCAGGTCTATGCTGCGCCGTGCAGAAATTGTCAGGCAAGAGTCGAGTGTGTTAGTAAATACCGGTGCGGTAGTCACCATGGGCGACCTTGCAATAGATATAGACCGGCACAGGGTCTCGCGGTCGGGAGAACCTGTGGAATTAGCGCCCAAGGAATTCGATTTGCTGGCTTTCCTGGCCGCTAATCCGGGCAGGGTATTCAGCCGCGATTACCTGCTGGAGAGGGTCTGGGGTTATGACTACGCCGGTGGTACACGTACGGTGGACGTCCACATGAGATGGCTGCGGAAGAAGCTCGAAAACGATCCCGCAAATCCCAGACACCTGATAACCGTGCGCGGAGTCGGCTACAAGTTCGAGGGCTAGGCATGTTCAGCAGTATCAGGTGGCGCACGGCGGCGGTTTTCGTTCTATTGCTCGTCGTATGCATCAGCGGCCTCAGCATATACCTGTCGCACTTCTTCAGGGGCAGCTACCTGTCGGCGCTCGAGACACAGTTAGAAGACCAGGCATGGCTGGTGTCTCACAGCATCGAATCGTGTTTCGCGGCAAATGAAACCGATGATATCAATGGCATCGCCGTCAACATAAGCCAGGGGATAGGGGGGCGAGTCACTATCGTCGACAGGGACGGCGTGGTTCTGGGGGACTCCGAGGAGGACCCGACCACTATGGAGAACCATGCCGACAGGCCCGAGATTATCGAAGCGCTCTCCGGCAAGACTGGAAGCAGTATCCGTTACAGCGAAACCCTGGGCTTTGACATGATGTATGTTGCTTCACCGATCACGGTGGAAAGTGGGATCGAGGGGGTTGCCAGGGTATCCCTGCCACTGACCGAGATAAACAGCTATCTTGGACATATAAATGTAACGATAATATGGGTTTCCCTGCTGGCTGCGTTCATTGGAATCCTGCTGTCGCTGCAACTGTCCAAGCTGACGATTGAACCAGTCAAGAAACTTACGCATATGGCGCGAGGGATCGCCGAAGGAGAACTGGATCAAGAGGTGCAGGCGGTCTCCAGGGATGAGGTCGGGGAGTTGGCCACTGCATTCAACCTGATGGCAGCCAAGCTTCGAGAAATGGTGGGCCTAATCACTACCGAGCGTGACCGTATCGCAGCCATCTTGTCCAACATGAGCGATGGCATCTTAGTCGTAGACAGCGACAGCCGTATCACCTCGGTGAACGAAGCTGCCGAGCGAATGCTGCAGATATCGAGGGGTTCCGTTACCGGCCACACTGTGGCGGAGAAGGTGCGGGATTACGAGCTAGACGAGATACTCCAGCGGTGTATCGAAACCAAGGAACAGCAAAGCGGTTCCTTGGAGGTCAGTGCTACGAAGCAGTTCCTGCTGGTCATCGCGACACCCCTCGAGGACGAAGGCGGGTGCCTGCTGCTGCTGCAGAACCTGACCGACCTGAGGAGACTGGAGAAGATGCGGCGGGATTTCGTCTCCAACGTTTCGCACGAACTGCGTACACCGATAGCCTCGGTAAAGGCGCTGGCTGAATCCCTCCAGGAAGGGGCACTGGATGACCCATCAGTGGCCAAGGATTTCTTATCCAGGATAGATAGCGAGGCGGACAAGCTGGCTCAAATGGTGCAGGAGCTTGGAGAACTGTCCCGGATCGAAAGCGGGGAAGCCCCGCTGCGGAAGGAAACGGTATCGATTGTTGAAGTGATCGGGCGGGCCGTTCAAAGG
>Ga0180438_10007143_pt1 | contig 14713 bp, 14 predicted proteins | sample SS_ome_12_FD_132455 | JGI IMG/M metagenome (GOLD analysis project Ga0180438, IMG submission 132455) | Hypersaline lake sediment archaeal communities from the Salton Sea, California, USA - SS_3_D_2 metaG | ecosystem: Environmental > Aquatic > Non-marine Saline and Alkaline > Hypersaline >...
ATTGATGTTTTATCTTTACCATTTTTCTCAATCATTTCAATCAGAGTTTCTCTATCTTTGACCTTATTCTTTAATCTCTCTAAAGCGGACAATTTTGTTGCTTCTACATTCCATTCATCACATTGAATATAATGTTTACAATAAGTTTTAATAAATATCCATTCTATTTTGCTTCTAAGATTTTTATTCCACCTGGTTTTTTCTCGAGTTCAGTATAGGAAACTCTTAAAAGACTATCAACATAAAACGTAGATAATTTACCACAAGAATCTATCTTATGAATGACATATACTGGAGCGGGATATTGGGAGGTATCTATATCATCTTTTTCAATTTTAAACACAATTCTTTGGTCACAATGGGGACAGCTGTTAAATCGTAATGGCAAATAAATCACATCCTATCGTTTATTATTAAGTTACTTATTTTTAATTGGTTATAATATTGGTAAATATATTTTATTCTCTAAAAATAATTATATATCAAGATACTTATTAAATAATAGATTTTAAATGGTTCTAAATCAATATAAGAAATTTAAATTTATTTTTGTTATACTAGTAATTCTTCTGCCACTCTTTAGTTTAATTATTCCAAAATATGAACCTCTTTATGATAATCACGATATAAATAAAAAATTAAATTTAAACTTAAGCTCAATTATACCTGGAATAGATCTTAATTCACTACCTCCTATCAATTATAAAGAATTAAATGAATTATGGTATGAACAAAAGATTGAGATGTTAGTTATTATAAATGATACGAGTTATTTAGATGCGGTAACTCCATTAGTGGAATGGAAAAATTATAAGGGAGTTAAAACTATAGCATTATATAATTATTCCGATTATGAAGGCAGGGATAAAGCAGAAAAGATAAGAAATATGATTAAATCGTTTCATTCCTCCCATAATATTAGATGGGTTCTCTTAGCGGGGGATGCTGATGAAAATTTAATACCAATTAGATATGTTTATAACCCTGATACTGCTGAAATTGAGGGTGAATCGGAATACTCAAACTGGAATGAATATTATAAACCCACTGATTTCTATTACTCGGATCTTAGTGGTACTTGGGATGATAATGGTAATGCCATATTTGGAGAGTCGGCTGCAAAATCAGGGAGTGTTGATGAAATTTCCTGGATTCCTGAAGTTTATGTTGGACGGTTACCCGCAAATAATCCATTAGAGTTATCTTTGATGATAAATAAAACATTAAATTATGAAAAAGCTATGAATATTGGAAATTGGATGAATAGAATGCTTTTAGCAGGAGGAATTTCTTCTTATAATCCTCCAGAAGATGAAGCTCGTCTTACGGAATACATTTGGCAAAATTATGTTCTTTCTGATATGAATTTTACTCATTTAACAAAAACCACCAGCTCTTTTAGTCCAACAGCACCTCCTTTATCAAACCAATTAGAGCGTCTTAACAACACAAGCTTTCGTAATAATTTAAATTCAGGATATTCAACAATTATTTTTGCAGGTCATGGAGATCCTACACGTTTTACAGATGCAACTAGTGAGAATTTTTACAGTAATACCGATGCTTTATCCAGTACTAACATAAATATGCCTTCACTTGTATATGCAGACGTGTGTACTACCGCCTCTTATGATAAAGGTGATGATAGTATAGGTGAACGCTTAATAAAGCAATCAAATTCTGGAGCAATAGGGTATATAGGGGGAATAAGAGTAACTTGGTATTTTGAAAATGATACGAATCTTGAGAAGCTGAATCGAGCAAATGCAAAACTGTTCTGGAAAGAATTTTTTGAAGAAAAGAAATTCCAACAGGGAATGGCGTTATATGAGTCAAAAGTTTCTTATCTAAATAGCGATTATTTTAACCAACCAAGTGTTTCTACGGAGCAAGAGTGGGAACGGAAAAATCTATTGGCATATAATTTATTAGGAGATCCTGAAGTGGATATATATACAAATATACCTATTAGTGCTTCAAATCCATTTACAGGAACTTATTATGAGGGCCAATTGGTTGCTTTACAAATAAAGGACATTCTTAATAACACGGTGCCCTACGCTAGACTGAATTTCAGAACAGAAGATGGAAAAAATAGAACGATCTATGCGGATAAAAGTGGCAATGTAAAATTTCGATTACCGGCTCAAGCTAATGAAAACTATAGTATTCTTATAACTGGGCATAATTTAATTCCAACATCCTATAATTTTATAACCATATCAGATTCGGACCAACCAGTAATTTCTAATGCTTATCGGTATCCAAACGAACCAAGTGTATCAGATAATGTGCATTTTTCAATAAAAACGTGTGATAATCATTCTGGAATTGAGAGTATCATTTTATTACTATTTAAGGATAATTATCATGATTTTTCAATACATAGAATAATTAATGATTTTGATGAAAATAATTTTGATTTTAATCTAACCTTAAATAAATTAGTACCTGGGGTGTATTCCTTTATGTTTGTTGCCCGAGATTATAGCAACAAAACTACTTTTCTCTATGAAGATTCATTTAATTTTACTATTCAAAAACCTTTCAGTGATTATGCTCTTATCGTCTCAAGTATCATGATTATTGGATTAGCTAGCATCTCATCGTCAATTCTCTTAATAAATATCAAAAAATGTAAACGCGTATCAACAGAAATTAAGAGAAAATAGTTATTTGAGGGTTCTAATTTCATAGTAATAATGTTAGTCCATTTAAAACCATGCTTTTTAAATTTAATTGATCATTATGAAAAAGTTTAATTAGTACTTTTAACTATTCTAATTACTTATAACCATATAAGTAAAGCATTTTAGAAGAAAATAGCCAAGCTTATAAAATGGTTGGTAATTAAATGTTAACCACATTTACTGTAGCGAAACGCTAAAGCGCCGGAAGTTAAACTGTTTTGCGTTGCAAATAGTACTGCAAAAGTGCTATTATATCTTCGCACTGCAGATTTGCGATTTGTGGGAACTTGTAAACTGTAGCTTCGGCTACGGTCATGGCGATACAGGATAGTACCCGGTCCCATCCGAACCCGGAATCGCTTTTTCGTAATGTGGTTAAAGTGATTTTACCTTTTAATTATTCCTATTGAAAAACGTTTTTAAAGCATCAATTATATCATATATTAGATGTAGTACATTTAATTTTTAATAGGAAGTATTATGACATCAAAATTTATTAAATACTTGAGGTCAATTGGAAGGAAATGGTTTGTTTTTTTAGTAATAATCATTATCATTGTGTTCATTTTTAACCAAATTGCAGCGTTGATTATGGCGGTTATAACTCTTTTGTTCTTTGTCTTATCATATATTCCCACCATTATTTTTAACAAGAAACTAGGAAGTACATTAAATAATGTGATGATTATAGATGATAAAAATCTTGCTCGAAGGCTTAAACAGCCCTTAGCAAAGATTCAAAAAAAAATGCATATTTTATCTAAAAATCAAGCAAAAAAATCATGGCTAATTATATACATTAATAAACAATACTTTTATTACAATCAAAAAATCATTGAAACATTTAAAACCTTATTTAATAAGGGATATGGTGAGAAAGAAATCTTAGAAAAACTACAAAATATTGGTATTAACACAAGAGCGGAAATTAAGGCAATTGAAGATGCTCTACTGAAATATAATAGACTAAATAATAGAGAAGTCTCAGTTAAAGAATATCAAGACAAAAAAAGATTCGCGTAAGTTCTTTATTATATCGTTATAATAATTTTAAATGCGTTGTCTTATTCAATCAGAATAACAGTACCTTCCACTTCCTTTGGATTTCCATCATTATCACGAATTAAATGAGAGTTTAGATTTACTTTTATGATTGTTCCATCTGGTCTTCTAATTTTAGCCTCGAAATCTTTCACATAATCACTTCTCGTAAGAATACTGTAATAATTTTCCTGAGTGATATCATCCACAAAAAATTTTACGGCCTGAAGACCTAGTAACGAAATAGAAGCATCTAGTCCCAAAATCTCATTTAATTTTGAATTATGCATTAATAATTCTCCTTTAAATTGACCTTTATAAAATCCTACGTCAAGATCATTTAAAATACGTTTGTAATTATCTTCTGATTGTTTTAATTCTTTAGTTCGTTCTTCAATTTTTTCTTTTAAGAATTCATTCAATTGGCGTAAAGATTGCTCTGATTTAATTAATGATTCCTCGATCGTTTTTCTTTTAGTAATATCACGAAAAAATAATACTGCAAATTCTGTTTCTCCTTCAATATTCAATCCTGCTGAGCTTGAGGTGTACCAACAGATTATCTGCTCACCATCTAAATTTTTTAATTCAACCTCTTTTTCATGGATTCTTCCATCTGTAAAGGTTTTAAACCCTATACAATTTTCACAAGGTTTTCCTCGTTGAAAAAATATTTTGTAACATTTTTTATTAACCAAATGCTGTCCGAATAATTGGTTGGATACATTATTAGTCCAAATAATATTAAAATTAAAATCAATAAGACAAATTGATTCTGTTAATGAAGATATGATTCCCGCTAATAATTGGTGACTTCCTTTTAATGTTTCTTCAGACCATTTCCTCTCTAAAGCATTTCCAATTACTTCCGATGACGTCCGAAATAAATCTATCTCTTCTTTATGCCATTCTTGAAATTTCTTAAGGTTGTCAAATCCTATAAATCCATATAATTCCCCTTTAATGATTATGGGAAATAAGAGGAGCGAGTCAATATTCAAATCATTAAGCACTTGTTTTATATTATCGGCGGATTCTGGAAGGTTTAACTTATTTGCAATATAAATGTAACCATTTTTCATATATTGTTCTTGAGCCCATGGAAAATTATTTGGTTGAATTACGATTGGATTAATCTTTTGTGGTGCAATCCCCTTAAGGCACCATTCTTGCGTATAGAACTCTAAAGTGTCTTCTTCGTTGTAAAGCAAAATATAGGCTCTTTCAGCTTGAATGAGAGACCCCATCTCTATAAGAGAGTTGTTTATTGAATCATCTATATTATCAGATCCAATGAATCTGGATGATATAGTTGATATTAATTGCTCAATTCTAAGCATGCGTTCAATTTTTTGTTCAAAATTCTTACGCTCTGTAATATTAAATATAAATGCTTGAATTAGTGATTCATCGTTAATTCTGATTAATGAAACTTCGGTATAAATCCACACTTTTTCTCCATCCTTCTTAAATATTTGAAATTCAGTTGGTTCTACAGACTTTCCTTGATTTAAATTAGAAAGTCTCGATTTAAAGAGGGGTAAATTATTGGATGGATAAAAACACAAACTTAAATAATTCTTATTTATGAGTTCTTCTTTATCATATCCGAATATTTTTTCGGTAGCATGATTGACATCAAGTATTTTTCCTTTAAGACTTAATAACACAATTGGGATTGGAGAATTTTCAAAAAGCATTTTGTATTTTTGTTCGGATTCTAATAATTGATTCTCTGCTAATTTCCTTTTGGTTAAGTCTTTTACATGAACTACTACTAAATTTGGTGGAATATAATAATTCCTGATAGAGAGATATACTTCCTCACCAGTGGTTTTCACAGTATATTTAGTTTGGAGTGATATTGATTTTTTCTGATTAAAACATTCATTAAGTGTACCAATAATATCGGGTCTGTCTTTATAGCTAATAGATGCTTTTTCATATAACAATTTTTCAGCTTTTTCTTGAGTGGCGTTTTTGGCTGCTTTGTTGAAGTCTATTAGAATGAAATCATTATCCCGTTTCTGCCATACATAAGAAGGAATAGGTATACTATCAAAAAGATTTTTAATATATTTCTCAGAGTAAAAATTTTCCCTCTTTAATCCTTCCATCTTATTTTTCACTTTAAGCCTGGAATGTAAAATAAGTCTTTAGTTGTAAAATCGATAGTTTCTTCTTAATATTTTAATCGATTTTATTTTTGAATATTACTAATCAATCAATTATTTAAGAAGTTATTTAATTTTCAAAGATTTAAAGAGAGTAAAAAAAAATAAAACAGTACCTTGTTATATTTCTAAATCCCCGAATTTATAATATTTTCTTACTGGTTTTTTAACATTCCAAATACAATTTAATCCTTTTGGAAATTGAACTAAGTCGCCTTTTTTAAATTCTAATTTTTGACCAGTTTCCGAGTCCGTTACTTCCACTTCGCCATCTAAGATATAACACGTTTCTGTTTCATCATAAGACCAATCAAAAATACTCTTTTCTTTTTCCCAAGTTCCCCAAGATTTCACACCTAAATTATTTAACATATCTTCAGTTGGTTTTTTCTTCTTCATATTTGCCACTTATTCTTTTTGATTTAGTTCTATTATTCATTTTGTTTAAGTATAAGTATCTTTAAAATAAAAATTAAATCTTTGGAATTTTTTTCCAATCCAAAAATTAAATTTAAAATACATAGATTGTAGCGAAAAATGAATATATTTAAAGATTGAATCTATGATTTTTTTAGATATTAAAATAATATGAATTTAAATTTAAGTAAATCAAAAGAATAAAAAAAGAAGATTATTATTAAATAAGTATTTGTTATTATGAATTTTATTTCAATAATAGAAGAAATACTATTTTATTAATCAAAATAGCAAAAAAGCAGCAAAAAGACGCCCAATATTATCAAATATTAAGTAAAATTAACTATTCAATCAATGATATTATGCCCAAGAAATTTATACTAAAGATTCTTACAGCAGGAGAGGGAGGCGTCGGTAAGACTACCCTTCTCCATCGTTATGTGGAAGGAAGATTCAGTGCTGACACACGCATGACGATAGGAGTTGAATTTTTTTTAAAAGAGGTAAACATTGACAGCCTACATTGCACATTGCAACTATGGGATTTTGGGGGTCAAGAACGGTTTAGATTTTTGTTAGAAAGCTATGTGTTAGGCGCAAAGGGAGCATTATTGATGTTTGACTTAACTCGACCCATAACCTTAGAAAATTTAGATCAATGGGTTAAACTCGTAAGAAGGAATGACCCAAATTTACCAATTTTATTTTTGGGAACCAAAAATGATTTAGAGAATGAATTAATGGTGAATGATGAATATGCACTTTCATTCAAGGACGAATTTGGATTTTTCGACTATTTACGAATATCAAGTAAATCTGGTGAAAATGTTGCTAAAGCTTTTGATATGTTAACGAAAAAAATCTTAGAAGGTCAAACCTATTAAATTCTATTTCTTAATATATTGTTGATAATGAATGATTATTATGTGATAATTGACTCGAACTTTTTATTCCTTCCTTTTCAATTTAAAATTGATTATTTAAACGATATTGAAAATAATTTAGGAGGAAAATCGAAAATTATTATTTTTCAACAGATAATAGATGAATTAAATTCTAAACATAAACGCGAACCTAATGCAAGACTATTTGAAAAGGATTTACTAGCAAGTAAAAAATATCTAGAAAAGAATAAGGATAAATATAATATCCAATATATCGAAAAGAGAAAGAATTTCAATGAAACAACTGACCAATTTTTAATAAAGGAATGTTTAAATTATAAAACACAAGAAAGCAAGGTATATTTGGCAACTAATGATTCTAATTTACGAAAAAGGGCGTACAAGCAAGGAATTCATACAATTTATCTAAAACAAAAGAAATATCTAGTTTTTGATTAAATTTAAAAAAATTTATTACATTTTAATATTTCAATATAATAGCAAATGACTTAGTTCTAAGTTAGAGATATTATCTATTAATTCTTATTAATAAACTATTAGAGCTGTGATGTTGTAATGCCAAAACCCATCGTGCTTAAAACGATCATTGCTGGAGAGGGAGGAGTGGGAAAAACCACGCTACTCCATAGATATGTCGAGGGAAAGTTCATAGCAGACACTAAAATGACTATAGGAGTCCAATTTCATCTAAAAGAATTAATAATTGATGGAAATGAATTATTATTACAAATTTGGGACTTTGGAGGGCAGGAACGGTTTCGTTTTCTATTAAAGAATTATGCAATGGGTGCTAAAGGTGCATTACTTCTTTTTGATCTGACACGTATCCAAACATTAGGAAATGTAGGCGAATGGGTTGAAATATGTCGTTCCGAAAATTATAAATTACCAATCCTATTTATTGGTTCTAAATCAGATTTGGTAAATTCGATTAATTTTCGTGATGATTATGCTTTACAAGTTAAAGAAGAATATGATTTATTTGATTATATCAAAGTTTCAAGTAAAACTGGTGTGAATGTAGAATTAGCATTCGAATTATTAGCAAGAAAGTTATTAAAAACAATAAATGGATAAAACTTTTCTACTTTAAAGCCGGTTTAAGACTATATGCTTGATTTCACTTTTTTTAAGTACGACAGGATTATTTTTAAGAGCTGTCCCTTCTATGATTTTATCAACGTCATTCTCTGAAAGCCCATAGGTTCCAAGACGGGGTATTTTTAAATCACTCGTCCATTTTTCAAGAATTGTAATTAGTTTAGAACACTGTTTCATAATATCTTTCTCTTTAATACTTTCCTCATCATTCAATAAGGCCCCTACTTTCGCATATTTTTGCAAGAAATTTTTCCCTTGAGACCCTAATTCTTCCAATTTATGAATATTTTGTTTAATACTCTGTGCAAGAAGTGTTCCACACACAATTCCGTGAGGTATATTGAAATATCCTCCAATGGGAGAAGCTAATCCATGGATAATCCCAAGTCCTGCATTAGCTAACGTTATTCCAGACATAAGAGATCCATAAGCCATATTAGATCTAACATTTATATCCAAAGCATTAGTAGAACACGCAGGAATTATAGCATCTTTTATATGTTGCATTCCACTATAGGCTAAGGAATCAGTCATTGCATTAGCCTTAGAAGAAACATAGGCTTCTAATAGTTGGGTAAATGCATCCAATCCACAAGCGGCTGTAATTGAGGGTGGGCATGATAACATAAACTCAGGGTCGATTATCGCATAATCTGGAACTAACTTATCATGTCGAAGTGACTTTTTGAACCCATTAGGACCAATTTCACTTATCACTGCGTTCTTTGTTGCTTCGCTTCCTGTACCTGAAGTAGTGGGTATTGCAATGTATGGAACTTTTTGTCCATCATGGAGCTTAGAGCCTATTCCTTCAAGATAATTTTTTATTGAATCATTTTTAGGAAGCATTGCTGAAATAGCTTTTCCGGCGTCAGTCACACTACCTCCACCAATTCCTACTACTAAATCTATGTTTTTATTTCTGAATTTGGTAGCTGCTTCATCTATTAATTGTGGTGAGGGTTCATGGTTTACAGACACATTCCAAAAATTAAAACCCCTTTCCTCAATCTCTGAGATTATATTATCCCATTTTCCTGAATTTTTAATTGAACTTGTTCCAATAACAAATAGGATATTATTCCCGAATCGGGGGATAATGTGATAAAGCTCAACTATTTTGCCCGGTCCGAATATAATATTAGGTATACTGGCGAAATTGAATGATGGAATCATCTGCAAAATTAGTTTGTAACCCTTTTTAACTTTTATTTGGTTAATCCTCAATAATTTACAACCGTAATTAATTATTTGGATTGTATGTAAATGTAGATTATATGAAAAGATTTTTAATGAAAAATAGATATTTTGTGTTATATACTATATAAGAGTAAAGGTGAACTAAACTGAAGCAAATTAATGAAAATGATTTGGAATACAGAGGCGGAAATTCTGGAGTTAAATATTTAATGAGAGGTCCCAGTATAGATTGGGGTGTCATTTTATTAAATCCCGGAGAATCAATGGCAGAAAACTCTCATGGACATAACTTTGTAGACGAAACATTTTATTTTACAGAAGGGGATGGTATAATGATTATCAATGATAAAGAATTTCCTGCTCCACAGGGTACTGTGTTTTTAGTTGAGCCCAAAGAGATGCATAATATTCGAAATGATTCCAATAAATCTATTAAAATAATTTTTATCAAAGGAGAATATAAACCAGAAGATAAAATATAGTATATATCTTAATAATAATACAAATGGATAACTATGGCAAAAAAAAAACCAACTCAAAGTAAAAAAGGAAAAGGAAAAGCTAGTACTGAAGAACCAATAATAACTCGAGTCAAGTTTCCTTCTAGAAAAATGGGAGAAATGTTTGGTAGGGTCACTGATATCTTAGGAAATGATCGAATGAGAGTTTTTTGTGAGGATGGAAAAAGTAGAATCGGCAGAATTCGAGGGAAGATAAAGAAACGTGTATGGATTCGCCAAGGAGATCTTATAATTGTTAATCCTTGGGATTTTGAAGATGATAAGTGCGAAATTAGTTGGCGCTATACTAGCGCAGAAATTCAGTGGCTTGAAAGAAACAAAAAAATTCCAGAAATTTTAGATATAAATCGAATTCCGTTATAATTGAATCATTAAATTTAATTGGATAATACAAATCTAGTGATAAGTAGCCTACTAAATATTAGACTATTAAGAACCCAAAATTTTATAATTTAGCATTTCCTTTAGATCTTAGACTTTTTTTATAATAAATTTTTAATAAATATTTAAATTAAGGATAATTCAATAAGGAAAGGTGTGAAATAATGGTGGATCAAGATAATGGAGAAAACCAAAATTTGGGAGAAAATAATATCATTGTAGATGACAATGAAACTAAAGAGGATCTAACTACATTATTCGCAGTACGTACCACCATCAATCAAGAGAGTAACATCCTAAGACAAATATTCTATCGGTTTAAAATCTTGGATGTTGTACCAGATATTCGAGCAATGCTCGTGAGCCCTCTATTGCCAGGCTACGTTTTTTTCGAGGCGCCCACCAAAAGGCAAGTGCAGATAGCTGTCCAAGGAATCCCTCATATCAAGGGAAGGATTGTTCAGAACATAAAATTAACAGAATTGAAACATGTACTCCTTCCAAGAAGCGTGACTGAATATCTTGAAGAAGGTGATACTGTAGAGATAATTAGTGGAGTATTTGAAGGATCACGGGCAATTGTAATGAGAATGCCTCATGACACGTCAAGTAGTGAAGAAGTAGTTGTAAGACTGCTCCAAGAAGAAACCCCGATCACGATCAAAATTCATGGAGACTATTTGAAATTAGTGGAAAAGAAGAAATTTGAGAGAGAGGAGATGCCTGAAATTACAGTTGCAGAAGGACGAGTATCCGCTGATCTTGAAAAAGCAATTACTTTTGATGAAGATTATGATGAGCTTGAAGAAGAATATACAGAAACCAGTAAAGAAGATTTATCAGAAGATTATGATGAAGAGGAAGAAGAATTTGAAGACGACGATGAATGGTCCAAATTTGATGGATTTTAACTTTTTTATTCCTATTTTTTAAACGATTTTTCTAATTGAACTCTTTAAAATTGTTCTAGTCAAAAAGTCCCGAGATTTAATCCATAATATTATCTTATTTGTAGTAATTTGATTTACGTTTTAGATCAAAATTTTACCCTTATTGCGCTACAATCCAAAATTGTAATTATACAAGAATTTTTAAACCAAAACTATTATAAACCTATTATAAAACCGAACTATGAATCATCATGATAAAAAATATCTTCATAATGAAATCCACCGGAGAATTGATTTTTTATAAGACCTATGAAGATATTTTTAATATTAAATTAACCAGCAGTTTCTTGAGTGCGATCTTTTCATTCGTTAAACAAACCCTTAAAACTAAAGAATTATCTGAAATTGAAGTTGGACTATATAGGTTTATTTTTGAAGTTGAAAAAGCAGATTCAAGTGAACTTATGTTTGCATTATTTTCTGATCGGACGGATAATTTAGTGGAATTAAGAAACCAACTTAAAGAAATCAAGCATGAATTCTTAAATAAATTTGATCTCCATCAACTAACTGAAAAATTTGATGGAGAAGTGTCAAAATATCAAGAGTTTGAGAAAAATGTTGATGAAATAATGGAAAAAAGTAAGCAATTAGTTTCGCAAGATATACAAAAAGATCTAATGGATGTAATTCAGGAATTACACACTTTTTCTCCTTTTGTCATATCTTCTGCACTTTTAACTCAGACCGGAAGAGTTATTGTTTCATATCTTAATGTAAATGTACTTTCAGATATTATTAGGCTATTAGAAAGTAGGTTCATAATAGGTAATTCACGCATAAATGAATTAATTTCACTAGAGGATTATGGAATTCTTTCATTAGTTGGAATTGATAATTTTATTTCGGTAATCCAATTTAAAAAGAAATGCCCCTTTGAGACCGCGCTTATAATTTCAAAAAAGTTTTCAAATAGGATGAAGAAATTAATTCTATAAAAAATCAATTAATTCATTAATTAAATACACCACTCGTAGCATTTTTTTATTGAATTTATTAGTGACTTTTATAAATATGCAAAATATCGATGGTTTAAACCACCTCTGATATGTACGATTTCTATTAAAATTTCTAAAATAAATACTGAAATTTCTGATTTTTACTATAATTATTAAAAAAATTAAAAAGTTAACTCATATTTTTTTAATTAATACTATTTCTCTAATAATAAAGTATTCATTTTAAAAAGGGTGTAAAAATGGAAGAGAAAAAAACAAAATATATGGATCGAGCGATAAATGAGGAAATTCTTGAAAAAATGAGCTTGAAAAACCGATATGCGTTTTTAAATACTAACTTAATGACGGTTTTAGAGCAAAATCAAATGAATTTTCTTAAATCAGCTCAGAAGTTCTGTGTTCGATATGAAAAGAAAAATGAGATCACTCACGCTCCCAATGAAGAATTCTATCATTGGATCCCTGATTTTGGAAAGGAAGGGTTGATTTCACGAGCTCATCCCTATTCCGAAATAGATATGAATTTTGAAGATTATGGTTTAACTATCGAGCTTATGAGGTGTTTAGCCCTTAGTTTCTTTGATCCTCAATTCTCCATGGCAGGTGGAGCTACAATACTCGCGATTAATCCGGTATATTTCCATCATGAAGGGATACCACTAAGGTTAGAAATCTTAAAGAAATTCGTAACTGGTGTTACTCCTGGGGCAATCCTTATAACTGAACCTGAGCGTGGCTCAGATGCGGTTCACCAACTAACTCTTTGTAAAGAGAACGACGATGGTAGCTTTATAATAAATGGGGAAAAAATTTATAATACTAATGCTCCAAAATCCGATTATGTAGTAATGTATGCTACAGGAGAACAAAATAACGGAAATACTATGGCTCAATTTCTTGTGGATACGTCATGGGATGGATGGAGTTGCGATCGTGTACTAATCCCCTGGGTTCCAAAAGTATGGATTGGCCATGAGCATTTCAATAATATGCATGTGCCTAAAGATTATGTTTTAGGGGGAATCGGTAAGGGACGTGAGCATTTATTTGAAGGCTTAGTTCCTGAGAGAATTGGGATCGCCCTTGATGCTACGTCTCAATGTTGGAATGCTTTAGCTTTCGCATCTATCTATGCTAATAATAGAAAGCAATTTGACCAAGAAATCTTGAAGTTTCAAGGAGTAGGATTCTTATTAACTGATTTATGGGCTCAATTAATGAATGTCACACAAGGTCTTTTAAGGTTCACGGAAAAATATGATGCTGCGATTGAAAAGTTTGGTGGAGAACTTCCAAAAAATATGTCTCAGGCTATGGTAGCCGCAGCAAGCCAACTTAAATATCATACATGTGCACTCTCTAAAGATATATGTTATGAAGCAGCTAACTTAATGGGAGGCGCTGGGCTCTGTGACAATACTTTAATGCATGATCTTTTAAATATATCGAGAATCCAGGAAATTGTAGGTGGATCCCGCCAAATTCAGCTTTACATTTTAAGTATGGCAATGCGTCAGCTTTACAAAATGACTGGAATATAAAACTAATTTTTTTATTTTTATTCATTTATTCTGCTTGAAATTGATTTTTAATTAAGAAAAACCAAATCTTCAATCAAATCATACCATCTTTCTTTTAGAAATAAATTCTTTACTTAAAGGATATAAATAGAATTTAAAAATACACTTTTTAAAAACTAAGAAAAACGAGAAAAAATTAACAAATTGTCATTTTAAATAAGGTATGTAGAATCAATGAGATAATATATTGCTGGCTTTATATAAAGAGATATAATACCAATTAGAGTGAATTTATGGTAATTTCGTTGTAAACTTTATTATGTGTTATTAATATAAGGATAAGATTTTATGAAGAAGAGAGTAAGATGTCGTAACTATAAAATGATGACATTCATTTTATCATTAAAAAAGTTATTCTAATTCACTATTTTTATTCTTCAGAAAATGATTGTTAAAAGAGAATCAAAAATCCATTCAAAAAGATGGGCTTGGTATTTTACTTATTGGATCTTTGGATCTATTGGGATTTATATACCATGGGTAATATTTTTCCTCTCACAAAATCATAGTGATGTAATAGAATTGCCTCTTATAATAATGAATGTTATTGGAGTTACTTTTATTCTAGTACCAATTTTTCTTATATGGAAGCGAAATAAACCAGACACAATAGGAATTTGTGAAAATTGTGGAAGGCAATATAAATATAAAAAATATTGGTCTTATCATAAATCATCAAAGGTAACGGAAAGTCATTTTCATACTTGTAATCAATTTACGAGTAGTGGGGGGTTGTCTAATTATCATGATAGCCCAATAGTAGAAATTCATCAAAAGAAAGATAATCGAGAAAA
>Ga0180438_10007144_pt1 | contig 14712 bp, 9 predicted proteins | sample SS_ome_12_FD_132455 | JGI IMG/M metagenome (GOLD analysis project Ga0180438, IMG submission 132455) | Hypersaline lake sediment archaeal communities from the Salton Sea, California, USA - SS_3_D_2 metaG | ecosystem: Environmental > Aquatic > Non-marine Saline and Alkaline > Hypersaline >...
GATGCTGTGGCTACATAGATCGTGAAATTCTCGCCTTTAGGAGTGACCACAGCGATATCCGTGCATCTGCCGCTCACATTCTGAGGGCCGATGTGCTGCCACGTCATGTCTTTGTGGGACGTGCTGTTCTTCATTTCCACATGCTGGTCAAACCATTTCACCCTGAGCGCCGGGTCTGTGGAATGTATCCTTTCCGGCTTTTTGGCTTTTTTGGCCTGCAGCGGCATGAACAACAGAACAATCGCCACCAAACAGGTCAGCACGAATAAAGACCTCTTTCGAAAAATTTGTGTTGATAGAATCATACTATACCTCCTTTCTTTGATGGGATGATTAAGATTAATGTATGAAAACTCATAATAGAGCATTGAAAAGAAAATTAGATAAAAGGATTTTAAAAAGAGTAAGAATTTTTTTCAATAGTATTTATATTTTTTTTTAATTATTCTTATCATTGATTTCAATCTCAGAAGACTCCTTTTCTTTCTTTTGACTCTGGCTGCTTCCTGTGCTATAGATGAGTCCGGAATTGAAATAATTGGATCGAAGGAAAAGATCCATGAGGCATAAAATGAGATGACCAAGGCCAAGCTCTACACGAGATATCCATTATCCAGTCTTTTGATCTATAACGGTGCCACGATTCTCCATTATCTACTGGGCGGAGCCGGGATCATTGTTGGATATCATTTTTCTTCGCTAAGTAAAATATTTGGTTATCTCTACTTCACCTTTTCCTTCCTGGAGATGTATGTGGTCATGCCGCTAACCGTCTGTCCGAACTGTGTCTATTACAGGCTGGAAAATTCCCTGTGCATTTCAGGTTTGAATGTCGTGGCGAAAGTGCTTGCCAAAGAAGGGAAGCCGGATGATTTTCCCAAGAGGGCCAGGGGATTCCTGAGCAACAACAATCTCTATATGGCCTCCCTCCTCATCCCCATCATTGCCATAATCCCTGCGCTCATCTTGAATTTCTCTGTCTTGCTCTTGGCCATTCTTCTCGCCATTTTGGCCTTGCTTCTGTTCCGGATCTTTGTAATTTTCCCGAAGATCGCCTGCATCCACTGCCGGGCCAAGTTCAAATGCCCCCAGGCGGAAGCCATGGGTGTCCGCGACCTGTAACATAATTGGAAAAAGAATAACGGGGACATTCCCCAAGGTGCCACCTCTTGCTCTCCGGATTTAATAAATTTCGGCGCCATATATAAAATGATTACTATTGTATCTTTAAGAAGAGGTGGCACTTTAGGGAACGTCCCTATTGTTCCTTTGTTTTTTATTTTTGTTTGACAACCGGCGTGATAATTCCTATATTTAAACTAAATATTAGATAGATAGATTGATATGAAGTCAATGAAGGAGGTCAACATGAAGAAGCAACTCGCGTTATCACTTCTTCTTCTTGTTTTCGTCTCCTCCGCAGCCGGACAGAACTGGTTCAAAGGAACCCTGGATGATGCCTTCACTCAAGCCAAAAATGAAGGCAAAATGGTTCTTGTTGACTTCTACTCTCCTGGCTGAGGTGGCTGCCGATTGCTGGTTCAGCAATTCTACGAAAACGAGAAATTCCACGATTTTTTGCATTCCAATTTCATTCTTTACCAGGCGACCAGAGGTGTGGATGAAGGCGATGCAGTCTATGAGAGATACAGCATCCGCGCCACTCCGACTGTGTTGATCCTGGGCAGTGACGGGTCAGAGATAGATTGGCACGTCGGGTATGGGCCCCCGCCGGAAAAATTCCTGGAAAGGGTCGAAAAAACCGTAAACGGCATTGACACTTTTAAGCTCCTCTCTGAAAGATACGCCAGAGAACCCAAGAATGTTGAGTATGTCTTCAAGCTCGCTCAAAAATATGACGACAGGTATAATGAGGAAAAAGCAACAGAACTGTACAAAGAAGTTTTGACTCTTGATCCTGACGGGAAGAAAGGCACGACCGAGTACGGAGATGAACAGGTGACTTATACCGAATATGCCGAATTTTCCCTGGGAACCTTAGCGCTCTACAGCCGTCAGGGTAGTCCTGAGCCATTCAAAGCGTTCATCAAAAAATACCCAGAGAGCAAGATGTTAAGAAACGCATATTCATACCTGGGTTCTTACTATCGGCGCTTGGGTTCAAAAGAAGATGCCACTCAATTCTTCGAAGAGTACGTATCCAAATATTCGGATAACCCGAGTGTACTCAACACCTATGTTCAGAGGATAATCAGGGATAAGGATAATATTGATAGAGGGATTGAGCTGGCGGAAAAGATCAAAGAACTCATGAGGTATAGTCCCAGCCCTTCCTACATGAGAAATCTGGCTGAATTGTATTCCCTGAAAGGTGAAAAAGAAAAAGCGAATGAAGTCTACGGGAAGGATTTCATGGAAGGAAGGGTATCCAGATTAGTCTACGATCTCAGGGATTATGTTAATTTCTGGGTGGGGCAGGAGTCAAACACGGAAAGTGTTGAAGATATGATGGAGCTCGCTGTCAAAATGGCGCCGGACAATTTTTATGTTGTGCGTGCTGTGGCGGATATTTACGTCCAGCTGGACAAGCCGGAAAAAGCTCTTGAGGTTTTCGGGCCAGATTGCATCAAGGATTATATGGATGACTCCAACAGCCTTTACAGCTATGCCCGGTTCTGGGGAACTTTAGGGAAGAACCTGGAGAGTGCGCTCGTGGCCGCCAAGAAATCAGTCGAGCTCGCTGAGTCTGCGTCTAAATGGGATACGCTGAGTTTAGTTTATTTGAAGTTGAAAAAATACGATGAGGCGATGAAAGCTGCAGAGAAAGCGGTCGAGACTGCCGGAGACCAGGCCGCTCGTTATGAGAAGAGGATAGAGGAGATCAAAAAAGCCAAGGAAGAAGAGAGGAAATAGATCGTTAGATTTATAACTTAATTCCGTAGTTAGAACAAAATAAACGCCTCAAGTCCTTTTTGTCCGATTCTATAGATAGTAGATAGGGGTCGCGTCTTAACATTTAACATAGAAGCTATATTCCGGAAGTAATGGGGTTGCAATATTATAACGCAGCCTTTCTTTTCACTCTCTTTCACTCTCTTTATTATTCTTAGCTTTGTGGCTCGAATTCGACAGGGCCTGTTTTAAGTGACCAGTTAAATGTTGAGACGCGATCCCTCTTTTTTTCCCGATCCCTCCTTTTCTCTCCTTGATTTCTAAAATAACTCTTCTTGTCGTTATTCGTATATCTAGAAAATTGATAACCGTATGGTGATACCTGTGGCGGAGGATTTTATGAGGAAATTAATGAAACCTGTGGTTCTTTTGATTGGAATCGCTTGCCTATTTTTATCGGCGGAAACCATAGTCTGTGAACCCTACACCACTCAAACAGAGAACGCTCCCAGCTTCCAGCAGAGACTGAAGCGGCTGGTTGAACTGCTCGAGCAGAAAAGACAGGAATTTCATATCCCAGGTATGGCAGTCGCAGTGGTCAAGGATGACAAAGTCGTCCTCTCTGAAGGACTCGGGTGGGCAGACCTTGAAAAGAAGAAGCCAGTGATTCCCAGTACCATATTTGCCATCGGCTCCTGCAGTAAAGCTTTCACGAGTACTCTTATCGGCATGTTAGTCGATGAGGGCATGATTCATTGGGATGATCCTGTTACCCGTTATCTTCCTTACTTCAAGATGAAGCTCAAGAGTGAAAAACCGGATTCCACAGTGACTATACGTGACCTTCTCACACATCGGACAGGTTTCTCCCGGATGAACATGATCTGGTTAGAAAGCGGGCTCCCTCGTGAAGATATACTCAGAAAGGCCACTGAGGCTGAACCCAGATCCGAATTCCGCTCTCAGTATCTTTACAATAACGTCATGTACACGGCAGCTGGTGTGGCAGCTGCCGAAGCGGCCCACTCGGATTGGGATACTCTGGTCCGTGAGAGAATCTTCCAGCCCCTGCGTATGACAAGCTCTTCAACTTCCATCAAGAATATACCTGTCCAAAATGTAGCAAAGGGTTACATCTGGGATGATATTCTCAAAAAGAACTTCATCATTTCTATGAGGAATTTAGACAAAGTCGGCCCCGCAGGTTCGATAAACTCAAACATCCTGGATATGACGAAATGGATCCGCTTCCATCTCAATCGTGGAAGCTTCGAAGGAATGAGGATGATTTCAGAGATGACACACAAGGAGACATGGACCAGACAGATGAAGATGGGAGGAGGTCTTTCCTATGGTTTGGGATGGATGCTGAGCCGCTGGAAAGGAAACTCTGAAGTCTCCCACGGAGGCAATGTAGACGGATTCAGTGCCCAGGTGGCGATACTTCCCGAGAATAACATCGGGTTTGTTCTTTTGACCAATCAGACATCTTCTGCCTTAACGGAGGTTGTCCAAAGCATGGTCTGGGAAACTTTGCTCGGGGAATGGATAGAGCCTCTTTCTGAGGAGCAGAAGCACCAGTCCGAGCATTTGCTTGGGACGTACATCGCTAATTTCGGCAACTATAAAGACGCCAAGTTTGAAGTGAAGGTCAAGGATGGAAGCGTGGTTCTGGAGGTCCCCGGACCGCGTGTATTTGTGCTTAGACTTTCCGGTTCAGGCGGGAAATGGTTATTTGCTGAAAATCCTCAGGTTTCTGTCTCCTTTGAAAGAGACGGAAAGGGGAAGGTTATCTTGATGAAGCTCTATCAGGGATCTTACACTTTTGAACTGCCGAGGATGGGAGAGGAGATTGCCCCGGAAATACCGCTCGAACAGCTGAAAAAGCATCTCGGTAAATACTATGGAGAGAGGTTGAAGGAAACATTGGAGGTTCTTATCCAGAACAACCGCCTTGCACTGGATATCCCCGGCCAAATGGTGTATGAGCTACATCCCCCAGATACAGAGGGGCGGTGGTATTTTCGCCTTTCAAAAAAAGTCTACCTGACATTCACCGAGCCTGACCCGGAATCAGGAAAGACTCCATCCTTCACCTACTACGAGGGAGATACTCACCTCTTTTATGAGAGGATTGAGGAAATAACTAGAAGGCTTACTGGAGAGGAGAAAGAGACTCTGATGCTCCCGAGCGTGGAGGACATCCTGGCTCTGCGGAAAACAGAGGAGAGGAAGGTTGCGCTGCAGAAGTTGGGCCTTTTCCGGATGACCGGCTCAGTTCAGATGTTCCAATCCGCTGTCAAGGGCAAGCTGAGCTGGTATGTGGAGGGTATCGAGCGGCATTATCAGAATCAGGATTATGGCCGCTTCGGTCACATCAGTGTGGCTGTAGATGGCCTCAAGGGACAGAGGAAAACCCCTTATCTTCCCATGATTGAGCTGCGTGGGAAACACCTGGAACAGGCGCGATTGGCACATCCAGGGGCCGTGATAGCTGATTGGAGAGATTTCTATTCATCCATCCAGTTTTTGCGTGTCGATGAGCGGAGTGATAAAAAGGTTTTTATTCTACAGATGTCAGGGAAGGAAGTTCCTCCGGTTACAGCGGTTGTGGATGCCCAAACAGGAGATCTTCTCCAGTCTCAGACATCTATCCTTCGGTTTGGTTCCGACATACGACTGCCAGAAACCACTGTGTATGAAGATTATAGAGAGGTGCACGGTTTGCGTATTCCATTTCGTATCGTCACCAACAATAACTACAGCGGCCGAACTGTACTGGAAATCGAGCATATAGAAACCAACCTCAAACAAGAAGACGCATATTTCCGGATTCCCGGGAATCCAATTAATGGAGACAAATAATACACATGAATCATTCATGAAATCTGCCGACACTTTTTTCATCCTTCTAAAAAAGGGACAGTCCCCATTTTCTTAAAGTTGTCAATTTTTTACTCTTTGACTTTTTTCACATGGATTGATTAAAAGTCTATCTCTCGTTAATATCATCTGATTTTTGTGTTTTTTGCTAATTTATGATTGACCACATCTTTCTACTATGATAGAAGTGATAAAGACATTTGATTGATGATAAGTGGTTAGAAAAGAAAAATTTAAGAGCACTCAATGACCAGATGTCTTAAGAACGGAACACGAATCCACTTTAACCAGGATACAAGGGATCACAAATGAAAGCCCCTAAACTCGTTTGCCCCGTTCACACACTCGATTACAAAATGCTTCTCCCAGGGGATACAGAATTAACGCCCGAGGTTTTAAATCAATTGATCGAGACCAGTAAGGGTGCCTCTTATAAGACTGTTCCCTTTTTAGAGTACGGCACTCTTTTTAAAGATTTACGTGGTTTTCTCAAAGAGCCCCCATACGATACAATCTTCCAGGGAATAAACAGAGCTGTGGCGTTGACGATGATGAATAAAGTCAGTTTCATCCCGCCCCTATTGGAATTTTTCGACTATTTTAAAAAGAACGACTCTTATACTTACCGGCACTCTCTGGTCGTGTTCGCCTTGTCCGTACTGATGGCTCAGGATCTTCTGGAAAAGACCGAGGACTGGATCATTGATAGCATGGCTGGGGTGATTCATGATTACGGCAAAGTCAGTGTTCCGTTGAAGATACTGAATAAAACGGAAGCACTGACAAATGTCGATAAGATCATACTTGAACACCATGCCTTAGCAGGCTTTGTGCTTCTCAGTTATTTCCTTCAGGATCATGGGAGGTTCGCTGCGTGGGCAGCCAAAGAGCATCATGAACGAAAAGATGGGTCGGGATACCCTTTGGGCATCCCGTTGAAAGATAAAATGGTGGAGATCATTGCTATCTGCGATATTTATGATGCTCTCCTTTCGCCCAGGCCTCATCGGCCGACACCGTATGACAACAGAACGGCTCTGGAAGAGATCACTAAGATGGCAAAGAATGGCAAAATAGGCTGGGAAGGCCTTCAGGCATTAGTGTCTTATAACCGAAAGGATAGGCCTCATTTTCGAGAAGTTAATGTTTCTACCGAGGAAAGGGGGACAGCGCCAACAGATACCGTATACGGAGTCGTTGAGGAAAAGATAAAATGCCCGAATTGTCACGGGACCGCGTATGAGCTAAAGACTGTTAAAGAAGGCAAAGAACACTTAACTTATGAATGTCGAGGGTGTGGAAAAGAATTCGATAAAGATGATCTGTTGAACTTAGAATTGGGGAAATATTAGAACACGCCACCAATCATTTTCACTCAGCAATAGCAAAAATTTTTAAAGTCCCTGTGTTTCACTCTCGCTAAAAAACACTGAGGAAAGTTTTCCTGAATAGTTAAAGAAGTAGAGAAAAAGCTGGGAAAAACAAATTTATCATCTTTTTGCATTTGTTAATTTTTATCCGGCACTTCCTTTCCCCATGGAAAATCACATCGAGGTTTTTTGACTCAGGTTGAGCTAAGATTAAGGAGAAGCTCTTGTCTAATTGGTATAAAGAGAATATTCTTGATACACAAGTGAAAATAAAGGGAAAAATTACGATCATTTACACTCTTCGCAGAGAGGATAAAAACAATTAATCGGAAGATTCATCCAGTCTTTCCGTCTAAATGATTAGAGACGGGAAAATGATTAAGTTGTTGAATTTATGGCGATAACAGAGAACCGAGGAAAAAAACATGCAAATTTCCATATCTCAGCTTTCAAAACGCTATAACAGCGGTAAACTCGCCCTTAAAAATATCGACCTGGAGATCCCAAAGGGATTGTTCGGCCTGCTGGGACCCAACGGCGCCGGAAAAACCACATTGATGCGCATCCTGGTCACGCTTTTAAAGCCCTCTTCCGGTCAGGTGACAGTGAACGATCTGGACATCCGCAAAAACCGCAAGGAGATCCGGCGGCAGATCGGCTATCTGCCCCAGGATTTTTCCGTCTTCGCCAAGCTGACGGTTTGGGAGTTCATGGATTACAGTGCCTGCCTCAACGGAATCCTGTCCAAGAACCAACGGCAGGACAGGATCGACCTGCTGCTGGAAACCGTGGGCCTGTTCGAAGCAAGGGACCGCTTGACGGGGAAGCTCTCCGGCGGCATGAAGAGGAGGCTGGGCATTGCCCAAACCCTGATCGGAGACCCTCCGCTCCTGGTTGTGGACGAACCTACATCCGGCCTTGACCCGGAGGAGCGGATCCGGTTCCGCAATCTTTTGTCCGACCTGTCCGCCCAGGACCGGATCATACTTCTGTCCACCCACATCGTGGGTGACATCTCCTCCACTTGCGAGAACATAGCACTCATGGACCTGGGACGTATCATATTTCACGGTCCACCGGCCGAGCTAGTGGAAAGCGCGAGGGGAAAAGTCTGGACCATATCCACCGGCTATGAAGACCTGGACAGCTGGAAGGAACGATTCCCGGTCATCTCCACGGTTCCCTCGGAAAACGGGTATGAGCTGCGGATAGTAGCTGAGAATCCGGACACACCGGAGGCTGTACCGGCTGAACCCAATCTGGAAGACGCCTATATCCATTATATGCAGGAGGCTGCCTCGCGCCGCCTGTCCGGAGAATTTGAAAAAAAGGAATGAGGTTAGAACTATGACATCTGTAATGATCTGTATAAAAATCGCTGCATATGAGGCTAAAGTGCTTCTGAGGTCCTGGGGATTTCGTATATTCGCCCTGCTGGGCCTCCTTATTCTGGGCCTTTTGACAGCCGGGATCGCAGCGCCCTCTTTTTCCTTTCCCTATTATTTCCGGTCCCTGTCGGGATCCATCCCGCTGTTCAGCTTCAAGCTCTTCAATGTCTACCAGGGGATTATCGTGGTTTTCATGGCCACGGAATTCTTCAAACGGGACAGGAGAACAGATTCCACCCAGGTCATCTTCTCCCGGTCCTATTCCAACACCAGCTACCTCCTGGGCAAGTTCTTCGGAGTCATCGGGCTGTTTATCCTGATGAACATCCTGGTCGGTGTGATCACGGTCCTGATCCATCTCTTCCTATCGGAGACGCCTTTAAACATTCAGGCTTACCTTCTTTACTTCCTGGCGCTAACTCTTCCCACTCTGGTATTCCTTATCGGCCTGTCCTTCGTTTTGGCCGTTGTCATCCGCAGCCAGGCAGCAGTCATTCTGATAGGACTGGCCATATCCTCCCTCAGCCTGGTTGCCCTGGGAAGCAAGGCCTACTTTATCCTCGATATATTCGGATTCCACACACCGCTGATGTATTCCGATTTTATCGGGCTGGGCAACAGCGCACAGCTTTTTCAGCTGCGGCTCCCCTTCCTCTTCCTGGGCCTGGGATTCGTCTTTGGTACAGTGCTTCTGGCTAAACGGCTGCGGCAGTCGCCATGGACGACAGCCCTGTCCGGGGCACTGTCAGCTCTGCTTATCATCTCGGCCCTTGGCCTGATATTCAGCCATATCCAATTCAACAGGGACATCGATTCCCTCCGCCGTGACCTTCTGGCGGAAAGCCAAAAATACGCCGCGGTCCCCGCACTGAGCATGGAATCCTGTTCCGTCGATGTGGAATTTTCCGGCAATGTCCTGACGGCCTCTTCCGAGATTCTATTAAAAAACAATCAAGGCAGGCCCGCAGAATCCCTCCTCCTGACCCTGAATCCGGGGCTACAGGTCAGCCGTGTTACAGCCAGCGATTCGACTCTTGATCATGTCAGAAAAGGACATCTTCTTCACATACAGCCATCAGATCCCCTGTCTCCCGGCGACAGCATCACTATTCGGGTAGATTATGCGGGCACTCCGCTGGAGGCCTACTGCTACCCGGACATTGACAGTGAAGCCCTGCGCAAACCATCCAAGCTGGGGCTTTTCCGCGTGCCGAAAAAATACATCTTCTTATCGGAAAAATTCATCCATCTGACTCCGGAAAGCGGCTGGTATCCCCGGGCGGGAATCCCTCTCAGTCACCGCTTTCCCGGGGCGGTGGCACATGATTTCTCTCAATACACGCTTAGTGTCCGACTGCCCGAGGGCCGCACCGCTGTGTCTCAGGGCCTTCCTGAAATCAAGGAGTCGAGCGGCGGGAAAACCTACACCTTCCGCCCCACAACCCCTCTTCCGCAGATATCCCTGACAGTCGGCCCCTTCGAGGAAAGGGCTCTCAAGGTCAAGGATGTAGAGTATAAGCTCTTTACTCTTCCGGGACACGATTATTACGCACAGTATCTCGATGCCATCACCGAAGAGCTGCCCAAGACCATTAGCCAGCTGAAGGACGAATTTGAGGTCACCATCGGTTTGGACTACCCTTATGAGCAGCTGGCGCTGGTGGAAGTTCCCATCCATTTTTTCAGCCATAAGCGCCTCTGGAGCGCGGCGGACGAAACCATCCAGCCCCAAATGGTTTTTCTACCGGAGATGGGAACATTGTGTCAAGGAGCGGACTTCGCGTTCATTGATCGCATGATGCAGCGAAGAAGACGATTTATGAGAGGAGCGGAAATCACACCCGCCCAGATCCAAAACAGTTTTTTCACGCGCTTTGTCCGCAGCAACCTCCTGGGCTCTCAACCTCAAATGGGAGGCTTTCGTGACACAGCCCTCTCCAGTGTGACGGAATCCGACGTGGACGCGCAATACAGCCTGATACCGAATTATTTCACCTTCACCTCCACGCTGGCCTCCGACCGCTGGCCCATCCTTCACTCCGCCATGGAATCCTGGCTCCAGGACAGGATCTCCGCTTCAAGATTCCGCTTCAACCGAAGCGGCGGTCTGACCGACCAGGAAAGAACCAACCAACTGCTGGACGGACACTCAATGACTGAACTTCTGGAGGATGAAGATCTGGAAGATGACCAACTCAACGATGTCATCCTGGCCAAAGGAAAAAATCTGATGACCATCATCGAATCCCGCATCCAGGAGGACAGCTTCGATGAAAAACTCCTGTCCTTTATTAAAGAGAAAAAGTTCAGCACCATTAAAGAAGAAGATTTTCTCCAATTCCTTTACGCCTACAAGGAATTTGACTTGGAACCGGTGATGGCCGCCTGGTATGCGGAAAAAAAGTTACCGGCGTTCACTATCGGCGCCATCGGCATGTTTAATGTCCGGGACGGAGAGCAGCAGCGCACCCATATCCAGATTCCCATCACCAACATCTCCGAATCCGAGGGAGTCGTCAGGGTCACCATGATGGCGGGGCGCGGAGGACGGGGTGGATTCGGAGGAGGAGCGCCTTCCGAGATCGAACGCACTGTCATCATTCCACCGAACACTACCAAGGAAGTCAATGTTCTCCTGGACAGCCGGCCCATGATCCTTACGGTGGACACAACCATCTCCCGAAACATTCCCGCTGCCATGAACCTGTTCATGATGAGACAGAGAACGGAGGATGCGGAGACTTTCTTCGAAGGGGAGCGGACTTTCCCCTATGAGGAAGACCAATTCGATACTCCCGGAGAATATATCGTTGACAATGAAGACCTGGGATTTGCCGTGGCCGGCGGCGGCGGAGACAACCGTCTCCGGTCAGCCATCAGCCGGCTCTTTGACCGTTCAAGCGCCGAGAAAGAGTATCTCGATTACAATCCCACCAATCCTCCAGGCCGGTGGAGCCCGGTCATTCAACAGGATTTTTACGGCAAAGTCCTTCGTACCGGCTACATGATCAAGGTTGGAGAGGGGAGCAATAAAGTTTCCTGGACGGTTAATCTCCCGGAAAGCGGCAGCTATGATATCTATTTTCACAACGAAACCATGAGCCGGGGACCGGGAAGAGGCCAACGAGGAGGAGATAGAGAGGGAAGGCGTCGGCCCACCCAGGAGGAAAAACACTTCATCGTCCACCACGAGGACGGCACAGAAGAGATCGCCTTCGACATCCAGGATTCGCCTCAGGGCTGGGTCCTGCTGGGGACCTTCCGCCTGGCGGCTGGAACGAACACGATCGAACAGACGGACAAAGGCAAGGGGGCTTTTCTCACGGCCGACGCGGTGAAGTGGGTTAGAACAAGACAGAATTGAAAACTTCAAATTGGAGTTATCCATGAAAAAATCAATGCGGAACAATTTAAACCAGACACGTGGTTCCATTCTCAGGAAAAAGAAAAGGCTGGTATCCGTTTTATGTCTGGCTCTTATCTTCGCTGCAGGAGTTCTGGCAAGCGGTGAAGAACTGACTTTGGAAATGGCGCTCAACATAGCCTTCCAGAACAGCCCGGCCATACGCCAGGCCTCTCTTCAGCTGGAGGTCAACAGACGAAACCTTTGGGCTGAGCAGGCCGGGCTCAAGTCCCAGTTCAGTTTGAGCGTAACGCCCTACCGCACTTCCAGCAACAGGGTGTTCAGTGAACTCACCTCCAGCTACAACACCCAGACGCTGACAAGGACATCGACCGCCTTCACCATCCGCCAGCCCATCAAATGGACGGACGCCGAGGTAAGGGTCACTGACCAGTTCAACTGGCAAGAGTCGTCCAGTACTTTCACGGGTGGGGTGAAGGAATCCACCTTCTCCAACAGTCTGACCGTTACCCTCAGCCAACCCCTTTTCACCTACAACAGGACAAAGATGCAGATCAAGGAGCTGGAGCTTTCCCTTGAGAATGCACAGCTGGCCTACGCCATCCAGAAACTTCAGATCGAAAGACAGGTGACTCAGCAGTTTCTCAACCTCTATTATTCCAGAATGAGTATTCAGATCTCCCAGGAGGAATACAAAAACGCCACAGAAAGTCTTAACATCATCCAGGATAAGGTGGATGCCGGCATATCAGCTCCTGAAGAGCTCTATCAGGCAGACATCACCAAGGACAACAGCCTGGCTTCGCTGGAAAACAAGCTTATTCAGCATGAAAACAGCCTGGATGCTTTCAAAATCCTGCTAGGGCTGGAGCTGGAGGATCTGATCGATGTCTCCGCTGACATTCAGAAAACAATTGTGGAAGTGGGTCTGGAAAAGGCCATCGCCCACGGTCTGGAAAACCGGATGGAACTGCGGCAGATGGACATCGAGCTTCAGAGAGCCATGCATGATCTCATCGTAGCGGGAGCCGAGAACGAATTCGAGGCGTCCCTCAATCTTTCCTTCGGGCTGACCGGAACCAATCCACAGTTCGCGGGCCTCTACGACTCGCCCAACACTGACCGCCTTATTTCTCTCACTCTGGACATCCCCCTGTTTGACTGGGGACAGAAAAAACATCACATGGCCGCCACCAGGGCCCAGGTCGAGACAGTCAAGCTCTCGGCTGAAGAAGAGATAAAAAGCATTAAAACAGAGATCCGCGAAGCCTACCGGAATTTGATGAACCAAAAACGTCAGATAGAAATTGCGGAAAAAAGCATAAAAAACGCAGAGCTCACCTATGACATTAACCTGGAGCGCTACCGCAATGGCGAACTCTCGTCCAAGGATCTGCAGTTCTATCAGCTCCAGCTGTCCCAACAAAGGCTCAGCCTTGTCCAGGCTCTGATCAACAACAAACTGGCTCTGCTTGACCTGAAGATCAGAACGCTCTGGGATTTTGAGGCCAACCGGTCCATCTTGGATGAACTCAAAGATATCAAGGAACAGGAGGATTAAAGGATGAAAAAAGTCAGACCAGGATTTATTTTGTTTATACTATTGGTTTCACTTCTGGTGCTTTCCGGTTGTCAGCAGGAACGGATGACGGCGCAAACAGACACCACCATTCCCGTCCGGGTGATACAAGTGGAAAAATCCTCCATCCAGGAATTCGTGACGACTACTGGAACGGTCTATGCCGCCAAGGAAACCATCCTCAAAACGGAACAGGCCGGGCGGTACAAGATTCAGCGAAATCCCAGAACAGGGAAACCCTTTGTCATGGGGGATTCCGTGGCCGCCAACACCCTGCTCTTCTCCCTGGAAAATCCCGAGTATGTTAATCAGATCGCAATGGATTCAAAAAAGCTGAGCCTTGAGTCTGCGGAGAGGGAATTCACCAAGCAGCAGAGCATTTACGAAAAAGGCGGTATCACTCTGAAGGAGGTGAGGGATGCGGAAAAAGCTATGATCGACGCCCGCTACAGCTTCGACAACGCCAAATTATCCCTGGCCAAACTGGAAATTCGTGCTCCCTTCAGCGGAGTCATCGTGAACCTCCCCCATTACACTTCCAGTCAGTGGGTGGAGACCAGCACAGAAGTGGCCACTCTGATGGATTACTCCCGCCTGTATGCCGAGCTGACCCTTCCCGGAAAGGAGATGGACCGCATCCAGCAGAACCAGAATGTTGTCGTCAGCAACTACAGCCAGGAAAAGCAGAGGCTTGAGGGAAAGGTCACTCAGATCTCACCGGCGCTGGATCCCACCAGCCGGATGTTCAAGATCAAAGTCGAAGCCTCCAACCCGGATCTCCTTCTTAAACCCGGAATGTTCGTGCGCGCCGATATCATCGTCCAGGAAAAGGCGGATGTGATCGTCATCCCCAAGGACATCATCCTGGACAGGCGGGGCCGTAAAACCGTTTACGTCATCCAGAGAGGGATCGCCCTGGAACGGAGGCTTGAATTAGGCATCGAAACCAGAGACACAGTGGAGGTCACTCAGGGGCTCAATCCAGATGACAGCCTGGTAATCGAAGGCTTCGAAACCCTGAGAAACAGGTCCCGAGTCAAGGTCCTGGAATAGCAAAATCCGATGAATACATGTCCTCTGATTTTTCAGTGAATTCGGAGAAGAGATAAAATGAGGAAACTTGCACAGTTTTCAGTCAGGTACCCGACGACTATAATCATGGTCATCCTCGCCATCTGCCTCCTCGGTTACATCGCCTTCCAGAGGCTGGGGATGGACCTCCTCCCTCGTCTGAATAATCCGCGGCTCTATGTCTCGCTAGAAGCAGAGGAGCGC